>Ga0187883_10000227_pt1 | contig 38660 bp, 28 predicted proteins | sample June2016WEW_20_1_2_FD_132966 | JGI IMG/M metagenome (GOLD analysis project Ga0187883, IMG submission 132966) | Peatland microbial communities from SPRUCE experiment site at the Marcell Experimental Forest, Minnesota, USA - June2016WEW_20_10 | ecosystem: Environmental > Terrestrial > Soil >...
AAACGCGCCCATCGCCGTCGAGCGGCGTTCCGACGTAACCCTTCTCTATCACCTCAAGGCCGCGGCCAAGCCCTTCAGCACAACCGCGTTCCACGAAAATATCGGAATCACCCCCGGCCCCGATGAAGATTGGCGATGGTCGATCGTAGAAGCCAAGGGAATCCGTCCGTCGTCAGCGCAATCGGCGCCCGATTCGCTACGAGATCCAAGCCCGACTCCGCAGCGATAACGCGTCCCCAAGTGCAGCCAACCGCAACTGCGCGGCGACGAAAGCGTCGTTCGCAGGGCGCGCTCCGACGAGCGCCAGCGAACCCGCCGTCGTATCGGCCAAAGAGCGCGAGGAATACTGACCGGACAGGAAGGCCTTTTGCACATCGTCAATCGTGATCTCGTCGAGTTCGAAGTCCATCTTGGAATCACTGCTCTTGAAATCACTGACCGCGAGATCAATGACGCCTGGCGCCGGCCGAGCCGCCAGATGAGTTCGAACGCAAGTCCCGAGCGGGAATGTTACGAAGAGTGCGGGAGAAAGGCAAACACAGGGACGGTGACCGTTGTCTTGGATACAACGCAATGGTAGTCTAACGAAGTTGAGCGGGAGTAGTTCAGCGGTAGAACGCCAGCTTCCCAAGCTGGATGTCACGGGTTCGATCCCCGTCTCCCGCTCCATCTATCCAGTCAGTTAGCGTTGGGGCCCCTCTTGGTTGTGTGCTAATTTGTGTTCAGAACCCCGGAGGCTTCACTGTATCCGCTCGCTGATCGGCTCCGGAGTACTGCCCATCACGTCGTCGGCCACGGCGTTCACAAGCTTGCGCACGCTCTCTGGAATGGCTTGCGTGTATACGTTCATTGTTGTCCCGATATCGGTGTGTCTCAGATGGGCCTGCACATCTTTCGCGTTTCCTTGGCCTTGGGCGTTTGTTGCGAATGTGCGCCGTAGAACCTGAAAGTTTACAGGCACGGTGATCCCTATAGCTTTTGCTGTGGGCTTAACTCTACGGCGCAACCAATTTTCCGGACGCATCGGCGTCCCTTTCTCGCTTGGGAACATCAAGGCATCTGAAGAGGCACCCGCGTGTTGTTCTCTCCACATTTGGAGCAAGGGAACCAAGAGATTAGGGACGGTCACCGGTGCTTTGCTACCCTTCGTCTTTGCCTTCCCTCGCCTCAAGCTACCCCGCCAAGCTGTTCCTTCGATCTGAAAGTGGTCGCCGCGCCAGGATGACCATTGAAGGCCGAATATCTCGCCGGGTCGCATGGCACAGAAAGCGGCGATCATCGCCACAAGGCGGTCACGAAAGGGGAGGGATTCAAGAATCTCGCGTGCTTGCAACTTAGGCAGTACAGGTTTTTCCGATTCCCGCGTCTCCGGGTTGACCAACTTTCGGGCCGGGTTCTTGCCGATCAGGTCCGCCTCAAGCGCTTCCTCAAGAACCGCTTTTAACATCGTGCGGCAATGGTCAACCACTGTGAACGAGAAACCCTTTTCTGCCAGGCCATTCAGAAAGACTTGGCAATGGAATTTGTCAATTTCGCAAAGTGCTTGACTCCCGAGCTTCGGCAGTATGTGCCTTTCCAGATGATAAAGATTAGTTTCCCGCGTAGAACTCGCCCACTGAGCCTGACGCATGGGCAGGAATCTCTCGCGTACAAACCACACAAGGGTCTGTGCGCTTGGCTTCGGCTGTGCTTTCGTGACGCTAGTAATGATCTTGCGGAGTTTGTCTGCCGCCTCAAACTTTCGCATCTTCGATTTTTCGCCAAGCTGCACGCCGACATGGACACGAGTCTCCTTGCCTGACTCGTCGATCAGGTAGCGGTAATAGTGGCCGTACCAGCGTTTCACACGGCTGCCACGTTCCTCAACCCAACCGTCCTGATGGCGAATGCGCATTTGTCTTCTCCACAGTTTGGAATTTGTTGTCACTATATACCCCTTTCTTCTGTGGAAACCAAGTGCTCACTGATGAACCGAGTGACATCTTCCCGACGAAAACGCAATACCGCGCGCCGCCCGCCGAAGCGCACAACCGGAATTCGCGGGTTACGCCTTGTTGCGTGATCACGAACCCAAGCTCTTGATACAGCCAGCATTGACGCTACGTCGTTCAGGGTGAGCAGTGGTGCCACAGTAGCTTGGTTAACGAGTTGGGGCCTCCCTAGAATCATCTTTGCCGGTGTCGCCTGGCTGGTGTTCTGGATTGGTTTTTTACCAAGTGACTCTACGCTCATCAGTGCCTTCCCACGTGAAACTATCGTTGATTCCTGTTCAAGATCAGAAGCCCAAGCCTATGCCCATACCCATTCCCAGATCCTGCGCTGGCTGGTGTGACCTGGCAGCCTCCTGCTGCAGTGGCGCAATCGCCTGCTCCGGCTTATGTGCGCTCTGATGCGAGACATCGTGACCAAGAGCCTGCGACAGCTTCTCGCGGTTGTTTGTAAAAATCTGCGCGTCCCACTGTCCGCGCGAAACCGAAACATACGCCATACGACTATTGAGTAGGTCTTTCGCCGCAAGCTCCGTGTCTACGTGAATGAGGACGCGGTCGGCGGTCTGTCCCTGGCTCGAATGGCTGGTGACAGCATAGCCGTGGTCGAGATGTGGATAGCGCTGCGGCTCGAAATTTATGCTGCGTCCGCTATCGAGCTTCAGCCGCATCGCTCTGTCCGGCGCGATGTTTTCCACTGTAGCCAGTTCACGGTTTGCGATCTTCAATTCATGATTGGGCGCGGTGAATTGGATACGGTCTCCAACCGAAAATGCCTTCTCCTGCTCGCGATACACCGAGACGCCCATCTGTCGGCGAGGGTCATAGGTCGTTACACTTCCATCTACGCGCAGCACTGTGAGTCGATTGTTTTGCGTGTCGATACTTTTGACGCGCGTGTAATCGCCCTTCGCAATGCCGGTCTCCCGCGAACTACGCGAGTAGCGCAGAATGTCGTCAACTCGGTATTGCTGTGCCCAACTGCGATCCGCTCCGGTCATCTCCTGACGCGGCACCAGCGTTTGGACGGAGTGCTCGTCCTTGCTCATTACGCCGCGCGATTGCAATTCAACACGGATGCGCTGATTGATTTCCGCACGCGACAGATTGTCGGGCGACACCACCAGCGTGCTTTCCGGCGACTTGGCATACTCGCGTGCGATGGCCGTGATGCGCTCCTCGTGCCCTTTCACTTCATGTACGCGGCCCTGCCGAGCAAGGCTATCGATGGCCGCGCCAACCTGGCCACGCGCCAATTGCTCGACGGCCTGCTTCAGTTCTGGGTCTTTCTGGCGCACGATCTCTTCGAGTCTCACTGTTCGCATTCCCGCTTCCTGAAGCTGCGCGAAGGGACGGCCCGCTTCGACCGCTTCATGTTGCCGCGTGTCGCCTACTAGCAAAACCCGGTCTCTCGCATGAAGCCGTTCCATGAACTCGTGTATCTGGCGCGTCGAGGCGAGCGAAGACTCGTCGAGCATATAGAACCTCTTCTGACCTGTGTCCGGCTGCTCTCCCCGCGCAAGATGGCGCTGCAGAGTCGAGGTGTCTATGCCTGCCTCGGCCAGCCTATGCGCAGCGCGTGAGGTTGGAGCAAAGCCTTCGACCTTATAGCCTTCGGATTCCACTCCTTCCCGGATCACCGCCAAGGTAGTCGTTTTGCCAGTACCAGCGATTCCATCCAAGCCGACGATCTTCTCGCGGCTCACAAAGATGTCATCGACCACCTCGCGCTGCGCCGGACTCAGCTCTGTATGGCGGTCTTCGATTGCAATCCGCAGCGGGGGCGCAACCAACATTGGATGGCTGTAGGTCCGCTGATTGCCGCTCTGCATGCGCCCGATGATTTCTTGCTCCATGCGGACCATTTCAGCAGTGGTATAGAGAGGTGCGGCACGCCCTTCTACATGACCAACAGCAAGAAACTCTCCGCGCTGGACTCGCTGCGCAAATTCATGCCGCACTTGTTCGTACGTGGCTTGCGCCATGCTGCGGCTTATCGCCGCCTGCAAGATGCTTCGCTCATCCTGCACGGCAGAGCGCTCGAAGACGTGATTGCGGGCATAGGTTATGGCCTGCTGTTCGGTCTTGTTCGAGCACGGCGCATGAATCTGTGTATGGTCGCGCGCTTGGGCTACAACCCGATCTGCCTGATTGCCGTATTGTGCAGCCAGTTCACGGTGCCGCTGTAATACCACTTCCGGAGAATGAATCTCCTTACTGTCCCGCGTGCGATGGGCAGCAACCTGTGCCGCGCCCGCGCCTTCTCTTTCAATCTCCTGCAAGTGACGCTTGATCTGTTCTCGCCTTGGACTGGATGCATCCAGATACTCCTGCGTGTAGCCCTTAATCTCCGGCTGGCCATGCTTGCCGCGTTCGGCTTCATAGCCCAACCCTTGCAGACGCATGGCAAGCTCGGAACGGTACACACTGGTCGCATACTGCTGCGATTGGAAAAGGCTTCGCTCCTGAAGCGCCCGCATCTGGCCGTTCTCACGCTCGGTCATATTGAAAATGACCGTATGGGTATGAAGTTGCGGCGCAGCGTAGCCATCCACCGGACGGGCAGTGTCATGCTCGAAGGTGGCGGCAATGAATTTGCCCGTCGTTTCCGGCGCGTGGATATTGCCGATACGCGCTTGCGTATACCGCTCCAATTCGCCAAGTGCGATGCGGACACTTTCACGGTGCGCCTGGCGGACACGCTCGTCGCCGCCCACAAGCGCGGTGAGCGAAACGGATTTCGGCGCTGAGAATGTCGCGTCCCACCCGGCGCGATGCTCGACGCTGGTGATTTCCTTGCCGTACTCGTTGTCGTAGGTCTTTGCAGGCTGGTGCTTGACGAGTTGCGCGCCACTGCCAGGATGCTGTCCTTCGCTCAATCGAGCAAATTCCTCGGCACCAACGGAATCACGCAGTCCCCACTCTTGGGCAAGTCGTCCCTGCCACTCGCTATGCACGTGCGCGTCACGGCTCCAGTAGTTCTGCTTCTCCGACACAAACTCACGCGCATGGTAGGTCCGCGCCTGTCCTGCCGATAACGCTTTGGAGATGGTCAACATGCGATTCAGCTCTGCAACGAGTGGCGATAATATCTCGGCTCCTGTTTTCTGACTTAGACTACCTAAGCCTCGCAAGAGGTGCTCACTGTTGTATTATTTATTGCTGTATTATTCAAGGTTGTTCCATGTGGAAAACGTATGTTTCTGTACTTATCCCGCCTTTGTATTATTGATTCGACTTACAATAGCGATCCGGATTGGCAACGCGACAGCACGTTCATCGGCAGTGTTTATCGAGGGCGAAAGCAAGGCCAAAACGCTGGGCATCAGTATCTATTGACACTGCTCATTGGAAGCAAGAAAGCATGTCATTCGCTAGGGTAAGTCGAGGCAGATAGACAGAGAATGTTTGACGAGGAATAAATAGGATTTGGAGGAAAGTTATACCACCTTATCAAGCACGCCGACCTGCGCTTCATGTGCGCCCTTCGCAGCCATCAAAGTTGCTTGGGATTACGCAAATAGAGTACAGAGTTACCGTCTGCCGGCACTGGATCTCTTGCGATTAGAGCGGCGATCAGTTCAGTCGATCCACTGCGATTTGTCCCAGCTTTCGGCCTTCTCATTTCCCATTTTTTGCCTTGATGCTCCTGAAGAGATCGTCTGCGTTTTGACGGGCTGTTTCGGAAGGCTGGAAGGTGGTGTCTTCGCCTCTGGTTGCGGACTCAAATCCGCCTGCTGAACTGCGGCTGGAGAGCGGTGCGATAGTTGCCGGATGCGATGTGTTATCGCGGCTGGTTTCACCTGCCAGTAAAGGATGTGTTGGGCTTTGACATTGCGATGGAATCGGCGAGTCCAATTCGCGCATTTTGGCACGGGGCTTCTGGATCAAGTGAAGGCCTTTTTGCGAGTCCAAGTGACTCCAGATGCGGTACTGATCCGCCTTCCAATTTTGCTGGAAATCCGAGGCGATACCAACCCTTGCGAGTGGCGTAGGGGCGTCAGTCTGATGCCCACCGAGTCGTACTTCTGACGCGGTCGTGATTCCCAATCATACCATGTCACAGTAATGATTGCCGGAAGGCCGAAGAGCACGGCCAGAGAGGCAACGATTCACCACCTCGAACGCCGAGGGAAAGCCAAGGGGAATCATGGTTCTTTCTCCGGCGGATGAGCGCGGAATTGGCGTGCAATATCACCAGGAATTCGTCGGCTTTCCTGGTGCTTGATCGACCCGGATTACGCCGACATTTTGCGCAGTCTATACAGATTTATCTGTTGTGTGCGACGGCAAGGGCTTTCCGGCAGTGCGCCTCTCGCTGCGCCGCTAGCGCAAGGGATGGTGTCTTGCTCCGAGTTGTGGTTGGCTCAGCTTGGCGAATGACGCACGATGGCGCTATAGTTTCCCTCATGCACAGCCACAAGATTTGGAGAAAGCAGTGCCAAGCCACCTGCACCATCCGGCGACGATTCGGCCTGAAAAACGCATTGGATTATCTGGTCAGCGAGAAGCTGCTGAACTTCACTGAGGTCGCCGAGCAGCATCCGGAGTTTGGCGCCGAGCTGCCAAGATTTCAGGCTGCCGTGTGGGAGGTCTTTCACCCCTACGAGCTTGCCGGGTACTTGGCCTCTCTGCGGCCCATGACCCGGAAGAAGCTCCAGAAACTTCTCTATGTGCGTGGTGCGGCGCGGGTGGCTGGCTAATCCATCCCCATTTGTTTCTCACATTTTATCGATGGCAGAGCAACACAGGGGCGGAGAGGGAGGCGAGTCCAGGGCGCGCGTTTTTTGCGCGTTCATCGAAGCGCAGCGTAGACCCTTGACTCGCCTCCCGCGCCCCGTACACTCGCCAGCGGAAAAAGGGGAAGATCGCTCGCTGGTGTTGGTGTTGCTGTTGCTGTTGCTGTTGCTGTTGCCTCTGCGGCCTCGAAACCATCCTCCGCCCAGACGCTTCGCCCCTCCGGCCACGGTTCCCCGATGGAAAGCGCCGACCCTGTAGAATCAACGTGTTGGTCGCCCAGAGCAGTTTTCCCGTTTACAAACGTAAACGGGAAGCACGTACGAAAAATCTAAGTCGCTGCCACCGAACAAGTTCACCCACGTAAACACCCGACCCCTTCCGGTATCCCTGCAGCTCCCCTACTGGGGATGACGTGTCGAAGCGTCAACCCGGTGCAAAGCACCGCAACCACCGATGGCAGTACCAATGCACTCGGGGGCCACGATGCTGTAAGCACCGAAAAGCCGTTGAGATGCAGCGAATGAAAGAGTCGTACGGCGAAGGCCTAGCAAGCCACGCCGGCTCCGAGTCTTGCGGGCACGGTCGTAAGGCCGGATACGAAGCGTAGACAGGAGGAACCACGGGCCAGGTTATTGAGCCGCGAAATACCCCTAACTTCAGGACGCCGACGCCCTGACACAACGCGGAAGGCAACATCCGACCCAGCGTCATTGCAAGCTGGGTCGGAGTCCTGCGCGGTCTGTGACCCTGGCACGTGGGGACACATCTTGCACGGAAGTTGAGAGATCCCGGGTTCCCCCGAGAGCGACCAGCGCCCTCGGGACGCATCGGGAAGTTCAAGGACAGAAGACGATGATGAACGAACACGGGAAGTCGGACAGACCCATAGTACCGGGGAAGTCTCCGAACAAAACCAAAACACCGGCGGCGGAGGAGATGGAGGGAAGGGGTCTGGCCAAGGGGAATCCGAGCCAGCAAAACGCGTTCCGGACTCAGAGCCGGGCAGATGCGCCCAGCGAGCTGGCGCGGGTACGACAAACGGCAACATTGAACAAGGATGTGAAGTTCACGGCTCTGCTGCATCACATCTACCGGATCGACACTCTGCGGTTCGCTTACTTCCAGTTGAAGAGGCACGCTGCGGCTGGTGTAGACGGGGAGACGTGGCAGCACTACGGCGAGGCTCTTGAGCAAAATCTCCAGGACCTCTCCCATAGGCTGAAGCGCGGAGCATACCGGGCTAAGCCGGTGCGTAGGGTGTACATTCCCAAGGCGGACGGGCGGCAGCGACCGCTCGGCGTCACGGCGTTCGAAGACAAGCTTGTGCAACGAGCGACGGTGGAAGTACTCAACGCGATTTACGAAACCGACTTTCTCGGCTTCTCTTATGGGTTCCGGCCCGGACGCAACCAGCATAAGGCGCTGGATGCTCTGTTCTGTGGACTGCATGAGCGACGTGTGAACTGGGTGCTGGACCTGGACGTGCGCAGCTTTTTCGATAGGCTGTCGCATGCATGGCTGGTCCGGTTTCTCCAGCATCGAATAGCGGACCGGCGCGTCGTGCGACTCATCCAGAAATGGTTGAACGCGGGCGTGCTGGAAAAGGGCAAGCGAACGTTTGTGGAAGCGGGCTCGCCGCAGGGTGGAAGTGCATCGCCTTTGCTGGCGAATATCTACCTCCACTACGTCTTTGACCTTTGGGTCCAGGCATGGCGGAAGAAGCGTGCGCACGGCGACGTGATCGTCGTGCGATACGCCGACGACATCGTGGTTGGATTCGAGTTCAAGACGGAAGCCGAACAGTTCTGGAAGGAACTCGCCGAACGTATGGCGAAGTTTCAACTGGAACTGCACCCAGAAAAGACAAGGCTCTTCGAGTTTGGACGCCATGCGGCGGCGAACCGAAAGCGCCTGGGACTGGGCAAGCCGGAGACCTTCGATTTTCTCGGCTTCAAGCATATCTGCGGGAAGACGAAGAAGGGACGGTTTCTGGTGCTTCGGCAGACGGTTCGCAAACGCATGCAGGCCAAGCTGCAGCAGGTCAAGATCGAGTTGCGGCAACGTATGCATGACCCTGTTCCGGAAGTTGGCGAGTGGTTGAAGTCCGTGGTGGGCGGGCATATCCGATACTTCGGAGTGCCGGGCAACCGGTACGCTCTGGCTCACTTTCGTTTCACCGTGAGCAACCTCTGGCACCACGTCCTCAGACGACGGAGCCAGAAAGGTCGGCTCAAGTGGCGACGAATGCAACGGCTCATCCGCCGCTGGCTGCCTCCGGCCCATATCTGCCATCCTTATCCTTCGCGCCGTCTGCGCGTCACTACCTGAGGCAAGAGCCGTATGCGGGAAACCCGCTCGTACGGATCCGCGCGGGGGGTACGGAGCAATCCGTATCCCTACCGCGACAACCTTCCACCCGGTGCCGGAGGCACCGTAAAAACTCACCCCCCTCAAACCGGCCTCCGAGAGCGCCACACCGCTCAGCCTGAAACCCCGCCACCACACATCCGCGCGGGATTCGCCTCGCTCCCGGGCAGCGAATCGGCGGCACAATCGGCAGCGCAAAGCGCGGCCAATCGAATTGGGATTACGGCACGAATCGGCGGCTCATCCCCAGCAATCGGGAACGCATCTGCAGCGCAAACGGCAAGGAACACGCCCCCACATCGACACAACCAAACCAAGCCCGCAGCTAAAGAAAAATCAATCCGGCCGGCCAGCGCCCGACCGAAACCAGACTACTTGCCTCGCCTCACCCGCCCCCAAAGGACGCTGTACGCTGTGCCCTAAAACGCAAACGAAGGGTACGCTGCTCTCCGGTTGGATCGCGGACGATAATGTACCTGAAGGAAGGGGGCCGCTTAGAAAAACTCCCACTCCCGAAACAGTGCAGGCCATCGACCGGGAGAAACCAAGTCACGAGAGCAGAAGCAGGAGCACATCATAAGAACCGGGCCACTACTTCGGCATCAGCAGATGACTCCGGGGCTTTTCGCGGAGCCGGAGACGCGCTTTTCTCTCGTCGAGGGCGGAATTTAGAGAACCTCAATATCGAAATCATCTTCTCGCAATCGCCGTTTTCGATCTTCTTCCCTGGACTGGAGATAGTGATTTTCGGAAGCACAGTAGGAGGTTTCAATCCTCCTCCGAAACTGTCTTCTTGCCTCCTCGGGACTCGTGGCTGCTTCTATCGCCCAGAAGTTATTCTTAGAAGGCATGCGTTCGTCGGTCTTTAACACGTATTTGTTCATGGCTGCTCTTCTCAAAATGAAATCCGGTCTCGCTGGCTCATGATGTGGCATGAGGACTCTGGGAGAGCCAGACAAAACCATACCTCATGAGCGTAGCGTAGGTCTGCCCGTCTAGACCGAATAAAGTCATGGGCCACTCGAATGGCCTTCCCCCTCTTCGCTGTACACAGTTGGCAACTCTATGGGCATCGTTCCGTTTTAGCCGGAGTTTCCAACAGTTGCCACAGTCGCAAACCATTACTTCGTGTCCGAGTTTATTCACTTCCATCTGTGTCTCCTTCTTCCTTAGAGACTACGCGCGGGCAGTCGCCGGATGACGCCGCCAGAGGTTAATGCTTTGCCAGACCCATTATGCTCAGGGCAGCAATCCAGCCAATGATTCCAAGCACGGTGTCGGCCCAATTGAACGGCTTTGGTTCCTTCAGTAGTACTGCCAGCTGACTCCAAGCCAGAACAAGAGAGGAAGCAGTAAAGTCCCTACCATCCCGAAAAGCTTGAAATCGAAATCTCTCTCTCCTACTGCGAATTATCTTTCTTGATGTGGGCACGAACCACCCCAGGCTGGCAGCGTTGTTTCTATTGCCGCAACAAAGGCTTAGGTCTTGGTGAATCAGGAGTGTCAAACGCTAACTTGTTATGTTACGAAATCCGAACAAACTACACATGCTCATCCGTTCGAGACCAGTCTTGTCAACCGTTCTGGTGGCTAACTAGCTTTTATCCGAAACGGTCTAAACGCAGATTTCAGAGCTTACTTGTTACGAAATCCGAACAACAGAGATGCCTGTGTTATAAGGGCCGTCATCCATTAAGTCGAATCTCTCCCTGCATCACAGCGTCCGGGGCCCTATATGTCGCAGCGACGCACGCGGTGCATCTGTGATCTGTTATTTCGGTCACACGGACTAGTGATTATGATCACTGATCGGTGGTCGACGACAGCCTAAAGTGCACCGATGCGGCGAGAAAAACAGGCGAGAGCTTCAATTACCCCGTTTGGTCAATTTCCCCAGTTCTCTACTGATTCAAGCAAGTTGTCCGGAGCATTGTCCATGCCACGCCTAACTTCATCCTGGTCGTTTTTTATCTTTTTGACACTTGCGGTACTAGCCTTTCCAAGTTACCTCGAAGCGCAAGCGCCCCAACTTTCTACCTTATCGCCAGCCTCAGGACCGGTCGGGACGGCGGTGACCATCACCGGAAACAATTTCGGAGCGACGGGTACCGTGACGTTCAATGGGACGGCGGCCACTCCAACCAGTTGGACTGCGACGTTGATCGTGGCCACAGTACCGACGGGGGCAAGCACGGGGAACGTGGTGGTAACGGTCGGAGGAGTGCCGAGCAACAGCGTGAACTTCACGGTCGCGACTGCTAATTTCACCCTGACCGGGAACCTCGCCACTGCGCGCATGTTCCACACTTCGACGCTGCTGGATAGCGGCGCGGTGCTGGTTGCGGGAGGCGTGGACGGTTTTGCATACGACGCCCTTTCCAGCGCCGAGTTGTATAGCCCGGCGACGGGCACGTTCACGACCACGGGCAGTCTCAACACCGCGCGCATTTTCAACACGGCGACACTGCTGAGTAACGGCCAGGTACTAATCGCGGGCGGCTCGGATAGCAATTGGAATCAGATTGGCACTGCAGAGCTTTATAACCCTGCATCAGGCACATTCACATTCACCGGGGCCCTGAACACACCTCGCTCTTCGCATACTGCAACCGTTTTGACCTCCGGCCAAGTGTTGATCGTGGGAGGTTGCGACAGCAATGGCGATTACATCACCAGCGACGCCGCTAGCAGCGAGCTTTATAACCCCACGACTGGAACTTTCGTTTCCTCCGGCAACTTGAATACCGCGCGCGACACACATACCGCAACACTACTGAACAACGGCCAAGTACTAATCGTAGGGGGATTCGACAGCAATTCGAACGTCCTTTCCAGCGCGGAGCTTTATGACCCCGTGGCCGGAACCTTCACTCTGACAGGTAGTTTGAATTTTGGCCGTGCCGTGCACACGGCGACGCTGCTGAATAACGGACTGGTTCTTATCGCTGGAGGCTACGATAACAACGGCAACGCCGTTGCTAGCGCCGAGCTTTATAACTCGGCTACAGGGACCTTTACGGTGACCGGCAACATGAATAACCCACGCTATGACGGAGCCCAGGGGACGCTGCTGAACAATGGAATGGTGCTGCTTGCTGGCGGCCAGGATAACAATGGCAATACGCTCGCCAGCGCCGAGCTTTATAATCCGGCCGCGGGAACCTTCACGGTGACCGGCAGCATGAACAGCACAAGGCAGAGCCTCACGACGACGCTGCTGAATAACGGTCAGGTACTGGTTGCAGCTGGAATGGATTTCTACGCCAATGTTCTGAATAGTGCGGAATTGTACCAACCCAGCACGCTGACTCCGGTGGGGCTTGTTTCGATTGGAGTGAGCCCGAGCAATCCATCCGTTTCCGTTGGGGCAACCGAGTCTTTCACTGCCACTGGCACGTTCAGCGACAACAGCACCCAGTCCCTTGCCTCCGTTACTTGGAACTCCTCCGATAACACGATCGCGCTGATCGCGAACGATGCGAGCAATCACGGCAACGCCGTCGCGGTGGCGACAGGCTCTTCGACCGTGAGTGCTTGCATGGGTTCAATTTGCGGCTCAACCACGATGACGGTGCTCCCGCCGCCAAGCATCACAAGCCTATCCCCGAACGCAGGACCGGCGGGCGCGTCTGTGACGATCGCTGGGAACAATTTCGGAACGACGGGCTCCGTGACATTCAATGGGACCACAGCTACGCCAACCAGTTGGACTGCGAGGTCGATTGTGGTCACGGTACCGACGGGGGCAAGTACGGGGAACGTGGTGGTGACGGTTGGCGGACTGGCAAGCAACGGGGTAGCGTTCACGCTCAACAGCACCTACGGGAACGGGTACCAATATCGCCAAACGATTGTCCTTCGCCACTCGAACGTCCCCAATACCGATCAAACGGATTTTCCGGTGCTGATTTCTGGGGTGTATTCGTATCTGGCAAACGTGAGTAACGGTGGGCAGGTGTATAGCCCGAACGGCTACGACATCGTCTTCAGTTTGGATCCTGAAGGTTCGACTATTTTGGATCTTGAGATCGACGGCTATGATCCGGGGACGGGGACGGCTGCCTTCTGGGTTCGGATTCCGACGCTGTCACACACGGTCGACACAGTGATCTACCTGTTCTACGGGGACCCGAATATCACACTCTCGCAAGAGAACAAAGCTGGCGTGTGGAGAAATAACTACCTATCGGTCTATCACCTCGGGAACGGGACGACGGTCGGGCTGGCGGACTCGGGCAGCGCGGGATACACACTGGCAGGGTCGGCGGCAGCTGTATCAGGAAAGATTGGCGGAGGAGCCGCGTTCAACGGCAATCCGGGCACGTATCTCTACCACGACTCGTTGCCAGCGTATCCAAGCGGGGCGTCACCGGTTACGTTGGAGACATGGGTAAAATTGGCGTCCAGCACCGGTGGGTTCGATATTGTTGGTTATGGAGCCAACTCCTCGGACGGTTCTCGGGCTGCCTTGTGGTGGGATGGGACCAATGTGGCGATGGAATTTGAGAATATGGGCGTGGGCGGCCCCCTTCCGTACGACAACAACTGGCATCATGTGGTGGGCGTGTACGGCGGAGGTGCGCTGAGTACGACGACCGACGAGTTGTATCTTGACGGCGCCCCGCTTTCGACGGGGGGTGCCGGAATGCCTGCGATCACGACTACTGAGTTCAAGATTGGTGGAATTCCGACTGTTACGTTCTGTTGCGCCCTGAATGGCTCGGTGGATGAGGTGCGAGTGTCCTCGGGGGTCCGCTCCGCAGACTGGGTTGCGACCGAATATGCGAATGAATCGTCGCCCTCCACGTTCTACACCATGGAAAGTCAAGCGACGCCCAGCAGCGCACCCACGATCCAATTCTTGTCACCAAATTCTTACCCGGTGGGTGTGCCAATCGTGATTCAAGGATATGGCTTTCAGCCGACCCAAGCCGGGAGTACGGTAACGTTCAATGGCGTGACGGCCACTCCGACGAGTTGGAATGACGCCAGCATTATTGTACCGGTGCCAACAGGAGCAACGACCGGCAATGTCGTGGTGACGGTGGGCGGAGTGACGAGCAACGGGGTGTTGTTTACGGTAATAGCGCGTCCAACCATCGCCACCTTGTCTCCGGGTGCAGGCCCGGTGGGCGCATCGATCACAATCACGGGTACGAGCTTCGGCGCTACGCAGGGCGCAAGCACGGTGGCATTTAACGGGATGGCGGCGTCGATCACGAGTTGGAGTGCAACGTCAATTGTGGCGACGGTGCCGACGGGAGCAACCACCGGGAACGTGGTGGTGACGGTCAGCGGAGCACCGAGCCCCGGCGTTGGCTTCACCGTGCTTGCGATTCCTGTTGTTTCCAGTCTGTCGCCAGCGGCAGGTCCGGTAGGCACGCAGGTCACGATTCAAGGCTCGAATTTCGGTTCCACGCAAGGAGCCAGTACCGTGAGCTTTAACGGCGCGCCTGCGTCGATTGTGAGCTGGAGTACTGCACAAATCATTGCTGTCGCCCCTGCTACGGTGACAACGGGGCCGGTCACGGTTGTCGTGAATTCCGTTCCTAGCAACGCCAATGTCGTATTCACGGCCTACAACCCGGTGATCACGAGCCTTTCGCCGCCGTCTGGCCCTATCTACGGCACCATAACGATTAACGGCTCCGGCTTCGGTGCGAGCCAGACCACGAGCTTGGGCATTAGTTTTGTAACGGTCAGCGGCACGGTCACCAATGCTCAGTCTTGGAGTGACACTGCCATCCAAGTGGAGATTCCTTATACGACCAGCGGTCCGGTGACAGTCACCATGAACGGGGTCACCAGCAACGGAGTCGAGTTCACGGTCGAGGCTCGGCCTGCCATCAACTCAATTTCGCCGAACGTAGGTACATCTGGCACAGTTGTAATGATCTATGGCAGCGGTTTCGGCTCGACGCAAAGCACCAGCGCCGTGGCGTTCAACGGCGCGGTTGCGACGGTCAACAGCTGGAGCGATACCGAGATCCTCGCCGTCGTACCTGCGACCACCAGCGGCCCGGTAAGCGTTACCGTCGCCGGAATTACTGCCCAAGGGCCCAGCTTCGGGGTCGATAACGTTGTCGTACTGACGAATTCGAACGGCTACCAGACGACCTACACCTCGACCATGATCGGCGGCGTATGGCATATGCTCAGCGCGCAGGGGCCCGGCTGTTCCAGTTGCTCGATTCGAAACAATGTGCAGAATACCTACGATTCGAACGGCAACCTCCTGACCACTACCGACGCCAACGGCAACACCGTTACCTATACCTACGACGGTAGCAACAACGTTCTGTCGAAGTCTGCACAGCTCAATGGAACACCCGTAACCACCACCTACACCTACAACAGTTTCGGCGAAGTGTTGACCATGACCGATCCGCTGGGCAACACAACAACCAACACCTACGATGGCAACGGAAACCTTCTCACTGTCAGTTCACCCCCACCCAACGGCCAGACCCCGCCTAGCGTCACGCAGTTCGCCTACAACACCTTGGGCGAGTCGACCCAGATCACCGACCCGCTGAATCACATCACAACCTTGTCGTACTATTCGACTGGTCTGATTCAGTCGATCACCGATGCCCAGAACAACACGACCAACTACGCCTATGACGCACGCGGCAACCGCACCACCGTGATCGACCCGATCAATGGCAGCGCACATCCCACGACCTTCACCTACGACATCATGAACCGCCTGACCGGAATCACGTATCCCAATGGTACGTCGGGTAGCTTTAGCTACGACTATCGCGGACGCCGCATTTCGGCCACCGACCAGAACGGAAAGACCACCACCTACGCCTACGACGACGCCGACCGTCTGCTCTCTGTCACCGACCCGGCCAACAACGTTACCCAGTACAACCACGACACTGAGAACAATTTGGTCAGCATTACGGACGCCAACAATCACACGACGTACTTCGCGTACGACGCTTTCGGTCGGGTGACGCAGACGACGTTCCCGTCGTCGCTCGTCGAGAGCTACGGCTACGACCCAGTCGGCAACCTGACCTCGAAGATCGACCGCAAGGGCCAGACGATTCAGTATGTTTACGACTCGCTGTACCGGCTGACCAGCAAGACGTATCCGGATTCAACCAGCGCGAACTATGTGTACGATCTGGTGGGCAAGATCCAGCAGGTAAGCGATCCCACGGGCACTTACGGCTTTGCCTACGACAACATGGGACGCCTGATCGGCACGAGCACGCAGTACTCGTTCCTGCCGGGACACAACTTCCAGAGCAGCTACAGCTACGATGCGGCGTCGAACCGCACGTCGCTGACCGCGCCCGACGGGAGCACAAATACCTACAACTACGACACGCTGAACCGGCTAAGCACGCTCACCAGCTCGCTGACCGGCCAGTTCGGCTTCAGCTACGATGCCCTGAGCCGCAGGACGCAGTTGACGCGGCCGAACGGTGTCAGCACGAACTACACCTACGACGGCCTATCGCACCTGCTGAGCGTGCTGCATCAGACTGGCTCGACGACGCTCGACGGGGCCGGCTACGGGTACGACTACACCGGCAACCGGACGAGCAATACCAACTATCTCAACGGGAACACGTCGAATTACAGCTACGACGCGATTTACGAATTGTTGCAGGCAACTCAAGGAGGCAGTACCACCGAGAGCTACAGCTACGACGCGGTGGGGAATAGGCTGAGTTCGTTGGGGATAAATCAGTACAGCTACAACGCGTCGAATGAACTCACCTCGACTTCGAACGGCAGTTACACGTACGACGCAAATGGTAATACTCTCACTGAGCCCAGTGGGAAGAGTTACACATGGGATTTCGAGAACCGCCTAACACAGGCGGTAGTGCCGGGCACGGAGACGGTGGCCTTCAGGTACGATCCGTTTGGGAGGAGGGTTTACAAGAGCTCGCCGAACTTCACCGGGATCTTCGCTTACGACGGCGTCAATCTAATCGAGACCATGAATGTCAGCGGCAACGTCGTGGCTCGTTACACAGAGACGCAGAACATCGATGAGCCACTGGCCGAGCTTCGCTCGGGCGGGAGCAGCTATTACGAGGCGGACGGCCTGGGGTCCATAACCTCGCTGAGCAATTCGGCGGGAGCGGTCGCCAACACCTACACATACGATTCCTTCGGCAACGTCACGAACTTCACAGGCACTCTTAGCAACCCGTTCCGCTACACCGGTCGCGAGTTCGACTCTGAGACTGGAGAGTACTTTTACCGCGCCAGATACTACGAACCGGTCAACGGAAGGTTCGTGTCCGAGGACCCGATCAGGTTCTTCGGCGGGATGAACTTCTATGCGTACGTCGGAAATAGTCCGCTCAATTTCACAGACGCGTTTGGGTTCTGTCCGTCGCAAAAGCGGTGCCCAACCGTGCCGACACATCCGGGGTATGCGAATATTAACGCCAATATAAGAGCAGCACAGTCTGCCCCATACGCGTTATTCTCTTTCTTCACTCTTGTGCGCGGCCATGGTCAATGGGATTACAAGCAAAATGCTCTCCTGAATGATTTCGGCACCCTAAGCCCGAGGCCTAATCCGCCATCCGCATACGAGGATTTCGGTAATTTCAACTACGGTGCCACTGGGGCGGCGTTAGGCTTATCGCCTGAAATATTGCTCATTGGGGCCGGTTGGCAGGCTACTCAATCCCATCCGGAGTCGACCGGCACGGCCTGGCAGAATATTTTCACACTTGCGGGTGCGGACGATTTTAATGACCAGATAATGATCATGGAAGGATACGAGTACTACGAACTCGGGTGTTACAAATGAAGTCCAGAGGGCTGCAATCTCTTCCTTTGTTGATCTTAGTGGCACTTCTTGGGTGTTCATGCCGTGACGAGGTCATCAGCACAGTAAGCTCCCCCGATGGGCTACATACTGCCACGATTCTATCTAAGGACTGTGGAGCAACTACCTCGGAGTACACCAGGGTGACTGTCCGACCAGGCCCAGGCGGCAGCGGCGACCAGGTTGTGTTTGCCGCCCGTTACCCACAAAGAATTGGTCTGTCATGGAAAGGCCCTTCCGACTTAGTCGTACGCTGCGATAGCTGCCGCGATGAGCAAATAACCTTCCAACTTTTGAGGGAAGGTACTCTAAGGATTTCCTATGAATTACCTTGAAGCCTTCGACGCAAACGGCAATACACTTACCGATCCCTCCGGCAAGCAGTACAGCTGGGACTTTGAGAACCGGGTCACGCAGGTTGTCGTGCCCGGTACTGGAACGGTGACCTTCAAATATGATCCATTTGGGAGGAGGGTTTACAAGAGCTCGCCAACCTTCACAGGCATCTTTGCCTACGACGGCTACAATCTGATCGAAACGATGACCTCCGCCGGCTCCATCCTGGCTCGCTACACGCTCACGCAAAACATCGACGAGCCTCTAGCCATGCAGCGCTCGGGTGCCACCAGCTATTACGAGTCCGACGGGCTTGGCTCCGTCACCTCGCTGACCAGTTCGACCGGGTCGGTGGCGAACACTTACACCTACGACTCCTTCGGCAACCTGACCAACTTTACCGGCACGCTGCGCAACCCATTTGAGTACGCGGGCCGCGAGTGGGACAGCGAAACCAGCCTCTACTTCAACCGCGCCCGCTACTACAGCCCGTCCACCGGCCGGTTCCTCTGGGAGGACCCGATCCGCTTCTGGGGTGGCGTGAATTTCTACGGCTATGTTCTCAACAGCCCCACAAACCTCATCGATCCGCTAGGGCTGTGTGGTTGCGACAAACCCGCACCCGGCCCAACCGACCCGTGGGGAGCGCTTGACTACAACATTCATCAAGCAATGGAAGCTAGTGCGAATGAGGATCTCAGCTATTCACTACCATACTTCTACTGGAATTCTAGGAATGGAGGAGCATGGGACCCCAAGAGTTTCTTCAACGACCCGAGTATGTATGACGCTTTCGGCGACTACCAGTGGGGAGCGATCTGCAATGCATACGGTTATTCCCTCTGGCAATGCCAGGGTGGCGCAGGTCTATATCAGAGGTTAAGCGACTTCAAAATAGCGTGGGCGAAGAAGGGGTGGCCAAAGTTTTCCGGACAAGGTCATTGGCCGTTTATCGCGCCCTACTGGGACAGGAAGGCGGACTCCGAGTTAATTAAGCAAGGATGGGAATATGCCGACTGGAAAAGACGATGCAGCGTACAGTAAGGCTGATACCAACTGTGGCTTTGTGTGTCCTCCTGTCGTGCACTTGTGATTATACGACCGGGGAACGCATCGCAAATCAGTCGCAGGAGTACACAGCGATTACGGAGGGCATCGGGTGTGGAGCGACGGTTCCCTATCAGTCAATTATTCGCATGGAGAGGCCCTACCGCATTTTGGGCCATGTCGCGTGGACGACCTCGAGGGGAATATTTACGGCAACGGTGGGCCTTAATAAGTTAAGGCTTAACTGGGCGGACAACCATCATCTCATTGTGGAGTGCCGATGCAAGAAAGATGACGTGCTTTCCAAAGATCCACAATGGCGGGACGTGACTGTTGAGTATCAATTCTCCCAATAGCAATTTGACCGCTAGCCCACGCGAGATCGTCGAGCCCGCGGCCCGGTGGCCCCCACTCAAGCCTGGTTTTGGCTTGAGTGGGGACTTTTTCAAAGTAGCGCAAGGCGCAGGAAGCGAAGCAGTTGCGCGATGAGAACACGCGGCTGCAGCAAGCTGGTAGCGGACCTGAGCCTGGACAAGGACATGCTGCAACTAGAACGGAATTTTGGAATCGATCACAGCCCGACTTTTGAGTGTGACGGTAGCGACATGGAGGTAAGCGCATGACTCGAAGAATGCTGGTTTTACTCGTGCTGATTGGGAGTTTGTCAACGTCCACCTGGGCGCAATGGAACGCGCCAATGCCGGCAACTAGTGCGTGCGGACCATTCGTTCAGTGGGGCTGCGGCGGATTCGATGGCTTCAACCCGGCAGGGCCGGATGTGCCGGATTCGTGCGCTGTAAACGCTCAAGCCGCATATGGAGGGATCGGGCCGTATTGCGCTCACCACTGGAATCCCCAAGTAGGCGACTGGTCCGACGCATGTTTTTCCTACTATTACCAATGCCCTCCGCCGGCACCACCGGTTGGAGGATGTCCAGGCGATTGTACAGCCGGCGAGCCGATCAACTTGGCCAACGGGAACGTTTACATTCAGCAGACGGATGTTCGGATCCCAGGGCTAGGCAATGGCGTGACGCTGACCCGGACATGGAACAGCACCTGGCCGACGAATGGGGGACTTGTGGCTCAGCCTCTGGTGAGTATGTTCGGTACCCAATGGCGTTCGACCTATGAGGAGCAAGTGTCTGTTGGCTACGATGGAACTATGAAGTATGCGCGTGCCGACGGGAGCGTCTGGTCTTTCGCGCCTTACGGAAATCCGCTAGTTTACCACCTGATTGCGCCGGGGGACGTCCAAGCCGCCACATTGACGGAACAGGTCTCAACCGCACAGAGCACGGCCTCATGGACGGTGACCTTTGAGAATGGTGAGAAAAGAGTCTTTAACGGCTTATACGCCAGCTACGGCAACGGCTTAAGCGGCGGACCGCTCACTGCCATCATCGACCGCAATGGCAACACGACCATGTTGGCTTACGCAGCACTTAACCCCGGAAACTTAGTCACCTACCTCCTGGCAACCGTCACCGATCCTGCGGGACGTCACCTCAACTTTACCTACGGCTCTAACTACCCTTCTCTGGTCACGGGGGTGACTTCCGATCCAGGCAGCGGCATCAACGTGACGTACACATACGGGACGGGCATTGCCCCTGGGCTTGTTTCGGTTCCGATTCTGACTCAGGTGACCCAGGCAGACAATACCTTCGTGACATTCACCTACGACGCCAATCTTTTGATCACCAGCGTGAACGACACCCACGGTAAGGTGCTGGAGTCACATACCTATGTCGACTTCTGCAACGCGGGTCTGAGTTCCTCGCGCGCCAACAGCGTGGACGCCCTTGCTATCTCTTATTTCGCCAACTTCCTATACTACTGCTCACCGTTGGGTATCGGAACACCCTGAGCGGCTAAGTGACGTACGTGTTGCGGACGGGCGGATCGCCATTCAGAGTGATCTGACATCCGAGCTCTCTTCGAAAGGATTGGAAATCGAATGGCCGTCAACCAGCAGTCCGCTGCTGGCGACATTTGGCCGTAGTTCCAACCCATAGCGCGGAAGCAGGAAGCAGGAAGGAATGTAAGGAGAAAATACATTGGCAATTAGACTTGCTATCACCGTGGCGGTGACCGTCTCGCTTGGTTCGTATGAGGCTGGTGTGCTATATGAGATCCTCGACGCAATCGCACAACACAATGCGGGTGTTCCCGATGCCGTGGAGCTTTGTCGTCTCTGAAGCCGAGATGCGGAGCCATGGCAGCAGCTTGATCAGGTCCTTAAGGCGGACGATTGAGATATTGAAAGCAGTGGTTCTGGCTGTTGCCGGAGTTGGTGCCGTCGTCTATGCCTGTTGGGACGTTCACCGGCTGCTTCTCCTCGGGCAAAACAATCGGTCCCTTTACGTGAGCAGTATGGCTGACGCCGTGATAGGCGACGGATTCTGCTGACTTGGGCATTCGTGTTGATAAGGATGTCTGTGCAAGATCTCGTTACCGTGCTTCGGAGGAACGAGAAGAAACTTTCGGAGAGCTGGACTCCAGACAAATCTTAGCTCAGCGAACGTTCGGGTGTCTTTCCGTGCTCCAAGCCCAGGACGGCACGTTTTACGGCACGGACAACAATGGCAACATGATCCACTTTAGTAAGTCTGGGAACGTGAGCTGGAGCGTGCCCAACGATTGTCCGCAGATTGCGCGAGGAGTGATCGGCTCCTCCGGCATCACCTACGACAACCAAGACCACCGATGGCCAGCTCGCCAACATGCCGACTCCAGTCCTGGACCGGAAACGGCTACCAGAACGACGCCGGCCAGGCCCAACAAGTAGCCTTTACGCCAACCGACTACGCGCCCACCTTTGCTGCAATGCCAGGTGACAACAATGCCAGGTGGCAACACCTCTGGGCAGGGTACCGCGATCCGGCAGGTCCTCGCCAAGGAGCAGGGACCTGCTAAGCAACTTCCGGATCTCATTTACGCAAATTGCCCATTTCTTGAGGGCCTCTGCCGATGGGCTTATGATCACTTCGAGCCGGGCAACGCCAGAGGAAAAAAAGCTCGATGGCATTTAATCACCTCATCGCGAGAGATTTGACAATCAGAACGGTGGTCTAAGCGTCTAAGCATGGGTTTGCACCTGGGCCAGTCGACTATAAGTTTCACAATCAAGGCGGACGATAAATTTGAGATTTCGGTAGTTAATCTCGCTAAAGACGGATCTGGCGCTGTTTCAGTCGACCTTCTGCGTCCCGGTCTGGCTCCCGAAAGAATCTGTTTTCTCGACAAGCATTCCCGAAGAGTCAGCACGGCGGAATACGAACACCTGTTCGGGCGGCGTTGAGCGTGACTGTGGGTACTTGGACTATCTCCGGGCACGGTCAAGCAGACGAACATGATTGGCTGTGGTACGCAGAAATTCAATCCGGCTGGCGTAAACAACGGAGAAGTCGTTTTCTGTTCGATTCGATCTTTTCGCGATGGATACGTTCGATGAGCCGGTTTCCGGTTTTTCCGCGACAGGTTTGCAGGTACAATCCGTTCGGGAGGATGCCCGTTAGTTCGTAGAAAGTAGCGACTCTCAACCCCGGTCATAATGACCGAGGGTAGTTTTTCTGCCAAGAAAAAAGGAGAGAGTCGCTATGAGGAGACGATACCAGATCGACCAACAACGCGCGGTGCAACAGTTCCGCCAGTTGGCCCGCGAAGAGAACCCCAGCATCCAGATGATCTTTCCCATGGCCGAGGTGGTGGGACTTCTGCAAGAAGGAGTCGGCCACCTGCTGCGCGAGGCCGGATTGGCGTTGATGAACTTGGTCATGGAGGAGGAAGTGCGGCACCTGGCCGGAGAGCGTCATCAACAGCACCCCGAGCGTCGCGCTCATCGCTGGGGAAAAGAAGACGGTTACTGCGTGGTGGACGGGCAGAAGGTGCCGATTCGGAGAAGCCGTTTGCGCAGCCAGGACAATCGCGAGCAACGGCTGGGCAGTTACGAACTGTTCCAGCGCAGTGGACCGATGGAACACGCGGTATGGGACAAGATGATGCGCGGGCTGTCGACGCGCAACTATGGAGCGGTGGTGAAAGACTTTCACCAAGCCTACGGGGTGGAAAAGTCGGCGGTGAGCGACAACTTCATCGCCTCCAGCCGGGAGAAGTTGCAGGAGTTGATGGAGCGGCCGCTGGGCGAGTTGCGACTGTGTGCGGTGCTGATCGACGGCACGCCGTTCCGGGATCGGCAGATGATCGTGGCCTTGGGCATCAGCACGGACGGGCGCAAAATCGTGTTGGGCTTGCGCGAAGGAGCAACCGAGAATGCCGCTGTGGTCAGTGAGTTACTCGGCGACCTGTCCTCGCGCGGGCTGGACTTCAGCGTGCCTCGGCTGTACGTGCTGGACGGAGGCAAGGCGTTGGCGGCGGCGGTGCGCCGTCATGCCGGCGAGGCGGCTTTCATCCAGCGTTGCCAGGTGCACAAACGGCGCAACGTGGTGGACCACCTGCCCGAAGAACATAAGTCGGCGGTCCAGAAGAAACTGCAGAACGCCTACGCCCTGACCGAATACGCCGATGCCAAGCGTGCGCTGGAACGGCTGCATCGCGAACTGATGGAGCTGAATCCAAGCGCCGCCCGCAGCCTGGAGGAAGGCATGGAAGAGACGATCACGATGCATCGTCTGCGGGTGCCGGCCCAGTTGCGTCGCACACTGGCGAGCACGAACGTGATCGAGTCGGCCTTCTCCATCGTGGAGACGGTTTGCCGCAACGTAAAACGCTGGCGTGCTGGCGACCACATCGAGCGTTGGGTCGGCTCGGGCTTGCTGGTGGCCGAGCGCCAGTTCCACAAGGTGCAGGGCTATCGGGAGATTCCGTCGCTCTTGACTGCGCTGGCGAACGCGGTTTCGAAGAAGGCTGTTGCCGAGGAAGTGAAGGTTGCGTAGCCTATGACGGTCGAGAGTCGCTAACTTTCAACGGAATTCCGGGCAACGTCCCGTTCGGCACGGACCTGCAATCCATTCTGCAATCCGTTTGTCGTTCTACTACTGCTTTCCGTAAACTTAAATGCCATCCGTGGCCCTGCATGTTGTTGAATTTACGTTTCTAGGCGGATTCGAATCCCACTCTCTCGGCGACCAGATTACCGCGCAAAAACCAACGGCTTTTGATTGTCGTCCAAGGTGAACCGTTTTTACCGTTGTTGTGTTCAGAATTGTGTTCAATACGCGCCAACAGTGCCGCACTTGACCCCTGTGGACCCGCTCTATGTGCATGATTTATCGTTGGCCGAAGGGTTGACTATAGCTTCCCAAGCTGGATGTCACGGGTTCGATCCCCGTCTCCCGCTCCATCTTTCTAACAATTTAGCGATGGAAGTTTTTAGTTGTGCGTGCGCCGCATGAAAGTGGCGCGGATGGGGTTCCGCGGTCGGGGATCTAAAGGCGCTGCTTAGAATGGGATATCTATTCGGCAGGCGGCGTTTACCTGCCAGAGGCGCTGCTCGCGGCTTGCGACATGGCCCTCAACTGGACCAGGCCGACTCCCAAGCCTCCGACTGCGCCAGCGAGCAGTCCCAGCAGGACCAGGGCTGGCACGCTCTCAATCAGTGCATTTTTCTTCTTCGCCACATTCGCCATTCTTTAGTTTCTCCACGCGGAATCTGTTGCCGTAGTCATTTTAGCATTCGCGCTTCCATTCCCGGACCCGGCAAAGGGCCGCAACAGGTTGCTGCCGCAAGAGATAGCATGGGACGGTCAGCCCGCAAGCACGATTGTGCAGAATTTTTCACCTAAAGGGAAGCTGTCGCAGCAGGGCGAACCCCTATGATACAAAAGATCAGTCGAGGTGCATTCATGACAGAGCCAACTTACGAAGAATTGAAAGCTCGCCTTGCCGACCTGGAAAAGCAGGCGGAAACGAAAAAGAGAAGCGGCGCCATAGAGTTCCGCGTGAGCGAGAAGGGCGGCGTCAGCGTGTACGGACTGGGCCGCTTTCCGGTGACACTCTACTACGAACAATGGACGAGGCTGCTCGACGTCGTCCCCGATCTTAAGGCTTTCATTGAAGAAAATAAGAGCAAGCTGAAGCTCAAGCAGGGCTAGCAACCCGTGCAAGGCCCGTTCGTATTAGAGCCTTCAGACCTGCCAAAAATCCGGGGAATAGCGAGGTACAGAGAAAAGATGGTGCGCCCGGAGAGAATCGAACTCCCAACCTCTTGGTTCGTAGCCAAGCACTCTATCCAATTGAGCTACGGGCGCATCGTGGCGAGATTGCGTCTCTGAATTATAGCGGAAACAGAATCGCTTCGCCCAAGCCAATCACGCTCCCCATCATGCTCCGATCTTCGCTTCTTCGACCACGGAGGCGCCACCCCAGTCATGCGCGCGTAAGCGATCACGCATAAGCGATCAAAGTGTGCGGAAACCCTGGGCACTTTGCCCAAATCGGTCGTCGTATGACACCTGCCAGCGTAGGCCGAGTTCGACTCGAATGGCAGCGATATATTGCCGATATTTGTAATTTTGAGTAAAAGTTTCCCCCCACGCGCAAAACCTACCCGCCCCGGCGTTCTATAGATGCATGTTGACAAGATGTTAGAAATGGCATCCGACATGCTCCTCCTGGTGCTAGACGAAGTGGCGCGCAACGGGGCATTTGGGAAAATACTTCGGCCAGAGGTCTTTCCGAATGCCCCTTTGCAATACTCCGTTTGACACTAAGGTGCATTCCGCCCGGTTCGCCGGCTTCCCTCCACGGGATTCTCCCCTAATGCCGGGAAGCGGGCGGAGTGCAGTTTGCCCCCTTCCCACCCCCGCTAAGGCTCTCAGGCAAGAACCATCTGCTCCGGCACGTCGATGCCGGCCTCGCGCAGCAACTTAACGACCGCGTCGCCCTTCAATCGTGAGGCGTCGAACAGCACGCGCACCGTCCGTTCTTTCTCGTTGAACTGGATGCGCTGTATTCCGTAGACCTCGCGGACACTGTCAATGGCTCGCAACTCAGCTTCTCCGGGCGGAGTCTGGTAGCGGTAGGTGACTTCCAGGTACGTCATTTTCATTTCTCCAAGGAATAAGATTCGAGGATTACTCTGGTGAATCTAATATGAGTATCTAATAAGCGCCGGATTCCGCCAAGCGCGATCTGGGTCTGGAGCAGCTCGGCAGTTGTCCGCAGTCACGGCAACGCTGTCACGGCAAATCTGGATTCGCTATAGACTTCTGGCAGCCAAGCCATGGAACACCTGAACCCCGGGGACATCCCGAACGTCGCATCGTCCTCCGCCAAGGCGCAAGCAAAGGACCCCGTCTGCGGGATGGATGTAAATCCCGCAACCGCTCGATTCAAGACTTCGCACAATGGCAAAGAGTATTTCTTTTGCTGTGCCGGTTGCCAGGCGAAGTTCCAGGCAAATCCCGAAAAAATTCTGTCAACGCCGTCCAGACCAATGACGATGAAATCGGGACTGGTCTCTCTAGGTGGGCCACCGTTGGTCGTGCCAACGCTGAACAAGCCAGCCGCGGCTCCCAATCCCCTGTCGCCAGCCGGGTCCGCAAAAGATCCGCGAGCCTACGTTTGTCCGATGTGCCCCGAGGTGCGGCAAATTGGGCCGGGACCGTGTCCCAAGTGTGGAATGGCGCTCGATCCCGAGTCGCCGGCGCTCCCCGTGGCCAAGACCGAATACACCTGTCCAATGCATCCAGAAATCGTAAGAGCGGAGCCAGGGAGTTGCCCGATCTGCGGCATGGCACTGGAGCCGCGCACGGTGACGGTCAAAGAAGCGAATCCCGAACTAAGCGACATGACGCGCCGCTTTTGGATCAGCCTGGTGCTAACCGCGCCCCTGCTCGCGATCGCGATGGGGAGCATGTTGTGGCCGCATGCGCTCATGGGCGGTATCTTCATCGAGTGGGGAGGCCGTAAAGTAGGAGTAACTCCGTGGGGCTCGGTACTGCCATGGCTTGAGCTCCTGCTCGCGACGCCCGTGGTGCTGTGGTGCGGTTGGCCGTTCTTCCAGCGCGGATGGGCGTCGCTGGTAAACCGCAGCACCAACATGTTCACCCTGATCGCCATGGGCACGGGCGTCGCGTACCTGTTCAGCGTGGTCGCAACCCTATTCCCGCAGATCTTTCCGGCGTCCTTCCGCAGCATGGGCAATCGCCCGGATGTTTACTTCGAAGCGGCAGCGGCGATCATCACCCTCGTGTTGCTGGGGCAGGTGCTGGAACTGCGCGCCCGCAGCCAGACGTCCAGCGCGATCCGAGCGTTGCTCGATCTAAGCCCGAAGATGGCGCGCGTGATGACGACGAGCGCCGACGGCAGGGACGACGAGCGTGATATCCCGCTCGAACGAGTAAAGCCGGGAGATCGTCTGCGCGTGCGGCCGGGAGAAAAAATCCCCGTCGATGGCGTTGTGCTCGAGGGCTCGAGCCTAGTGGATGAGTCCATGATCACGGGCGAATCCGTTCCCGTGGAGAAGACGGTGGCCTCGCGCGTGATCGGAGCAACCGTGAACGGCAACGGATCTCTAGTGATGCGAGCCGAGCGCGTAGGCAGCGAGACCATGCTGGCGCAAATCGTGCAGATGGTGAGCCAGGCGCAGCGCACGCGCGCCCCCATCCAACGGCTGGCCGATAAGATAGCCGGCTGGTTTGTTCCGGCGGTGATTGCGATTGCGGTAGTGACGTTCATAGTGTGGGTAAGCTTCGGCCCGGAACCGCGCTTCGCCCATGCCATAGTGAACGCCGTGGCCGTGCTGATCATCGCGTGTCCGTGTGCACTCGGCCTGGCAACGCCCATGGCGATCATGGTAGGCACCGGACGCGGCGCGCACGCAGGCGTGCTCATCAAGAATGCCGAGGCGCTCGAGACGCTCGAAAAGGTGGACACCATCGTTTTCGATAAGACCGGGACGCTGACCGAGGGAAGGCCGAAAGTGGTGGCGATGTCGACCGCCGGAAATCCCCCAGGCATCTCAGAAAACGAGCTCCTGAGGCTGGCGGCGAGTCTGGAGCGTGCCAGCGAGCATCCGCTAGGCGCGGCAATTGTCGCCAAGGCGAGCGAACTGAAGCTAAATTTGAGCAAGCCCTCCAATTTTCAATCCGTGCCAGGGCAAGGCGTGCGCGGGACGGTGGAAGGGAAGAGCATTGCGGTAGGAAACCACGCGCTGATGCGTGCCATAGGAGCCTTCGAGAACCGGACCGCCGTATCGGCCCTTAAACCCGTCGGTTCCACCGTGATCCATCTAGCAGTCGACGGCAAATATACCGGCAATATCGCGGTTGCCGACCCGCTGAAGCCGTCTACGGCGACAGCGTTGCGTGAACTAAAAGCCCAGGGAATCCGCCTGGTGATGCTAACCGGCGACAACCAGGCGACGGCCCAGGAGATTGCGCGGACGCTCGGAATGGAGGACTTCAAAGCCGAGGTTCTGCCGGCGCAAAAAGCCGAAATTGTCAGAGGTTTCCAGAAAGAAGGCCGAGTGGTGGCCATGGCCGGCGACGGCATCAACGACGCCCCCGCCCTGGCGCAAGCGCAAGTAGGAATCGCCATGGGGACAGGCACCGACATCGCCATGGAAAGCGGAGGCATCACCCTGCTTAAAGGAGACCTTGAAGGAATTCTGCGAGCCCGCAAGCTGAGCCAGGCAACCATGCGCAACATCCGCCAGAACCTGTTCTTCGCGTTTCTTTACAATTCGATAGGAGTGCCGATTGCAGCCGGCGTGCTCTACCCGGTCTTCGGACTGCTGCTAAGCCCGATTCTGGCCGCCGCCGCCATGAGCTTCAGTTCAGTGTCGGTAATCACAAACGCGCTAAGGCTGCGGAAGGTGAGTCTGTAGCTCTCAGCCATCAGCCATCAGGAGAGTTTCCACGGCGATCACCAGCAGTCAGTTGCCTCTTGGGTGACCGCGAGTGCGGGCGAGGCTCCATAGTTGTGAGATTCTGCTGAGAGCTGAGAGCTGACAGCTGAGAGCTCTCCTCACAGCTTGCTCAGATAATCCGTGACCTCAGGATTGGTCCAGTCCACGGGTCCGATAAATTTGCGCCGGATGACTCCGTTGCGATCGATCACGTAGCTTTCCGGCCAGCCAAACGTGCCGTAGAGCGTAGCCGCTTTCTGCGCCTCATCCCGCACCGTCACCATGTTGACGCTGTATTCCTTGAGGAACTTGTGGTACGCCGCATCGTCGGCGTCAATACTAACGGCCAGCACCACTACACCTTTGTCTTTAAGACGCGACTGCATCCGCACCAGCGATGGAGTCTCTTCGACGCACGGCGGACACCACGTCGCCCAGAAATTCAGCACCACTACCTGCCCGCGAAACTGGCTGAGCGTGACTTTGTGGTCGGAATCCTGCAAAGTGAAGTCCGGGGCATTCGATCCGATGCGCGCAGGATGGTTCCCGCTGTAACATCCAATCAGGGCAGCCAGCAATCCAATGATTACAAGGGCGCCTATAAGCGTAGGAAGAAGCGTTCGTCTCACATCGCTATAATAACGAAAAACTGAGGGATAGTTCAGAGAGATAGTTCAGAGGGATAGTTCATTTGGGTACTTCACTTCCAACGCCGCCGCTCAAGTTGCCGACCCCGGAGGTTTCGATCCCCCAGGTCTCAATCCCCAAGGTCTCGATAATCGTTCCCGCCCGGAACGAAGAAGCCAGCCTGGGCGCCTGTCTGCAGTCGCTAACCGCCCAAACCGGCGCCCCGTTCGAGATCATCGTGGTCGACGACGGCTCCGCCGACCGCATGCGTCAGATCGCGCAAGGTTTTGCCGGAGTGCGGGTGATTCTCCCTGCATCGCCGCCCCAAGACTGCGCAGGGAAGAGCTGGACCGGGAAAAACAACGCGATCGTTGCCGGGGTCAAAGCCGCTTGTGCGCCGTGGTTGCTGTTCACCGACGCGGACACGGTGCATCTGCCGGGATCGCTGGCGCGCGCTTTAGAAGAAGCGCAGAATGAGCGGGCCGATCTGCTTTCGTACTCGCCCGAGCAGGTAGTTGTCACCTTCGCCGAAAGAGCCGTGATGCCAGTAATCTTCGCGGAACTCGCGGCCCACTACCCGCCCCGGAAGGTACGCGATCAGAATTCTGGACGTTCGAAACAAAGTTCGGGACAGAGTTCGAGACAAGGTTCTGGAGTCGCGGCAGCGAACGGGCAGTATATCCTCGTCCGCCGCGACGCCTACGACGCCCTAGGCGGCCACGCCGCCGTGGCCACGGAAATTCTTGAGGACGTGGCGCTGGCCCGGCTGTTCCGCAACGCCGGCCAGCGCGTGTACTTCCGTTATGGCGCAGACGCCGTGCGCACCCGCATGTACCGCAACTGGGCGCAACTTAGCGAAGGATGGACCAAGAATCTGGCGCTGTTGTTCCCGAATCCCGGCCGGCTCGCGCTACAGAGTGTTGTCTTGTGGTTCGCGGCATGGTTCGCGATAGCAATCGCCGCCTCTGGAGCACTCAGCCACCACTTCGTGTGGATTGCCGCCGCCGCTCTTTGGTTGTTGGTGTACCGGCAAATTCGCGCCGCCCATTTCACGACGGCGAATAATCTGCTAGCAATTGCGGCAGGTCTGCCAATGTTCGCGTATCTGCTCCTGCGCTCGAAGAAGGCCCACGCGAAAGGCCAAGTATCATGGAAGGGCCGTACCTACAGTGTCGACGCACCAGGTGAAAGCAGGCCTGCAGCCCTGCCAGCCGCAAGAACGATTGCGAGCATTGAGAACCAAAAACTGAGAACTGAGAACTGAGAACCGGGAACTGATTTCTATGGTCTATCTCACGCGCAAGGCGGAATTTTCCGCATCGCACTTCTATCACAATCCGGACTTCACTCCGGATGAGAACCAGCGCATCTTCGGCAAGTGTAATAATCCCAACGGACACGGGCATAACTACACCCTCGAAGTCACGGTGAAGGGCGCGGTCGATCCCAAGTCGGGATTCGTCGTCGACCTGAAGCAATTGAAAGACGTCATGAGCAGGGAAGTGCTCGACGCGCTCGACCATCGCTTCCTGAACAAGGAAGTCCCCGAGTTCCTCACCGCGGTTCCGACGATGATCCCAACAACCGAGAACCTCGCCATCATAATCTGGCAGCGCCTGGCGCCAAAGCTCAATGCGGCGCAGTTGCATCGCGTGCGCTTATACGAAACCCCCGACCTGTTCGTCGATTTCTATGGTGAAGCATGAAGCGAGAAGCATGAAGGCGCACCTGACCCGCCGCTACATGTTTTCGGCGTCGCACCGCTTGCACAGCGACGAGATGTCAGCGGAAGAAAACCGCGTAATCTACGGCAAGTGCAATAACCCTTACGGACATGGACATAACTACACGGTCGAAATCACCGTCAGTGGACCGGTCGATGACCAGACCGGTATGGTATGCAACTTGGTCGATCTCGATGGCTTCGTGCGCACCCATATCCTCGATCGTTACGACCACCAGAATCTGAACCTGCTCGCAGAATTCATAAAGGAGGTTCCGACCACGGAAAACCTCTGCATCGCAATCTACGAAAATGTGAAGCGCGGCTTCCGCAAGGCTCATCTAGAAAAGGTACGAATTGAAGAGACCGTGATGAACTCGTTCGAATATTCGGGAGAAAGATAAAAGTTGTAATCGGCAATTTGTAATTGTGTTTTCCAATTGCAAATTACAAATCACAAATCCTATGAAGTCCACGACACAACCAACCACCCTGACCAGCGCCACCTACGAAGAACTGGTGCGCGAAATGCTTGTCCGCCTCGGCGAAGATCCCGATCGCGAAGGCCTTTCGCACACCCCAGCGCGTGTCGAGAAAGCCATGCGATTTCTCGTCAAAGGCTACAAGGACGATCCCGAAGCGCTTTTGCGCAAGGCGCTGTTCACCGTCGGTTACGACGAGATGGTGATCGTGAAAGACATCGAAATGTTCAGCCTGTGCGAGCACCACCTGCTGCCCTTCTTCGGCAAGGTGCATGTGGCCTATATTCCAAACGGAAAAGTGATCGGCCTGAGCAAAATACCGCGCCTCATCGACGCCTTCTCGCGCCGCCTGCAGATCCAGGAACGCTTGACCACGCAAATTGCAGAGGCGATCCAGAACGCCATCGATCCGCAAGGCGTTGGCGTTGTCATCGAGGCCCGGCATCTGTGCATGATGATGCGGGGCGTAGAGAAACAGCACTCGTCCGCGGTAACTTCGTCCATGCTCGGCAGCTTCCGCAGCGAAGAGGAAACGCGAACCGAATTCCTCTCGCTGATCCGCCAGCGCACCAATGGGGTGTGATGTGGAGCCGTGCTCATGGAGCGACGGGCGTCCCCGCCCGTCCAGGCCGAGCGCAGAGCTCGGCAGCTATTCCTGAATACGCGGGACTTCGTGATCGTAGTCCAGCGGACGATGGAATAAGCTGAGAAACACAACATGTCAAAACGTAATTCCACGCCGCGCAAACCGATACTCGCCGGCCACCTCGCCCTCATCACCGGCGCCAACCGCGGCATCGGTCTCGCCATCGCCCGCGCGCTGGCGTGTGAAGGATGCAATCTGATTATCACCGGCCGGGACCAGCGCGCCTTGGCCAAAGCGCGTATTGAACTGGACAGGCTCCAGTCGGCGAGATTGCCGGAAAGACTAAATGTTCCGGTACTGGCGCACTGCTGCGACATCCGCAGCCCCGACTCGGTCGACTACCTCTTCGCGCTCGTCCGCGGATTGCGCCAGCCCCTCGATATCCTCATCAACAATGCCGGCGTTGGACATCCCAATCGCACCGTCGCCGAGTTACCCTACCCCACCTGGATTGAGGTGGTTGACACCAACCTCAACGGCCTGTTCCTCATGACGCAAGCGGCCTTAGCCGTGATGAAGCGCGGCAGCACGATCGTAAACAATCTCTCCATCGCCGCCGAGCGTATATTCCCCGGCTCGGCAGCCTACAACGCGTCGAAGCACGGCGCCCTGGGATTTACCAACACTTTGCGCGAAGAGTTGAGGCCGAAGGGCATTCGCGTCATTGCCCTCATGCCCGGAGCAACCGATACGGCGATCTGGGACGCGCTCTGGCCAAAAGCCCCCAGGCGCAAAATGATGTCCGCCGAAACCGTAGCCCGCACGGTAGTCGACGCCCTGCTCTTGCCCGAAAACACAACCGCAGAAAAAATCGTGGTGATGCCCTCAAGCGGAACGCTGTAACAAAGAAGTTCCCGCAGAAACGCGGCTTGCCGCGTCTCCCGCCGTATAGTAAGCCGCGGGCCGGGCCCCGCCTCTACCGGATTGTTTTGGGAGGACCGCGATAGCGACCCGGGTGCTTGAATGAGCATCTAAAAGGCGGACGGCCTGGTTTGTTGTTCGCTAACGACAGACGACTAACGACTAACCACCAACGACCGAGCAAGGACATGTCATTCCTCGAGTACTTCCGATCGCTGAAACCGGAGCATCGTATAGCGTGGGCCGTGGCCATCGCCGCCGACGCCCTTCAGATAGTGGCGTTTCCACTCTTTGCCGAGGGAGCCGTGTCTCCCGCCGACTCAGTGCTCGACCTCATCGTCGCCTTCGTGATGATTCGTCTGCTCGGATGGCACTGGGCCTTCTTGCCGACGGCGGCAGCGAAACTAATTCCTGCCGCAGATCTTTTTCCCACCTGGACCGCAGCCGTATGGTTCGTCACCCGCCACAAGGTGAATGTAGGGGAGCAGGAGGTCCTGCCTCCAGGTCCCGCGCCCGAACCGCGCCGCTGATTAAATCCGCAAACCGGCCGAGATCGGCTTTCAGCCGTAGGTATTGATGGTCATGGCGTTTCCTGAGAGCTGACAGCTGAGAGCTTCTCACCAAGTCCCATACCGATACCGTTGCGGCCGTTCCCGAAATACGTTAATCATGACCACACCCGCGACGAAGCCTCCCACATGCGCCCAGAAAGCAATCCCGCCCGAAGTCTGGCTGGTTTCGGCGATGGCAGTAGCAGTGCCGCTCAGGAAATTTCCCACGAACCAATAGCCAAGCATCAGCCAGGCCGGAACGTGAAAGAAAAATATAGGCGGAAACCAGATCAGCACACGCGCCCGCGGATACAGGATAAAGTACGCGCCCATCACCCCGGCAATCGCCCCGCTCGCGCCCACACTAGGTACGCGCGAGCCTTGGTTCAGCAGAATGTGCGTGACGCCCGCCGCCACTCCAACTACCAGGTAAAACACCAGATATGTGAAGTGTCCAAGGTAGTCTTCGATGTTGTCGCCGAAGATCCACAGAAAAAGCATGTTCCCAGCCACGTGTAAGAATGAAGCGTGCAGAAACATCGAAGTAAACAACGGCAAAATAGCCGTGGCCACTGGGGCGTAGGAGTGCCCGGTCAGCACAGCCAGCGCGTGGTGAGGAACCACGCCAAACTCAACCATAAATGAATTCAGCGCCCGATGGCTCTGCATCCCGACCGAAAGCTCCCAAAGAAAGACCACCAAGTTCAGCACGATCAAGAAATAATTGACGAACGGTGTCGAGAAAATGGGCTGATCGTCGCGAAGAGGAATCATTTAATTGGCAATTTGTAATTTGTAATGGGTAATCTGGAAGCAAGATCGCGAATACGGCAACGATTGGAGCTCAAATTACCAATTACAAATTACCAGATTACAAATCCTCATGAACGGCGTCGTAGTCATCGATAAACCGCCCGGCCTCACCTCGCACGACGTGGTCAATCGCGTGCGCCGAATTCTCGGGCAGCGCGCGGTCGGTCATCTAGGAACTCTCGATCCCTCAGCCACCGGAGTCCTGCCGGTAGTCCTAGGCAACCTCACCCGCCTGGCGCAGTTCTACGCCCATTCCGAGAAGACGTACGAAGGCGTGATTCGCTTCGGCTTCGCCACCGACACCTACGACGCCGATGGCGAGCCCACAACGCCGCCGCAGGACGTGCAGATAAATTGCGCTGAAGTCCGCGCCATCGCTACCCGGTTTCATGGCGCCATCGAGCAGACGCCCCCGCCCTTTTCCGCCAAGAAAATTGCCGGAATCCCCGCCTACAAACTAGCCCGTAAAAAACAGGTGGTTGTGCTTAAGCCGGTGCAAGTGGAAATCAAGGAATTCGAGATTCTAGGCACCACCACCGACCAAGCCAGCTTCCGCGCCCGCGTGGCCTCGGGCACATACATAAGGTCGGTGGCCCACGAAATGGGCCGGAAGCTCGGCTGCGGAGCACATCTGGCCAGCCTGCAACGCACCGCCGTCGCCGAATTCACCATCGAAGACGCCCACTCCCTCCAGGCATTAGAAGCCGCAATGCAGCAGGGAAGCGCTGAGTCGTTTGCGCTCACAATGCTTGTCCATCCCAGAAAGTTATTGCCGCAGTTGCCAAGCGTCACCGCCAGTGAAGAAAGCGTCGCCTTAATCCGCAGTGGTCGCGCCGTAAATCTGCCGGAAATGTCGCGCGCTCCCCAGGTAAAAGTCTTCCACGGCCAGCGCGACCTAATAGCAATCGCAACCAGAATCGCCGGAACCCTTTTTCACCCGAAGATCGTGTTTTCCGCGTAATGAGTCATATTGTGGAGAGACGGGCCTCCTCGCCCGTCCACCTAAACGACGACGCCAGCTCCCCACGAAGTCACAGACGAAGCGTGCGCAGCGCAGTATACTCTCGCCGGAGAATGACCGGTGAAGTCCCCACCGGAAAGGAAGTTCGTGACCTTCGCCAACTGCTATGAAGATGACATCCGCGCCCAAGCCTACGCCTCATTGGAGTTCAAGAACACCTACCACCTGGCATATCGCGACATCCCGGCCATCCTCGGCGAGCATGTCAGCGGCCGCAAAAGTCTGGACTTCGGTTGCGGCGCAGGGCGCTCCACGCGTTTCCTGCGCCAACTCGGCTTCGAGGTGACCGGAGTTGATATAGCCGAGGATATGATCCGCAAAGCGCGCGAACTGGACCCCTCCGGCGACTACCGCCTGATTCAGAGCGGCGACGTTCAGAGCCACGACGAAAGCAACGACGTTCCCGGCGACGACCTGAGCGGGTTTCAATCCGGGGCCTATGATCTCGTTCTCGCCGCCTTCACTTTCGACAACATCGCGGGTCGCCAAACCAAGCTGCGCATCCTGCAGGACCTGGGCCGCCTCCTAAACCATGAAGGAAAGCTGGTGCTGATCGTCTCCAGACCCGAAATCTACACCCACGAGTGGGCATCGTTTTCGACGAAAGATTTTGCCGAGAACCAACTGGCGAAGTCGGGCGACAAAGTTCGCATCATCGTGACCGACCACGCCGATCCGCGCCCGGTCGAGGACATCCTGTGGACCGAGGAGTCATACCGAGAAGTCTTCGAAGAAGCCCGCCTGCGGCTGCTAGGGAAGTACGAGCCGTTGGCGCGGGGAGATGAGCCGTACAGCTGGGTGAGTGAGGTAGAGATCGCTCCTTGGGCCGTGTACGTCCTTGAGGGGGTATGAAGTGGCCGTCATACCAGCAATGTCCGATAACAGGTATTATGTTAACTCAGTAAACTAGGGTTCTGGCCGCCCCGAGTCCTTGTGCAGCAGTTCCTTAAGCTCCTCGCCGAATTTCCGCAATGCCTCAATCCGCTCCGGCGTGGCCCCCACGATTTCCGTCTTCGCCTGAAAGACTTTGCGGCCCTCCCTTTCAGTGAGCACGCCCATCACTTCGCCCATGCGCCAGCCCGGAGTGCCAAGGATTTGCAAGCCGTCCACCCCCGGAACAAGCAACGCGACGCAGTTCTCGCGTATCACGCCAATGCACTTGGGATAGCGTTCAAAAGTCTGAAGTTCGAATCCCGCAAGATAAAGACGCTGGAGCTGTTCGGCGGAATCAGGCATGAGGGGAATTGGTAATTTGGTAATTTGTAATTAGTAATTTGAAAGGCCCGAAGGCGCGGCCTTTACTGAGAGCTGACATCTGAGAGCTGAGAGCCGTCTTCCTACATCTTGTACTTGCCCAGGTCATCATCGCCAAGGTCTTCCAGCCACTTGCGCAGCTCCTCGCTCGAAACCGCAGGAACAGGATTGGAGGCCTGCTTGGAGTTCTTCAGAACCTCGTCCTCCACGAAGATGGGGCAATCCACGCGCAGCGCCAGCGCCAGCGCGTCTGACGGACGGGAGTCGATGCTGATCACGTGTCCTTCCCTTTCCAACCAGATCACGGCGTAGAAGGTATCGTTTTTCAGTTCCGTGACCACCACTTTGTGCACCAGCGCGTCCAGTCCGGTGAGAACGTTCTTGATCAAGTCGTGGGTCATCGGTCGCGGCGTGTTGACTTTTTCAATTTCAAGCGCAATGGCGTTGGCCTCGTACACCCCCACCCAGATCGGGAGCACCACGTCGCTGCCCACGTCCTTGAGCAGCACAATCGGCATGTTCGAAACCGGATCCATCATCAGCCCGCGAATTTTCATTTCCACTTCCATAAGAACCTCAAATCCAGCAAATGGAGCGCCGGGCGCCCCTTCCGGCAGGACGGCCGAAAAATCCCGTTCCTCCACGGTATCTAGCGCTGCGATTAGCCGGCCATCTCTCCCACCAAGCTGTTCGGAAAGCTCCCAGTAACGCGCACCCCAACGTAGCTCCCCGATTTAAGCTCAACCCCGGCAGGAACCGTAAAATTCATCACCTTAATCTGCGAAGTCCGCCCCATCCACTGCCCGCGCGGGTTCTTCCCTTCCACCATCACCTCGAGCACGTCCCCAACATGCCGCTGATTGCGCCGCGCCCCAATCTGCTTCTGCAAGTCATTCAGCACCGCCAGCCGCCGGGCCTTCTCCCCATCCGAGATCGCATCCTCCAGCCGCAAAGCCGGAGTGTTCGGCCGCGGAGAGTACTTAAAAGTAAAAACGCTGTCATATCCAACCATATCCATCAACGACAGCGTCTCCTCAAACTCCCGTTCCGTCTCGCCCGGAAATCCAACAATGAGATCGCTAGTAACAGATATATCGCGCCGAGCCGCCTGAATCCAGCCAATGCGTTCCAGGTACTCGTCCCGGGTGTAGAGCCGTTGCATGGCATCCAGCACGCGGGTAGATCCGCTCTGCACAGGCAAATGCACATGATCGCAAAGCGCAGGCACGGAGTCGATCACATCGACAATATCGCGTCCAAAATCGCGAGGATGCGAAGTAGTAAACCGCACCCGCCGAATTCCAGCCACCGAAGCAACCGCCGCCAGCAGCTCGGCAAACGTCTTATTTCCAGATGGATCGCGATAAGAGTTAACGTTCTGCCCGAGCAGTTGAATCTCCGTATAGCCCAAGTCCACCAGTTGCCGCGCCTCGTTAAGCACAGAGGAGGAAGTCCGGCTGCGCTCCTTGCCGCGCGTATAAGGCACCACGCAGTAGGCGCAGAACTTGTCGCAACCTTCGATAATCGTAATGTAGCCGCGATGCGGATTAGTGCGCGCCGTGAACTCGGTCTCAAAGC
>Ga0187883_10000232_pt1 | contig 38488 bp, 26 predicted proteins | sample June2016WEW_20_1_2_FD_132966 | JGI IMG/M metagenome (GOLD analysis project Ga0187883, IMG submission 132966) | Peatland microbial communities from SPRUCE experiment site at the Marcell Experimental Forest, Minnesota, USA - June2016WEW_20_10 | ecosystem: Environmental > Terrestrial > Soil >...
ATCGTCACCGAGACCCACGGAGACCCGAGCGCAACCGTCGTTTTCCTCAACGCCTTCTTCGATCATCACCTCGGGCCGTCTCGCCAGTGGGTCGAGCTCTCGAGGCAATGGGCGGAGCAGGGCGTGCAGTCGTTGCGATTCGACACGAGCGGGCTCGGCGACAGCCCACTGCTGCCGGTGCCGCCGCTGTACAGCGAGACGCTGGTCGATGATGCCGTCCAGGCCGGCGAGGACGTCTCGCTGTGCGCGGGCCGTGACGTCGTCTTCGTCGGTCTCTGCTCCGGCGCCTGGGTGGCTGCGATGGCGGCTCGGCGTCTCGGGGCCCGGGCGGCCAATCTGATCAATCAGATGTACTGGAACCGACCAGTGGAGGACTCCGGCGACGAGACGACCGACGACCCGGTGGCGTTCCTTCACCATCTCTCGGCCTCCGGCGTGCGCACGACATTGTTCCTCTCGGCGCAGGACCACGAGTGCCTCGTCGCTGCGGCCGGCCAGGGTCGTATCGCCCTGCTCGAGGCGGTTGACAGGGACGAGCCAGCGGCTCGGATCGAGGTGGTCCGTATCGACGCGCTCGACCACGACGTTCTTTCCTACAGCGGCCGGCGCCTCCTCGCAGAGCGACTGACCGAGGTCGTCCTCGGTACCGTCACGCAGACGTAACGCAGGCTCGGAGCTGGCGCTCACCTGCCTCCGTAATGAAATCGGCGCACACTGTTAACCCGATCTCTATTGAGGACCGAATCCTCCCCCCTTAGCATGAGCCACCAAATAGATCGTGCGAGGAGCAAGACCGCCACAGCACCCAACGTTCGCTCGTCACCTTACTGACACATAGAAAATTCTCAAGTGTCGGACGGGGCGCGCCGATACCTATCTGCACCTCAACTGCAACCAAACCGCAACTCGGCTGCATCCGAGTTTGTGGCCCACCACCCAACATTTCCGGAGGCGAAGACAAATGGGACGCCTAGTTTTTCGCGCCCGCAAATCGGCGATCGCCGCTCTCGCATCGGCTCTGTTGGTTGCTTCGGTCATCACGCTCGCGCAGGGGGCGGGAGCCTCCAGCCACATCCTCGTCTACTCCCTCATTCGCGAGGTCGGCCGGCCCGTGACGTTCAGGTCGAATCGGAGCGCAGACCCGTCGACCGCCCTGCCGAAGGGCGTGCGTAAGGGCAACGTTGTCATCAGCTATGTCGACACCGACGGTTCGGCCTCCGTCCAGTGTCTCCGCCACTGGAAGCGCTTGTTCGACACCTCCGACGGCCCGACCACGCGACTCGTCGCCTGCGCGGGATGGGACCGCGGTGACCTGCGAGACCCGATGTTGCTCGTCCGCCCCGCCAGCCAGGTCGCCATGATCACCATGGCCTTCTCGGGCGTCAGCTGGAACTTCTACCCCGTCCCCGCATCGGCCGCCGCACCCGGGACTGTGTCCCCCAGCGTTCCCCAGTCGACCGGTCACGTCAGCCTCCTCTTCAGCGAGGGAATCAACCTTCACCTCGTCACCCGCGCCACCGCTGCCAAGAAGGTGAGAGGCGCTCACGTCCTTGGGGTTGCCAAGAACCCACCCCGCTCAGAGGTGATCGTCGCCACCAAGCTCGTGCAGGATCCGGGAACGACCCCGGCGTGGTCGTGGCCGGCGTGGACGGCCCGAGGCTCGGACGTCTCGAGCACCGTCGCCCTTCGACCCGCGAGGCGCTGGCTGCACCACTACGGCCCGGCATCCACGTCAACGACGGATCCGCCGACCACGACGACATCGCCGGCGCCGGCGGGAACATCTACCTCGACGACCACGACGACGTTCACCTCGACCTCCACGACGACGACGACGTCATCGTCCACGACGACGACTAGCCCACCGGCCGGCGGTGGGGGCGCGCCCGGCTCGCCCCCGGCGCAGGTGTGCGGTTCGTCGAGCCTCGACGGACCGGCGACGGCCCCCTCCGGGGCGGTCACGGTGCCCGCCGGCAACGACAGCGGCGACAGCTTCTCCACGCCCGGCACCACGTACTGGTTTGCCCCCGGCACCCATACCCTCGGCACCGGCGCCTACAGCCAGATCATCCCGGCCGACAACGACACCTACATCGGTGCACCCGGCGCTGTCATCTCGGGCCAGGGTGACAACGACTTTGCCTTCGACCAGACGGCGACGGGCGTGACGATCGAGTACCTGACGATCAAGGACTTCACCCCTCCTGGCAACGAGGGGGCCGTCAACTCCTCGGCGGCTCCGAACTGGACGATCCAGTACGACACGGTCGAGGACATCTCACCGGGGACGGCCCTCTACCTCGGGACCAACGACGTCGTCAACCACAACTGCCTGACCGAGAACGGCCAGTCTGCCTTCGGCACCTACACGGTGACGGACACGAACTCGCTCACCGACGGCGCCAGCAACATCACCCTTTCCGACAACGAGATCAGCTACAACGACACTTGCAACTGGGAGGACATCTCGCCTGACCCGGTGCCCGCAGGCGACGTCCCCGCCAACTGCTCGGGTGCAGGCGAGTCGACCGGCTGCGGCTGTTCCGGCGGAGGCAAGTTCTGGGAGGTCGACGGCGCCACCATCAGCGGAAACTACGTCCACGACAACTACAACGTCGGGCTGTGGGCTGACGACAACAACACCGGACTGACCTTCACCGGCAACTACATCTCGGGCAACTGGGGCGAGGGCATCATCTACGAGCTCGGGTACAACGCCGTCATCGACGGCAACACCTTCGTCGACAACGCCTGGGGGAAGGGCCCGACGAACCCCGGCTTTCCCGCCAGCGCCATCTACGTCTCCGAATCTGGCGGCGACAGCCGTGTGCCGGGAGCCAACTCGGGCCTGTTCCAGATCGAGGACAACACCTTCACGGACAACTGGGCGGGCGTCGTGCTGTGGGAGGACTCCGACCGCTTCTGTGGCGATGGGCTCGGGATCAACCCGACAGGCGCCTGCACCCTCGTCGACCCTTCGGTGGCGAACCTCACGACCTGCGACGCCGCCCACCTGACCGGTGCGACGCCGTCACAGACGCCTGACTACTACGACCTGTGCCGCTGGAAGACCCAGAACGTCACCGTCTCGGACAACACCTTCAACGTCACCCAGGCGGATGTGCCTGGCTGCAAGGGCTCCGCCAACGGCTGCGGCATGAACGGCATCTTCTCGGAGTACGGCAGCGCTCCGAGCTGGTCCCCCTACCTAGGCGACGTCATCGACGTGGCGATCACGAAGGACCAGAACAACCTGTTCTCGGATAACACGTACTCCGGCCCATGGTCCTTCATGTACCACGACCAGTCCGGCCTCCTCACGATGGCCGAGTGGCAAGCCGACGGGCAGGACGTCAGCAGCGTCGGTTCGTAACGTCGGATACCCGCTCGCCGCCTGGATGCAGAGACCTCTCCCTCGACCTTCGAAGGACACCGTCCCGGCGGCCCACTCTGCCGGCTTGGAACCGTCCGGGGCGGGTTTCTCCCCCTCCAAAACGCAGCTAGCCTAGTTGGGTGGCATTGTCGTGCGGGAGACGTCATATCGCTCGCGCGCCTTCGTTCACCTGCCCACTCGGCACCCTGACGACGATGACAGGGTCGGCGCGACGGCAAAGATGACGACTCTTCGGCGAGAGCGGAGCTCGGTTGCCGCGGCGCCCGAATCACCCACTGCGGTCTAGGTGGCGGTTCGGGTGATCCCGCCACTCGCGCCCGCGCTCCTCGTGGTCCTGCCGCTGCCGACCGTGGACATTCGCTCCAACGGTCCTGGACCTTGTCGACCCTGGTCGGTGCGCGCCGCCGTCGCTCCAGGCAGCGAAGACTCGTGAGCGCCCCGTCGTGACGTCCCTTCGAACGCCGGCGAGCCGCAACGGGGGGCGCCATATGCCGGCGCGTCGGCGTCCCCGGCACGCAGCTCAGCACCGCCGGGCATCCGGCAGCGGCGAGAAAGGCGCTCCCCGGAGCGTCTCCCAACGTGCGGCTCTGACGATGACGGATCAAGTCTTCGCGTCGGGATCGAACTTCGGCGTCGGCGTGTTCGTGGCCCACGTCGCGGGAGCCAATGGCCCCGAGGCCCTCGGGGCGTTCTCCCTTGCCTATGCATGCTGGCTCGTGCTCGCCAGCTTGCACCGCGCCCTCGTCACCGATCCGATGGCCATCGAGAACGACGCCTGGCAGGATGACAGAAAACGCCGGCTCCGCAGCGGGCTTGCCGCCGAGATCATTCTCTCGGTCGTCGCCGCCGCCATCTTCCTGTTAGCGGGCATCGTCCTTGTGCTGGCTGGGGGGCTGGCGTTCAAGTTCGGGCTAGGTCTCGTCGCCATCGCCCCGTGGCTTCCTTTCTTGGTCATCCAGGATTACTGGCGTTGGCTCGGGTTCATGCACAAGCTGCCCGGCAAGGCACTCGCGAACGACACCGTGTTCAACATCGTGCAGGGAAGCTGCTTCGTCGTGCTCTTCCTCGATCGAAACCATCCCGTCGTGCACCACTATGCCGTCGTGTTCGTAGTCGGGTCGTGGGGTGCCGGAGCGGCCGTGGGCGCCGTCTTCGGGCTGTGGCAATTCTCCGTGCGGCCGGCCCTGCGCGGCGGCGTCACACTGCTCCGGTCACGCTGGTACATGAGCAAATGGCTCGCCGGTCAGTCCGTGACGGCATGGGGCTCCTCACAAGCAATCATCCTCGTCGCCGCCTTCTTTCTGACGCCGGTAGGACTTGGTGGTCTACGCGCTGCCCAGACCCTGGTGACCGGGCCGACCTTTGTCCTCATCATGGCAGGAGGGAGCGTCGGGCTCCCGGAGGCGTCGCGGGCGTTGGCCGACCGCGGATGGAGGGGCCTGCGGCGAGTCGCTTGGGGAGTGAGCGCGGCGGCCATGGCCAGCATCGGACTCGTGAGCGTCTTTGTGTTCACCATAGGTTCGACCCTTCTCCGGTTCATCTACGGCCCAGCCTTCGCTCGCTACTGGTCGTCGGCGGATTACTTCGCCATCTCGCTTCTGATCGCCGGTCTCGGCATCGGTCCGATCCTCATCCTGAAGGTGTCGCGGCAGACGCGCCGCCTCTTCGCCGTCCAAGCGGTCGGTTCCATCGTGTCGGTGTGCACGGTGGTTTCCTTCGCCCTGCTCTACAAGGTCCCAGGTGTCGCCGCTGCCAGCGCCGTCACGTCCGCCATCACCGTCGTCCTCCTGCTCCGATACGGGGACCAGGCACGTAAAGGCTTGATCAAGGGCAATCTCGAGACGAAGCCCGACGATCTCCCTCCGCTTTCGGGTGACAACGACATGCCGGCGGCGGTGGAATTTCGATGATCGATAGCGTGGCGGCTCAGGCTCTCTGCTCTCGAGCCAACCAGCGCGCCCGCGCGCGACCGAGAGGGCCGGCATGACGATCGAGAGCTCCGAGCTCGTGGCGATTCGCCCAGGTACTCGACCACAACGCAGCCTCGACGGCATCAATGGTCGTCGAGGCCAATTCGTCAGCCTTCGCACCGTTGCCTCGGAGCTGCGCCGTCGACAGAGCTTTTGGGTGATCATGGCCATCGCCGGCCTCGTCGGAGGGCTGGCGTTCGCAGTGGGGGTTCCCCGCCCGTACACGGCAAGCAGCACCCTCGTGATGGTGGACAACCCCAACGGTGACAGCGCTCTCGAGATCGCCACCGACTTGGCTCAGCTGGAAACGACCACGGTCGCCCAGCAGGTCGTGAACCGGCTCCACCTGCCGCTGAGCCCTCGTGCGTTCCTCGGGCAGTACCAGGGCGTGACCGAGGGCGACTCCGTCATCGAGGTCAGTATCGCTGCGCCGTCGGCGACGGAGGCTCTTCAGCGCGCAAATGCGCTCGATACAGCGTTCTTGAGCTTTCGCGCCCACCTCTACGAAGCCCAGGGTCGGTCGATCGCGCAATCCCTCGTCACCGACGTCGCACAAACGCAGGCGAACGAACGCCAGCTCAGTCGTCAGATAGCAGCCTTGCCACCTGGGCTACGTGCGACGCGTCGGAGCCTGACAGCGGAGCGCAAGGCGGACATCGCCGACGTGTTCCTCCTCCAGGAGGCGATGCAGGGCAATACTCTGGACGTCATCGCCGTAGTCGGGGGCAGTCGGGTGCTCGCTCCCCCCATCTTGGTGCAAAGCTCCCGCCTGAAGAAGCTGGCGGAGGACGGCGCAGCTGGACTGGCGGCCGGGCTCGGCGTGGGCCTCAGCATCGTCATGGTGCCGCCGATCGTGTCCGATCGCGTCCGGCGGCGGGACGACTTCGCGGCCGCCCTGGAGGCACCCGTCGCGCTCAGCGTTCCCGTCGTCCGCTGCGGGCGCCTCCTGCGAACGCGACGCCTCCGGCATCGCCTGCGACGACCCCGTGGGCCGGTGGCTCTCGTGACGAAACACTTGAGGGCCGCCATCTCCCCCTCGAGCAACGGTCAGTCGGTGTTGACCGTCGTCTCCGTGGGGAGCGACGGTGCGGCCACCCTCGCCCTGGCGGGGCTGGCACGGGCTCTCACCATCGAGGGCAAGAGGGTCGTCATCGTCGATGCGTCTCGACAGGGGCTTCTCGCCAGACTCCTCGGCGTCACAGGTCGGGCCGCCAAAGAGGCGAGCTTCAGTCGTTCCGACCTCGCTTCGGTCGTGATCGTCCGAGCTCACGATGATGCGGCGGCGCCGTCAGTCCGCGCCGATCTCGATGCCGCCGCCAGGGCTTCGGAGGCGACGTGGAGGCCGCCCGATGTCACACTCGTCCTTGCATCCCTTGACCCGGCTGTCGGGGCGCGCGACGTCGCCAGCTGGGTGTCGGAAGCGACCGTCATCGTGACAGCGGGACGGTCAGACGTTGCCGGCCTACGGATCGAGGCCGAGATGCTCGCAGCCGCCGGCGTTGACATCTCCGGCGTCATCCTCGTGGGAGCTGACCGCAACGACGACAGCTTCGGCTACCGCGACAACCACTCCCGCGCCAGCGCTCGCCATCGCCATGTCGACGGCTCGTTCGCCCGCCTGACCACGAGTGAGGACCGATGAGCACCGTCGCCCTGCCCACCCTGGACGCGCTGCCCGATACCGCCGCCGAGCGATCCGTTCGACGACGCGTGGGGATCGTCTGGGGACTCTTGTACTTCAACGTCTTGACCTTCTACACGATCCCGCTCGTCGTCACGATCCCCCACAAGATCGGGCAGGTGCTCACACAGGGATCTCTCGTCCTCGCTGTCTTGTTGGCACTGACGGTCAACCGCCGGCTCATGATTCGCACGAATGCGTTCTTGGTGCTGTCCACCGTGGCCGCTGTCGTCGCCCTGGCGGTGACGCTTCGAGGCTACGTTGGCTTGGGCTCCGATGTTCGAGCCATCCGCCTGCTGGCGTTCCTTGCCGTTCTCTGGTTACTGACGCCCTTCTGGGGCCGCCGCGATCTCCTCCTCCTGCGCTACCACCTCCGCTGTCTCTTTGCCGTCCTGGCATCGGTGCTCCTCGGAATGATCATCTCGCCGCACAAGGCCTTCGAGGTCGACGGGCGCCTCACAGGGGTCATCTGGCCGGTGCAGCCTCCTCAAGTGGCCCACATCGCTGCCGTAGCTGCCGGCCTGACCGCGGTGCTCTGGCTCTCTGGCCTCCTCCGTCGCAACACCGCCGTGGTGTTGTTTCTCGGCAGCGTGGGTCTGCTGATCCTCACTCATACGCGAACCGCCCTGGTCGCCATGCTGGTGGGCGTGCTCGTGGCGGGCCTCAGCTTGTTCGTGTCACGTCGTCGGGTCCGCAAGGCATTCATGACGACCTTCGTCATCGTCCTCATCGGCGCCCTCATCTTCCTCCCCGCTCTGTCGAGCTGGTTCGGTCGCGGTGAGAACACTCAGGAGCTGACCACCCTGACCGGACGGACCGTGGTGTGGTCGCTGGTGGTCAACGCGCCGCGCCCGCGCCCCGAGGTCTTCTTCGGCTACGGCCTTTCCAACGACTCCTTCGACGGGCTCTCGATCGACAACAGCTGGGTGTCGGTCTACCAGGACGAAGGGCTCTTCGGAGACGTCGTGTGCGGCCTCATCGTCCTCTGCCTGCTGCTTGCGGCGGCGTTTCGCCCGCGGAGCCCGGCTCGGGCGATCGCCCTGTTCTTGATCGTCTACTGCCTCATCTCCTCGTTCACCGAGACAGGTCTGGGGGAGGCGTCCCCCTTCATGCTCGACCTGGCGGTGGCGGCAGCCCTCTTGGCGCCCCGACCGCCCCCAGCGCTGCTGCAACAAGAATGACCCGATGAGGGTCCTCGTCGTACACAACCGGTACCGTTCGGGCGCGCCGAGCGGTGAGAACCGCGTCGTCGACCAGGAACGGAACGCTTTGCTCGCGGCCGGCCACACGGTGGAGCAGTTCGAGCGCTACAGCGACGACATCGAAGGCTGGTCGCTGCCTGCACGTGCGCTCCTGCCCGCACGCGTCGTCTGGAGCGACGAGAGCCGCAGGTCGCTCAGTCAGGTGCTGCACCGATCGCGACCCGACGTCGTGCACATCCACAACACCTTCCCGCTCATCAGCCCTTCGGTGCTGCACGCTTGTGTTCGCCAGCGTGTGCCGGCCGTCATCTCCATCCATAACTACCGCTTGCTGTGCGCAGCCGATACGGGCCTGTTTCGCGACGGGAGGGTCTGCCACGACTGTGTCGCGCGACGCGTGCCGATTCCGGCCCTGGTCCACCGCTGCTACCGGCACTCGGCTGCAGCGACGGCGCCCGTCGTGATGAGCACCCTCGTGAATCGCGCAACGTGGCGCACGAAGGGATCGGCGTACGTGTTCGTCTCCGAGTCCCAGCGCGCCACCTTCAAGGATCTCGCCCTTCCGCCCGACAGAACCTTCGTCAAAGCGAACCTGATTCCAAGAATCCCTCCCATGGCTGCGCCGACGGTGCGCGAACCTCTCGTCGCCTACATCGGCAGGCTCGACGAGGCAAAGGGAATCCTCTTCCTCATGGAGGCATGGGACAGGTTTCAGGCCGGCGCCACCGGTGCGCCTCTGCGGCTGACCATCGCCGGCGGAGGTCCGCTCGAGGCGCGGGTGGCGCAGTGGGCTGCCTCGCGACCGGCGGTCTCGGTCCTCGGCATCGTGAGCGCCCAGGAGTGCTCAGAGATCATGGCGCGAGCTAGAGCCGTCATCCTGCCCTCTCAATGCGAGGAGACGTTCGGCTTGGTGGTTGTCGAGGCAATGGCAGCCGGCGCGCCCCCGGTGGCTGCCGGCCATGGGCCTTTTCCGGAGCTGATCACCGACGGCACCGACGGCGTCCTCTTCGACCCGCGAAATGCCGCCTCACTCGCCACCATCCTTGTGGACATAGAGGCCAATCCAGCCCGGTACGAGCGGTACGGCAAGGCAGCCCGGGAGACCTACGGCGGACGTTTCGATCCCGGCGAGAATCTCAAACGCCTCATCGACATCTACCATTTCGCCATCGACAACCCGGTTTTCGTCGCGAGGGCCGGCGCACCCTCCGGCTGACAAGAAGCGGTGCTGCGAGGTCCCGAGCCGACGCCAACAAGCGACGGCTGCCCGCAGCACATCGCCGGCGATATCGGCGGCAACGGGACACTCAAAGCGAACCTGTGTTCGCTATGCGTGCCTCATGGGCGACGAGAGGTGCAGGCGGCTGGGCGATTCTTCGGCCTGACTTGGAGCCGCTAGTCTTGTCGGGAAGCGGGTGAGGGCGAGGACGACAAGTCCCCTGATGGTGTTGGGTGTTCGTGACCACATGCCGATGACCAGATCGAATGATGACGGCGGACGTCATCGTGGCAGAACTGCAGGCGTTGCGCTGCTCCGACTCGCCTCGCGACCGAAAGCGCTGGTCAATCCGGGTGAGTCCGAGAAGGGGACGTAATGGACGAGCAAGTCCTGAATCTTCGGGAGTCGTTGCACATCATCCGTCGGTATCCCTGGCTCCTCGTCGCCTTGGCCCTCGTCGGCCTCGTCGGCGGCCTCGCCTATACGCTCGTGTCGCCTGCGATGGACTCTGCTACCGCCCTTGTCGAGTTGCCGCCATCTCCCCTTCAACCCGGTTCGGATGTGCCGACGCGCGACATCGCCACCGAGGTGGCGATCGCCACGACCCAGGGCGTGCTCGACCCGGCGGCAAGGTCGATCGGGCTCCATCTCGGCTATTCGACGCTGCAACGCCGTGTCGGCGTGACGGCTCTGACCGACGACGTCGTACAGATCACTGCACAGGGATCGACGCCGCGGGCAGCCGAAGCACTCGCCAACGCGGTGGCGGCGCAATTCATCGCCTATAAGGGGACGGGGGCGCCTGGCACCGTCATCGAACAGAACGCCACGACGGCGACACACCCTTCCTCGTTGCGGTACCCGGAGCTGATGGTGGTCGGTGGCCTCGCCGGTCTCGTGATCGCGGCGATCGTGGCTTTCGTGCTCGGCCGCCGAGACCGACGGTTGCGGCGGCGTGACGACATCGCCTCGGCAGTGCAGGCGCCCGTACTCCAGTCGTTGACTCCTCAGCAGCGAAAGACGCCCGAGCAATGGGTCGAACTCTTCGACGGCTGGCAGCCGGCCGTCGCCGAGAAGGCACGCCTGCACGGCCTCCTGTCTGATCTGGACATCCCTAGCAGTCGGGAGGGGCTGCAGCCTGCCTCGTCACCCCGAGTCGCATCGCGGGGATCGCGAGGCGGTGCGACGGCGGCGGCTGCCGCTCGCGGGCCCGAAGTCACGGTGCTCACGCTCGCCGGTGATGATTCTGCCCTGGCTGTCGCGCCCGAACTGGCGTCATTCGCGGCGGCTCTCGGGCTGCCGGTGGTGTTCGTCGTGGCGGACGATCACGATTCGACGGCGAAGCTGCGGCAGGCGTGCGCCAAGCGGGCAAGCGAGCCTCCCGACCCTTGGAACCTCGTCACCTACGACTCCCCACCCGACGTGAAGCAGAAGCGTCACGCCCTCCATGTCACCCTCGTCGTCGTGGACCCCGAGTCAGCCGACATGGTGGACTGGCGCCCGGCTCCAGCGTCGGGCAGCTCGTCGACATCGACGGTTCTGGCGGTCTCTTCTGGCTTCGCCGTCGCCGAAGAGCTCGAGGTGATCGCGAGCGGCGCCGTCCGCCTTCAGCAGACCCTTGCGGGCGTCGTTGTCGTGAACCCGGAGCCGACGGATCGGACCACGGGACGACCGCCGAGGCTCGGGAGCCTGCACACGCCGAGGCGTATCAACGAGACGAAGAACAGTGTGCGATGAACCCAGTCACCTCCGGGCGCACCGAGCGCGGACCGGGCGGGTGACTGGCGACGTCGAACGTGGTGCGGGCGCCATGTCGGAGATGTCATGACCGTCGAGGACCCCGGGTACGTCCCGATCGACGAGCCACTGGACGACGGCAGCACCTCACGGACGCCTGGACGCCCGGTCGAGCAGTTCGTCGCCATCCGCACCGTGATGGGTGCCCTCCGTCGGCGCCGCCGCCTCTGGGTGATCACCGCCATCATCGGTCTCGTCCTCGGACTAGCCGTCACGGTGGTCATCACGCCGAAGTACACCGCGACGAGCTCTCTGCTCCTCTTCCACAACCCGGCCGACGACCAGACCCTGGACATGGCGAATGATGCCGCCATCGCCGACACGGCCACGGTGGCCCAAGACGTCGTCAACCGCCTGCGGCTCTCCTTGACGGCCAACCAGCTGCTGTCGGATTGCCAAGTCGTCGTGGTCAGCGATGCGCTGCTGCAGGTGAGCGTCAGCGCGGCTACGCCCTCCGCGGCACTGCTACGCACGAGCACCTTGGCCGCCGTGTTCCTGAACGTGCGGACCCAGCTGTACGAGGCGCAGAATCACTCCACCGTCGCCATTCTCGAGCAGACCGAGGCCTCCCTGGACGCCACCGTGCAGTCCCTCTACCTGCGAATTGCCCAGGCAGCGTCCGGTAGTTCGACCGCACCGCTCCAGAATGAGCTGAGTCAGTACCAACAGCAGGCGGCCTCGATTCAGTCGACCATCACCGCCGACAACAGCGTGACGAGCTCAATCGTCAGTGGGAGCCACACTCTCGGCACTGCCACCTTGAACAAGCACTCGGCGGCGAAGCGAGTTGCGGTCGACGGTGGCTTCGGGCTCATCGGCGGTCTCGTCGTAGGCCTCGGATTTGTGGCCTTGCAAACGGTCGTCTCGGATCGTCTTCGCCGGCGTGACGAGATCGCCTCTGCTCTCGAGGCGTCCGTGAGGTTGAGCATCGACGGGTTCCACTCCCCCCGATGGATGCGTCTGTGGCGACTTCGCCGACGATTGACGCACCCGGGCAAGCCGGTGAACCGGTTGGCGCGACATCTGCGAGCCCTCCTCGGCGACGCTCACGGTCCGAGAGGTCTGGCCGTTGTGGCGGTCGACAGCATCGACCCCGCCGCCCTGGCTATCTGCGGTGCCGTGAGGACTCTCGCCGTCGAGAACAAGCACGTCACCGTCGTCGACCTCTCTCCCGAGCGCCTGCTCGGCCGACTCTTCGGCCTGAAGGAAGCAGGCGCCCACGAGGTACCCTTCGACGGGGCGGACGAACCTGTGTTGGTGATCGTCCCGTCGGACGACGACGCCATCGACGAGGCGATCCCCGAACCGCTCCCGACGCGACGTCATGCGGGCACCAGCTCTGGTTCGGACACGACCGTCGTGCTCTTGGAGCTTCGGCCTGGAGATCGGCTTGATCTCGCTGAGTGGGCAAGCGAGGCCGTCGTCGTGGTGACCGCAGGGCGCTCGAGCGCGACGAGACTGCGAGGCGTAGCCGAGATGCTCCGCGGGGCCGAGCTCCCGATCGCCTCCGTCGTGCTTGTCGGAGCTGATCACAACGACGGCACCCTCGGCACCTTCGAGGCTCCCGCCTAGGCGGACACGGCCACGCGGAACACGGCCTTGCTGGCTTCCGGGCCGCTGCAGGCAAAGATCCGACCCGGCCGGCTGGATCGTCGCAGCTTCGGGTACTGATATCGTCGACGGTCAGAAGGAGATTGGCGATTTGGCGGCCATCACAGGGCTCGTGGAGTCCTTTCAGAAGCGGGTGCGGGCAAAGCGTGCTCGCCTTTGGCGCGAGATGTTTCCCCTCGGCCCCTCTGACAAGCTGCTTGACCTCGGGTCGTCCGACGGCCGGGAGACTGCCGCCCTCGGGCTCGACGCTCAGGTCACGATCGCAGACATCGATACCGGGGCGCTTGCGAGGGGGGCAGACAAGTACGGGTTCACGCCGGTGGTTCTCACAGAGACAGGCCCGTTGCCCTTCGCCGACGGCGAGTTCGACGTTGTCTACTGCTCGTCGGTGATTGAGCACGTCACCGTCCCGAAGGCGGACGTGTGGCGGATTCGCTCCGGCCGTGAGTTCGCCGGGCTGGCCTTCGAGCAGCAGCACGCATTCGCGAGCGAGATTCGCCGAGTTGGCAAGGGCTATTTCGTCCAGACGCCCGCCTTGGGATTCCCGATCGAGTCCCACAGCTGGCTGCCGTTCCTTGGTTGGTTGCCTCGGCCGGCCCAGATGGCGGTCATCCGCTTCGCCAACCGCTTTTGGGTGAAGAAGACGATTCCGGACTTTCACCTGCTGTCGGAGGCCAAGATGCGCCAGTTGTTTCCCGACGCCGAGATCTTCCACGAACGAGTCGCCGGTCTCACCAAGTCCTTCATGGCCGTTCGACGGTAGCTGCTCTCCGGCCCGTTACGGCGAGAACGTGATGGAGCTCAATAGCTGAGTTCGACCGGGGGTGGCGCGGCCCTCGCCAAGGAGCGTGACAGAGGGCTCCTTCGTCCCGAAGGCACGCGAGTACCACCCGAGGATCGGCTCTGTCTCACCCCGATGCTCTGTCCAGTTGAGCTCGCTCGGCAGCTCGAATCTGGCGGAGCCTTCGGCGTCTTCGACGCTCCAGCGGAGGCGGGCGAGGGCGCCCCTGAGATCGACCTGCACGGCTGGGCCGAGATGAAACGCCAGCCTGAGCGGATGTTCGCCGTCGGTGTCCAGGCGATCGACGATGTCGAGGCGGCGCTCCCGCTCGTCGAGCGAGACACTGCGGTGATGGAGGGCCGGAGGGGTGAGTCGTACGTAGCCGTCGTGTTGAGCCGACCAGGTCACCGGACGCCCCTCGTCATCGCAGCCGACCTCGACACCGCTCGCGCGGGCGGAGGAGAGCCAGAGGAAGGGGCCCCCGGAGACGGACTGGTCCTCTCCGGCGACCTCGAGGGTGTTGTGGGCGAGGGTGGAGCGGAAGTAGCGGCGCCAGGCAGGTTCGCCGTGGTAGCAGTACGTCCCCGGATCGGCAAGCACGTCGACGCCGCCGTAACGCACCTCCAGCGAGAGTGCGTCGGCGTGCGCGTGAGCCGCTATCGAGAGGAACCCGTGCGGGCCGCCGTCGCAACGACACCAGATCTCGCTTTGACCAGCTCGCGGCTTTGAGCGAAGCAGCGTCATACCGGCGTCGGAGAACTGCGACACCCGCTCGGCCGGCCGGGCGGCGACTTCGCGCACGTGAGTGCCGAGCCCTTCCACGAGGACGCTCATCACGCTCGCGCGGGCGGGCGGCCACCACGGAGACGCATGCACGAGTGCCGCCCCGGTCGCGAGCAGGCAGTCCCAGCGGTCGACCGCCGGCGGATCGACCAGCAGCGCCCTGCCGTCGTCGCCGTCGCCCTGGCGGGCGAAGCCCCCTCGCTCGTCGAGGACGGCGGCTCCGGCGTCCAGCATGGTGGTGAGGCGCCGCCAGGTCCCGACACCGAGCGGATGGTCACTGGCGTCACACTCAGCGGCTGCCAGCAAGCCGAGCTCGGTGACGAATGCGTGGTACTCCGAGGCCTGCTCGCGGTTGAGGCCGCTCGGGAAGGTATTGCGATCGAGTTCGTCTCTCAACAGCGACGCCGATGTCATGCGCCACTGCGCGCTCGTCTCGAACCAATCGAACGCGCAGCTGGCGATGAGCTGCCCGGCCGCCTCGGCGATCACGTGGTTGTTGGCCGATGATCCCCGACTCCTGAAGTTGGCCAGGTAGTGCTGGTGCCAGTACACCTGCTGCTGAGCATCGACGTTGGCCTCGAAGAGCGCCGACGCTCTCGGCCATCCGTCGAGGAGGCGGCGCACCCATACCCAACTGATGAGCCGCTCGGCGAGCTCGATCCCGCTCGTCCAGTGGATTCCGGAGAGGAAAGGGTTCTCCGCCCACCACGACCGCAACTGGGCCTCCACCGCCTCGGCGTAGCGGCCGTCCTCGCTCGCGAACCAGGCGGCGGCCAACAAGGTGAGGTGATGCAACCGCGACAACTCCCAGATCTGCTTGACATTGCCGGTTTCCGCCTCGGATCGATGGTTGATGCTGAAGGCGTACTTCTCTTGCGGTGCTCTCAGCCCGGTGACCGGATCGAAGAACCAATCGGGCCGGACGATGTCGGTTCGCATCACTCCGAGGATCTCCCAGCGTCCGGCGAGCAGCTCGTCGGCTGCCGCCACGAGCCCGGCTCGAACCTCGGCCGGCAACGCTTCGCGGGTGCCACTGCGGAGCGGCGTGCAGAATCTCGGGACGGCGAGCATCCCCGGCGGTCGGCTCGGGGGCGATGAAGGCCGTACCTGACGACGCCTCCAAGTCTGCTGCCTGAGCTGGTCGTGCACCCTCCAGGCAAGCTCGTCCGGAGCCATCCGCCCGAGACGGTGGGCATACCACGAGAGGCGACGGCTCACAGCACCTCAGCGTGCCCGGAGGCTTGGCTGTCACGAACGGCCAGCGTCGCCCGAGTCGTGGCAACGAGCGACGCGAGATCGATCGGCATGGGTCCGCCCGTGCGCACCGAGGCCACGAACGCCTCCAGCTGGCCGCGCTGGCCCTTGTCGACCGCACCGAAGCTACGCCGAGTGCGGCGAGGAGACCCGCCCCACACCGTGGCGCTGCGGAAGTTGTCAAGCCGGGCCGATCGCCCGGCGGCGCTCGCCTCGAAGATCTCTTTCGGGAATCGGGAGTTCCCGTTCGTCACGTAAGAGAGGCTGGCGATAGCTCCGTTGTCGAACAAGAGACTGACGATGAGGTCGCTCGGGTCGCGGCCCTGCATCGCATGCACCTCTCGCGGGCTGGCATCCAGCCACCAGCTGAGCGTGTCGATGAAGTGACCCCCCTCGCCCACGAACCGCGTCCCCTCCGCCTCGTTGGCGTACCAGCTCTTGTGGGAGACCGATCCGGCATTGACGGCGTAGCGCGCCACGGCGCCGGCCATGGGCCGGGCGAACCGCCTCCTCATGTCGGTGAGGAGAGGAGCAAATCGTCGGTTGAAGCCGACCAAGAGGCGATCATTTCCCGTCGCCTTCACGACGTCGAGGATGCGGTCGAGCTCGTCGAGCGACAGGGCGAGAGGCTTCTCGACGAAGACGGTCTTGCCGGCCTCGAGCGCTCGGCAGACGAACTCGGCGTGCGAGCGGTGGCGCGTGACAATGAAGACCGCATCGACTGAATCGTCATCGAGGACAGCGGCGGCGTCCGTGCTCAGCGTCGGGAATCCGAAGCGCCGCTGGGCGTTCATGGCCGTGAGCGAGCGCGTGGTGGCAACGTGGCGGAGCTCGACCTCTTCGTTGGCCGAAAGGAACGGGAGGAGCATCGACGACGCGTAGTTGCCGGCTCCGATGAAACCCAGGCCGACACGGCCTGTGCGCCTCCGGGCGTGACCGGCGGGCGTCGCCAGCGCCTTGTCCTCGCCCACCGATGCTCCGGCCCGGGAGGTGGCGCCCACGGGCTCGGAGGCTTCCTCCACCGGGTACTCGAAGAGCAGACCGATGCCACCGAGCTCGCCAGAGCTCAGGCGGTCGTACACCTCGACAGCCTGCTCAACGGGGAAGACGTGCGAGACGAGCGATTCGACGTCGAGCGAGTTCCTGGCGAGGAGGTCGACGAAACAGGCGAGGTTGCGCCGTTCGGTCCAGCGAACGTAGCCGGCTGGATAGTCGATGCCGTCCAGCTCGTAGCGGTCGTCGTAGCGCCCCGGCCCGTACGAGCGCGAGAACACGACGTCCAGCTCCTTCTCGTAGTAGGCGTTCCAGGGCAGATCCAGCCGCGTCTTGCCGATATCGACGATACGAGCGCGGTCGCGGGCCAGCCGAGCGGCCACCTCGACCGGCTCGTTCGAGGAGCCGCCTGCGACGAGGAGGATGTGGTCGGCGCCCAACCCTCCGCTCGCCTCCAGCAGGGCGCGCTCGACGCCTTCGAGCCCGTCACCGCTCGGGGGTGCGCAGACGAGCGCTCCGGCGTGCTCGGCCAGGCGGCACCGCTCCTCTACCGGATCCAGGCCGAAGACGACGACGCCGGATGCGACGAGCAGCTGCACTGCCAGCTGGCCGACGAGGCCGAGACCGATCACACAGGCGGTGTCCCCGAGCTGAGCCTCGCATCGCCGCACTCCGTGCATGGCGATGGCGCCGACCGTGGCGAAGGCCGCCTGCTTCGGATCCACACCGTCGGGCACCGGCACACAGAGGTTGGTGGGCACCCAATTCGCTTCCGAGTGGAGGGCGTGCTCGTTTCCAGCGCACGCCACGAGCTGGCCCACGCTGAACTCGCCGGCACCGGCGCCCACTTCGCTGACGACGCCGCAGAGCGAATACCCGAGCGGCGTGTAGGAGTCCAGACGGGTCATGACCTTCTTGTAGGTGGCGATCGGACCCTGTTGGGCGACGGTGTCGAGCACCTGGCGCACCTGCTCAGGTCGGGCGCGGGCTTTGCCGGCGAGAGACAGCTTCGCCTCTTTCACCTTCATGACCTCTGTGCCGGTCGAGATGAGCGAGTAGAGCGACCGGACGAGCACGCCGCCCGGGCGGCACGTCGGTGAGGGGACATCGAGCACCGTCAGCTCGCCCGTGCGGTAATTCTGCGCAACCTGTTTCATCTGCTTCCTTCCGAGATCGTTTCGGGTCGAAGCGCGCCGACCCCAGTCAGGCGAGATCGCCGGGGGGCTGGCTGCGGGACCGTCAAGTGGCGACGCCGTGGGCGCCGATGTTCCGTATCCACAGCTCCATCGACAGCAGCTGCCACAACTGCTTCGACCGGTCTTCGCGCCCCGAGCGATCGTCGGCGACGAGCCGATCGAGGGCGGACCGATTCAGGAAACCGGATGAGACCAGCTCGCCCGACAGGAGCATGTCATCGACCATGGGACGCAGGTCGTGAGCCATCCATGCACGCAGGGGTGCGCTGAAGGACGCTTTCGGCCGGTGGATGATCTCGTCGGGCAGCCAGGCCTCGGCCGCCTTCTTCAGCGAGAGCTTGCCCTCCCGCCGGGCGATCTTCTCCCTGCCGCTGAAGGAAAACGCCGCCCGCACGACCTCAGGATCGACGAAGGGAACGCGCACCTCAGTCGAAGCCGCCATGCTCGCCCGATCCGTGTAGGCGAGGTTGAGGCCGGGAAGGAACAGGCGGGCATCGGCGAGGCACATCCGGTTGACGTGATCGCCAAGCGTGTTGTCCTCATAGATCTGGCGGTGCTCGGCCGCCAGGTCGCGCACGTGCGCGCTCAGCTCCGGGCTGAGGAGCTCCTCCAGCTCCGGAAGGTCGTACAGGGTGTAGCTGCGCCGGAACGCCTCCTCTTCGGGCAGCTCGGCAAAGGTGAGAAACCGCTTGGACCACCGGGCGTAGCGAAGGCCGCGCCCGAAGGCGGTGACAGGCAATCGATCGACGACCGGATGCACGACTCCATGGCGGAGCAGCGGGGGTAGCCGCTGGTAACGGGCAGCTACGACGCAGGCCAGCTGCTTGCGATAGCCGCCGAAGAGCTCGTCGGCGCCCATGCCGGACAGCAGCACCTTCACTCCGGCATCGCGGGCGGCCTCACACATGAGGAACGTGTTGATGGCCGCCGGGTCTCCGATCGGCTCGTCGAGTACGTCGACGATACGGGGGAGCAGATCGGCGACGTCGGGGGCGATCTCGATCTCGTGGATGGTGATCCCGAACTTGGCGCCGACCTTGCGGGCGTAGGTGAGATCGTCCGGCATGGCCTCGAGCCGGTTGTCCTCGGGCCTGAAGCCGATCGTGTAGGCGTCGACGTCCGAGTTCGCCCGTTTTGCCAGCACCGTGATGATGCTCGAGTCGAGCCCGCCGCTCAAAAAGCTCGAGACGGGCACATCGGCGACGAGGTGAGCCGTCACGGAGTCCTCGATGACGGAGCCGAGATCGGCCTGCGGTCCGGCGGCCGCCTCCGCCGCAACTGCGGCGATGTCCCAGTAGCTCTGGATGCGGACGCGCCCGTCGAGGGAGACCTCGGCGAAGGATCCCGGAGGCAGCTTCTGGACACCGCTCAGGGCACAGCGCTGGTCCGGCACCCAGTAGTACAACACCGATGCCACCAAGGCGGACGGATCGACCCGGAGCTCGCCCCCGAGAGCGGACACCAACCCTTTCAGCTCCGAGGAGAAGACCACGCCGTCGCCCCGTCGCATCAGGTAGAGCGGCTTGATCCCGAGCTGGTCACGGGCGAGGAACAGCTGGCCGGTGGCCTCGTTGAGGAGGGCGAAGGCGAACATCCCGCGAAAGCGCCCCAGCGCCTCCCACCCCCACCGGCGCCACGCCTCGAGCACGACCTCGGTGTCAGAGGCAGTGACGAAATGAACACCCGAGCTGGCGAGCTCGGCGCGGATCTCACGGTAGTTGTACAACTCGCCGTTGTAGGCCAGCACGAGGCCGTCCTTGGCAAAAGGCTGGTCTGCGGCCGCCGTCAGATCGATGATGGCGAGTCTGCGGTGCGCGAGCTGCACCGTGACTCGCTCATCCCTGAAGGAGTGGAGACCCTCGGCGTCGGGGCCGCGGTGGGCGATCCGCTCGCTCATGACTTTGGCGAGCCACACCCCGTCAGGCTGTTGATAGCAGCCGGCGATCCCGCACATCGCTCAGCCGCGCCGCGATGAGGACGCCGGCACGTCGGGGCGGCGCGACCGGTCGAGCAGCGTCTCGTACACCCCGACGTAGGCGTCACGTTGATGGGTCCAGGCCAATTCGTCTTCGACTCGCCCTCGGGCAAAGGTCCCCATCGACCGCCGGCGGGGCTCGTCGTCGAGCAGATCGACGAGAACCTTGGCGAAGCTCTCCACCTCGTTCGGCTCGGCGTAGACGGCGGCGCGCCCCGCCGAGACTCGGGTCTCCCGCAGGTCGAATGCGACCGTAGGGAGGGAGAAGGCCATGTATTCCATGGTCTTGTTCATCGTCGAGAGGTCGTTGAGGGGGTTCTTGCGATCCGGCGAAAGCCCGACGTCGGCCGTCGACAAGACGCGGGTGACGACGTCATCGGGCACCCTGCCCATGAAGTCCACGAACTCGCCCAGATCGAGGCTGTCCCGCAAGGCCACGAGCTCGTCGAAACAGTCCCCCGAACCCATCATGGCGAAGCTGATGTCCTTTCTCCCCCAGTCGTGCACGATCTTGGCTGCCGCCTCCACGACCACGTCGACGCCGTCCTGCGGGCCCATCACACCGATGTAGGCGACGAGGAAGCGCCGGTCCCGCCGCAGCCCCGGGTCTGGCTCGGAGCGCTGAAGGCGCCCGGCGTCGGGTCCGGTCCTGACGATCGTCACGTCCTCGGGTCGCTTCCCACCGCGCGCGAGGGCGATCTCGCGGTAGGAGGCGTTCGTGGAGATGACTCGATCGGCCGTGTGGAACGTGCACCACTCGAGCACTCGCAACCCCCAGTAGTGGAGCCGGCTCCCGTCCGGGAACCTCGACTCGAAGAGCTCAGGGCACAGGTCGTGATGATCGAACACGTAGCGGCCACCGAGCAAGCGCAGGACGAGGCCGAGCGGCCAGAAGATGTCCGGCGGGTTGCAGGCCTGCAGCGCGTCGATGCGCTTTCGGCGCCCCGCTCGCAGGACGAGAGCCGCCGTCGCTGCGAAGGAGTAGGCGTACTCGAGCAGGTACCCCACCGCTCCCCCGCGGCCGGCGTACTGGCGGTATTTGTAGAGGGCAACGCCCTTCAGCACTTCGAATGCCGGGTCGCCCGGGCCCTTCGGGCAGACGACCGAGACGTCGAAGCCCGCCCCCTGCAGGGCCTGACATTCGAGCCAGACGCGCCGATCGAAGGGGACCGGCAGGTTCTGGACGATGATCACTACGTGCTTGGGGCGAGACACGGGGCGCTTCACCCGATCAAGCGGAGCGGCTCTACCATCCCACACCCTCGTAACCGGGCAGGGACTCAACCGTGCGCCCGAGGCCGCCGGTGAGATCCAGGATGCGCGTCGGGCGGGCGGCGATGAGGGCGGCGATGACCGTCTCGTCGGAGGAGGAGACGACTGCCGTATCGGCCCCCTCGAGCGCCTCCGCCGGGCTGTCTGCCAAGAGATGCTGCAGATGGGGAAGCCTCGACTCGACGTAGCGGCGGTTGGTCCCGATCAACTGGGAAGGCTTGACGACCGGGTCGTGGATCCGGATGTTGTAGCCCTTGCCGAAGAGGGTCTCGGCGAGGCGTACGCTCGGGCTCTCCCGCAGGTCGTCGCTCGACATCTTGAAGCTGAGGCCGAGCATCGCAACCGTCATGCCGTCCTCGGCCGTGATGCGGTTCACGACATCGGCGAGGACGAGCTCGTTCGAGGACAAGGTCCCGGACAGAAGCGGCAAGTCGACGCTGTTCATTCTCGCCAGATGCAGCAGCGACCGCAGATCCTTCGGCAGGCACGGCCCACCGAAGGCGAAGCCGGGACGCAAGTAGCTCGGCGAGATGTTCAAGCGGTGGTCCTCGCAGAACAGCGCCATGACCTCTCGCGAGTCGATTCCGAGGGGTCGCAGCACGCGACCCATCTCGTTCGCAAAAGCGACTTTGGTGGCGTGGAAGGCATTGCAGGCGTACTTGACCGACTCCGCCGTTCGCACGGCCACGACCCGCACTGGCTGGTCGAGAAACCGGAAAAGCGACGAAAGGAGCTCAGCGACTGCCGGGTCGGAGGTACCCACAACCGTGAAGGGTGGGTCGAAGAAGTCGGCCACCCCGGAGCCCTCACGCAGGAACTCCGGGCACATCGCCGTCCCGACGCGGGCGCCGCTCGCCGCCAGCACCGGTGCCACGACGTCGTCGACCGTGCCGGGGGGGACCGTGGACCGTACGACGACGGCGTGCATCACCGAAGGGTCCGGTGAGGCCGCCAGGGCCTGGGCGATCTCCTCCGTTGCCCGCTCCACGAAGCTCAGGTCGGTGCCGCCACTTGGAGCAGACGGGGTGCCAACGCATACGAGAGAGATCTGAGCACCGGCAAGTGCATCGGCGACGCTCACCGTCGCGTGGAGCGCACCACGTGCGACCGCGTCGGCGACGAGCTCACCCAGGCCGGGCTCCAACACCGGCGTCCGCCCGTCGCTGATCATCGCCACCTTGTGATCGTCGATGTCGACGCCCCACACGTCGTGGCCGCGAGCAGCAAGACATGCCGCGGTCACTGTACCGACGTAACCGAGACCGAAGACTGCGATTTTCACTTGCTGGAACTCCTGAGCTTCCGCGACTCGACTGACACGTCTGTGTCCCCGCACCGAGTTGAACACGTCGAAGCATAGGCGAGACTTACCGGGGTCGCGAAAACCGCCCAGGCCCAGCTGGCCGTGAGATTACGAGCCTGAGATGGTGCTTCTCAGGTCTTGGTGGTCTCTGCCATGCCAAACGGAGAAATGCACGACACCCGACTGATCGTGATACATGAACGACCACGGGCCGAAGTACCTGTTGTGCGAGAACAGGTTGTGCTGGTGCTTCGTGATCGCCACGTCGATGACGTCTCCTTTGTAGGGAGACCAGCTCGGCGAGACCCCGTACTCGGAGAAGATGGCGTTCATACCGCAGCCGTTGGCAGCACCCCGGCAGCCGGGAATGTCCGCCGCCGTGAAGTTGAAGGTGTTGTCCGAGACCGTGACGTTCTGGGTCTTCCATCGGCACAGGTCGTAGTAGTCCGGCGTCTGGTTCGGGGTCGCACCCGCCAGGTGCTCCTCATTGCAGGTCGAGAGGTTCGCCACCGACGGGTCGACGAGGGTGCAGGCACCCGTCGGGTTGATCTCCAGCCCGTCTCCACAGAAGCGATCGGAGTCCTCCCACAACACGACGCCGGACCAGTTGTTCGTGAAGGTATTGCCTTTGATCTGGAACACACCTGAGTTGGCTCCCGGCACTCGCTTGTCGCCGCCCGATTCCGAGACATAGATGGCGCCCGTGGGGAAGCCAGGGTTCCGCGGCCCGTAGCCCCAGCCGTTGTCGACGAAGGTGTTGTCGTCGATGCGTGCGTTGTAGGAGACCTCGTACTCGATCCCTTCGTTCCAGTTGTTGGCGATGTAGTTGCCGTCGATGGTCAGACCGGTGTTGTTGTCGTCCGCCCACAGCCCGACGTCGTAGTTGTCGTGGACGTAATTCCCGTCCACGGTGGCGCCGTCCACCTCCCAGAACTTCCCACCACCGGAGCAACCGCAGCCAGTGAAGCCGGCTCCCGCGCAGTTGCCCGGGCGGAGGGCGGGCGGCACCGGGTCAGGCGAGATGTCCTCCCAGTTGCACGTGTCGTTGTAGCTGACCTCGTTGTGGGAGAACGTGATGTCGGAGGCTCCGTGGGTGATCGGGTTCGTGTCGATCGAGGTGTAGGTACCGAAGGCGGCCTGACCGTTCTGGGTCAGGCAGTCGTACTCAACGACGTCTTTCGTGCCGAGGTAGAGGGCCGTCCCGGGCGAGTTGTCCTGCAGCGTGTCGCGCAGGATCCTCCAGTGGCTCATGGAGGACGTGTTGACGGCTCCGGCATTTCCCGGAGGCGTGAAATCCTCAATTGTCAGGTTCTCGATCGTCACGCCCGTTGCCATCTGGTCGAAGGCGACTTCGTTCGTGCCCTGGCCGCTCAAGATGGCGCCGGGCGCCCCGATGTAGGTGCTGTCGTCCTTGGGGATGATCTGGCTGTACCGGCTGGTCCCGAGGGTGTGGATGCCAGGAGCGAACCAGTAGGTCGTGTGCGCCCGTTCGTACCTGCCTGCATCGTCCCTGCCGGCCGGCACGCGGACGGCCCGGCGCGGCTTCACGGCCGGGCCGTTGAGAATGCTCGAGTTGCCGCAGACGTGGATCGGGATGCCGTGGCCGCGGGGCGCCGCCACCGATCGCGTGAAGGAAGCCGCCTGCGCGAGCGCACCGGCGGCCCCGGGTTCACCGAGCGACGAGGCCTGCAGGGCGAAGATCCCTGCTCCGCTCGCCAGGGCGGCGGCGGACAGGGCGACAGCCAGGCGAGCGCGATTGCTTCGAGCGGTTGGCATCTCGGCGACCCTAGCTGAATGTCCGATCGCGATCGAGCTTTGCAATCGAACCGTAGTGCTCGAGAACCTCCCGAGCCGTCTGCGCGTTCATCTGCGACACGAGGTCTTCCATCGGGAGCACATTGCCGACCGCAACGCGTTTGACACTCCCTGTTCACTCAGTATTCGCACCGTCGCAGGCTGTCCTCGTCCCGCGTGAACCACCTGGTAGAGGGGCCGTTGACGACCGCACCCCTCAAAGAACCCGCTCAGGAGTTATTTCCGGATTATCCCGTCACTTCTCGTCAATAACGAGGCGGTCGCCCATCGACCGCATTCACCGATTCGCCGAGGGTGAGCGGCGCTGCCTGTTGGTGTACAGCGGGCGGGCGGTCTTTTCGAAAGCGTTACGTCCCATAGGGGCGGCGAACTCAGAAGAACGGCGACGCGAGCGGTCAGATCTCCTTCGGAAGATCCGGAGCGTGGGCGGGCGCGAGGCGACGGCCGATCTGCGAGCCCATCACGCAGAGGGCGAGGGACCCGACCGTCCCGATGCCCCAAAGCCCTACAACGGCATGGGGTAGGTAGCCGTGTTCGAGCACATACCTGCGCGCCAGAGCGCCCACGAGCAATACGGCCACCGAAACCGCTCCCACAGCGGCGCCGTGCCTGGCCGCATCGTACGGTCGGCGATAGCCGATCAAGGCTCCTCCTGCCAGGAATGCCAACGAGACGAGGACGGCGGCGGCGATCCAGAGGTGACCGGGCTGATCGATCATCGGACTCCCATGCCAGTCCTCCTCGACGGTCATGGTCGGGAAGGAGACGAGGAGCACGAGAAAGGCTGACCAGCAGATGTCCACCCAGCCGAGCCCAGCCCGGCCACCCGCGCGCACCGAGACCGACCGTTCTACGATCAGGCCTTTCTTACTCATCTACCCGCCCTTCGACCTGCGCGAGCGTACTCGGGAGTCTCCGACGGTCGGGCGCGCGCCTGCGCCTGCACGGCGTTTCGGGGCCCCGGGACGGTGCGAGAAGACGATCCGGTCAGCTCGCCATCGAACTGGGGTAGGCGGCGGACTCCTGATCGCTTTGATGGCGGAGGAGACCCGTGAAGGCGTCGTTCTTCATGGGACGGGCAAGGTAGTAGCCCTGGACGAGCGGGCAGCCCATCATCGACAGGCGCGCCAGTTGGCCGGCCGTCTCGACTCCCTCGGCGACGACGGTCATCCCGACGGCGCGAGCGAGCTCCATGACCGCCGAGACGATGGCGACGTCCACGGGGTCGCTCTCGAGGTCCTGCACGAAGGCCCGGTCCAACTTGACGAAGTCGACCGGCAGGAGCTTGAGGTAGTTGAGCGAGGAGTAACCGGTGCCGAAGTCGTCGATGGCAAGACGCACCCCGAGTGACTTCAAGTCCGTCAGGGTGCGGATGGTGTGATCGATGTCGGCCATGGCCAGGCTCTCGGTGATCTCGAGGCACAACTGTGAAGGGTGCAGCCCGGTGACCTCGAGCACGGAGCGGATCTCGTTGACCTGGTCGGGCTGCTGGAATTGGCGGGCGGACAGATTGACGGCAACCGTGAACGGCACGTCGTGCTCGGTGACCCATTCCCTCGACTGTCGGCAGGCCTCCTCGAGCACGGTGCGGCCCACGCCGAGGATCAGCCCGGTCTCCTCGGCCATCCTGATGAAGTGGGCGGGCGACAGCGTCCCCAGCTCGGGATGGTTCCAACGGACGAGGGCTTCGGCTCCCACGATCCGCCCGTTCTCCGTGGCGACCACGGGCTGGTAGTGAACAACCAGCTCGTGCTGCTCGACGGCTCGGCGAAGCCCGATCTCGAGGTCGAGCCATTCCGCCGACCGCTTCACCATGGCGGCGGCATCGAAGCGCTCATAGCGACCGGCTCCGAGGCGCTTGGCCTGATACATGGCGACGTCGGCGTCGTGCAGCACGTCGTCCGGCGTGGAGTGGTCGGTCGCCATCGCGATGCCGATGCTGACACTGGCTGTGATGGTCCGCCCGCCGGCGAGGGTGATCGGGGCACGTACGGCGTCGAGCATCCGCAGCGCCGTTGCTTCTGCGGCCTCCGGGCTCTCGACGTTCTCGAGGAGCAGGGTGAACTCGTCGCCACCGAAGCGGGCGAGAGTGTCACCATCACGGGTGATCTGCCGGAGTCGGTCGGCGATGACGACCAACAGCTCGTCGCCCGTCTGGTGACCGAGGCTGTCGTTGGTCATCTTGAACCGGTCGATGTCGGCGAACAGGACGGCGTGAACCTCACCCGTTCGATCCGCCCGCTTCAAGGCGTGCTGCAAACGGTCGAGGAAGATGCGCCGGTTCGGCAGACCCGTCAGCGAGTCGTGGAAGGCGTGATACTCGAGCAGCACCCGCTGCGAGATGTCACGGAAGGTCAGCACCGCCCCTGCCACGTCCTGGCCCGACCGGATCGGTGAGCAGGTCACCTCGACGGGGAAGTTCTCGCCCTTCCGTCGACGGAACGTGGCTTGCTCGCCCTGGATGACCTCGTTTTCCTGCATGCAGCGACGAGCGGTGCTGGCGAGAATGGCGAGGTCGCACCCTGACAGGTCCAGCGTGGTGAGCTCGCGCTCGCTCCAGCCGAGAAGTTGTTCGGCCGCCCGGTTCAAGAACGTGACGTGAGCTTGATCGTCGAATGCGCACACCCCCTCGGCCAGGCTGGCGGTGATGGCCGCTAACCGTTCGTGGTCGCGACGGCGCTCCTCGTAGAGCGAGGAGTTGGCGAGGGCGCCGCTACCGACGGCGGCCAGAGCCCCGAGGAGAGCCTCGTCGGCGTCGTCGAAGGGCTCGCTCCGGCTGCGTCCACTGACCGTCAGCCAGTATTGCGAGTCGTCGACGGTCATGGGCGCCGCCATGGCACCCTCACCGGGTCTCGTCAGCAGTACGGCCGCCTCCGGACTGCGGAGCAACCTCGAGGCGGCGTTAGACAGCGAGGACCTGACGTCGCCCGACCCCATGGCGCCATGCACCTTCAGGGTGGCTTCGAAGAGCCCGAGCAACCGGCTGCGGTCGTGGCGCGCCTGGTAGTGGCCGGCGATCGCCTGACGGAAGACGAGGAAGGGCAGCACCACGAAGAAGGCGGACCACGGATAAGCGTTCAGCGCCAGGGCAGCGACGAGGCCGAGTGACACCGACGCTGCGAGCAGCAGCGCCCGGATCTGGATGCCGTCGAACAGGGCCGACCACAAACGCTCAGCGCCGGTGGCAGCGAGTATGACAGCGAGCGCCAGCGAGTTGACGAGGAAGTAGACAAGGGCGCCGAGGAGGGCGGCGGCCAGTTGTGGCACACCCAGGTGACCCCCCGGCGGCGCCAGGAGGTGGACGACGGCGAGCCCGGCGCTGACCGAGATCGTGATCTGAGCGAGGTTGAAGGCGGTCTTGACGGCCGCACGTCGGCGGATCATCTGTGCCAGAACGGTCGCCAGCAGGAAGGCACTAATTGTCGCTATGGGCGACGAGACGAGCACGAGGACGACGAAGAAACCCTCGTCGAGGTGGTGCGCTTGAGACGAGCCGTCCGAGTACATCACGATCGGCCACACCCAGCTCGCCAGCACGAGGCTGGAGAGCACGAGCCACACGGCTGGGGAACTGAAGCCTTGGCGCCCGAAGTGCACGGCGACGAAGACGCCGCAGAGCAGTCCTGCGGCCATCGTCACCGCCAGTACTGCCTTGGCTGCTCTCGGAAGAGCCGCCGGAGGGGTGATCATACGGGCCACTTCGCCCTCACCCCCAGCCCTCGTCGTTCCAGGCGGCCCCGTTCCAGGCCGCTCCGTTCCAGGCCGCTCCGTTCCAGGCCGCGCCGTTCCAGGCGGCCCCGTTCCAGGCCGCGCCGTTCCAGGCCGCTCCGTTCCAGGCCGCGCCGTTCCAGGCGGCGCCGTTCCATGCGGCCCCGTTCCAGGCGGCGCCGTTCCAGGCAGTGCCCTCGACGGTATTCGTGGCGCTCCCGCCCGTTGTGTTGGGCGGCGAAGCGTTCCACGCCGACCCGCCCCAGTTGGCAGGGTTCCAGGTCGATGCCGCCCACGTAGTGGCAAGCGAGACCGTGGCAGGCGACGTCGAGGTCCCCGTGGTATCGGTGGTCTGGGCCGTGTCGGTGGTCTCGGCCGTCTCGGCGGTCTCGGCGGGAGATTGATCGAGCGAGACCTGGCCCGCCACATTGTTCGCATCCGCCACGTTGGCGATGCCGTGACCGTCGACGAGCGGGTCGCCAACCGGGCCAGCCGTGGCGCTGAAGAGGAGCGCAGCCTTCACCTGGTCGGGGGTGAGGCTCGGGTTCTGTTCGAGGAGCAGTGCGACCAACCCCGAGACCATCGCCGCCGAGAAGGACGTGCCCGAGCCGACGAAATTGTCGTATCCGATCCTCGCCGTCGGGTTGTCGTCATAGATCGTGGAGTTCGGTGCCATGAGACTCACGATCGACCTGCCCGGCGCCACCAGGTCCGGCTTGAACCAGCCATCGAACAGCGTGGGGCCGGCGCTGGAGAACGCGTCCACCGAGAAATCGGCGGGAGTGTCCGTACCGGCGTCGTCGACGGCCCCGACGGTGATCACGAGCGGGTCGTCGCCGGGCGAGGTGATGCTGCCGTTGTCAGGGCCGGAGTTGCCGGCGGAGGTGACAACGACGATCCCTGCATTCCATGCCTGCTCGACCGCCTGGTCGAGCGGGTCGAGGGCGGAGGGCGAGCTCGGCTCCACGCCGAGGGACATGTTGAGCACCTGGATGCCGCCGTAGTTCTTCTGGTTATTGACGGCCCACGCAACGCCCTCGATGACGGTGCTCTCGTTCGTGATTCCACTGACGCCGGCCACTTTGATCGACACGAGGTCGGCCTGCGGTGCCACACCCGTGAACTGTCCGCTCGAGGACGCGCCGTTCGAAGCGATGACTCCGGAGACGAACGTCCCGTGCCCGTAGTGATCCGTCCCCCAGCCCGAGCTCGACCCGCTGAGGTTGACCCCGCCGATCACCCGTGAACGAAGGTCAGGGAGTTGCGCATCGATGCCGGTATCGAGCACGGCCACGGTCACGCCTTGGCCGTAGTCGCCCTGGGACCACATCGAGTTGGCCCCGGTGACCGACCCGAAGTTGCTCGACGGGTCCTGGCCGGGCGCCAGGTTGATGCCTTCTACCGTCACCGGCAGATTCGGCGATACCTGCAGGCCCGCCTGGCGGGCGGCCGCCACCTCGTCTGCCGTGAGCTTGGCGACGACACCGTGGACGATCGGGAGAGCAGAGAGCACGACGCCGTGCTCGGCGTGGACTTCGACCGCAGCAGCCTTGCTGCTCGAGCCTTGCACGATGTACTGCTCGGCGGCCGAGCCGCCGAGTGTCATCGCTTCGGTGCCGGCTATGACCGACGCCACACCGAGACAAAGCGTCGCGGAGGCACCAAGGACCTTCAAGTGCCTCCACGCCACCGAACGGTGCTTCTTAGCTCTGTGTGCTGCCTGACTCATTGCTGCGGCCTCCCCTCGCTCCCCCACCCGCCTTGGTACCGTGGGGGAAGACGCCGTACGTAGTCAGCTAACCACTACGCGTGATGTGTGTCAAATCGGGGTGCGAAACACGTCACCGATGGCGCGACCGACCGAGACGAGCAGAGTCGAGTTTGTTACGTGGTGGGCACTAAGAGCCCAGGGTCGGCTACGCAGCCAGTCTCAGCCCCGTGTTGCCACCCGCCATGCAAAATCGAGTTGCACCCGCTCGGTCACTCGCCGAAGATCATCAATCGCGAGTGGGACGATCCCTTCCGAATCTCCAACGCCCGGCTGTACTCACCTGAGTGGTACCAGCTCAGAGCGGCCTGGCGACTCGGAAACGAGATGAGCACCGTGGCGGCGCCGGGTTGCCAGTCACCCTCCATCACCTCGACGTCCGTGCTCCTCGCCACCATCTCCCCGCCGTACTGCTCGAGGGTCGGCCGGAGCAACTCAAGGTATTCCCGGCGGCCTTCTTCGTCCGTCCACGTCACGTCCGCAAACACATAGCCGCTCACGAAGCTCTCCCCATTCGCCTTGTTCTCATCGGACCGGGCTCTTCTGCGGTCAAGCGTAAGGCCATCCCTCGAGGGCCGATCGGTCTTCGGTCGGAATCCGCGCCAATAGCGGTTCGACGGTCACTTGCAGCTGAGACACCTGATCCTCCAGCCGCTCACGAGCGGCTCGGCTCAGCTCACCTTTAGCCAATGCAGACAGCTCTCGAATCATCGATACCGAGAACCGCTCGACCTGTTCCAAGAGCCTCCGGGCGGCGGCATCGTCGAACAAGCTCGGCGAGGCTGTCAGCATCATGGTCGCCAGGGTCCGCAGCTCCTCACGGGCACCGACCTGGGGCGGCTCCGCCGTGCCAGTGGCGATGACGGCGGCGTAGGCGCGACGGGCCTGGCCGTACACGATTAATCCTTGGACGGCCACCGAGGAGGCGCGCTCCTTGCGCTGACGGCGGGCAAGCACCTCATCGACGATGAGCGCCGTCACCGCCAGTACCAACAGACTGGAAACGACAGAGCCCGTCAGCGAATGTCGGTCCCACCAGGCGCGCACGCTGCCAACCCACAGATCGCAGGCAACGAGCGCCACAAGAGTGACGGCCACGACCGCTGCCGACAGTCGCCGGACGAGATCATTCACCGATGAACCGCCCCGAGACGACAGCGGCCGTCAGTGCCGACCCACCGCCAAAAGACTCGTCGCTCGCTTACCTGAATTCGCTCAAGCTACCCGGCAGCTGCCCGCGCAGACACGCTCACAGGTTGTCGAGCGCTTCGATGGCCGCGAGGGACGCCAGCCTGTGCCACCGCTCCTGCCAACGACTCGGTGAGCCGGAGCGGCTCCGTATAGCCGGTGAGTAGTGTCCGAGAGCGTGGCTCCTTTGCCCGTCGATCCGTTTGCCCCGGCAGTCGATGTGGCAGCGGCCGTCCGGGCCGGATCCGTCTCGGCCGTCGAGGTGACGGAAGCGGCGCTGGCGCGCATCGCCGAGGTGGACCCCCTTCTCGGTGCCTTCACCGTCGTGCTGCGCGAGCGCGCCCTCGACGAGGCGCGAGCGGTCGATCGGCGGTCTTCGGGGGAACCCGAGCTCCCCCTCGCCGGCGTGCCACTGGCCGTGAAGGACCACGTCTGGCTCGCCGGGGCGCCGGCCACGAACGGGTCTCGCATTCTGGCGGACTTCGTCCCGGACGAGGACTGTGTGGCGGTTCGGCGGCTCACGGGCGCCGGCGCAGTGATCGTCGGCAAGACGAACAACCCGGAGTTCTGCTACCGCGGCGACACTGACTCACCCCTCTGGGGCCTCACCCGCAACCCGTTCGACCGCGAGAGGACACCCGGAGGCTCGTCGGGCGGCTCGGGTGTCGCCGTCGCCACCGGCATGGCTGCCCTCGCTGTCGGAACAGACGGAGGAGGGTCGATCCGTGGGCCGTCGGCCTTCTGCGGCACCGTCGGTCACAAGCCGACGTATGGAGTGGTGCCGACGCGCCCAGGGTTCCGCGGTTGGCCGACACTCTCGGTCCACGGCCCGATGGGACGCAGTGTCGCTGACGTCGCCGCCATGCTCGCCGTCATGGCCGGCCCTCACCCCGCCGATCCGGCGACCGTCCCCTTCGACACCGCCACCCTTGCCTCCGTTGGCGCCGGCCGGGACGACCTCAGCGGGCTGCGGGTGGCCGTCAGCGCCGACTTCGGCTTTGCAGCCGTCGACCGGGACGTGCGGGCAGGCTTCGACGAGGCAGTGAAGGTGCTCGAGGGTCTCGGATGCGCGCTGGCGGAAGCACATCCGCCGCCGAACGAGGATGCGGTCGCGCTCTGGTTGCTGATCGCCGCATGTGAGGGATACGCATCCGAAGGACCGCTACTCGACCGCGAGGCAGAGATGACCCCTTACAGCGCGAGGACCATCCGGTCTGGCGAGGCCATCTCGGCTGCGGAATACCTCGACGCGCAATGGCGCCGCGAGCGAATGTCCCGCTCCTGGGGAGCGTTCCTCGAGGACTACGACGTGATCGTGTCACCGGGGCAACAGGTCCTGCCCTTCTCCGTCGGGCTGTCGGACAACGAAGGCGACGACCCGTCGCTGTGGGGAATGGACTCGATCGCCAACCTGACGGGTCAGCCAGTCACCTCGGTGCCGTCCGGAGTCGCCGCGGGCGGCCTACCGGTCGGCGTCCAGTTCATGGGCCGCCGGTTCGCAGACGTACAAGTGCTGAGAACAGCAGCCATATTCGAGCGCCACGTTGCACGTCCGGTGCCGGCGGCGCCCTTCGGTCCGCTCGAACAGACAGCGAGCACGCTGATGAAGCCGACGAGCGGCGCCCGGCCGGAGAACCTCGACAGCGAGTAAAGCGTTTCGATTGAAGGTTCCCGGGCTCACAAGTAGATTGCCGTCGAGGACGTACAACTACTTCAGGGGGGTGTAAATGTCGCCGCCATCCACCGCGCCGGGGACGGCAACGTACAAGGTGATCGTCGTCGGCACAGACGGCTCAGATCGGGCGTCCATCGCCGTCGGCGAAGCCCTCGCCTTGGCGAAGATGTCCGGGGCCACACTGCACGCTGTTCACGTGGTTGACCCGACCGTCAAGACGGGATTCGTTGACACACCAGCGGCGCCGTTTGAGTTCGAGGTAGCGGGCGATCGTGAGCGAGCCGAAGACACGCGTAGGCAGCTGCTCACCGAGGCGCAACGCCAGGGAGTCTCCGTCGAGATCCACAGTCCCGGCAATACTGACGTGTCGGACGCGCTCATCAGCATCGCGGAGGCTGTGGATGCCGATCTGATCGTGGTCGGAAACCAAGGCATGAGTGGAGTGAAGCGCTTCGTGCTCGGGAGCGTCCCGAACAAGGTGGCCCATCGCTGCCCCTGCAGCGTGCTGATCGTCAACACCGACTCCCCCTAGCCTCTCCTTGACGGGCAGCGTCGCTGCTCCTAGTGGCACGTCACTTTCGGCACGCCGGCAAACGGCCCGAAGCACGGTGGTCGTCATCTCACGACGTCCGCAACGAATGCAGAATTGTCCTTGCGATTCCCCCGTTCCCACCCAACCCGATGGAGATGTACACCGGCTTGGACAGCGTGGGTCCCTCCACCCGCAGCACGAGAATCGAGTACCCAGGCGAGGCCGCCGGGCAGGTAGAAAGCCCGTTGATACGAAGACAGTTTCGAAACTCCGTACGAGCGACCGGTGGGTAGATGGTCAGCTTGTCGATGCGCAGTCCCTCGCCGGCCGTCTGGGGCCGTTGGTAGGGAGGCAGGTACGGACAGGGTGGGAAGATGATCCTCTCGTCGGTGTCGAGAACGACGGATGGAAGTCCGAACTCAACCTGTTGCAACGCTGAGCAGTCCGGTCCATAGGAGTTGGCCCGCATGACCGACCAACTGCTCGGTGCTGCAATGCTCACGCCTGCGAAGGCAATCCGGTGCCACGAGCTGGGGACTCTCGCCGGCCCAGCGGTGGCCAGCACAGAGACTCGAGGCGCGCGGGCCAATGTGTGCAGGACGCCAAGCCCGAGTGGGCCGTCTACCGTGACCTGGGCTCCTAACGAGCGCACGAGGTATGTGTTGGTGGGCGCGGTCGCCTCGCGCACGGTAATGCCGTTGATGGTGAACACCTTCCTACCAGCGTTCTCCGTTCTGGCGAGTGCTTCCAGGTCCACGACCGAGAACGGCCCGTGCCCCGTTTCCGCTGGACAGTGGTACACGCCCGGGGCGGGATTGACGAACAGTTCACCTGGCGGCTGGCCGACAGGGCACGGAGGCTGGCCGTAGAGGACATACCAGTTCGCCGGCACCGAGAGCTGCGCATCTCCGTAGGCGACGGGCACCCATGCGGTCGAAGCGATCGTGGTGACCGGGCTCGATGTCGTCGTCGAGACGGCGGCCGGGCTCGTGCAGGCGGCGCCCAACAGCGCCAGCGCGACGAGGCAGGTCACCCCGTATGACCGCCCAACCCTCATGCTTTACAAAGGCAGTTGGAGGGGTCTTCGCGTACGGCCGCCTGATGTGATCGAAGCTGGTCAGCGGTCGGCCCGGCAGACTCAGCAGTCTTGTCCAATGCGGTGGTGCAGAGATGTGACATTCGCCTCCGGCATTCGCGGCGGCAGATTCCAGGACCAGCCCCGCATCACCTCGGCCGGCTATGAACGGCCACGGTTCCGGTGGATCTCAGACCCTCAGTCTCCCGAGGTGGATTCAAACACGTTTGCCGACACGGGGACGGCGTCCTGGAACCGAACATCGACCGTTTCGACATGACCGCCGAGCCATAACAGACGGTCTCGCGGGCTCCCTCGTGCACTGTCGAGTCGCTCGGCGCTCGCCGAGCTGCTGGGCTTCACTTATCTTTATGCTGACGAGTTCGACCTCATCGCACGGACCAAGGTGCCGGAGAGGGCGGTGACGAGAAGCGTGGCGGCGATCGCTCGCCGAGCGCATCGGAGCTGTTCCGTGCGGGAGGTGGGCGCGAGCGCGGAGGGTCGATCCGGCATCCCCACGGGCGAGGAGAGGGAACCTATGAAAGCCGCCATCTACGAGAAATACGGCCCGCCGGACGTCGAGCATCTCGCGGAGGTCGACAAGCCCGTCCCCAAAGACGACGAGGTCCTCGTCAAGATCCATGCCACGACGGTCAACAGGACGGACTGCGGGTACCGGGGAGCGAAGCCGTTCTTCATGCGAGCCTTCACCGGCCTTGTCCGGCCGAGGGTGCAGATACTCGGCTCCGAACTGGCCGGAGAAGTCGACGCGGTCGGCCCGGTGGTAACTCGGTACAAGATCGGCGACCGCGTCTTCGGCGTCACCGCGGACGGGATGGGAGCGCACGCCGAGTTCGTCTGCCTGAGCGAAGACACTCCACTCGCGACGATGCCAGCCAGCATGACCTTCGAGGAGGCTGCGGCTGTCTGCGTGGGCGCGATCCAAGCACTGACCTGCCTGAGACCGGTGGCTCTGCGGAAGGGGCAGAGAATCCTCATCTACGGGGCGTCCGGGTCGGTCGGCACCGCGGCGGTGCAGCTGGCCAAGCACTTCGGAGCCGATGTCACTGCGGTGTGCAATACCAAGAACGTAGAGATCGTGAGGTCGCTCGGCGCCGACGCCGTCATCGACTACACGAAGGAGGATTTCACCCGGAACGGCCAGACGTACGACGTCATCTTCGACGCGGTCGGCAAGCATTCGTTCCGGCGCTGCCGAGGCTCTCTCGTGCGTGGCGGGACCTACGCGGTCGCCGACCTGGGGTTCCTGTGGCAGAACCCCTTCCTCGCTCTCATGACCTCGGTTATCGGGACAAGGCGGGTGAAGCTCCCCTTTGCGCGCCATCCGGATGCGAAGAAGGACGTCTTACTGCTGAAAGAGCTAATCGAGGTGGGGAGATACCGGGCGGTCATCGACCGGTGCTACCCCTTGCAGCAGGTGGTCGATGCGACCGTGTACGTCGAGACGCAGCAGAAGACCGGTAACGTCGTCCTGACGATCAAAAACGACCCCGTTTAGCCGCGTCTTCTCCGGCCAGGCCGTGATACTCGTGATAGGTCAGTTGGGCGAGAAAACCCCGCTCCGTGGAGTTCTCAGAGGCTCGATGTCCCGCACACGTGCGCTGCGTTGCGCGGCAGAGTCCGATAATGCTGCCGCTGAGCGGTGTATGCAAGGGAGAGCGATGAAAGCGATCGTGAGCGATCAGTACGGTTCACCCGAACGCCTCGAACTTGCAGATATCGACAAACCGGCGGTCGACGACGGAGGCGTGCTCGTCCGTGTCAGCGCGACGTCGGTTAATCCCTTTGACTGGCACCTGATGAGAGGTCTGCCGTACTTCATCCGCCTGACCTCGGGGCTGCGCAGGCCGAAGCGGACCGTTCTCGGCGTCGACCTCGCAGGCACCGTTGAGAAGGTCGGCCTCAACATGACGCAGTTTCGAGCCGGGGATGAGGTGTTCGGCACGTGCAACGGCGCGTTCGCCGAGTACGTGTGTGGCCGAGAGCAGGACTTTGCGCCGAGGCCGATCGGGCTCACCTTTGAGCAGGCCGCGGCCATTCCTATCGCCGCGTGCACCGCCCTCCAGGCTCTTCGCGATCGGGGACGGGTCGAGCCAGGGCAGCGGGTCCTGATCAACGGTGCGGCCGGAGGCGTGGGCACCTTCGCCGTGCAGATCGCCAAGGCGTTCGGAGCCGACGTGACCGGCGTGTGCAGCACGAGGAACCTAGAACTGGTCCGATCCATCGGCGCCGACCAAGTCATCGACTACACCGCCGAGGACTTCACCCGGAGTGGGAGGCAGTACGACCTGATGCTCGACACCGTCGGGAACCGTCCACTGTCAGAATTGCGACGTGCCATGGCCCCCAAGGGGACGCTCCTCCTTGTTGGGGGAGGAGGTGGCCGGTTGCTCGGCCCGGCGACCCAACTGGGTCTGCTGCAGCGCTGGTGTTGTCGCCGTTCGTGAGCCAGAGGCTGCTTCCAGTTGCCGCAAGGCCCACAAAGCACGACCTGGTTGTCCTGAAGGACCTAGTCGAAGCCGGGAAGATCACGCCCGTCCTCGACACGGTCTACCCCCTCACTGGCGCTCCAGATGCGATCCGTCATCTCGAAACCGGGCACGCGCGCGGCAAGATTGTCATCACCATGCAGATGCCACCCGTGGAAGGCGCTTCCCCGACCGAGCCTTGATGTGACCCTTCTGCCTCGATCGCAGGGCGGCCAAAAAGTGGTCCACTGAATGGGGTGAAGGCCTTGTAGTCGGGCTGCCGGGATTTGAACCCGGGACCTCTTGACCCCCAGTTCGGGCTGAGTCATTTTCACCTGCTTCCCGCTCGTGACCGAAGGTGACAAATAGTGCCTATGACATGGTGTCTTGAGCGATCGCTAAGCCGAGTCGTTGACCGCTGCTAACCCCTCGTTGCCAGTTTTTTCGGAGCTTTGGTTCTCACGGCGGTTCTCACGGAGGCCGCCTCGCGCGCTGCCTCGCCTGTCCTCCGGCGCGCCAGGCGAAAGGGTCGCCGGCCCATGATTGGACCGGCGGCGGTGACGTAGTCACGCTGGGACGATCGCTGGGACTTAAGCCATGACCGGCGGCTCGGACGAGTCGAGACCGCGCTCACGGGTTTTCGCGGTCTCGACGTGCGAGCTCCTTGAGCTCGGGGAGTGCTTCTCGGTCCTTCGCCCGGCCCGCCCACTCCTTGGAGGCGATGACGTCATCCAGGCTCGCCACCCGGATCGAGACCCCGTCCGCGTCGATCCGGCTGGAGCGGGCAAGGAGGTCCTCGTACTTCTGGCGGGTCCCTTGCCGGTCGGGGATGTCAGCCAGGAGGTCGAGGTCCCCGGCGTCGGTCCGCCACGTCGACAGCTCGGCTCTGGCCAGGGTCTCCGCGTCGACCCGCACGGGAAGCGCGGCCATCTCCTCCTCGGACAACCCGCTCACCCGCAGGTGGGCGTGCAACTCCAACAGCGCTTCGGCGAGGCGCTCCAGGTTCTCCCTCGCCCGACGGACGAGACAGTCGAGGTCTTGCGTGGGACGGCTCGCGCCGTGAGCTCGAGCTGCGACGCCACCCACGACCAGGTACTCGACCCCGTGACGGTCAAGCACCTCCGCGAGCCGGACCAGGTCCGCCTCGGGGTCCTCAGGCAAGCTCGTCGAGCGCGCTGCGCCCGGCTGCCCGGTCCTCCTCGACCTCCGCAAGCCAGGCCAGCACCTTCTCCTTCGTGTCGAGGCGCCGGCCGTCGACCAGCACCGTCACGTCGTCAGAGGTGGGCGGCGGCGCGTGCAGCAAGCCCTCGCGTAGGTCGTGCAAGCTCGGCATCGGTCGCGTCTCGCTCACTGCACCAGGCTACCTGGGGTGACCCCGCTGCTCGTCCCTGCGCACCCGGACGGACCAGGCGGGCGGCCCAGACGCCACTGAACTTCCCTGGTGCCAATCGTGGCACCGTGTCGCTTGGACAGAGTCCCGCGAAGTGGTGGGCTTTGAGGTGACCGAGACCATCCACCAGTAGGTGGGCCCATCGGAGTGATCCTCGGTGTGTTCCTAGCCGAACCCACCAAGGAGATCACCCGATGGCCCTCGACAAGTCTGCCCTCTCCGACCTCGCCGACGCGCTCCGAAGCGTCGACGGCATGGACCTCGTCCGGGAGGCCGTGCGCATCGTCTTCCAGGAGCTCATCGAGGCCGAGGCGGCCGAGACGATCGGCGCCGGGCTCTACGAGCGCTCCGAGACGAGAACCAACGAGCGCAACGGCCATCGCTCGCGCCTCGTATCCACCAAGGCAGGCGACATCG
>Ga0187883_10000236_pt1 | contig 38169 bp, 29 predicted proteins | sample June2016WEW_20_1_2_FD_132966 | JGI IMG/M metagenome (GOLD analysis project Ga0187883, IMG submission 132966) | Peatland microbial communities from SPRUCE experiment site at the Marcell Experimental Forest, Minnesota, USA - June2016WEW_20_10 | ecosystem: Environmental > Terrestrial > Soil >...
CAGACGCCGCCGGCGTCGCCGTCGTGAGCGTCGAGTACCGCCTCGCCCCCGAGCACCCGTTTCCGGCCGGACCGGACGACTGCGAAGCCGTCGCCTGCTGGCTCGCCGAGCATTCCGGGGAGCGTTTCGGGACGGATCGCCTCCTCATCGGTGGCGAGTCGGCAGGTGCGCACCTGGCCGCCCTCACGCTGATTCGCCTGCGCGACGCCCACGGTGCCGGTGGAGCTTTCTCGGGTGCCAACCTCGTATTCGGCGCCTTTGACCTCTCAATAACGCCGAGCGCGCGCAGCTGGGGCGATCGCAACCTGATCCTGTCGACGCCCATCGTCGAGTGGTTCGCCGATCAGTTCCTGCCGGGCCGCACGGCCGAGCAACGTCGAGACCCTGCCGTCTCGCCGCTGTACGCCGATCTCGGTGACCTCCCTCCGGCGCTCTTCAGCGTCGGCGACCTCGACCCGCTGCTGGACGACTCCCTCTTCATGGCGGCCCGCTGGCGGGCTGCAGGTGGCGAGGCGCAGCTGCACGTGTACCCGGAGTCGCCCCATGCCTTCACCGCCTTCCCCAGCCGCCTCGCCGCCCACGCACTCGCCGCCCAGGTCGACTTCCTGAAACAGGTCATCGGAGCCGCTTAGGCGGTCGAGCGGAGGCAGCTCGGTGTCGGTGGATCGGCCGGGGTTGAGGGTGCTTCAGGCGATGTGTCGGGTGGCCTGCAGCGCCTCCAGCGAGGAGTACTGCGGCCGCCAGCAGAGATCCCGCTTCGCCTTCGTCGTGTCCATGATGGCTGGGTGGCTGGCCGCCTCGACCCACTCCGTCAGGGGCGGCAGGAAGGGCGGCATGGGCACGGCCGAAAGGGCGCGGGCCGCCCCCTGGGCGATCCCGAGCGGGAACGAGAGCGGTGCCACTCCGAGCTCGCGGGCCACGTCCTGTGCTGTGATGACACCGTCGCCTGCGATGTTGTAGGTCCCGGGCGGCCCGGCGGCCACGACGCAGAGCAGGAAGGCCTGCCCGACGTCGTCTTCGTGGATCAACTGCAGGGGGAGGGCGGGCACGAACACGGGGATCCGCAGGGGCAGCAGCCGAGGCACCCCGGCGGCAAGGCGGGCGAGCGGCATGAGGACGGCCGGCAGCACCTCCTTGGCGCCCAAGGCGTGCGGTCCGAGCACGATCGGGGGGCGCAAGAGGTAGAGCTGGACCTCGCTGCCGGCTGCCTCCGTCTGGAGCACGTGCTCGAGCTCTGCCTTCTCCTGCGCGTAGAAGAGGCGGGTCGCAGGTCGGGCGGGCCAGTCTTCGGTCATCCCGACCGGGTTGTCGCCATGAAACCCGTAGGCGGCCACGGAGGAGGCGTAGACGAAGCGCTTCACCCCTGCTGCCGCCGCCGCCCGAAAGGCGTTGATGGTGCCGTCGACGTTGACGGCGCGGGTCGCCTCCCGCGAGGCCGCGCCCGTGATCCAGAACGCCAGGTGCACCACGACGTCCGCCCCGCCGAAGGCCTCCTCGAGGGCGGCCGGATCGCGGACGTCGCCCTGCTGATAGGTCATCTTCGTCCAGCCGTGCTCGGCAGGGTCGAAGCGATGCCGGGCGATCCCCACCATGCGGGCGATGCGCTTGTCTGCTTGCAGGAGCGGTACGAGGCCGGAGCCGAAGGTACCCGTCGGACCGGTGACGGCGACGGTGAGGCCGCGAGTGGTCGCCATCTCGAAACGATACCGAGCCGGGCCGCTGCCGTCCTCGGTCGGTGCGCGCCGGCGTGCCGTGCACTCCTCACCCGGCTCCACCACCCCCAAAATGTCCGCTGGAAGTGACCTTCGCCTCTTGTCAGCGGGCGACCATGTCGCCAACGTTGTTTGAAGACCATCGACGATGGGATGAGCCGGAGTCGGCTGACCCCGGCGGAAGGGGTGATGGTGATGCGCGAGACCTCCGGCCCCGTTATGGATGCGATTCCGCCAGACACGAATCTGCTCGAACCGGTCATCCAGCGTGCCGAGAAGGAACCCGGCCGGGTCATGGCCGCCTACCGGGACGGCGACCACTTCGTCGATGTGACCGCCAGCGAGTTCTACGAACGCTGCCGCGCCATCGCCAAGGGCATTGTCGCCAGCGGGCTCGAGCCGGGCGGCCGAGTCGCCCTCATGTCGCGCACGAGGCTCGAGTGGCTGCTCGCCGACTACGCCATCTTGGCCACGGGCGGTGTGACCGTCCCCATCTACGAGACGTCGTCGGCCGAGCAGATGCAGTGGATCGTCGACGACAGCGGCGCCCAGCTGCTCATCGTCGAGACGCCGGCGATGCGGGAGTTGTACGAGGTCGCCCGCAGCCGGGCGGAGGCGTCTCCCGAGATTCTCGTCATCAACGACGGGGGTCTCGATGAGCTGGCGCGGCGGGGGGCGGCCGTGACCGACTCCACCCTCGACGGGCGCATCGGGTCCCTTCGCGCTGCCGACATCGCCACGATCATCTACACCTCCGGCACGACCGGGCGGCCGAAGGGGTGCGTCCTTACGCACGGGAACCTCCGCGTGAACGTCTGGCAGACGATCGACGCCATCAAGTCGATGATGGAGCCGGAAGAGGTCAGCCTGATCTTCCTGCCGCTCGCCCACGTGCTCGCCAAGATCATCGCCCTCGTGGGCGTGGAATGGGGAACCAAGGGCGCCTTCGTCTCCGACATGAGCGCGCTCCTCGAGGAGTTCGCCATGGTGCAGCCGACGATGATCGCCGCCGTGCCCCGCATCTTCGAGAAGGTGTACAACGGCGCCCAGCAGAAGGCACACGCCGAGGGCCACGGGGCGATCTTCGACAAGGCGGCCGATGTCGCCGTGGAGTGGTCGCGCCACCACGACGACCGCCTTCCGCACCCGCTCAACGCAACCGAGCACGCCCTCTTCGAGCAGCTCGTCTACAAGAAGGTCGAAGCCGCCTTCGGTGGCCGCCTGCGCCTCGCTTTCAGTGGTGGCGGCCCTCTCGGCGAGCGGCTCACGCACTTCTTCAACGGCGTCGGCGTCAAGGTGTTCGAGGGGTACGGCCTCACCGAGACGAGCCCGACGCTGACGGTCAATCGCCTCGGGGCGTGGAAGCCGGGCACCGTGGGGCAGGCGCTCAAGGGCACGAGCATCCGCATCGCCCCTGACGGCGAGATACTGGCCAAGGGGCCTCAGGTCTTCCAGGGGTACTGGCGCAACGAGCTGGCCACGTCGGAGACCTTCGATGGAGACGGCTGGTTCAAGACCGGCGACATCGGTGACCTCGAGGACGGCTACCTCCGGATCACCGGCCGCAAGAAGGAGCTCATCGTGACCGCCGCCGGCAAGAACGTGGCGCCGGCTCCGCTGGAGGACCGGATTCGCGCCCACCCGTTGATCAGCCAGGCCGTCGTCGTCGGCGACGCCCGCCCGTTCATCGCCGCGCTGATCACCATCGACGAGGAGGCGTTCGCCACTTGGGCGACGGCAGGCGCCTTCGAGGGGACCGAGGTCGCGCAAGCCACGGGTCACCCGGCGTTGCTGGCGGAGGTGCAGGCAGCCATCGATGAGGCCAACCAGTCGGTGTCGAGAGCGGAGTCGATCCGCAAGTTCGCCGTCCTGCCTCACGACCTCACCGTCGTGAACGGCGAGTTGACCCCGACGCTCAAGGTGCGGCGCGCCATCGTGGAGAAGGCCTACGGCCCGGTCATCGACGACCTGTATGACGGCAACTGAGCAGACGCGGGCGTCTGCCTCGGACCTAACGAGCGCGTGATGTTCCAGTCACTCCCGACCGCAGAGCCTGCTTCGACGGGCTCCACCCACGAGCTGGCCGACCATACCCGGGTGCTCGTGCGCCCGCTTCTGCACACAGACCGGCACGAGCTGGCGGTCGGCTACGAGCACCTGTCGGCCGAGGGCCGTCGCCTGCGGTTCTTCACCCCACCCTCGCGGCTCTCGGACGCCGATCTCGAGTACCTCACGAACCTCGACTACCACGACCACTTCGCCTGGGCGGCCTTCGCCATCGATGAGCCCGGACAGCCGGGCATCGGCGTCGCCCGCTACATCCGGGATCCCGCCCATCGCGACCACGCCGAGGTGGCCGTCACGGTGCTCGACGACTACCAGCGCCGGGGCCTCGGCACCCTGCTGTTGGAGATGCTCGCCGGCGAGGCTCGCCGCAACGGGATCACGACCTTCGTCAGCCACATCCTCTGGGACAACCGGGAGCTGCTCGAGGCGCTCTCGGCCGCGGGTGCCCGCATCGAACCGGAGGAGCCAGGAGTCGCCTGGGTGGCCCTCGAGATCCCCCCGGCCGAGAGCCCGACCCTGATCAGCGTGCTCCGCAGCGTCCTGCGGGCTCTCGGGCGGGCAACCCGAGAGGTGTTGGAGCCAGGCGCCGAGTCATAAACGGCTCAGGGGTCAAGGGTTTGGTCGAGGAGCCTGAGGTAGGCGTCACGCGCTGCCATGGTGTGAGGTCCGGGCACCGACGGGACGGGGGCGTCGCCGACTGCGGCAACGGGCTGCACCTTGCGCGACGTGGAGGTGAGGAAGATCTCCGTGGCCTCGGCGAGGGCGCCGAGGGGGAGGTCCGCCTCCACGGCGTCGGTCAGCTCGAGCACCAACTCGCGCGTGACGCCGGCGAGACAGCCGGAGGAGAGCGCCGGCGTGAGGAGCTGATCGCCGAGGACCAGGAAGATGTTCGTTCCCGTGCCTTCACACAGCTCGCCCCGTGAGTTGGCGAAGATCGCCTCACCAGCGCCGGCCGCTCGCGCGTAGCGGAGGGCGATGACGTTCTCCGCGTAGCTGGTCGACTTCACGCCGACCAAGGCGCCACGTTCGTTCCTGGTCCAGGGGCACACGACGATGCTCTCCGCTGCCGCCGGCCGGGCCACGGTCGTGGCGGCGATGACGACCGTTGCGCCGGCGTCGCCCCGGAGAGTGCCGAGCGGGGACGTCCCGCCCGTCACAGTGAGCCGCAGCCGCCCGGTCTCCAGTCCGCTTGAGGCAGCCACGATCTCCAACCCGCCTCGGATGCTCGCTTCCTCGGGTGGCTCGATCTCGAGCGCCTGCAGGGACCGGTGCAGCCTCCTCAGATGACGCGTCACGGCGAAGGGTCGGCCGTGGTGGATGAGCAAGGCCTCGAAGGCTCCGTCGCCGACCACGAAGCCGTGGTCAAGGAACGACAAGCCGTCGCTCGAGACGCGCAGCTGGCCGTTGATCCAGACCGGGCCAACGACGCTGCCGGCGGGGGGGTTGTCGTCCCCTTGTGCCGCCATCATCAACCACTTCCCTTCGCTCGGGGACGCTGCCTCAAGCTACTGCCGGGCTGTCAGGTGGGGCCACGGCCGGGTCCGTGGCCGGGCGCCCTGTAGTGTTGGCCGGCCGTGGCGGAACCGTCCCAGTGAGGGCTCGACAACCACGCCACCAGCGACCCTGACACTGCGAGGATTCGATGAGCTTCGATTCACAGATCTGCCGGCGAGCGGCCATCGTCGTCTCGTCGATTGCGTGCGTGCTCCTCGTCGCCGGTTGCTCGAAGTCCGGGTCGTCTGCGCCCACCACCTCCGCCGGCACCCCGACGACCTCCGCAAGCGGCTCCTCTACGCCGTCGACTTCCGCCAGCGGGTCCTCGACGTCGACGACTTCGGCGAGCACCCTGTCGACGAGCTGCCCGTCTGTGGCCGAGATGACGACACTGGTGGGAACCACGTTCCCGGCACCGAAGGTGTCCAAGAGCACAGGATCGATCCTCTGCAACTACAACGTCACGTCCTCGGGCGTGAACGTGGTGATCGAGATCACCGCCTCCCAGGGCATCACGGCGAGCGACCTGCAATCCGCCTTCGACAGTCAGGCGAAGGCGCAGAAAGCTACCGCCGTCGCCGTTCCGGGGCTGGGTGATGCCGCCTACATGTTCACTATCGACGACGCCAGCACCAACGTCGACGGCATTGCCACGACCAACATCGAGCTCTTGGACGGATCGGAGATCATCGATCTCGACGGCGATGTGGCCGCCACCCACATGCAGGCGGTGGCCCACTACCTCGTCGCGCAGCCCTGACGACGCAGGGCGAAGAACAAAGGAGCCATCCAGTGCCACGAGCGGCCGGCAGCGGTACGAGACCCGGAGTGCACAAACGGCCGAGGCGCCGCCCCCGCCGGCCCTGGACGACGAAGCGGCTCGTTCCGATCGGCGTCGTGGCCGTGCTATCGATGCTGGGCGTTGCTCCCCAGCTCCCGTCGTCTGGTCAAGGGGCTATGCCGTCAACAGCGAGCCCGCGCTCGGTGATCGACGCACATGCCGACTCGACCGGCCCCATCGTCATTCGATCGAACGGCACCGCCTACGTCGCTTGGGAGCGTCCGACCTCGGGCGCCGACGCTGACGCCGTCCTGTTCTGCGTCATCCCGCCGGGGAGCCGGTGCAAGAAGCCGGTCCGGCTGCCGATCCCCGACGGCCAGGGGCTTGAGCAAGCAGTCACTCAGCCGTACCCCGAGTTGGGGACAGCGGGCGTCGTCTATGTCGTCGGGCCCCGTTACGTGCTCGACGACAACGTCATCTGGACGTCCTCCAACGGGGGCGCCAGCTTCTCCGCCGGCCACGTCGTGCCCAACAGCTACGTCGGAGATCTCACCGTCGACGACGTGCTGGCCGTCCCGGTTCCCGGGGATCCGAGCAACGTGATCTTCGACGTCGCCTCCACCGGCGTCGGGCTCGGGTTCTCGCTCACCGGCAACCTGGTCGCGGAGTGCACGGCCCTGAGCGCTTGCACCGTGAACTTCAACGTGGGCAACGACATCTTGGGAGCGACGCTGGGCTTCGGCGGTACCGGGCTCGTCGAGGCCTACTGGGATTTGCCGACGAAAGGCAACCCGACGGTCTCCTACGTCTGGTCCCCGTACGAAACACCGTTCGGGAATTACTGGCACGGGCCGATCAAGGTCACGAGCGGCGTCAACGCTCGGCTGGCGGGTGGCCCACGAGGTCTCTTCCTGCTCTCGCAGGACTTCGTCGGCAAGCGGTCACAAGCGACCCGCCTGGACGTGCGCAAGTGGGACACCTCGACACACCGGTTCGGGCCGCCGATGACCGTCGTGGACGACACCTTGAGCAGCGGGTCTGACATCATCGGCGGGTTCGGCGAGGATGCCGCCACGGGAGCGCTCTACGTCGTTTGGGAGGGCCAGAGCTCCCATGGTGCCTTCATTCGCCTGTGGATCTCCAAAGACGGGGGGGCGAAGTGGTCAGTGGCCCACGACATCGCCGGCATCCGCACCGACTATGGCGGCCCCGCACGTCTGGCGGTCACGAAGGGCAAGGGCTTCTTGACCTATGACGACGGTGGCCTGGTCTTGGTAGACCTGTCTCATCTCTAGGGGTAGCTGAGCATCGATCGACCGGCGGATTCTCTGCCCTCCGCCCTCCGGGACGAGCACTGCCTGAGCTCATAGCTCACGGCGGGGTGAGCTCGCCGCGGCCGGCTGAGGCTGCTCGGGCCTCGAGGACGTACGCTGCGGCATGATCACCGAACGGCTTGCATCGCTGGGCATCGTGTTGCCGCCCGTGTTCCCTCCCGCCGCCAACTATCTCGCCTGTGTGATCGACGGCGACCTCGTGTACGTAGGAGGCCATGGCCCGATCGCTGGTGCGGAGGTGATGCGGGGAAAGGTCGGCAGCGACCTCTCGCTCGACGAGGGGCGCACCGCAGCCCGCATGACCGCCCTCTCGATCCTGGCGACGTTGCAGGCCGAGCTCGGCGAGCTCGACCGGATCGAGCGGATCGTCAAGGTGTTCGGGATGGTGAACGCCGCTCCCGGCTTCGACCAGATGCCTGCGGTCGTCGACGGGTGCTCGGACCTGCTCGTCGAGGTGTTCGGTGAGGCCGGGCGTCACACCCGCAGCGCGGTCGGCCTGGCCGAGCTGCCCTTCGGCATCGCCGTCGAGATCGAGCTCATCGCACGACTGCGTCCCTGAGACCCGGCCACCCGCCTGCGTCGCGCGCCGCCTGGATCGGCTGGCCGCTGGAGGACGACAGGGCGTCCGGGTTGGTGAAGGGCGCTGAGTTCCGTTCGTCGTCCGGCCGGGGAGATGTGATGGCAGTGCGGCCGTCTAGATCGGGAGGATGTTGCAGCCGCCACCCGAAGGCGAATGGTCTATGAGTCGAGGCCGGAGAGAACGCTCTCGGCTTCGGCCTCGATGCGGTCGAGCTCGTTCTCGAGATCCCCGCCGTCGTCGTGGGTCTTGCCGTTCGAGGCCCTGGCGGCGATCTCGCTTGCGAGACCGGCGTAGTCGATGCCCTTGTCTTCTGCGGGCTCCATGAACTTGCGCACGCTCTGGATGGCCTCGCGGTGGGCCGCGAGCGCCGCATCCACGGTCGATTCGTAGGACGAGCGGACCTGCTCGGTCGCCTCGGCGTAGGCAGCTTGTGCGGCTGCAATCGCCTGCTCGTAATTGCCCCGGAGGGCCGCAGCCGCCTCGTTGTAGGTCGTCCGCGCCTCCGAGATCACCTGGCGGCGGTTCTCCGACGGCGCGTTGCTCACCGCGTGCTTGTAGCTCGCCCAGGCCTTGTCGAGCTCGGAACTGTGCTCGGACCCGGCCGCTCCGTACTGCTCTTCGAAGATCACGCGGCCGAGCTCGAGCTCTTCCTCGTACGAGCTCCGGGCTCCCTCGACCGCCTCGCGGCACGCCTCCCAGGTCTCGTCAATGTCGATCAGGTACTCGTTGCGCGCCGCCCGATCTACCGCACCGCGGTCAGAATCCGTCAACATTTCCATCTCCTTCCACGCGCCCTTCACGGCGGTGGTCCACAGCGTCAGTCCAGGTGCTGACCGAGCATTCATCGACATTCACGGAGGTCAACTTGAGAATTACCGCCCTTGACGCCGGTTGCAGTTTGGGTGCGAAGCCTCGTGCTCAAAGAATTTACACCCAGACTGTCGTTTTGCCTCCCCGTTATTGCGATGTGACGCTCGTGGCGTAGGCCTCCTCCAAGCTGCAGCCACAGGTGATGGCCCGGTGGATATGCAAGATCGTGGCGGATCGCCCCTCGAGGACTTCGGTGGCGGTCTCCGCCAGCGCGGCCGCGAAGTGGACACGGCGGCGCTCCCTGCAGCAGATTCTCTGCATCAAGGGTATGCCGGGCCGGCCCGGCCTGCCGGGCCTGCCGGGCGTGCTCGGCAGGCGACGTGGCAGCGACTCGCCGGTGATGCCCAGCCATCGACGCCGCTGCCATCAAGATCAACATCCCAGCCATCAAAGAGGAGACGCACGTGCAAGTCGAGAACGGCGCGAGCCCGCCGCCTGCCATCTTCTCCGGCATCGGGGTCGCCCTCGTAACGGTCTTTGACGCCGGCGGCGATGTCGACGCCGCCGCCACGGCCGATCTCGCCCGCCAGCTCGTCGAGCTCGGTGTGCGATCGGTTCTCGTCGCCGGCACGACGGGAGAGGCGGCCGCCCTCGAGCCGGCGGAGCGGGCGCGCTTGGTGGCTGCCGTCAAGGAGGCGTTGCCGGCGGACGTCGCCGTTCTCGGCGGCGCCGGGGCGGCCTCGGCCCGCCAGGCCTGCGAGTTGACGAGGACGGTCCTCGGCGCCGGAGCCGACGGCGTCCTTGCGCTGTCGCCTCCTCAGAGCTCCGACCCGCGGCCGTACTACGAGATGGTGGCCAAGGCAGCCAGCGGGTCGCCCCTCCTCGCCTACCACTATCCCGCCGCCTCGAGCCCCGGGCTGCAGGTCTCCGCTCTGGCGGCGCTGCCGGTCGTCGGGCTGAAGGACTCGAGCGGCGACCTCGCCCGCCTCTACGAGGAGCTCGAGGTCTTCGGCGGTTGGCTGTTCACCGGCTCGGCCAACCTCGTGCTCGTGGCGGGCGTCCTCGGATGCGCCGGCGCCATCCTCGCCATCGCCAACTCGCACCCCGAGCTGGCGGTCAAGGCCTTCTCGGGCGAGGCGGAGGCGCAGCGGCAGCTCGTGGTGGCAGCGACTCGGACGACCCGGCGGTGGCCGCAGGGGCTCAAGGACGAGGTGGCGGCGCGATTCGGGATCTCACCGACCTGCCGGATGGGTTGAGCGGTCCCGCGGGCGAGCAGCCCTCGTGACTGTCTTGGGCGCAGCGGCCAACACAGCCGACGCCGGCACCGCCGCTTAGCTCTGAAGGCGAGCGGTCGCAGCTCGCCCGGGACTGCTCCCGGTACGCTCGCTCGAGATGTCTGCGTTGACAACCAGCTCCTCCGAGCGCGGGCGTCGGTCGGTCGGGATGGGCGGGTCTGCTCTCGCCGCCGTCGGTTGGGGTTTCGGGGGGGTCTTCGCGACGCTGACGTCCGCGCCCGGCCTCGTGCTGACTTTCTACCGGCTCTGGATCGGCACCTCCCTCCTCTGCCTGGTCGTGTACGCCTCGGGCCGCCGGTTGAGTTGGGAGACGCTGAAGGCGTCGTGGCTCGGCGGGGTCTTCTTGGGCGCAGACATGTCGATGTTCTTCAGCGCCATCAAGCTCACGAGCGTCGTCGACGCCACTGTGATCAGCGCCGTCCAGCCCGTGCTCGTGCTGCTGGCGGCACGTCCCCTCTTCGGTGAGCGCATGGGGCGCTGGGACGTGTTCTGGATCCTGCTGGCGATGGCGGGCGTCGCGGCCGCCGTCATCGGCCCCGGCGTGACGAGCCATCACGAACTGGTGGGGGATCTTTTGGCTGTGGGCGCCCTCTTGGCGTTTTCCGTCTATTGGCTCGTGTCGAAGCACGCCAGGGCGTTGCACAACGCCTTGGAATACACCGCCAGCGTCACGATCGTGGCGGCGTTCACCTTGACGCCGATCGTCCTGCTGTCGGGGCAGTCGCTCGCCCGGGTGAAAGCAGGCGACTGGCTGTGGATCTGCCTGCTGGCGGTCGTGCCCGGGAGCGCACACCTCATCATGAACTGGGCGCACCGTTACGTCGATGCGTCCGTCTCCTCCGTCATCGGGTCGAGCAACCCGATCGTGGCCGCCGTGGCCGCCATGGCCATCCTCGGCCAGCCGCTGACCGCCGTGCAGGTCGGCGCCGGCCTCGTGGGCATCGGGGCGATCGCCGTCGTGGCCGCCCGCCACCGCCAGCCGGTGGAGTCTCCCCTCGAGTAGGGCGCAACGGTCGACATGCCGCTCCTCTCCCGGGAACCGCAGCCGCGTTGCAGTTGCGTGACGTCGACGGTAGACCGCAGCCAGAGGGCTGCGTCGGGTGTGATACCTAGTAGGGCTACAACTGGTCGACATGGGTGACCCGCCGAGGGCCCTTGAGGAGTGTCAACATGGCTCGAACCGTCGGCGGACATGAGGGTTGCAATCGCGTCCGACTCCGCGCCCGGCGCTTTCTCCGTTGGGGGGCGAAACTCCCGAGGTCGATGCGCGCCGAATGGCGTGACGTCATGATGTCGGCACGGCGGCCCAAACTGGTGCCGCTACCCGTGCGCAACCTTGACAGAAGGGCCCGGAGATAGCCAAGAGCCGGAGAGGGGGCGCGCCAGCTTGCAGCTCCTTGGCTCGCCGGGCCGCATTCGTCGGCGTCGGCGATAATCGGGTCTTGAGACCACGACGCGACGAAAGGCGGAATGATGGCATCTGATCGCAAATCCGAGCCGGAGCTGGCACGCGCGGTGGCGTTTCGCCCGGCGGACAGTCCGATCCAGGATGGAGTGCTGGCGGAACATCGCGCCGGTGTCCTCGAGGAGACGGCCGGCGAGGACTCGGCTCGTCCGGGCGCGGTGCCGCCGCCGGCGCCGACCCGGCCAGCCCCGCACGAGTCGATCTCGGCTCGTTTACGCGCTCGATTCGAAGAGGGGTGACGGTCGAATGTGGCTGCAATACAGCAACCAGTACACATCGGGCCTCTACCTCGCCGTCGGCTACTACGAACCCGGGTGCGACGAGGGGAGCGACTGGGCCTCGTCGGGCTGGTACCGCCTCGAGCCGGGGCAGTCGGGCACGGTGTTGTGGACGACCAACGAGTATTCGACGTTCTACGCCGAAGCCGATGACGGCGCCTATTGGGCCGGCCCGTACACGGTGAACCTCCCGTACCACGCCTTCGACGACTGGTGCTGGGACCTCGGCGTCGATCCGGGCCTCGACGTCGGGATGCGCCTCGTGACGGCCACGAACGCCTGGTTCCCGTGGGTGGGCACGATCAACTTGACCTGAGCAGCCTTCGCTGTCGGTACGAAGCCGGAGCTCACCGGTCGCTGCTGGCTACGCTTTTCGCGTCAGGCGGGGCCGCCCGGTTGGTGAGGGCGCTGTCGAGGGAGGTGCGACGTCGTGACCTGCTCGAGATGCGGCGCGCCTGTGCCAGCCGACGCCGGTTTCTGCCGGAACTGCGGAGCGATCCTTCGCGGCCTCTCCGCCAAGGCCACCCTGGTTCCCTCGTCGCCCCCTCCGGACGCGTCGTCCCCGACGGGCGTCCGGGAGCCTCCGGCCGCCCCTCCCGGCGACGGTCGCCAACGGGCACAGCCCGTGATGCCGGCGAGCACCGGCCCCTCGGCGCCGCTGACGGGCCCGCCGACGAACTGGGCTGCCGGCTCAGCCCAAACGGGCAGGTACCCGGCCGGTGTCGACGATCGCATGCGTCGCCACATGCTGGCCTTCGATTACGGGATCATCGCCGCCGGCGGCATCGTGCTCTTTTCCATCACCGCCAGCTGGTACGAGAAGCGCACTTTCGTTAATGGAGTGCCGCTCACCGTCACCCGCCATCTCCTTGCGGGCAACGCCGGGATTCAGCGCCCGCTCGTGCCGATCGTGGCGGGCCTCATGATCATCGAGGTCGTGCTGAACATGGTCCGGATGCGCGGCAGGCGGGAGGCGTGGAGGCGGCATCGCGCAGTCGTCTTGCTCCTGTGCGTCGTGGAGCTCGTGCTCGTCGTCAGCTGCATGCTGTCGTCACCACTGAGCGCTGACAGCCTCGCCAACATCGGCATCTCGATCAACACCGGGCCCGGCGGATGGATAGCGCTGTGCGGAGCCGCCATCGGCCTTCTCGCGGCTGTCGGCAGAGCCTTCACGGGTGGCACCGCTCTGGGCGGTCAGCCGCGACGCTGAGGTGGAGAGATCCCGTACACGCGAGAATCAGAGATGAGCGAGATCGACGAGGTGCAGGCCGGCGAAGTCCTCGAAGGTCAAGAAACCCTTCCCCTTCCTGACGGCAATACGGGCCTCGTTGACGTCTCCGGCCGAGAGCCTGGCGACGTCAGCCGCCGCTGACCACTTCCTGCCGCCGTCGCTCGAGATCCACAGGTGCATGACGTCGCCCTTGGGGGTGTAGGCCTCCCATGCGACGTAGAGGGCTCCCGTGACGGCGTCCTCGCCGAGCCCGCCGATGTAGGGAGACTCCGTGCTCGACGATTCCTTCACGACGGTCATCGGCGGCCCGAACCTGTCGGTTGCCGGGTCCCACCTGCGCACGTCCAGGCGCGTCGGATGGGACTCGTGGCCGGCGAAGTCCTGTGAGAGGAGGAAGAGTCCCTTCGGCCCGCCTGCGAGCCGGGCGTTGTCGCCTGTGGTGATCTTGAACGGCCCCCTCCAGGCGTCGGCGTACGGCTGGTCGTCGTACTTCGACCAGTAGAAGTCGACCGTGGGTGTGTCGGCGTCGGTCCAGTAAGCCTCGACCGCCCCCTTGTCGCTGAGCCCCAGCGTCGCCCCCAGCACGCCGCTCGCCTGCGCGAAGTTGAGGCTGCAGGTGATGCACAGGGTGATGGGGTTACCGGTGAACGAGAAGTCGAGCCCTGGGTTGACGGAGGCCACGCCGAAGTAATCGAGCTTGGGCTTGCCAGGCAGCAACAGCACATCTTGTGTGTTTCCGCCGAAATAGTTGGGGCCTGGCACGGCGTATCCGGCCGAGAACTTGGCGCCGCCGTCTGTCGAGGTCCAGATGACCGAGTTGGACAGGTCGTAGCTCGGAGCCACCACGTAGACGACGCCCGGCTCGCTGCCCAGCACCGGGAACGGCTGGTCGGTTCCGTACTGGGCCTCGCTCGGCGGGAACGGCAAGGTGATCGGCTTCTTGCACTTGCCCCCCGCCGCGATGACACAGAACAGGACGGCGTCGGGGCGGCCGCCCGTGGCCGGGTGTTGCCAGGCGACATAACCCTCGCCGTTCGTTCCGATGACGATGGGTCCGGTCGTGTCGGCGTTCCGATCCAAGGTGGAGAGACTGCTCGTGATGCTGTGCGACCGCGTATCGGCGTGAGAGCTCGTGCCGGGGGGCGAGGAGAGTTGACCGGAAGACGGCAGCTGCGGGGCGAGCCCGAGCCCCAAGAGTGCTGCCACGGCGACAGAGGCAACGAGCCACCCCGTGCGGTGGCGGCGGGAAGGGTGGCGCCTTCGGCTCTTGCCCGCGGCGGGCTCGGTAGGGCGGCCGGCTCTTGATGACGTCACTCGATGGCTCCTTCGGTTCTGGCTCAGTAGCCGGGAAAGACCTGTCGCAGCTCGTCGAGATCGACGTCTCGGATCTCGGCCGACGGGGTGTGGGCGGGGTCGAGGCGCCCGTAGACGAGACGCACGAAGGCCTCCGCCGGCAGGCGCAGGTCCGGAGTGGTCTCGTCAGCCTCGGAGGCCACGAGCTCGACCTTGTCGCCGATCTCGAGGGTGAAGTGCCGTTCGGGGCTGCTCGTCGCCACCGACAGGCGTCGCGCCTTTCCCTGCGGTTTGCCGCTCCGCGCGGCCGGCAAGTCGAGGGCGTCGACGAGCAGGGCGACGGCATCGGCCGCCACCGTGGCGTCCGGGTCGAGGGCGACAGCGACGTCCCAGGTGTGAACGGCATGTTCGCTGAGGCGCATCCGTGCCAGCGCGGTGGTGTCGAGCTCCATCCCGAACATCGCCAGATGCAGCCGCGCCCGCTCGTCGGCGTCGAGGGACTCGAAGCGCTCGATGACCGCTTCGTCGGCCTGCAGGGCGTCGGCCGCCTGCGCCTGCGGGCTCCTCGTATTCCACGCCTCCCAGATGGGGGCGAACGCCTCCCCGCCAGGCGGGTCCTCTCCGCTCAGGCCGGCATCGAGGAAGAGGCCGAAGATCTCCGCTTGGGAGCCGAGATGCGACAGCACCTGGGCGATCGTCCACTCCGAGTCGTAGGACATCTGCTGCAGCGCCTCGACGTCGAGCGGTTGGGCGAGGGCGCGGAGGGAATCGTGCGAGCTACGCAGAGCTTCGATCCACGGGCCGGGGGCGGTTTCCATGTTCGTTCTCCGTTCTGGCTGGGGGGTGATCCGGCGGGGGAGGTAGCCGGTGGCCGCATGCTCATCGCTCTGCCCGCCGCGGTCGGTCACGCTGGGTCAAGCAAAGACACTAGACGGCAAGCCACGGGAGGAGCTCGCCGGCGAGGATCTCGTCTCCTGTCGATCGCCAACGCCGCCGTCGTGCCCGTCACCGCCGAGCAAGCCCGGCGTTCGTTCAGCGACTTGACCGTGCGGTAGCAAACAACGCCGTCAGCCGATTGCCGGTAGGCCGATTCGTGAAATCCTCGACGTCCACTTCGAGTCTCAACGCCGGCGTGCCGGGTGCGGGTGACAGCAAAAAGCCTGCCAGCAGCAAGCCGGTTGCTTCCTGGATTTCGGACCGGCAACCGGCCGTCTCATAGGCGAACTCGGGCGGCCGGGAGAGAGGCGAAACCCTTGTCGTCCCTGACCTTCTCGCACCTGCTGGTTCTTCTCGGAAGGCCCTACGGTTGCGAAGCGGTAGCGATATCGTTGCAGCAGGTGTCATCTGCTCGGAAATCCACGGCAGTGAGACTGCCATGACGTACGATCTGTCATCAGAACTCCGACGGGGCCTGGGCGAGGAACAACGAGGACATGACGGCAAATTCGACACGGCAACGGCGCCGTTCGAAGCACATGGCTCCGCGAGCAAACGTGCCGGCCCATCCGCGCGCCCTTCGTGCTGTCCTGGCGCTCTTCCTCGTGATCGCCGGCACGGGCATCGGGGCGGTCGTCGGGGTGCTGTCGAGCGTGCTCGGGCCGGCGAGCCCGTCGGCGGCGGCCGCACCCGGCACGGTGCTCTTCTCGGAGAACTTCCGGGGCAATCAGGTCTCGGCCGGGACGCAGAACCTGCTCATCACGAACGGCACGTTCACGCCCTGCCTGACGGCATCGACGAATCTGAGCGAGCTGCCCATCCCCGGCTGTCCGACCTCGCAGCCGGGTGGCGCCACGGGCACGCTGCCGGACGCCTCCGGTGACGGCGCCCTCCGCCTTACGAGCAACGGCGGCAACTCGAACGGCTACATCCTCTACAACTACCAGATCCCGACGGCGGACGGCTTCGACGTCAAGTACAACGCCTACCAGTACGACGGCGACGGCGCCGACATGATCACGTTCTTCTTGACGAACGGTGCCGACTCCCTGACCAAGATCGGCCCGTTCGGCGGCGCCGGCGGCTACGACTTCGGCACCGGGGGCGACTGCCCCGCAAGCGACCCGGCCGTCGGGCCGAACAACGAGTGCAGCGGCCTGCCCGACGGCGTCATCGGCATCGGTCTCGACGCCTACGGCAACTTCTCGGCGCAGTTCAACGACACCGACACGGGCTCGAGCACGTCGTGCGACCAGGCCTACAACCCGGGCGGCACCGATGCCGAGGAAGTCGCCATCCGCGGCCCCGGCTACCTCAACCCCGCAGCCACGATCGGTGGCACCCCCTACCCGGCCGGGTACTACCCAGAGACGGGCGAGGCCAACGGCGAGTACTGCCTCCTCGGTCCTCTCGTGAACGCAACGATGGACAACCCGAGCGCCACCGCCCGCCCGCTTGCGGGCGCCACCGGCGGCGTGGAGGTCCACCTCCACCTCGACCCGCCCGATTGCGCCAGCCTGTACTCGACCTACCCGTGCTCGAACGCCGTCTCGGCCGCCCAGCCGGGCTCACCGGAGGCGCTCGTCTACCTCGACAACGCCCTCGTGGAGACGGTGCCCGAGCCGGCCATCATGAAGTCGCTCCCGACCGTCAAGTTCGGTTGGGCGGCCAGCACGGGCGGCTCCGACGAGATCCACGAGATCAACGACGTGCAGGTCACGACGGTCGTTCCCGTCGAGCCCAACCTGTGCATGCTCGCCAACCCGAATCAGGTCCTGCAGGGCGTCGCCATCACGAGCGGCTCCGCGACGATCACGACGCCGTCGGCCCTCCCCTCCGATGACGTCGGCAGCAACCTCTACGGAGCGGGCATCCCGGCCGGCACGACGATCACGGCCATCAGCGGCACGACGGTCACGATCTCGAACGCCGCCACGGCAACTTCGGCCAGCAGCGTCGTCACGATCAGCCCCCTCCTGCCCATCACCCGCACGATCGCCGACGCCTCCATCACGAGCGGGTCCACGACCCTGACGGACCCGGCCGCCAGCATGAGCCCGGGCGACGTCGGAGACGTCGTCATCGGCAGCGGCATCCCCGCCGGCACGACGATCACGGCGGACACGAGCAGCACGACCGAGACGATGTCGGCTGCAGCCACCGCCACGGTCGCCAGTGAGTCCGTCGTGCTCGACGAAGGCTCCACGCTCTGCGGCAACACCGCCGCCGCCCTGCCGGCGGACCTCGACACGACGGCGTACACGACCTTCACCGGTGCCGTCCTCGCCACCGGCTCCGACGAGACCCAGACGATGTCGGCCACCATCAACCTGCCGGCCGGCGTGCAGTTCGACGCCACGGAGCCGCCCTCCGGGAGCGGATGGGCCTGTCCGACGCCCGGTCCCGGGCTGTCGACGGACACCTGCACCTACGCACCGCCCGGGGGGGACGCCTCTGCGGGGGTACCCCTCCCACCCATCAGCATCCCGGTGCAGCAGACCATCGCCACGGCGGGCACCTACGACATCACCGTCACGATCTCGAGCCCGGACAACGACTCGCCCAGCTCGTATCTCACCGCCACGCAACCGGTCACCTGGGGCGGCATCGCCACCAACGTGGCCAACGTCTCGATCACGAAGACGGCGTCCGTCCTCTCACCGGCCGACGGCTCGACGGACACCTACACGATCACGGCGAGCAACGCCGGTCCACAGGCCGCCGCCAATGTCGTAGTGACCGACCCGCTCCCGCAAGGCGTCTCCTACGCCTCCAGCGCCACGAGCACCGGAACGGCGACAGAGGCGGTCGTCGACGGGGAGCCGACCGTCACCTGGGCCGTCGGGTCGCTGGCGGACCTCGCGAGCGCCACCTTGACGATCACCGTGCAGGTCGCCACCGGCGAGGGCTCCATCATCAACACAGCGACGGAGTCGCAGTCGTCGACGACGCCGGACCTGACCGGCAACCAGCAGGCCTCCGTGACGATCACCCCGGGGGCGGTCGCCGACGTCGTGCTGACGAAGGCGGTCTCGAACGCCACGCCCCTCGACGGCTCCACGGTCGCCTACACGATCACGGCCGAGAACGGCGGGCCCGACGCTGCCCTCAGCACGCAGGTGGTCGACACACTGCCGAGCGGTCTCGGACTCGTGCAGTACGGAGCGCCCACCTCGGTGAGCGCAGTCGGCGTGACGAACGCCTCCAGCACGATCACGGCGGCGGCCGGAACCTTCAGCGCCGGCGAAGTCGGCGACTACGTCATCGGCGCCCACGTCACGACCGGAACGACGATCACGGCCGTGGCGGGCGGCGGAGCCTCCGCCACCCTGAGCGCTGCAGCCACCGGGACGGCAGCGAGCGAGACCGTCACCCTCGTCACGCCGGCGACGGCACCCACGACGGCCGACGGTGACGCCACTTCCGCCTCGGCCTCCGGCAACACCGTCACCTGGAACATCGGGACGTTCGCGGTCGGCGACTCTGCCTCCATCGTGCTGCTTGCCGAGGTCGACGGCTCCAACGGCGGCAACCCCGTCGTGAACACCGCCGTCGAGACGCAGTCGGCCGCCACACCGCTGCCGAGCGGAGGGGACACCACCTCGGCCTCGGCCTCCATCACGGTGACGCCGGCGGCCAACGTCTCGATCACGAAGACGGTGTCGCCCACGAATCCGACGGTGGGCACGAACGTCACCTACACCCTCACGGCGACGAACAACGGGCCCGACTCCGCTGCCGGAGTCACCCTGACCGACCACCTGCCCGCCGGCATCACGTATGTCTCGAGCTCGACCGCCACGGGAACTGCCTCCTTTACGTCCCCCACCCTCACCTGGACCGTCGGGACGCTCACGAGCGGCACGACGGCGACCTTGACCATGGTGGCGACGGTCACCACGGCCGGCGCCATCACCAACACGGTCACCGAGACGCAGACCACCGCCAACCCGAGCGGCGTCACGAACGCCAGTGCCACCATCAACTCGGCCAACGTGGCCACGGTTGGCGTCGTCAAGACCGCCAGCAACCTGACGCCGGCCGACGGGTCGCAGGACACCTACACCGTGACCGTCACCAACCACGGCCCGAATTCGGCCGCCGGCGTCAAGGTCACCGACGCCCTGCCGGCGGGGGAGGGTTTCGTCTCGAACGGCGCCGCCCCGGGCGGCACGACCGTGACGGAATCCAACAACGTCGTCACCTGGACGATCGGCGCCATGACGAACGGCACGGCCTTGCAGCTGACGATCACCGTCGACGTCACGGTCGGATCGGGCTCGATCGTCAACACGGCCGTCGAAACCCAGTCGGCCACGACCCCCAACTCCTCTGGTGGAACCTCCGCCTCCGGCTCCGTCACGATCAACCCGACACCGGTCGCCAACGTCACGCTCACCAAGACCGCCTCGGACGCCACGCCGCAGGTGGGCGCCCCCGATCCGTCCGACGAGACGGCCTACACGATCACCGTCGCCGGCAACGGGCCCGACACGGCTCAGGGCGTGACGGTGAGCGACCCGCTGCCGGCGGGCGTCACCTACGTCTCGTCCGGCTCGCCCGTGAGCGTCACCGGCTCCGCCCTCACGAGCGGATCGACCACCCTGACGGCGCCGGCCGCCACCTTCGTCGCCGGTGACGTCGGCTACCCCGTCTCGGGCGCCAACATCCCGAGCGGGACGATCATCACGGCGGTGGCGAGCGGGACGTCGGCCACGATGTCGAACGCCGCCACGGCGACGGCGAGCGAGGCGGTCACGATCGACGAGGTCAACACGGCTCCCTCCGGTACGAACATCTGCGAGGCCGCCGGCACCGTCACGTGGGGGGCGACGTGCTCGCCGAGCTTGACCGGCTTCTCGCTTGCCTCGGGGGCTTCTCAGTCCATCGTCGTGCTCGTCCGGGTGACGTCTTCGTCCGGGACGATCACCAACACGGCCACCGAGAGTCAGACGACGCCGAACGCGGCGGGAGCGACGGCCGACGCCGAGACCGCTTCGGCCGCTGTCACCCCGAAGGGTACGGCCACCGTCGTCATCACGAAGACGGCTGCCACCGCCAACCCCATCGACGGATCGGCCGAGACCTTCACCGTGAACGTCGTGAACAACGGCCCGCAGGCGGTGCAGGGCCTCGTCGTCACCGACCCCATCCCGAGCGGGCTGACCTACGTCGCCTACGGCCCGGCGACCACCGTCGCCTCGGTGTCGATCACCGCCGGCTCGACGACCTTGACCGGACCGGGCGGCAGTTTCGTGGCCGGCGACGTGGGCGATGTCGTGTCGGGCTTCGGCATCCCTGCGGGCACGACGATCGCGGCGGTGCCAAGCGGCACGACGGCGACGTTGTCGGCTGCCGCCACACAGTCGATGTCGAGCGAGACGGTGACGCTCGTCGACCAGGTCGCCCCCACGACGACTGACGGCTCGTCGACCACGGTCTCCGAAGCCTCCGTTGCCGGCACTCCCACCGTGACCTGGACGCTCGGGACGATCGCCAACGGCGATTCCGCCTCCCTCGAGATCACCGTGCTCGTGGCCGCCAACTCGGGCACGATCACGAACATCGCCACCGAGACGCAGTCGGCGCTGACACCGAACTCGTCCGGTCAGACCTCCAGCTCTGCAGGTGCTGCGGTGAGCCCGGTGCCGGGCGCCAACGTCACGATCGCCAAGACCGGATCAACGGGGACGCCGGGCGACGGCTCCAACATGACCTTCACGTTGTCGGTCGTGAACAACGGGCCCGACTCGGCCGGCGCCGTCACGGTGACCGATCCACTGCCGGCCGGCCTCACCTACGTCTCCTACGGGTCTCCTGCCGGCACGCCGCCGACGACGGCCGACGGCATCGTCACCTCGGTCACCGAAGGGCTCGTCGGCGGTGTGCCGACGGTGACGTGGACGATCCCGTCGCTCGTCGCAGGTGACTTGGCTTCCTTGCTCATCACCGTCACGGTGAACACGACGAGCCCCCTCGTCAACACCGCCACGCTCTCTCAGACGGTGCCGAACTCCTCCGGCTCCACGACCGATTCCGAGAGCGCCAGCTTCCCGCTCGCCCCGGCGCCCGTGGCGAACGTCTCCATCACGAAGGTCTCCTCCGTGCCCGGCGACGGCGATGTGCCTCACGGCACGGACGTCACCTACTCGCTGACGGTGCACAATGCCGGGCCGGATCCGGCGGTGGGCGTGTCGGTGTCCGACCCCTTGCCGGCCGGTCTGTCGTATGTGAGCTCCTTCACGGCCACGGGCAGCATCTCCAACCTCGCCGGCACGGTCACCTGGGCCGTCGGCGCCCTCGCCGACGGTGCGACCGCCACGGCGACCATCACGGCCCTCGTGTCCGATGCCGCTCCCCTCGGCAACGTCACCAACACCGCCACCGAGACCCAGACGACCGAGAATCTCACGGGAACACAGATCGCCTCCGCCTCGAACGACGTCGTGGCCGCCGCCAACGTCTCCATCACCAAGATCGCAAACCCGTCCACGAACACCCCGCACGGGACCCAGATCACCTACACCATCGGGCTCTCCAATGCAGGCCCCGATGCTGCCGCCGGCGTCGTCGTGACCGATCCACTGCCGGCGGGCACGACCTTCGTCTCCGCCTCGACGGCGACGGGCGGCCTCGTCACTCCGTCAGTCGGTGCGAACGGGACGGTCACCTGGACCGTCGGCGGCCTTGTTGACGGCGGAAGCGCCAGCGCCACCATCGTGGTGCTCGTCGCCGACAGCGCCTCCGGAACCATTACGAACACCGCCACCGAGACACAGACGACGGCCGACCCGAGCGGCACCCAGAGCGCCTCGGCCTCCAACACCGTCGTGGCCGCCGCCAACGTCTCGATCCTGAAGACCGTCTCCAACGCCACACCGGCCGACGGCACCGACGTCACCTACACCCTGGCGGTCAGCAATGCCGGCCCTGACGCCGCCGCCGGCGTCGCCGTGAGCGACCCGCTCCCGGCAGGGCTCACCTGCGAGAGCGACACCGCCTCGGTCGGCTCCATCAGTGGATGTGGCGCCACCGTCACCTGGACCATCGGGCCCCTCGCCGACGGTGGCAGCGCCACGGCCACCATCACCGTCGAGGTGAACGCCAACTCGGGCACGATCACGAACACCGCCTTCGAGAGCCAGACGACGGCCGACCCGGGCGGCGTCCAGACCTCGGCCGCCTCCATCAACCCGGTGCCCGCCGCCAACGTCTCGATCACCAAGACCGCCTCCGTCCTCGCCCCGCCCGACGGCACCGACGTCACCTACACCCTGACGGTCTCCAATGCCGGCCCTGACGCCGCCGCCGGCGTCTCGGTGAGCGACGCCCTCCCCTTCGGCACGGGGTTCGTCTCGTCCGCCACGGGGACCGGCAGCCTCGCCAACCCATCGGTCGGCACGGACGGGACGGTCACCTGGACCGTCGGCAGCCTCGCCGACGGTGGCAGCGCCACGGCCACGATCACCGTCGAGGTGATCGCCAACTCGGGCACGATCACGAACACGGCCGTCGAGAGCCAGACGACGGCCGACCCGAGCGGCACCCAGAGCGCCTCCGCCTCCATCCACCCGGTGCCTGCCGCCAACGTCTCGATCACCAAGACCGTCTCGGACCCGACACCCGCCGACGGCACCGACGTCACCTACACCCTGACGCTCAGCAACCCCGGCCCTGACGCCGCCGCCGGCGTCTCGGTGAGCGACGCCCTCCCGGCCGGGCTCACCTGCGAGAGCGACACGGCCTCGACGGGCTCCATCAGCGCCTGCGGCTCCACGATCACCTGGACCGTCGGCGCCCTCGCCGACGGTGGCAGCGCCACGGCCACGATCACCGTCGAGGTGAACGCCAACTCGGGCACCATCACCAACACCGCCGTCGAGACCCAGACAACGGCCGACCCGAGCGGCACCCAGAGCGCCTCCGCCTCCATCACGCCCGCACCTGCGGCCAACGTCTCGATCACCAAGACCGTTTCCAACCCGGCGCCGCCCGACGGCACCGACGTCACCTACACCCTCGAGGTGTCCAACGCCGGCCCTGACGCCGCCGCCGGCGTCTCGGTGAGCGATTCCCTCCCGGCAGGGCTCACCTGTGAGAGCGACACCGCCTCGGTCGGTTCCATCAGCGGATGCGGCTCCACCGTCACCTGGACCGTCGGCGCCCTCGCCGACGGTGCCACCGCCACGGCCACGATCACCGTGCAGGTGAACGCCAACTCGGGCACCATCACCAACACCGCCGTCGAGACCCAGACGACGAGCGACCCGAGCGGCACCCAGAGCGCCTCCGTCTCCATCGACCCTGTGCCGGCCGCCAACGTCTCGATCACCAAGACTGTCTCCAACTCGGCGCCGGCCGACGGCACCGACGTCACCTACACTTTGACGCTCAGCAATCCCGGCCCTGACGCCGCCGCCGGCGTCTCTGTGAGCGACCCGCTCCCGGCTGGGGTCACCTGCGTGAGCGACACCGCCTCGGTCGGCTCCATCAGCGCCTGCGGCGCCACCATCACCTGGACCGTCGGCACCCTCGCCGACGGCGGCAGCGCCACGGCCACGATCACCGTCGAGGTGAACGCCGACTCGGGCACGATCGACAACACCGCCACCGAGACCCAGACGACGGCGGACCCGACTGGCACACAGACCGCCTCCGCCTCCACCAACCCCGCCCCTGCCGCCAACGTCTCGATCTCAAAGACCGTCTCCAACCCGACGCCGGTCGACGGCACCGATGTCACCTACACCTTGACGCTCCACAACGCCGGCCCTGACGCCGCCGCCGGCGTCGCCGTCAGCGACCCGCTCCCGGCCGGGCTCACCTGCGAGAGCGACACCGCCGCGGTCGGCTCCATCACCGCCTGCGGCTCCACCATCACCTGGACCGTCGGCAGCCTCGCCGACGGCGCCACGGTCACGGCCACCATCACCGTGCAGGTGAATGTCGACACGGGCGCCATCATCAACACCGCCACCGAGAGCCAGACGACGGCCGACCCGAGCGGCACGCAGAGCGCCTCGGCGTCGATCAACTCCGGCCCGGCCGCCAACGTCTCGATCACCAAGACCGTCTCCAACCCGACGCCGCCCGACGGCACCGACGTCACCTACACCTTGAAGGTCTCGAACGCCGGCCCTGACGCCGCCGCCGGAGTCGTCGTCAGTGACCCGCTCCCGGCCGGGCTGAGCTGCGTGAGCGACACCGCCTCGGTCGGCTCCATCAGCGCCTGCGGCTCCACCATCACCTGGACCGTCGGCGGCCTCGCCGACGGTGCCAGCGCCACGGCCACCATCACGGTCGAGGTGCACGCCGACTCGGGCACCATCACCAACACCGCCACCGAGTCCCAGACGACGGCCGACCCGACGGGCACACAGACCGCCTCGGCCGCCGTCAGCCCGCTGCCTGCCGCCAACGTCTCGATCTCAAAGACCGTCCCGAACGCCACCCCGGCCGACGGCACCGACCTCACGTACACCTTGAAGGTCTCCAACGCCGGCCCTGACACCGCCGCCGGCGTCTCGGTGAGCGACCCGCTCCCGGCCGGGCTCACCTGCGTAAGCGACACCGCCTCGGTCGGCTCCATCAGCGGATGCGGCCCCACCATCACCTGGACCGTGGGCAGCCTCGCCAACGGCGCCACGGCGACGGCGACGATCACCGTCGAGGTGAACGCCGACTCGGGCACGATCACCAACACCGCCACCGAAACCCAGACGACGGCCGACCCGACCGGCGTGCAGACCTCGTCGGTCCCCATCCAGCCGACGCCTGCCGCCAACGTCTCGATCTCGAAGACCGTCTCCGACGCCACGCCGGCCGACGGCAGCGATGTCACCTACACCCTGAAGCTCAACAACGCCGGTCCTGACGCCGCCGCCGGCGTCGCCGTGAGCGACCCGCTGCCGTTCGGCACGACTTTCGTGTCCTCCTCGACGGCGACCGGCAGCTTGAGCAACCCGGCCGTCGGCACGAACGGAACAGTCACCTGGACGGTCGGCACCCTCTCCGACGGCTCCACCGCCACGGCCACCATCGTCGTGCTCGTCTCCGACACCGCATCCGGCACGATCACCAACACCGCCACCGAGACCCAGACGACGGCCGACCCCACCGGCATCCAGAGCTCGTCGGTGTCCATCAGTCCACCGCCGGCCGCCAACGTCTCGATCAGAAAGACCGTCTCCGATGCGAGGCCGGTCGACGGCACCGACGACACCTACACCGTCAGGGTCCACAACGCCGGCCCGTCCGCCGCCAGTGGTGTCGTCGTCACTGACCCGCTCCCGACGGGTCTCACCTACGTCTCGGCCAAGTCCGCCGCCGGGTCGGTCAGTGAAGCCACCCTCGACGGTGTCCAGACGATCAGCTGGAAGATCGGCACCCTTCGTGACGGCCGCACCGTCGTGCTGAAGATCGTCGTGAAGGTGCAGGCGCAGTCGGGCCGGATCGTCAACACGGCCACCGAGACGGCGACGACGCCCAACCCGAAGGGCACCCGGCAGTCCTCCTCGGCGTCCAGCTCGCCGCAGCCGGCCGCCAACGTCACGATCAAGAAGACGGTGGAGGATTCGAAGCCGTTCGACGGCGCCACCGACACCTATGCGGTGACGGCGACGAACGCAGGCCCCGGCGCCGCCAAGAAGGTCGTCATCACGGACGCCGTCCCCGCCGGCCTCGCCTACGTCTCGGCGACGGCGAGCAGCGGCTCGGTGGCCGAGGCCATCGTCGACGGCAGGCCGACGGTGACGTGGCGGCTGGCTTCGCTCGCTGATGGCGCCACCGCAACGCTGCGGATCGTCGTCACCGTCGACTCCTCCGCCGGCACGATCACCAACACCGCCACCGAGACGCAGGCAACCGCCAACCCGAGCGGACACCCGCTCTCATCGGTCCAGATCGCGCCGCAGCCGAAGGGGACGCCTGTGCCGCCCGCCCATACCGGCGAGCCCTGGTCCGCCTGGCTGTACTGGTTGGTAGTCGGCTTGATGGCGGCCGCCGGCGGCTGCCTGCTCGAGATCGGCAGGCGCCGGCGCAAGGCGCTGCTGCCGGCTCGGACGACCCGTTCGCGCTGAGCAGCGAGCGGCGGCCGGGGCTTCAGGTCTCCGCCTCGGCCGCCTCCTTGGCGTACCGCGAGACGAGCTGACGGGAGAAGCCCCAGCGGCGAGCGATCTCACCCAAGCTGAGGCCCTCGTCCTGTGCGACGGCGACGAGGAAGCGGCGGTAGCGGAGGCGGGCCTGCTCGAGGGCGTCCATGCGCTCGGAGAGATCCCGACGTGGCTCCGACTGCGGCGCTCTCACGAGGACATCGGACACCGTCGCCCCCGCCACGATCTGTCGGCTGACGGCGCGCAGCTGCGCTTCGGTCCGGCGGAGGGCCTCCCGAAGGGCCGCCGCCTCGGCGAGGAACTCCTCGATCGAGCGAAGGACGAGTTCCCGCTGGCTCGGCACGGGTCGAGTGTATGGTCGCTTCCCCCGCCGGCCCGCGGGCACCCGGAGCACCGGCGCGTCGGCGTTCGGCCCGAGTGTACGCTGACGGCGCGGAAACCTTGTAGAGGCGGGTGGTGCGAATGACGAACGGGACGCGGAGTAGGCGTCGACGGGTCCTCATGCTCGTCCTCCCTGCGCTCGCCGTGGCAGCACTCACTGGCGTTCCGAGCGCCGCCGCCGCCCTTACGCCCGCCCCCGCCAGCGCCCGGGTCACGCGCTACGCCATCGCCGAGTCGATCTGCAAGCCGCCGAAGCCGGGGCACTCGGCCTGCTTTGCCATGCGCATCGCCTTCGTGAGCAAGGGCACGCCCGGTGCGAGGGTGTTCGGTGTCGCTGCCGGTGCCCGCCTGGGCGGGGCGAAGGGCGGCCCCGCCCAGACGGTCGGACCGGCCGGAGGGCTCACGCCGAGCGACCTGGCGACCGCCTACCGTTTCAGCTCGACGAAGACGGGTTCCGGCCAGACGGTCGCAGTCATCGACGCCTTCGACGACCCGAACATCAACGCCGATCTGCAGGTCTTCGACTCCCAGTACGGTCTGCTCACCTGCAGCACCTCCAACGGATGTCTCACCGTGGTGAACCAGACCGGTGGCTCGAGCCCGCCGGCCTACGACACGAGCGGCTGGTCCGAGGAGGAGTCGCTCGACGTCGAGACGGTGCACTCCGTCTGTCAGAAGTGCAAGATCCTCCTCGTCGAGGCGAACTCGGACGCCAACGCCGATCTCGAGGCCGCCGTCGACGAAGCCGTCGCCCTACATGCGACGGAGATCAGCAACTCCTATGGCAGCCCGGAAGCCGGCTCCACCGCCACCGACGAGGCCGCCTACGACCATCCTGGGACGGTCATCACCGCCGCCTCCGGCGATGACGGCTACGACGAGTTCGACCTTCTCGGCAGCCAGGGCATGGTGAACCAGCCGGACGAGCCCGCCTCCTTCAACACCGTCGTCGCCGTTGGCGGGACGTCCCTCTACCTCGGCCAGGACGCCACCCGGCAATCCGAAACCGTCTTCAACGACAACGGCGTGCAGGACGTCTGGGAGAGCACGTTGTTCGGCATCCCCCTCGGCGCTTCCGGTGGAGGCTGCAGCACGCTCATCCCGGCCAAGGGCTGGCAGACCCACCTGAGCGTGTGGGCCAGCACGGCCTGCGGCTCGTACCGTCTCGTGGCGGACATCGCCGCCGATGCCGACCCCTTCACCGGGTTCGACTTCTACGACACCTACGACTGCGGCTCCGCCTGCGAGCCCGTGCCCGACTGGGCGACCGTCGGCGGCACCTCGCTGGCGTCGCCGATCATCGCCGCCATGTTCGCCCTCGACGGTGGTTCACACGGCGTCGCCTATCCCGCCCTGACGCTCTACGGCCACCTCGGGAGCGCCTCGCTCTACGACGTCACGAGCGGCGGTAACGGCTACTGCGACGGCGAGGGCGCAGCCGAGTGCGGCGACCCGAACACCCAGGGCTACGGCATGCTCGATTGCGACTACCCGGCGAGCGGGACTGCCCCGAGCGTCGGCGACCGAGCCTGCGACGCCCTGCCCGGTTACGACGGCCCGAGCGGAGTCGGCACGCCGAACGGGCTCGGTGCCTTCGCCAAGACGGGGCCGACCGCCACGATCAGCGGCCCCAAGTCCGTCGCCCACGCCAAGTTGGGCAAGTGGACGGCGTCCGTCAAGGATCCCTTCCCCGGCGGTGTCGTCACGAGCTACAGCTGGAACTGGGGCGACGGCAGCGCCGCCACCGTCACCACGAGCGGCAGGGCGTCACACGACTTTGTCAAGGGGGGCGTGACGCGCACGATCACCCTCACCCTGAGGGACAGCTACGGGCAGAAGGGCACCGTCACCTACTCCGTGAAGGTGACCTAGACCTCAGCTGGGCTGTGCTCCTTGCCAACGCCTCCGAGTGGCGGCCCGAACCGCTCGCTCGCCGCCGCCAGCGTGTGCTCAGCTGATCTTGCGCACCTTGCCCGCCCAATAGGGTGCCCGCAGCTCCCGCTTCAGGAGCTTGCCGGAGGGGTTGCGGGGCAACGTGTCGGCGAAGTCGACCGACTTCGGGCACTTGTAGCCGGCGAGGCGCTCACGGCAGAACTCGACGATCTCCTCGGCCGTGACGTCCTCGCCCGCCGCCCGGACGACGACGGCCTTGACCGCCTCCCCCCACGTCTCGTCCGGCACACCGATCACGGCGGCGTCGGCGATGCGCGGGTGGGCGAGGAGGGCGTTCTCCACCTCGGCCGGGTAGACGTTCTCGCCGCCGGAGACGATCATGTCCTTGATGCGGTCGTGCAGGAACAAGAAACCCTCCTCGTCGAGGTAGCCGGCATCGCCCGTGCGCAGCCAGCCCTCGGCGTCGACCGTCCGTGCCGTCTCGTCGGGCTTGGCGAAGTAGCCGAGCATATTGAGCGGCGATCGCGTGACGACCTCGCCGACCTCGCCGGCCGGAACGACCCCACCGGTGTCGGTTGACACGATGCGCAGCTCGACGAAGTCGTGGGGCTTCCCGGCCGAGCGCAGCAGGTGGCGCCTCGGGCCGGAAGGGTCGTGATCCTGCGGGCGGAGGGCCGTGATGGCCCCCGTGGTTTCGGTGAGTCCGTAGACCTGGGTGAACTCGCAAGGAAAGGCCTCCATGCAGCTCGCCAGGACCTCCTCGCCGATGGGCGACGCCCCGTAGAAGATGTTTCGCAGGCTGGAGAGGTCAGTCGTCTCGAGGGCGGGCGTCTGCAGGAGGAACATGAGCACCGCGGGCACGAGGAAGCTCTCGGTGATCCCTTCGGACTCGATGAGGCGGAGGATCTCGGCGCTGTCCACGTCGCGCAGCACGATCGAGCGGCCGCCCTGCGACATCCCGCAGAGCGCCCAGCCCGAGCCCCCGATATGGAACAACGGCATGGCGACGAGGCTGACGGTGGAGGCGTCGATGTGGAACGTGTCGCCGGCGCTCGCCGCCGTCGTGGCGATGTTGCGGTTCGAGAGCATGACGCCCTTCGGCAACCCGGTCGTCCCCGAGGTGTACAGCTGCATGGAGACGTCGCCCTCGCCCCCGCGAAAGCCGGGGTCGTCCTGCGGGCGTCCCTCCAGCCACGCCTCGTAGGCGACGGCCCGCTCGATGCCGGCAGCGTCGTCCTCGTCGCCCAGCACGACGATGCGGTTCAGTTTCGGGAGGCCGCTGTCCATGGCGGCGAGGGCGGGCAGGTACTGGCGGTGGACGACGAGGACGCTCGCCTCTGAGTCGTCGATGACGGCCGCCATCTCTGCCGGGGCGAGACGCCAGTTGACGGCGACGTTCACGGCGCCGATGAGCGCCCCGCCGAAGAGGAGGTCGAAGTAGGCGAGGCCGTTGCGGTCGAGGAAGGCGACCCGCCCGCCCTCACCGACGCCTTCGTCGCTGAGGGCCTGCGCGGTGGCGCAACTGCGGGCGAACTGGTCGGACCACGATCGCCGCTCGCTCCCGCACACGAGCATCTCCGCCTGCGGGCGCTCGCCGGCGTGCGCCCGGATCATCCCGGCGACCGTGAAGCGCTCCTGCATGGTCGGCACCTCCCCCTCTTGCACCGTGCTGACCCTTGCTAGCTACGGCTCCGGTGCGATTGTTGCATGCGAACGGCCGAGGGTCCTATCTGGCAGGCTTGTCCGATGCAGTTCAGCCCCGAAGAGCTCGCCTGGGCAACCGACGTCGTGGGCAGATGGGTGCCTCCCACCCCGCAGTACGTCTGGCCGTTGCTGTCGCTCCGCTGTGGCGCCGAGGTGTGGGTGAAGCATGAGAACCACACGCCCACGGGAGCCTTCAAGGTGCGGGGCGGCCTCGTCTACGCCGAGCGACTGCGGGCGGAGCGGCCGAATGTCAAAGGCATCGTCTCTGCCACCCGCGGCAACCACGGCCAGAGCCTGGCCTTTGCCGGCCGGGCGATCGGCATCGACGTCACGATCGTCGTCCCCGTCGGCAACAGCCCGGACAAGAACGCCTCCATGCGGGGCTTCGGGGCCGAGCTCATCGAGCAGGGGCACGACTTCCAAGCCGCCCGCGAGCACGCCAGCCTCGTCGGCGCCGAGCGCGGGCTCGAAACGGTCCCGTCCTACCACCGAGATCTCGTGCTCGGCGTCGCCACCTATGCCCGCGAGCTGTTCGAGGCGGCTGGCGAGCTCGACGCCGTCTACGTGCCCGTCGGGATGGGCTCGGGCATCAGCGGCATCATCGGCGTCCGCGACCAGCTCGGCTTGGCGACGGAGGTGATCGGCGTCGTGGCCGAGGAGGCGCCGGCGACCGCCCTCTCGGTGGCGGCCGGCCGGGTCGTGACGACGGATGCCGCCACTACCTTCGTCGACGGCGTGGCCACGCGGGTGCCTGATGCCGAAGCCATCTCGGTCATCTCGGCCGGTGCAGCTCGCATCCTCACCGTCAGCGACGACGCCGTCGCCGAGGCGATGCGGGTGCTGTTCACGGCCACGCACAACGTCGCCGAGCCGGCCGGTGCCATCGCCCTCGCCGGCCTTATGGCGGAGGGCAGCTGGGCGACCGGCAAACGGGTGGCCGTCATCCAGACCGGCGGCAACGCCGACGCCGGCTTGCTGGTGCAGGTCCTCACGGGCCACACCCCGACGCCGTAGGCGCCCGGCGGGTGCTGATGCGGGAGTACCGGCTGTCGGACGAGGACGCCGTCGTCGAGCTGTCCCTGTGGGCGTGGGCGGCCGTCTTCGCCTCACTCGGGCAGGTGCTCGGTCTCAGTTCAAGGGCGACTCGGCCGCCGTCTCCCAGGCGGCCTCCGCAGGTGTCGTTCCACCCGGCGTCACCGGCGCCTGGGAGTCGTCGGCTCGCCGCAGGCCGCCTGCCGTCTCGTCCTCCGGGAGCTCTTCCGGTTCGATGGGGTTGGCGCCCACCGTCACCGGCGCCGGGTCGTGACTCTCGACACCGCCGTCCCGCACGAGCGCCGTCGGTGTCCCTTCCGAGAACCACCTCGCCTCGTGGGCCCCGTACGGATCGCGGTACCAGCCCTCTGCGGGCGGCTTCGGTGCGGCCACGCCCCGACGATAGTGGAGGCGCCCGACCGCGGCCGGTTTCGAAAAGCGGCACTGCCGCGATCGAGCGGGCGACCGCAGCCGGTCGTCAGCTGAAGACGACGGGCTACGGTTTCCTGCCATGGTCGAGGTCACGGCGGGCGAGGCGGCTTCGCTTGTGGAGTCGGGTGCCCTGCTGTTGGACGTGCGCGAGCCGGCGGAGTGGGAAGCCGGACACGTGCCCGGGGCCTCCTTCATCCCCATGAACGCCGTGGCGGCGCGGCTCGGGGAGCTGCCGAGCGATCGCCGCATCGTCGTGATCTGCCGATCCGGCGGCCGCTCCGGCGTCGTGACGGAAGCCTTGCTCGGCTTGGGTTTCGACGCCGTGAACCTCGTGGGCGGCATGCAGGCCTGGGCGGCGGAGAACCGCCCGGTGGTCACCGAAGCGGGCACGCCGGGCACCGTCGCCTGATCGAGGCGCACGCACGACTGGCCGACGCCGGATCTCGCCCCAGGACCCGTGGGCGCCCGCGCAGCGCCGACGGCCTGGACGCGTCGACGCGGCCTGCTCTCGCAGACCGCGTCGGGGTGGCGTACGGGGCGGACAGGACGTCACTAGGCGACCGTGGCCACCACCGGGACGGCCGTGACGACCGGACTCTGGGTGAGGCGGCGATCATGGTGGCGCTGGCGGTAGGAGGACACGAGTCCGTCGACCCCGATCCAGCTCGATGTCTTCCACGTTGCGAGGACAATGAGGGCGGAGAGGGCGTAGAAGGCGCACACGCTCGCCGTGCCCGACATGACGTAGGTGAAGAGCAGGAGGAGGCTGGCGAGCGCCGCCGTGCGCGTGAAGAACCCGAGCACGAGGGCTGCCCCGACGGTGAACTCTCCGACGGCCACGAGGACGCCGATCCAGCCGGCGTTCGGGACGACGAAGCTGTGCAGGAAGCTGCCCCACCAGGTGTAGGCAGGGACGCCATGAGCAGCAAAGCCGGCTACGCCGGCACCGTTGTGGTGGAGGAAGAACGCGTTCTCCGCCCCCCAGAGCTTGGCCCAGCCCGCTTGCATCCACATGATGCCGAGCCAAACGCGCACGGCGAGCCAACCGATGGCCATGAGCTTTGATTCGCCCAGCCACTTCAGGACCGCGTGCGTGGAGCGGTCGGCCGGATTGCCCAGCATTGAAACGGTCGTGCTCATCAGTCCTGCTCTCTGGTCGGGTTCCCACCGGCCGCGTTGTTTGCATCCTGAATGCTCGGAGCTTGAGGTTCGTTCCTCGCCGGTGTGTCGACACGGTCGGTGGCGGGCATGGCTAGCCCACCGGCGGGCTGCTGGCCGACCCCCGGACGGCGGCTGTCACTGCCACTTCGGGCGCCACCAAGACGGCGGCGGATCTGCAACAGTCTCGCCGAGGCGGCTCCGGCTGCGAGTATCACGCCGCCGGCGGCGGCGAAGAGAAGTGCCACGCCGAGGGGGAGGTGCCCGCTGGCGGTGAAGAAGGACACCTTGACCGATTTGGTGTTCTGAAGCACGAAGACGAGCAAGATAACCAGCACGAAGGCGCCGACGACGACACCCAACCACGTGCCGGAGATTCGCGTGGGGGTTCTCACCGGCGAGGGGGGCTCCGCCGGCAGCTCCCGCTCCGGGGCAGCTTGAGGCGAAGCGGGCTCCTTCTCCGGTGAAGGGCTCTGGGTCTCGGCCGCTCTGTCATCAGTCATTGCGTCCTCCTCGAGCTGAACTCACGGATGCGGGCCGCTTTACGACGACGCTGCCGTCTTTCGGAACGACGGAAACGCGTTGGCGGCCTCCCTGGGCAAGCACGGGCACACTCGGCTCGACGAGAATCTCCAGTACCTCACCGATCGTGCGCTCTCGCCCGATGGCGTCTCTGAGCGGCAGGTTCCTCTGGATCTCGTAGCGATTGCGACGGCCTTCCTTGTCCTTCACCACATAGCCGGCGGCGGTGAGGTCGCTGACGATCCCGTAGGCGCTTCGTTCGGTGACGCCCAGCTGGGCGGCGATGTCGCGCAAGCGCACGCCCGGGTCACGGGCGATGCAGATGAGCGCCCGAGCGTGCTTGGTTAGGAAACTCCATTCGTCAATCATGTCTCCAGTATACAGTTTCCAGCAAAGATTTGCTAGTTCGAAATAACTAGGGTACAGTTGCCGGAACTAGAGAGTGAGTGTGAGAACGATGAACAATGGATCCGGCTACGGCACGGGAATTGTCTTCAGCATCATGGCGATGGCTGCGGGCGCGATCATGTACTGGGCGGTGACGGCCCCGACGCATGGGTTCAAGCTCAGCACGGTGGGCGTCGTCCTCATGATCGCCGGAGCAGCCGGCCTCGTGATCTCGGCGGCGTTGTTCGCCTCCTCGCGAAGCGCAGGCCGCCGCTCGACCTACGACAAGCAGTCGGTCGATGCCCAGGGCCGCGAGACGGTCGTCCACGAGCAGGTCCGTTAAGCACCTGCCACCGGCTCGCCGTTGCGCTGGGACTCGAAGATGGCCGCTCGGCTGCCCAGATCGGGGTGGCCGGCGGCCGTCAGGCTCCGACGGCAGCGTCGAAGAGTTCCTCACCGCTCAACCGGGCCGGCCGGCAATGCTGACGAACTCAGGCGACGAAGGAAGGACCTATCGGGGCAGGCGTCAGGGTCTCGCCGAGCTTGATCGCCACGAGCAGGACGTCGTGCTTGTCGAGGGGTCCGGGCTCGGCGATCTGCTTCGTGAGGGTGTCCGGCCGCATGACGCACACATCGCCGAGGCGGGTCGTCCGTGCGAAGGGCCTCCAGGCGGCGTCAGTGAAGCACAGCGCCGCCCGCACAGGGAGCTCGCTGCTGCCGAGCGTCGACCTCACAGCCCTGACCTGATAGGCGAGCTGTTCAACGAGCCGCGTGCGGTCGCGCCCCCCGACAAAGAGGCGGTAGTCGCTGACCGATGCCCGGCCGAGTTCGCGGCCCCGCACCTTTCCGCGGTCGCTCTCGGCATCGATCACCCAGATGCCCGAAGCGGCGATCACGAGGTGATCGACGCGGCCGCGGGCACCTGGCACCTTGCGATTGTGCAGGAGGACGGCACGATCACCGAGAAGCTTCTTCAGCTCGAGAGCCAGCCGGCGCTCACCTTCAGAGCCTCTCGTCCAGGCGGAGGTCGCTTGCGGGTCATCCCCGATGAACCTGACAACGGGCGCCAAGCGCGCCGCGGTGGCTGTGCTCTTGCGCGGGCCCTGCAGCGCGACCCGGCGCCCGGGCTCGCCAGCCGGTGCGGTTCCGCGCTTGTTCGGATCGAGGCGGTGGAGTCTGTTTGTCAGAGCATCCGTCACATCTGCCCCCTTGGGTCGTTCTCTCAGCTATCGACGCCTCACCGACAACACTTGAGGGGATTTCGGGCTGCTCGGAGGCATCGACGACGCCGGCGATCCACCGAATACAGCTGGAGGCGAGCCCCAAGACCGGGACGTCGTCGACGGGTTGGCTGACGGTTCAGTGCGGGAGCGTCGGCAGCGATCGCGGTTCACGGCTGGAGGCGGTGAACAGCGAGACGCCCTGGCGTCCCGTCCGCTTCGATTCGTACATGGCGCTGTCCGCCTGGGCGATGAAGGCGTCGGCATCGAGCGCCTCGGTCGTCCAGGCGACGCCGACGCTCGTCCGCAGCTCGACGGTGGCGGGCCCGACGTCAACTGTCGCCGTCGTCACCGCCGCGATCCGCTCGGCAATCGTGACGGCGAGCTCCGAGCTGTCGACCCGCGGACAGATCACGAGGAATTCGTCACCGCCCAGGCGGCCGATGTCATCGCCGTCCCGCACCGCCCCACGAAGGCGCTCGGCGGTGGCGACGAGCAAGCGGTCTCCGGCGGCGTGACCGAAGCGATCGTTCACCGACTTGAAGTCGTTGAGATCGATGAAGATGAGGGCGCTTCCGCCTCGAGTCGAATCGGCCGCCGCGGTCGTCCGTGCCAGGAGCTCGAGCGAAGCCGCCCGATTCAAACATGACGTGAGGGCGTCGATCGACGCCCGCACCTCGAGCTCGCGGCGAAGTTGTACGCGGTCGGTCACATCGCTGAGGCATCCGACCGCCCCGGTGACGACGCCGGCGCTGTCGGTGAGCGCTCGCAAGCTCAACAAACAGACACGTTCGGCGTCCGCCGCCAACGGTGCGCCCGTCGTCCCCAAGCGGAGCCGTATCTCGATGTCGTCGACTGGTTGATCCGCCAGGACGCCGGCGAGGGCGGCCTCGAGCACTGCTCGGTCCTCGCCGACAACCGAAGACAGCTGGGCTTCGATGGTCGCCGCAGGCGCTCGCCCGACGATCGAGTGCAGGCGATCGTTCGTGAAGGTGACGTGGCCCGTCGTGTCGATCTGGAAAAGACCGACGGGCAGCGCGTCGGACAGTCGACTCAGCAGCTGCTCGCGAGCGCGCAGCTCCTCCTCCATGCTCGCCTTTTCGACCGTCACACGTGTCATCGCGGTCGACACGACCGGGTTGTCCGCAGCCTCGAGGCGGTTGATCGTCTGAACCCATCTCCAGGTTCCGTCGGCAGCTTGATACCGGCCCAGCCAAGCCCAGGGGGTGCCCGGTGAGGTGATCATCCCCATCCAGGCGGCGACGGCACTCGCCTGGTCTTCGGGATGGATCAATCGTGTGGAGGGTGACCCGATCAGCTGCTCGGGCTGCCAACCGAGCATCTCCACGATGGAATCCTCCACGGACGTGATCACGCCGACCGGATCGCGAGTCATGTGGACCGTCACCGCCTCCGGCGAGTCGCGACTGTCCAGGGAGCCTGCCGGAGTCGCCGGTCTTGCCCCCGGGCGGATCTCGGGGGAGGCCGGCCTGCCGTGTGCGACCCTCTTCGCCACGGCAGCCACGATAGAACCTCAAAGGGCTCATGGCCCGGCTCAACGGGGATGCTGCGGGCGAGGGAGCGCACGCCGGACGTGCTCGGCCTGCAGGCTCATCGCCCGTAGAGGCCGCCCACTCGGCCGCCGAGCTCAGAGCCCGGCGAGGACGTCGTCGGCGACCGCCTCGCCCGAGCGGACGGCACCCTCCATGTAGCCGTTCCACACGGCCGAGTGCTCCGCGCCCGCGAAGTGGATGCGGCCGACGTGCTCGCGAAGAGCCCGTCCGAACGCCGTCCAGACGCCGGGCGTGAAGTGGGCTCCGTAACAGCCCCGGCTGAACTCCTCCGCCATCCAGTCGCGTTCGATGTATTCGCTCAGCTGGCGTGCCTTCGGTCCGAAGTAGCCCTCGAAGCAGGCGACGGCGGCCTCTTGGCGCTCGGCGGGCGACCGCCGCGCCCATTCCCGCCCGTCGTTGGCCTCCATGAAGCCGAGGAGTATGCCGGGACGGCCTGCGGGGGGCGAGTTGTCGAAGGTGATCTTAACGGGACCGGCGTCGGAGGCCGCCTGCCCCGTCAGCCCCTCCCGCCGCCAGAAGGGCTCGTCGTAGACGGCGTACAGTTTGATGACCGAGCCGGCCGGCAGGCGCTGGGTGAGCTGGTCCCTCCAGCCCGGCAGGGCGGGCGCGTACTCGAGGCGGCCCGCCAGGGTGGGCGGCAGCGTGACGATCACCCGGTCGCCCTCGACGACATCGCCCTTGCGTGTCATGACGCGTGCGCCTTTGTCGTCCTGCTCGATGCGCCGCACGGGCGAGTCGAGGCGGATCCGCTCGCCCAGCGCCTCCGCCATGGCTTCGCTGATGCGGATGGAGCCCCCGACGATGCGGTCTTGCTGCGCTCCCCGGTCGACGGAGATGAGACCCTCGAGATCGGTGCCCGAATGTGCGTAGAAGAGGGCGTGCAGGGCGGAGAAGTCCGTGCTCTCGGCCGAGAAGACGGCCTCGGCGACGATGCGGAAGTAGGCACGCCCGATGGCTGTGCGCAGGTTGCGGCGGATCCAGGTGTCGAAGGTCTCGCCGTCGAGCTGGGCTGCCCGCGGCGCCGACCAGGGCTCGTCGAGCGGGATCCGGCTGGCGAGGCGCGTGAAGCGCGTGAGCCCCTGGAACAGGTCCGCGAGGACGAAGGGGCTGAACTTCGGAACGGCGCCACGGCGCGAGCCCATCCGACTCTTGTTGCCAGAAAGGACGACGACGTGCTCGCCCTCGTTGTAGGTGGGGAAGGTCTCGAGCCCGAGCTCTTTCGTGAGGGCGTACATGCGGTTCTGCGTGGGGCCGATCCACTGCCCGCCGAGCTCCACCGGCGTGCCATCGGCTGTCTGCCCGCCCTCGGTGCGCCCGCCCACGCGCGAGCGCGCCTCCAGGACCGTGACCTCAGCACCGGCGACCACCAGGCGGCGGGCGGCGGCGAGCCCTGCCAGCCCGGCGCCGACGATGACGACTGGCGACGCCGTCATGCCACCACGCTCCTTCCCGCTGTGGCGTCGAGGGCCCGCCACGATC
>Ga0187883_10000239_pt1 | contig 37793 bp, 38 predicted proteins | sample June2016WEW_20_1_2_FD_132966 | JGI IMG/M metagenome (GOLD analysis project Ga0187883, IMG submission 132966) | Peatland microbial communities from SPRUCE experiment site at the Marcell Experimental Forest, Minnesota, USA - June2016WEW_20_10 | ecosystem: Environmental > Terrestrial > Soil >...
ATCTCCGCGGGCGAGGTTGGAAGCGAGCACCCTCGCGATGGCGTCGAGGGCGCCGAAGGTGACGGTGGCGTGCTCGGCCGGGACGCCATCGACCTCGAGACGCCGGCGCGCCTCGGCGATGAAGCCGGGGTGTGCGACAGGAGAGCCGTAGAGCGCAGGTTCGTAGGTGAGGTGGCGGAGCACCGAGAGCGGGTCGGGCAGCAGCGCCGGGTCGGGGTTACCGCTCGAGCAGTCGGTCACGCCGGCCGGCAGCGGTATGGGCCGTCGCACGGGCGCCAGATCCTCTTTGCGGAGCTCACGGATCCAGGTCCCACGCCGCCGGTCGGAGGATGTCAGGCCGCGGACGTTGAGAACGCGGTAGGCGGAGGCGACCGTGCCGGCGCTCAGCCCGAGGGCGCCCGCCAACTGACGGATCGGCGGCAGCGAGTCGCCCGCCGCCAGTGTGTTGTCGCGGATCGAGCGCTCGATGGACTCGGCGAGCTCGGCGGCCGTACGCCCCGTGAGATAGTCTTGTAGCGCCACAGACGAGTGATTGTATCAGTACATAGAACGGATGTCAGGGTCTACACGACACCCACTCGGAGGACGATGATGTACGAAGCCACCGCCACGACGACACCATCTCGCCACAAGGAACGGGCGAGCTGGGATGAAGACGTCGTGCACTCGACACTCGACGCAGCCCTCCTCGGCCATCTCGCCTTCATCTACGACGAGCGCCCGCAGGTGCTCCCCCTCCTGTTCGTCCGCGTGGGCGAGTCGGTCTTCCTGCACGGCTCCACCGGCGCCCACTTCGCCCGCCTCGCCACCCGCGGACGCAGCTTGCCTGTGAGCTTCGAGGTCACCCTCGTGGATGCTCTCGTGCTGGCGCGCTCGGCCTTCAGCCACTCTGCCAATTACCGCTCCGTCGTGGCTCATGGCGAGGCGACGCTCGTGCAAGACGACGAGCAGAAGGAAGCCGTCCTCGCCGCCCTCATGGACAAGCTCGTCCCCGGCCGCAACGCCGAGGCGCGCCCGCCGCGACGGGACGAGCTGCGCCAGACGGCGCTGCTGGAGCTACCGCTCAGCGATGTCGCCGCCAAGGTGCGCGCCGGTGGCCCGCTCGACCACGACGAGGATCTCGGCCTCCCGGTGTGGGCGGGCCTGCGGCCGATCGTGGCGCACTGGGGAAGCCCGATCGCCGCCGACGGCCTCTCGCCTGAGCTGACGGTGCCGAGCTACCTGCGGGAGGACACCTGTGGAGGCGGGCTGCTGTCTGCCGGTTCGGGTGGCCTGACGGCATGAGGGCGGTCGTCCAGCGAGTCGCCTGGGCGCGCGTCAGCATCGCCGGCGAGGTCGTCGGCTCCATCGAGGGCCCCGGCCTGTGCGTGCTCGTCGGAGCGACCCACACCGACACCGAGGCCACAGCCCGCGCGCTCGCCGCACGGCTGTGGAACCTCCGCGTGCTGGCCGACTCGGAGGGCCGCATGAACCGGTCGGCGGCCGAGCTCGGTGGCGGCATCCTCGTCGTCAGCCAGTTCACGCTCTACGGCGACACCGCCAAGGGCCGGCGACCCTCCTTCATGGCGGCCGCCCCCGGGGCGATCGCTGAGCCGCTCGTCGACCTCGTCGTTGCCGAGCTCCGTCGGCTCGGTGCCACCGTCGCCACCGGGCGCTTCGGAGCCGACATGCTCGTCGAACTCGCAAACGACGGGCCCGTGACGATTCTCCTCGAGGTCGACGACTGACCCGGCGGCTGTCGGGTTCGCACCATACTGGCGCCATGCGCTACCTCATCCTCGGCGCCGGCGCCATCGGTGGCGCCATCGGCGGGCGGTTGTTCCAGCACGGTCACGACGTTGTCCTCATCGCACGCGGCGAGCATCTCGCAGCCCTCCGGACCACCGGCCTGGAGCTGCGGGACCCGGAGACGACTGTCCACCTCGCCGTAAAGACCGCCCCGAGCGCCGAGGCGGCGCAGCCGCAAGGCGGCGACGTCGTCATCTTGGCCACGAAGTCACAGCACTCCGAACCACTCCTTGCCGATCTCGCCCTCGTGGCACCTCCGGAGATCGCCGTCGTGTGTGCTCAGAACGGCGTTGAGAACGAGCGTGTGGCGCTGCGACGCTTCGCCAACACCTACGGCATGCGGGTCATCCTCGCCGGCACCCACCTCGAGCCTGGCGTCGTCGAGATCTCGACGTCGCCCTTGTGGGGGATCCTCGACATCGGCCGCTACCCAGAAGGCAGCGACGCCGTCGCCGAGCAGATCGCCGAGGATCTGCGGGTGAGCGGGTTCGACGCGCGGGCGACGCCGCGAGTGATGAGCCACAAGTACCTGAAGCTGTTGAGCAACCTCGCAAACGCCATCCAGGCCGCCTCCGGGACGGGCGAGGATCCGACCGCCCGCCAGCTTGCCAAAGCAGCCAGGGCCGAGGCGCGGGCCTGCTTTGCCGCCGCCGGCATCGAGGTGGCCGAGGAGACCGACGAAGCAGAGCGCCGGCGAACTCGGGGTCTCACCCAAGCGGTCGGCGGGGCGAGCCGGGAGGGCGGCTCGTCGTGGCAGAGCCTTCGGCGGGGAACGGGCAACATCGAGGCCGACTGGTTGAACGGCGAGATCGTTCTCCTCGGCCGCCAGCATGGCGTGCCCACGCCCGTGAACGAGCGCCTGCAGGCGGTCGCCAATCGCATGGCGCACGAGGGGATGCCGCCGGGCTCCATCTCCGCCGAGGAGCTCGCCGCCGGCCTCCTCTGACCGGCCTCTCCCTTGGCGTCGGCGGCAGGTCGTGGGAGAGTTTCTCCCATGGTCGCCTATGAGCTCGGTCTGCACGAAGTCGCCGACGGCGTCTTCGCCTATCTGCAACCGGATGGATCATGGGGCTACAGCAACGCCGGCCTCGCCACGGGCGAGGGCGAGTCCCTCCTTGTCGACACCCTCTTCGACCTGAGCCTGACCCGGGCGATGCTCACCGCCATGGAGCCGTACACGACGTCCTGCCCCATCACGACGATCGTGAACACACATGCCAACGGAGATCACTGCCACGGCAACCAGCTCGTGCCGGGTGCCCGCGTGATCGCCTCGGCGGCGACGGCGGCCGAGATGGCCGAGCTGCCGCCGTCGGCGCTGCACGCCTTGAAGCAGCTCGATCTCGGTGAGGATGGCAACCGCTTCGTCTCGGAAGCCTTCGGGCCCTTCCGGTTCGACGACATCGCCTTCGCCCCGCCGACGGAGACCTTCTCCGGTCATCTCGAGGGCGAGGTCGGCGGCCGGCCCTTCCGCCTTGAGGAGGTCGGACCCGCCCACACGAGCGGCGACGTCATCGTGTTCCTGCCCGATGCCGGCGTTGTGTTCACCGGTGACATCTGTTTCATCGGCTCCACTCCGATCATCTGGCGCGGGCCGGTGGGGAACTGGCTGCGAGCGTGTGCTCGCCTACGCGAGCTGCAGCCGAGCGTCGTCGTGCCCGGGCATGGCCCCGTCGTGAGCGTGGACGAGATCGCCCCGGTCGAGAGCTACCTGCGGTTCGTGCAAGCCGAAGCGACGCAACGGGCGCGTGCCGGCATGGCGTCGGTGGAGGCCGCCTTCGACATCGATCTGGGGGACTACGGCGCCTGGTCGGACACAGAGCGCATCGTCGTGAACACCGATGCCGTCTACGCCGAGGCCGAACCCGGGCACGAGCGCATGGACGTCCTCACGATGCTCTCGGAGATGGGGCGGTACCGGGCGACGCGAAAGCGATCGACCCCTTAGAAGCGAGGCGCTCGCTTCTCCCGCAAGGCCGCGACGCCCTCTCGGTAGTCAGGCGCCCGCATCATGGCGGTCATGGTCGCCTCGGCCTGCGCGATGGAGGAGGCCGGCCCTCCGGCGGCCAACAGGTCGCCGTACAGCTGCCGCTTGGTGACGGCCAGGGAGGCGGGCGACACGCCCGTGGCGAGGCTGGCGGCATAGTTCCGCACGTGCTCAGCCAGCTCGGCGGCCGGCACGACGGCGCTCACGAGCCCCATCTCCCGCGCCTCCTCGGCAACGAAGATGCGGCTCGACAACAAGACGTCGGTCGCCCGCCCGAGGCCGATGAGCCGCGGGAGCAGCCACGAGAGCCCGAACTCTGCAGGCAGGCCGAGGCGGCCGTGGGCGGACGTGAGCTTGGCGCCGGCGGCGGCGAACCGGATGTCGCAGTAGCACATCAACGCAAAACCGAGACCGGCGGCGGGGCCGTTCACGGAGGCGATGATGGGTTTCTCGATGCCGAGGTGATAGGCGAGGTCGGCATCGAACTCGGCACGCACGCCGTAGCCGGGCGTGGGGGGATCGTCCGGCAGGCCGTCCGAGTAGCCGCCACGGTCGATGTGGCCCGCCAGCGCCTCGCTGTCGGCACCCGCGCAGAAACCCCTCCCCGCCCCCGTCACCACGATCACCCGCACGCTTGCGTCGGCGGACGCCTCGGCGAGGGCCGTGCGGTACTCGAGGCTCATCCGGCCGGTCCAGGCGTTGAGGCGCTCCGGGCGGCTGAGGGTGATCGTGGCGACTCGGTCGTCGACCGAGTAGGCGGTGACTTTGCGCTCCACGCCGTGCGACGCTACCGGCTCCGGCGCGCGAACCTGGGGGAGATGACCAGCGAAGCTGCCGATCCGGACGTAGTCGCCAGCGCCGCCGCCCTCGTGGGGACGGCTGCGTCGGTCGTCGTGCTCACCGGCGCGGGCATCTCGACCGACGCCGGCATACCCGACTTCCGTGGACCGAACGGGGTGTGGACCCGCAACCCAGGTGCCGAGCGCATGGCGACGTTGCGCAACTACCTCGAGGAGGCCGACGTCCGCCGCGCCGCCTGGCGATCACGGCTCGACTCGCCCGTATGGGGCGCCGTGCCGACTCCCGCCCACTACGCCCTTGTCGAGCTGGAGCGGAGCGGTCGCCTGCACACGCTCGTGACCCAGAACACCGACGGTCTCCATGGCCTGGCGGGCAGCTCACCGGAACGGGTGGTCGAGGTTCACGGCACGGCGCACGTCTGCGTGTGCTGGACGTGCGGTCACCGCCAGCCGACGCTGCGCGTGCTCGAGCGCGTTCGCGCAGGCGAGGAGGATCCTCGCTGCCGGCGACCGACCGCCTCCGTCAACGGTGCGAGCCGGCGGGGCGATGCCGAGCTGTGCGGCGGCATCTTGAAGACGGCCACGGTGAGCTTCGGGCAGTCGCTCGACCCGGACGACATCGAGCGCGCCCAGATGGCCGTGGCGAGCGCACAGCTGCTGCTCGCCGTCGGAACCACCCTCGAGGTGCAGCCGATCGCCGGCATCGTCCCGCTCGCTCGCCACTTGAGCAAGGCGGTCGTCATTGTGAACGGCAGCCCGACGGCATGTGACGATCTGGCCGATGTCGTCGTGCGCGGCCCGATCAGCGACGTCCTCCCTCGGCTCCTCGGCTAGCCGGCCGGCGGACGTCGGCGGTGAGGTGGATCAGCGGCCGGCGGACCGTCGGCGGTGGGTGGATCACCGCCCGGCGGACCGTCGGCGGTGGGGTGGGGTCAGCGCCCGGCGGCCTGCACGGCTTCGATCACCTCGTCCCGGCGGTCCTCGGGCGTCACCCACTCCACCCGCATGTCCTCAGAGCCCACCCAGGAGGCGGCGCTCCGGAGAGCGAGGCCGAGGCCGCGCACGGCGCCGGCGCTCGCCCGCGGCTCGAGGTGAACGCCCTTTGCCACGAATGTGGCGCCGTCGCGGCCCGGGTCCACGCGACCGACGAGGGCGTCGCCCACGAGCAGCGGCATGGAGAAATAGCCGTGCACGCGTTTTGGCTTGGGTGTGTAGGCCTCGAGACGATGGCGGAACGCGAAGAGGCGTTCGGCGCGGTCTCTGTCCCAGATGAGGGAGTCGAAGGGGGACAGCAGCGTCGGCCGCGAGCGCAGGCCCGCCGTGCCGGCCCCGAACAGCGCCGGTTCCGCCCAGGCGGGGGAGCGCCAGCCCTCGACCGTGACGGGTACGAGACCGAGATCGCCCACGAGTCGGGTGACGATAGGGGACTTGACCCCGCTGTAGGCGGCGAAGTCCCTCACGGTGGCGACGCCGAGCGCCCTCGCCGCCCGCTCGAGTAGATGGCGCGCCTGCTCGTCCGGCTCGACGGAGGCGGCGAGAAGCTCAGCAGGCACGGCTCGCTCGGGCAGGTCGTACACCCGCTGGAAACCCCGTCGCTGTGCGCACACGACGTCGCCGACGTCGAGCAGCCATTCGACGGCGATCTTGGTCTCGGACCAGTCCCACCAGGGTCCTCCGCGCTTGGCGCCGCCAAGGCCGTTTGCCGTCAGGGGCCCGTCTGATCGCAGGCGCTCGAGGACGACCGCGCAGGCTTTCTCGGCGTCCTCGAGGTGGTGCCAGCGGCGCCCGCGTTGACGGCGTGCCCGGCGCTCGGTTTCGTAGAAGGGCCAGTCCTCCATCGGTAGGACGCAAGCGGCGTGCGCCCAGTATTCGAAGGCGCCGAACGGCGGACCCGCCCAGTACGCCTTCTCGATCGCCTGCCGCTTCACGGGTCCGAGGCGGGCGTAGGCCACGAGCTCATGCGAACGAGCGAGCACCGAGATCGTGTCGATCTGCACGGCCCGGAGGCGTCGCAGCATCGCCGCCGCCCCGCCGGTCCAACGCCGCCCGAGGAGGCCTTGGGCGGCGAGAGCAATCCGGCGGGCGTCCCGCACCGAGAGGGTCTCCGTGGCTGCCATGGCAGTTGTCCTATGGGCCGACGGGGCGCGGGTGCAACTCGTCAGGGAGATCCTCAGCCCAGGGGCCTTGCAATGTACGTGGCTCCTCCCTATAATCTAGTAAAGCCATAAACCAGATAGCAATAGTCAGGAATGGCGCGCGGCCGGGAGTCCGGCTACCTCGCTTCCCCCGGCGAGGCAGCCGGACCCGGACCGACACGGAGACAAGAGCCAGCGTGACTGCGGTGGCCGAACGGTCCGGCTTGGCTGCCCGAGGGGCTCGTCCGGTGGCCGCCTCGCAGACCGGATCGGAGCACGCATGAGCAACACCGACAAGCTCCTTGGCTCGAGGGCGATCGCTGGGTGGCTGACGGTCTACGGTCTCCTCGAGCTCATCACCGACCTCGTCGAGCGTCAGAGCCAGTGGAGGGCATTCCGGTGGCGGTGATGCTCGGCCGGCGGGACGTGGGTTTCTCGTACCCGACCTGAGTCTCAAAGGAGCCCGTCGCCGGCGCCCGAGCCCGGCGGATCACTGCGGGCAACCAGTTCACCGCCTGCGGGCCAGCCGGCCCACCTCACCCTGGCGCCGGCCGAACTGAGTGCGCAGGGCGACCAAGCTGCCGCCGGCGGATCACTGCAGGCAACCAGTTCACCGTCAGCGGGCCAGCCGGCCCACCTCGCCCTGGCGCCGGCCGAACTGAGTGCGCAGGGCGACCAAACTGCCGCCGGCGGATCACTGCAGGCAACCAGTTCGCCATGGGCGTTCCGAAATCGCTGCGCCCTCGTGCCGGAGAGGGGAGAATCAACGGGGGAGGTGCGCTATGAACCGATTCGCCGACCGCGCCGAGGCGGGTCGGCGACTCGCGACCTTGTTGACGGGCCTGCGCGGCCACGACGTCGTCGTCCTCGGCATACCGCGGGGCGGCGTTCCCGTCGCGGCCGAGGTCGCACGCGCACTGGACGCGCCCCTCGACGTCGTTCTCGTCCGCAAGCTGGGCCTGCCGTTCCAGACCGAGATGGCGATGGGCGCCATCGGCGAGGGCGGCGCACGCATCCTGAACGAGGACGTCGTCCGCCTGGCGCGCCTGACCGAGGCGCAGGTCGCCGCCGTGGAGGCTCGTGAGCGGGTCGAGCTCGAGCGACGCGGCCGGCGCTACCGTGGCGACCGCGGACGTCTACCGCTCGAGGGCCGGACTGCGATCGTGGTCGACGACGGCATCGCCACCGGATCGACCGCCAAGGCGGCCTGCCAGGTGGCACGTTCCCTCGCGGCCGCCGTTGTCGTCCTCGCCACCCCTGTGGCGCCGCCGAGCTCGATCGCCGAGCTGCGCTCGTGCGCAGACGAGGTCGTCTGTGCCATGAGCCCGCGAAACTTCTATGCCGTCGGCGAGTGGTACGCCGATTTCGAGCCGACGACCGACGAGGAGGTAGTGAGGCTGCTGGACGAGGCGACGGAGCGGCTCTCCGACGGACGGGGGCGACCCGAGAAGGCGGCGCCTACCTGAGAGGGCTCCTTGCCCGTTATGGTCGCCGACGAGGGTTGGGGAGCGCGCCTACGTCTCGCTCCCTTCGATAGGGACGGGGAGGCGGTGCTCTCATGTCACTGAAAGAGCTGCTCGAGCGCCGGCGCGCCGAGGCGCTCGACGAGGACGCCCAGGGGCGCCTGCTGATCGGGTGCAATCTCACCGGGACGAACCAGCTCTATGAGTACGAGTCGCGTGGCCTGCGGCGCCTCACGGACTTCGAGGAGCCGGTGAGCGGCCGCTACCTGCCGGGCAGCCGGCGAGCTGTTCTCAGCATGGACACCGGCGGGAATGAGCGGCACCAGCTGTACCTGTTCGACGTCGACGCCCCGCCGGGAGGCGACCGCGGCCTTCTCGAACCACTCACGGGCGCCCCGGAGTTCGTTCACCAGTTGATCGGCGTGAGCCCCGACGGGCACTTGATCGCCTACGTCTCCAACCGGAGAAACGGCATCGACTTCGACGTGTGGATCCTTGATCTCGAGACCCGCGAGGAGCGGTGCGCCTACGGCGGCGGTGGATGGTGCCGGGCGGGGTCGGGTTTCTCGCCGGATGGCCGATGGCTGTCCGTGATACGGCCGGGGTCGAGGCCGCTCGATGACGACTTGCTCCTCATCGAGGTCTCGAGTGGAGCGTGGCGGATCGTCCTCGAGCACCCGGAGGCGGCCGCCATCGTCGGGCCGCCTGCGTGGGCGGGCGCCGACTCGCTCTTCGTCAGCTCGAGCGTCGGGAGGGATCTTTCGGCCATCGTCCACTGCGACCTCGCCAGCGGCGAGAGCACACTGGCGATCGAGAAGCCGTATGACCTCGGCTGCTTCGGGAGTGCGGACGGGCGGACGCTGCTCGTCGTCGGCAACGACGGCGGTGGCTGCCGGGCAGAGCTCTTCGCCGTGGGACCCGGCGGAGAGCTGGCCGGCGGAGAGCTCGCCGACCCCGTCGAGGTGCCGATGCCAGGTCGCGGCGTCATCGCCTTCAGCTTCCTGCTCCCGCCGCCGCTCGTGGCCCCCACTGGCGGGACCGTCACCTACACCTTCAGCTCGCCGAAGGTGCCTGGAGACGTCTGGCGCTTCGACCGGGCCGCCGGCCGTCTCGAGCGGTTGACTACGAGCTCCCCGCCGGAGCCGTCAAGCGCCCTCGCCGGCCTCGTCGAGCCGACGACCCACGACGTGAGCAGCTTCGACGGCGAGCGGGTGCCTGTCTTCCTCTACCGGCCCCGGCGGGACGTGGCCGCTCCCGAGGGGGTTGAGGCCGCCGGCCAGGCCAGGCCGCCCGTCGTGGTGTTCATTCACGGCGGCCCGGAATCTCAGTCGGTGCTCTCCTTCAACCCCGTCGTGCAGGGCCTTGTCGAGGAGGGCTACGCCGTCGTCGTCCCGAATGTGCGCGGCTCGACGGGTTACGGCAAACGCTACGCCGGCCTCGACGACACGACCCGCAGACTCGAGTCGGTGGCCGATCTCGCTGCCATCCACGACTGGCTACCATCGCAAGGGCTGAATGCCGGCCGTGCCGCCCTCATGGGTGGTTCCTACGGCGGATACATGGTGCTCGCCGGCTGCGCCTTCCAACCGGAGCTCTGGGCGGCGGGCGTGGACATCGTGGGCATCTCGGACCTCGTGACGTTTCTCGAGAACACGTCGGACTATCGACGTTCGCATCGCGAGCGTGAGTACGGCTCGCTCAGCACCGATCGCGAGTTCCTGGAACGTGCCTCGCCGCTGCGCAGCGTCGATCACATCCGCGCCCCGTTGTTCGTGATCCATGGGGCGAACGACCCTCGGGTGCCCCTCTCCGAGGCCGAGCAGCTCGTGGCATCGCTGAGCGCCCGCGGCGTGCCCTGCGAGCTCCTCGTCTACGAGGACGAGGGACACGGCCTCCAGAAGCTCGCCAACCAGCTGGACGCCTATCCGAGAGCCGTGGAATTCCTGGGCCGAGTCCTGCGGTAGCGGCCGGCGAGTCACCTGCAACCCCGTACGGTCGGTGCCGTGAGCGACGGCGAGATCAACGCCCGGATGCCCGACGATTTCGAAAGGCGGCGGATCGGTTTCGAGGGAGTGGTCAACTTCCGCGACCTCGGCGGTTACCCGACGGCCTCGGGGCTCCGCACGCGCTGGGGCAGGGTGTTCCGATCCGATGCCCTCTCCCGACTGACAGCCCACGACCTCGTGAGATTCGAGGCGCTGGGCATCTGCACTGTCTTCGACCTGCGCAGCGATGACGAACGGACCCGTCACCCGGATCCGATGGCCTCGCGGCAGATACCGCTAGAGAGCCGCGTGCCTCGCGAAGAGTTCACTGACGGCAGCGCCCTCAAGACGGCGATCGACGCCGAAACCCGCCTCCTCGATGTCTATCTCGCCGTGCTCGAGACGGCTGGGCCGCTGTTCGGGGAGCTGTTCTGCGCACTCGCCGATCCCGCCAGCCTGCCGGCGGTCATCCACTGTGCCGGCGGCAAGGACCGGACCGGGCTGGCGACCGCGCTCCTGCTCAGCTGGCTGGGGGTCGACCGCCCGATCGTGCTCGATGACTACGAGCTCACCGGTCGCGCCCTCACCCGGGAGCGCCATCGGGAGATCCTGGAGCGGTTCGTCTCGACGGGGATGTCGAACGAAGCCGCCCTCGCCTTCCTGGAGGCCCCCCGATGGGTGATGGCAGCAGCCCTCGACGTGCTCGACAAGGAGTATGGCGGCGTCGAGGCGTACCTTCGCGGACGGGCGGCGACGACCTCGGCGACGCTCGAGGCGCTCCGCCAGAACCTCCTCGAGTGATCGTCTCTCCTCGCCAGAGCGAGAGAGGCGCCCGCGCAATTCGCGGCTGAGGAAGGTGCCGGTGGGAAGCCGCCATATCAGGCGCAGGTAGCTTCTCGCGATGCACCGGTTGGATCTCTCGGCCGTCTCGTTGTTCCTCGACTTCGACGGGACCATCACCCACGAGGACACCGGTGTCTACTTGCTCGAGCACCTGGCGCCGGCGGGATGGCGCCAGATCGAGGACCGCTACGTGGCCGGCGAAATCGGCAGCAGGGAGTGCATGGCCCTCGAATGGGCGATGCTGCCGCGCGACCGAGCCGTCGTCGAGGCAACCGCCCGCCAGGTCGCCATCGATGCCGGATTCCTCGACCTCCTGGCGTATCTGGGATCGAACGGGACAGAGGTTTGCGTTCTGTCGGACGGGTTCGGCTGGCGGGCGGCCGAGGTGGGCGCCGAAGCAGGCGTCGCCGTGGTCACGAACGCCATCGACTGGGAGGCGTGGGCGGTGAGGTTCCCGAACGAGGATCCGAGCTGCGAATGTGCCCAGTGCGGAGCGTGCAAGCGGGCGCCGATCCGGCGGGCCAAGGCGAGAGGTCGGACCACGGTTCTCGTCGGCGACGGCGCCAGTGACGTCAAAGGGGCGAGTGTGGCCGACATCGTCTTCGCCAAGGACGAGCTCGCCACGTGGTGCGAGCGGAACGCCGTGCCGTTTTCACCTTTCTCCGAGCTCGCCGAGGTGCAAGCTGAGCTCGGCCGCATGGCGAGCTGATAAAACCCGCCGCCGGTGTCCGCAGCCATGGCTCCCCCGCGGGGTTCCAGGGCTACGGCGTCGCGGGTGAGGCGGAGATGGGCGCCGCCCACGACGGCCGCTTGATCAAGCAGAAGGGGTGGCCGGCCGGGTCGGCGTAGACGTTGTCCCCGCCCGCCAGGCGACGCGCCCCGAGAGCGAGCACGTCGTCGCCGGCGGCTGCGACGTCGTCCACCATGACGTCGAAGTGGATCTGCTGCGGGTGGTTCGGGTCGGGCCATTGCGGCGCCTGGTGGTCGGGTGCGAGCTGAAACGCAACTCCGGACGACGTGTTGTTCTCCGCCACCACCACGAAGTCTTCCTCCTCGAAGGTCACGGGGAGACCGAGAAGCCGTGAATAGAAGGCGGCGAGTGCCCGGGGGTCCGGGCAGTCGAGGATCACGTGGTGGAGACGTCCGATCACGGCACCATCCTGCCGCCGGCTCAGGAGCCCTCGCCGAGGAAATGCAGCAGCAGCTGCCGTCGAGGGTTGTCGGTGTTGGGGTCGACGAAGACGACCGACTGCCACGTCCCGAGGACCGGCACCCCGCCGCGCACGGCCAGCACGAGCGACGGGCAGATGAAGGCGGGCAACACGTGGTCGGCGCCGTGGCCCCTCGAGCCATGACGGTGCCGGTAGCGATCGTCTCGGGGGAGCAGCCGATCGATGGCTTCTTCCAGATCCGGCTCGGAGCCCGATCCTGTTTCCATGAGGGCGAGGCCGGCAGTGGCGTGCGGCGCAAAGACGTGACACAGCCCGTCACCTTTGCCCGCACAGAAACCCCGCACCTCGCTCGTCACATCGGTCACCCGCCGCCGGCCCGTGCTGAGTGGAATCTCCGCGCTCTGCATCCTCGAGACAGTACGGTGGAGCGAGAGTGAGCAGGTCGATGGAAGTCGGACGACCGAGGGTGCCAAAGCCGCCGTTGCCTGCACCGCCGGGCCGGCTGGCGCCTGGCGACGTCGAGCTGTGGAGCGTGGACCTCGACCTTGATCGTCCCGACGAAGACGGCAGGGGCGGAGGCGTCTGGCAGCTGTCGGAGCAGGAGCAGGCACGGGCGGCGCGGATGCGCCTCGATGCCGATCGCCGGAGCTTTGTCGCCAGTCACCTCTGGCTGCGGCGCCTCCTGGCCGATCGCCTCGGCGTTGCGCCCGCTCGGATCGAGTATGCGACGAGCGGCACCGGCAAGCCGGAGCTGGCCTCGCCTTCGTTGCCGCGGCTGTGCTTCAGCATGTCGCGATCTGGTGGGCTGGCCCTCTACGCGTTCGCTCTCGGGCGCGAGATCGGCATCGACGTGGAGGAGTGCAGGGCCGGTAGCGATCTGGCGGGGATGGAGCGTCGCTTCCTTGCACCCGCCGAGCAGGCCGTGCTCTCCGGGATGGTCGGCCCCGAGCGGCGAGAGGCCTTCTATCGCACCTGGACGAGGAAGGAGGCGTTCCTGAAGGCGATCGGGGTGGGTCTCTCCGTCCCGTGGGCCGCCGTCGACACGACCGGCGACGTCGTCCGTCTCGAGCGCGAGGTCGGCGGGATCGAGATGGGCGACGAGTCGTGGTCGCTGCGTGACCTCGAGGTGGGACCGTCCTATGCAGCCGCCGTGTCGGTCGAGGGCAGCTTCGGCGACGCCCCCTTGCGGGTCCGCCCGGCGGGCGCCGGCTCAACCGGATGACCCTTCGCCGAGGCATCTACCTGGCACCCTTCGGCGAGCTGGCCGACGCGGGCGCCCTGGCAGAGTTGGCGGTGCTGGCGGAGGGGCGGGGTTTCGACGGCTTCTTCCTTTGGGACCATATCCTCCGGCCCCTGGAGGACCTCGCCGTGGCCGACCCGTGGGTGGCACTCGCGGCGGTGGCCGTGCGCACAGAGCGACTCACGATCGGGCCGCTCATCACGCCGGTGTCTCGGCGACGGCCGCAGAAGCTCGCTCGCGAGGCGGTGACCCTCGACGGGCTGAGCTCGGGTCGGTTGGTCCTCGGAGTCGGGCTCGGTGTCAACACCGGCGGCGAGCTCACGCGCTTCGGTGAGGAGGACGACGACCGCATACGGGCCGAGCGCCTTGACGAGGGACTCGGGCTCATCACCCAGCTGTGGAGCGGCGAGACGGTCACCCACCTCGGTCGGCACTTTCGGGCCGACGGGGTCCGGTTCCTCCCGCGGCCGCAACGTGGACGGATTCCCATCTGGGTAGCCGCCCGCTCACCCGCGCCGAAGCTGATGTCGCGGGCAGCGCGCTACGAGGGCATCTGCCCCGAGACGACGATCGAGGGCCTGGGCGAGATGCTTCGGCTCATCGGCGCCGAGCGGGGCGGTCTCGACGGCTACGACGTCGTCGTGCGCGGTGAGCCGGGTGATGATCCGGCGCCCTGGCAGGCGGCAGGGGCGACGTGGTGGCTCCTCCAGGTCGCCCCGGGAGCCGGCGTCGGCAAAGTCCGGGCGATCATCGAAGAGGGGCCGCCGTAGTGGCGGCTCCCGCAACGCCCCGCCGGCCGCCAGCCGCAAGCCGGCTCCCGCCGTGGTGGCGCCCGGCGGCGATCTCGAGAGCACAACGGTGGTTGGTCCCATGAGATCAGGACCTTCAGCCCTTGAGAAGTCGCGCCGTCTGGGGCAGTCTGCTTAGGTGCCCCAGACGTCGTCGGCTCGCGCCCCGATCGTGATCGCCCCGTCAGGCCTCGACGAGCTGTTGGGCGCACTGGCGGCGGCGGGCTACGAGGTGCTCGGCCCGACGGTGCGCGACGGTGCGGTCGTCATAGAGCCCATCACGTCGAGCAGCCAACTCCCGCGTGGTTGGGGTGACGCCCAGGAGCCTGGCAGCTACCGCCTGTCCGAACGGGGCGACGTCGCCTTCTTCGGCTTCGCCGCTCCCGCTGGCACCTGGAAGCGCTACCTGTTTCCGCCCCGCTCGGTCCTGTGGCGATCCCGCCGCGAGGGCGACCGCGTGATCTTCGAGCAGGACGACCCGGCCCAGCCGCCACGGGCCTTTCTCGGCATCCGAGCCTGCGATCTGGCTGCCATTGCCGTGCAGGATCGCGTCTTCGTGGACGGGCGCTACGCCGATCCCGTCTACGGGGGGCGCCGCCACGGGCTGTTCCTCATCGGCGTCAACTGCGGCGATCCGGCAGCGACGTGCTTCTGCACGTCCATGGGCACCGGCCCCGACGTAGCAGGGGGGGCCGATCTCGTCTTGACGGAGCTCGATCCCGCCGACCCGGCCCGGCACCGCTTCGTGGTCCAGGCGCTGACCGATCGCGGCCATGAGGTGTCGGCCGGGCTGACATCGAGGGAGGCGGCGGAGGCAGACCTGACGGCGGCGGCGGGCGTCACGCAGCTGGCGGTCGCACGGATGCAGCGGTCCATGAACACCGAGCGGCTGCCCGAGATACTGCAGGCGGCGCCGAACCACCCCCGCTGGGACGAGGTGGCGAGTCGCTGCCTGTCGTGCGGCAACTGCACCATGGCCTGTCCCACCTGTTTTTGCGCCGACGTTAGTGACCAACCGAATGCCGCCACCGGCGTCGACGAACGGGTGCGCGAATGGGCGTCCTGCTTCCAGCTCAGCCACTCATATCTCCACGGCGGCTCGCTGAGGGTCTCCACGAAGGCCCGCTACCGGCAGTGGATGACGCACAAACTGTCGACGTGGTGGGACCAGTTCGGTGTGTCCGGCTGTGTGGGATGCGGGCGATGCATCGCCTGGTGCCCGGTCGGCATCGACATCACCGAAGAGGTACGCGCCATACGCGGTTCTAGCGAGACCGTCCAGCCAGAGGAGGTCACCTGAGATGAAACCGACGATGATGGCCGAGGAGCTTGCCGCCCATCGGTTCTTTCAAGAGCTCCCCGACGAGCTCCGGCGACGACTGTCTGAGTGCGCCACCAACGTGGTCTTCGAGGCCGGGGCAACTCTTTGCACCGAAGGAACCCCCGCCAGGAGCTTCTTCGCCCTCCGAGCCGGTCGCGTCAACGTCGGCGTCCACGTTCCCAGCAAAGGGCTCGTCGTGCTCGAGACGTTGCAGACCGGGGACATCATGGGCTGGTCGTGGGTCCTTCCGCCCTACCGCTGGCACTTCGACGCCGTTGCGGTGGAGCACGTGCGCGCCATCGAGCTGCACGCCGACTGCATCCTCCCGTACCTCGGGGAGGAGCCGGCTGCCGGGTTCCGCCTCATGACGGCGGTGGCGACGATCATGGAGGAGCGGCTCGAATCGGCCCGCCTGCGGCTGCTCGACCTGTTCGGCCACGACGGTGACTGAATTGGCCGAGGCGGCGGCTTCGCCTGCCGGCGGCCCCATGCGACCGGTGCTGTACCGCGTGGCGAGCACGACGCAGGAGACGGGGGCCACGGTGACGATGACGCTCGAGGCCGAGGGCGAGGCGGTACCTCCGATCGCACCGGGTCAGTTCAACATGCTCTGGTCGTGGGGGGTGGGTGAGGCGCCCATCTCCGTGAGCGCGACGACGCCCGACGGTTCCCTCATCCACACGATCCGCGACGTCGGCGGTGTCACGGGCGCGCTCTGCGCCAAGGAAGCCGGCGAGGTCGTGGGGGTACGCGGGCCCTTCGGCCGCGGTTGGGACGTCGAATCCGCACGCGGCTGTGACGTCGTCATCGTCGCCGGCGGCATCGGCCTTGCTCCCCTGCGACCCGTGGTGCATGCGACACTGGCAGAGCGGTCCGCCTTTGGCAGCGTCTCACTCGTGGTGGGCGCCCGCACCTCCGAAGAGCTGCTGTTCCGCTCCGAGCTCGACGGCTGGTGGCACGACGGCAACATCACGGTGCGCACGATCGTCGACCGCGGCTCGGACGACTGGCAGGGGAATGTCGGCATCGTCACGAACGAGCTGCCGCGGGTGGCCGTCCAGCCAGGCCGCACGGTGGCGCTCGTGTGCGGCCCCGAAGTGATGATGCGCTTCGTGGCCCTGCACCTCGTCGATCGCGGTGTGGCGCCCGACCGCATCCAGGTGTCGCTGGAGCGGAACATGCAGTGCGCTATCGCCCACTGCGGCCACTGTCAGCTGGCGGGCTCGTTCGTCTGCGCCGACGGCCCCGTCGTCACGTGGGAGGCTGCCGAACCCCTGCTGGAGGTTCGGGAGCTGTGAGCCAAACCCTTCCCAAAGTCGCCGTGTGGAAGTTCGCCTCGTGCGACGGTTGCCAGCTCACCCTCCTCGACTGCGAGGACGAGCTGCTGGCGGTGGCGGGAGCCGTTGACTTCGCCCACTTCCTCGAAGCCGCGAGCACGTCGGTGGGCGGTCCCTACGACCTTTCGATCGTCGAAGGCTCTGTGACGACGGCCGACGATGCCGAACGGATTCGCCAGATTCGCGCGCAGTCGAAGGTGCTCATCTCGATCGGGGCGTGCGCCACGGCAGGCGGAGTGCAGGCACTGCGCAACTTTGCCGACGTGGAGGAGTACATCTCGGTCGTCTACGCAGAGCCGGAGTACATCAAGACGCTGGCCACCTCGACGCCGATGTCCGAGCACGTCCAGGTCGACTTCGAGCTGCGCGGCTGTCCCATCAACAAGGCGCAGCTCCTGCACGTCGTCTCGTCGTACCTGCTCGGCCGGCCGCCTCGGTTGCCGTCGTCCTCGGTCTGCGTCGAGTGCAAGCGCCGAGGCACGACATGTGTGACGGTGGCACATGGGACCCCGTGCCTCGGACCGGTCACCCATGCCGGGTGCGGCGCCATCTGCCCGGCCTTCGACCGGGGCTGCTACGGCTGCTACGGGCCGGCCGACACGATCAACGCCACGGCCTTCGTGCAGCTCCTGCGGTCGGCTCCCATGTCCGATGGCGCCATCACCCGGGTCTTCCACACCTTCAACGCCGACGCCCCGGGCTTTCGCGAGGTCGGCTCCCCATGAAAGAGGCACCACGATGACGCACGGAAACGGCAGCCGGCGGCTCGACGTGCACGCCCTCGCTCGCGTCGAGGGCGAAGGGGCGCTGCACGTGACCATCACAGACGGCGAGTTGACCGCCGTGCAGTTGAACATCTACGAGCCGCCCCGGTTCTTCGAGGCCTTCCTGCGGGGCAGGGGCTACGAGGAGCCACCGGACATCACGGCTCGCATCTGCGGGATCTGCCCGGTCGCCTATCAGATGAGCGCCTGCCTCGCCATCGAAGACGCCTGCGGAGCGGTCGTGGACGGACAGCTGGCCGCCTTGCGCCGGCTGCTGTATTGCGGCGAGTGGATCGAGAGTCATGCCCTTCACATCTACATGCTGCACGCGCCCGACTTTCTCGGTTACGACGGCGCCATCTCGATGGCGCGGGACCACCGAGCCGTCGTCGAGCGCGGGCTGCGCCTGAAGAAGGTGGGCAACCGCCTGCTCGAGGTCATCGGTGGCCGGGCGATCCACCCGGTCAACGTGCGGGTTGGGGGTTTCTACCGCCTGCCGTCGGACGGCGAGCTGGCCGAGCTGGTTCCGGAGTTGGAGTGGGCGCGCCGAGCCGCCCTCGAAACCGTGGAGTGGGTAGCCGGGTTCCCCATCCCTGCCTACGAAGGCGACTGGGAGCTGGTGGCGCTCGCCGGAGGCAGCGAGTACCCGATCATGGGACGCAACGTCGGCTCGGTGAGCGGGCGGCTGGACATTCCCGTCTCGGAGTTCTCCGAGCACATTCATGAGGAGCACGTCGAACACAGCAACGCCCTCCACGGGCGCTGGGACGGCGGGGAGTACGTCGTGGGGCCACTTGCTCGCTACAGCTTGAACCACCGACTCCTGCCGGCCGTCGCCCGCCAAGCGGCAGCTGATGCCGGGCTCGGGCCCGAGTGCCGTAACCCCTTCCAGAGCATCGTCGTGCGAGCCGTCGAGGTGGTGGCCGCCTGCGACGAGGCGCTCCGCCTCATCGGTGAGTACGAGGCTCCTGCGGCGCCGGCGGTCGAGGTCGTGCCCCGCGCCGGTGTCGGCCACGGCGCCAGCGAGGCGCCCCGCGGGCTGCTCTACCACCGCTACGAGATCGACGGAGACGGCACGATCGCGGCGGCAACCATCGTTCCCCCGACCTCGCAGAACCAGCGAGCCATCGAGCACGACCTGGCGCACGTCGTCGAGGCCAACCTGCAGCTGGATGACCTCGCTCTGACGGCGCGCTGCGAGCACACGATCCGCAACTACGACCCCTGCATCTCCTGCGCGACTCACTTCCTCGATCTGCGGGTGGATCGGGTCTCGACGTGACCAGGAGGCTCATCATCGGCGTCGGCAACCCGTTTCGACACGACGACGGCGTCGGCATCGCCGCCATCGAGCGGCTTCGGCTGTGCGGCCTGCACGATACGGATCTCGTAGAGGAGAGTGGCGAGCCGGTGGCGCTCGTGCAGCGCTGGACCGGGCGGGAGACCGTCGTGCTCGTGGACGCAGTCGACTCGGGCGGGCCGGCCGGCACGCTTCACCGCTTCGAGTGCACGAAAGGCCTCTGGGGTGACGTCGCCCCGGCCGCAGCCGTCAGCACGCACGGGCTCGGCGTCCTCGAGGCGGTCGAGCTCGGCCGTGTGCTCGACCGCTTGCCGGATCGCCTCGTCTTGTTGGGCGTCGAAGCGGCCGACGTGAGCGACGGCGTCGGCCTCTCCCCGCCGGTCGCTGCCGCCGTCGAGGCTCTCGTCGGCGAGCTGACGGCGCCGGCGCCGGCACAGCCCGCCGGGGAGAGCGCCCGCTGATGTGCGTCGAGCAAGTTGGGCAGGTCGTAGCGGTTGCAGACGCGGACAACGGCGTCGTCATCGTCGCCGCCGGCGACTCGTATCGGCGAATCTCGATCGCGCTGTTGCTGTTCGAGGGCGTCGAGGTTGCGCCGGGGGACTGGCTGCTGACGCATACCGGACTGGCGGTCCGTGTGCTGCCCGAAGACGAGGCCGCCGAGCTCGTCAAGGTGCACGAGGAGATGCGCTCCGCCGCCACGAGGGGCTGCTGAGCATGGACACGACACCGTCTCGACCCACGGGCGCCTCCCTCTTCGCCCGCTTTGCCTATCCGCCCAATTCCCTCGGGCTGTGTGGACCACCAGATTCGGGTGCCCTCCTCGCGCAGGCAGCAGGCGGCGGCGGTGGCGACGATCTGCGGACGCTTGCGGAGGGTTTCGAAGGTGCCTGGCCGTACCTCGAGCTGATCGCGGCCGCAAACGAGATCGATGATCCGCTCGATGCCAGCGTCGTGGAGGCCTACTGGATCGGCAACGGCCTGCTGGACAACGTCTCGCCGGCGAGGTTGGCAGGCTTCCTCGACCATCGGTTCCGCACCGGCGGGGCACTCGGATGGCAGGCGAGCCCCGAGGCGCTCGCCGCCACGGCGTGCGCCCACCACAACTTCCACGTCTTCTCCGTCTACCCCTGGGTGGCCTTGCTCAAGGGCGGGCGGTCGCCGGAGCCGTTGCGCGTCCTCGAGAAATGTCGCGTCCGCTGGGGACGCGTGCAGGAGCTGCTCGGCGACGAGGTGACCGTGCGCGGTCGCGGTCTCCACTGGACGGGCGCATCGCTCGAGCTCGGCACGCTGCGAGACGAGACGGTCGCCTGGCGGCACGATGGCCGCGCGTTCATCGCCCCTCCGCAGCCGCGTGAGTGGGTCGCCCTGCACTGGGACTGGGTCTGCGACGTGCTGACGGACTCTCAGCTGGCCGAGCTGCGAGAGCACACGGCTCGGCAGCTGGCGACGGTCAACGGCAGCGTCACCCGGCCTGCCCCCTCCGCCGCCGCCCGCTGAGGCACCCTGGCCCGAGGAGAGATCCGCTTCCGGGAGCTCGGCGGATCCGGGGCGGCGCCTCAGCCGACGGCGGCGGGCGGCTCGAGCCGGTCGAGGTACTGCTGGCGCAACTCCCGCTTGAGGGGTTTCAGGGCGCCGGACAGCGGCAGCGGCTCGGAGCGGAACTCGATCGTCTTCGGCACCTTGTAGCCGGCGATCGTCTTGCGGGCGTGCTCTTGCAGCTCCGCGACGGTCACCTCCGTGCCGGCGTGCGGGACGACGACAGCGTGCACCTGCTCGCCCCAGGTGTCGTGGGGAACACCGATGACGGCGACCTCGGCCACGGCGGCGTGGGTGCTGAGGGCGTTCTCGACCTCGATCGAGTAGACGTTCTCGCCTCCGCTCACGATCATGTCGTTCGAGCGGTCGACGAGGTACAGGAAACCCTCCTCGTCGAAGTGCCCGATATCGCCGGTGTGGTACCAGCCGTCGTGCACGGCGGCTTCGGTCTCCTTCGGCCGGTGCCAATACTCCCGGAAGAAGTTGCCGGCACGGGCGCAGACCTCGCCTTCCTCGTGAGGCTTGAGGGCGTTGCCGCCCCGGTCCTGGATGGACAGCTGTACGCCGAGGACCGGCCGGCCGGCCGAATGCAGGCGCTCCCCGCCCGCTGCGTGGTCGACGTCGGTGAGGAAGGTCAGCACGGACGAGCACTCCGTCATGCCGTAGCCCTGCCAGAGGGCGACGTGAGGAAGCACCTCCCGGACGCGGTCGAGGAGCGCCGGGGGCATCGGGGAGGCGCCGTAGACGAGGTCGCGCATGGAGGCGAACCGCTCCGGGCGGAACTGCGGGTGGTTGAGGATCATGGCGAGCATCGTCGGGACGACCGTCGTCCAGTCGACCTGGTACTCCTCCGTCAGCTTCATGACGGCCTCCGGCTCGAAGAGCGGTTGGAAGACCGAGATGCCGCCGATGGCGGGAATCCCGAGGATGCCGCCCATGGAGGCGGCGTGGAACATCGGGATCTGGTGGAGGTAGACGCGACCGGGGTCGAGGCCGACGGTCAGGCCGATGTGGTAGAGGTTCAGCATCTCGGCTCGCTGCTCGAGCAAGGCCCCTTTCGGCAGCCCTGTCGTGCCCCCGGTGTACATGAGCACGACGGGATCGGTCTCGTCGGGCTCCTCGGGGACCCTCGGGTGGCCGAGCTCGAGGAGCTCGGAGTAGCGGAGGTCGCACTCGTGCTCGCCGTCGCCGATGAGCACCACCTTGCGCAAGGGCAGGGACTTGCGGACCGGCGCCAGGGCGCGCAGCAGATGCTCGGCGAAGAACTCGTCGACGAAGATCACCTCGGCCTCGCAGTCGGCGAGGATGGTCTGCAGCTCGCGGGCGGCGAGCCGGAGGTTGAGCGGGTTGATGATGCCCGCCCCGAGGAAGGCGGCGTGGTAGAGCTCGAGGTACTGGTGGCTGTTCGCCGACAGGACGGCGAACGGGTCGCCCCGCGACAGCCCGAGCTCGTCGTGCATGGCGTTGGCGAGGCGCAGCACACGGTCGCCGTGCTGGGCGTAGTCGGCGTGATAGTCGCCGTCATGGAACGCCACCGTCGATGCCCAGCGGTCCCAGGCCGGCAGGAGAATCTGTCCTCCGACGAGCTCCTTCATGACGAGACTCCTTCCTCTTGCCCGCTCAGCAACCGAGGGCCCTTCATGCCACGCGCCGTCCGCTGGTCGGTGCCTCCGAACTGGGGGTCACGAGCCGGGGAGTGGGCAGGGCCATCGCCGTGAGCATCCGCCGGCGGCGGAGCCTGATGACGATGCCGCCGAGCAGCAGCAGCAGGCCGAGGACGGCCATGCCGATCGGCACGTAGTAGGTGACGATCGATATCTGGCGCAGCTGCGAGTTGGCGGTGCTCACCATGGCGGCGATCGAAGCCGGCGTCTGGGTGTACTGCAGCTCGTAGACCTTCTGGGGCGGGGCGGCTGCGAGGCTGCGCAGCGCGGCGAGGGCTGCGGGCACGCCTTTGACGGTCGGGTGAGCGGCCATGACGGCGATGAGGGTGTGCAGCCCGCTCGTCTCAGGGGCGACGGCGATGCCGTCGATGACGCCCTTCAGCTCGATGATGGCGCCGGTCCTCGTGTTGGCGGCCACCAGCCCCGACCCGAAGGCGTAGTAATGCAGGGCGACCGGGGTCGCCAACACGGTCGCGACCTCGTGCAGCTGCGTGGGCGTGAGCTTCGGCGTCAGTGCGGCGGTGAGCGCAGGCACCGAGATGCCGGCAGCGCTCAGCTTGGCCTCGACGCTTGCCGGGGTGATCGTCATCGGCAGTCCCCGCTGGGCGAGGGCCGTCCGTTCGTAGGGCGCCACCGGGGTCATCGGCAGCGTGCCGGAGAACCAGGCCACCTTCAGTCCGTCGAGGCTGGAGGGCTGTGCACCGGAGGGGAGCGCCTCGAGCGGGTAGGTGGTACCCGTCTCAGGCTTCCAGATGTTCATCTGTGTGACGCCCGGTTTGATGTTCATCGGCAGCGTCACGTAGTAGCTCCCGGCCGCCGGGTAAGGGTTGCCGGGGGCGAACGTGCAGGCGCGGGCGTTGGCGACGTTGCACATCGACGTGCGATCGATCGCATAGACGTTGGTCTCGTGCGCCGTGGTGCCGGCGTAGTGGAGGGCGATCTGCTCGGTGACGATGGCGGTGCTCGAGCTGCTCTCCGAGGGGACCGCCTTGATCGTGCGGTCGACGGTCAGCGCCGCCGACGTCGGTTGAGCGAGCGTGGCGCCGGTGTGGGCGTTGACGTAGGTGACGAAGTGGCCCGTGTACTGCAGGGTCGAGTCCGTGCTGAGCGGGAATTTCACGAGCCTCGACACGGCCATCGTGCTCCACGCCCCGGCGCCCGCGAGGAACAAGGCTCCGCAGATGATCAAGACAATGCTGGTGCGCCTCATGGGCACCCCTCTCCGGGGCCGCCCAGCGAGCCACGACTAAGGTTCGGCTAAGCCAGACCCCTTGCGTCTTCTTTCGTCCTCTTCGGAGCCATACTGGGCCGGCGAGGGGCGGCTGTGAAGAGTCGAAAGACCCGAAACCCGTGCCTTGCCCAGTCCGCATGCGGTTTCTGCCGGACGCGGGCGTGACAGGAAGGCCGACTATGAGCGAGGTCGCAGGAGGGCGGGACGACTGGTCGGCTGCTGCCGTCGAGGAGGTTGCCCCCGGCATTTACCGGATCCCCCTGCCGCTACCGAACGACAACCTCCGTGCCGTCAACGTGTATGCCGTCGTGGACGGCAATGGCCTGCTGCTCATCGACTCCGGTTGGGCGGTCCCCGACGCACGTGAGCGACTCGAGGAGGCGCTCAAGTCGCTCGACTGCGCGGTGGGCGACATCCGCCGCTTTCTCATCACCCACCTCCATCGGGACCATTTCACCCAAGCGATCACCCTGCGCCGGGAGTTCCACACGCCCGTGAGCCTCGGCCTCGGCGAGCGGGCGTCGCTCGAAGTCCTGCAGGACCCGGACCGACTGCCCCTCGAGCCGCAGCTTCACCAGCTGAGCCGTTTCGGAGCAGCCCACCTCGTGAAGGGCATCGTCTCCAGCATGGCCGGGCATGCGCCACCCGACCGCTCCGAATGGGAATCCCCCGACGACTGGCTGGAAGACGGCGAGGTCGTCGTCGCCTCCGGACGAGAGCTCATCGTCGTCGAAACCCCCGGTCACACGAGAGGTCACGTCGTCTTTCACGATCTCGTCGGCCGGCTGCTCTTCGCCGGCGATCACGTGCTGCCGACGATCACTCCCTCGATCGGCTTCGAGCCGCTGCTGTCTCCCGACCCGCTCGGCGAATTCCTCGGCTCCCTTGCCCGCGTGCGGGAGCGCCCGGATGCCCTCCTGCTGCCTGCGCACGGCCCCGTGGCCCCCAGCGTGCACGCCCGCATCGACGAGCTCGTCGACCACCACGGCAGGCGGCTCGAAGAGATCGAGGCAGCCGTCGCCGGCGGAGCCGAGACCGCCTTCGAGGTCGCCTGCCGCCTTCGGTGGACTCGACGGGAGCGTAGGGTCGACGAACTCGATCTCTTCAACCAGATGCTCGCCGTCGCCGAGACCGGTGCTCACCTGGCCCTGCTCATCGCCCAACGGCGCATCGCCCGGGTGCTCGACGGCGACGTCTACCGCTACTACCTAGCGGGCTGAGCTCGCTCAGCGGCGGGGGCTTGCGAGCAGCACCGGGATCTGACGATCGGTGTTGAGCTGGTACTCGGCATAGGGCGGATAGGCCGCCACGGCCCTCTGCCACCAGAGGTCCCGCTCGGCTCCGCTCAGCTCGCGCACCTGGGCGTCGAAGGGCTCCGGGCCGTCCTGAATCGTGACGGCGAGCGGATCCGCCACGAGATTGTGGTACCAGACCGGGTGGGAGGGGGCGCCGCCTTTCGAAGCCACGAGGGCGTACTCGCCGCCGTGCTCCACCCGCATGAGCGGTGACTTGCGAAGCTTGCCGCTGTGCCGGCCGCGGGTCGTCACGACGATGACGGGAAGGCCGGTGTCGCGCAGCGTGTTGGCACGCTCGCCGCCGGAGCGCTCGTACTCCTCCACCTGCTCTCGTACCCATGCCGCCGGGCTCGGCTCGTACTCACCGCTGAGAGGCATGCGACTCCTTTCTCACTTCTCTCACACCTCTTTGGCCGCCCCGCCGGTGTCGCGGGTTCACGCGCTCGAAACCGAGAGCAGCCGACCCCGAACACGCCCGCATTGCCGCTGACCGCCCTCCCGGCAGAGCCTACGGGCGGTGCGGGCGCGGCCGAGCCGTGGGAGCGAGGGTGGCGGCGTGGTCCGGCACGTAGCGGTAGCGGTCTCGCGGCGGGCGCCGGTAGTCGTCCGACTTGGGCCGCGGCTTCCACTTCGGCTTCGGGATCTTGCGCGGCTCATAGGGGACCACCGAGAGCAGGTGGGCCATGCAGTTGATACGAGCCCGCTGCTTGTCGTCCGCCTCAACGTCCCACCACGGCGAGTCGGGTGTGTCGCAGTAGGCGAACATCTCGTCCTTCGCCTTTGAGTACTCGACCGAGCGGTTGCGACCCTCGAGATCCATGTCGCTCAGCTTCCAGCGCCGGAGCGGATCCTTCAGGCGACCCTTGAACCGCTTGTCCTGCTCTTCGTCCGAGACGGAGAACCAGTACTTCACGAGGAGGACGCCGTCGTCGAGCAACATCCGTTCGAAGGCAGGGCACTGGCGAAAGAACCGCTCCACCTCTTCTTCGGTGCAGAAGCCCATCACCCGCTCCACACCGGCCCGGTTGTACCAACTGCGATCGAAAAGCACGATCTCGCCGCCGGCGGGGAGGTGCTCGACGTAGCGCTGGAAGTACCACTGCGTGCGCTCGCGCTCGGTCGGGGCGGGCAGGGCGGCCACGCGGCACCACCGCGGGTTCAGGTACTCGGTGATGCGTTTGATGATGCCGCCTTTGCCGGCGGCGTCTCGGCCTTCGAAGAGCACCACGAGGCGGCGGCGCTCCTGCCGCACCCATTCCTGCATCTTGACGAGCTCGGTCTGCAGGCGGAGCAACTCGCGCCCGTAGACGTCGTTGTTCATAGCCGTGACCCTTCTCGAGTGGCGTGCACGCCGCCTAATCGCATGGGACGATGCTGCCACTCGGCGGGGGGGTCCGCTTCGCTTTAGCTGTCTCCGGCTTGCTTGATGATCACGACGGGGCAGGCGACATGCATGTGCCAACCATCGGCTCGGCGCCGAGATGGGACGCTCTTCGCCGGGGGGACGCCGACACCGAGATGAACCGAGCAGTCCCTGCCACCTCATCGCTGCCATCGCTACAGGCAGTCCACTGACACGCCGATACTCGTCGGGTGCGTAATCGGTCGAGGGGTCGGTCGCTCACCTCCGGCGGCAAGCAGTCGGTCGACCGCGAGCAACGGCGCTTTCACCGTGGGGCGCTCCTCGCCCTCGGTGCCCTCCTCGTCGGCGCCTCGGCGTCGGCCCTCGGTGATCGGACGTGGCAGTCCTACGTGCGCACCCAGCAGGCTCAGGCGTCCGGAACGACAGCTGCCGGGGCGTCGGCGACGCTGACGAGCGCGTTGCAGCGCGACGGAGACTTCACCGGCACGGCCTCGACGCTCTTCGCCACCACACCCGGGCTCACGAACCGACAGCTCGCACGATGGTTCTCGATACTCGACGCACGCGTCCCCTATCCAGGGGCCCTCGGACTCACTTACATCGAGGTGGTCCCACCCACTCGCCTGCATCACTTTGCTGCCATTACCGAGTCGGACCCTCCCTTCGGGCTTCCCCTCCACGGTCGCTTCTCGGTCACCCCCACCGGCTCACCGGGCCCGTATTGCTTGACCCGGTTCGGTGTCGTCGCAGTCGGCAACCTTCCCGCCAAGCTCTCAACCTCGCTCCTGGTTCGCTTCGCCTCCTACGTCAACCCTGACTTCGACTACTGCGCTCAACAAGTCAAGTCGTTGCTGACCGCCGCCGCCTCGACCGGTAGGGCGACCGTGTCCACGATCGCTTCGCTGTTCAGCGAACCGATCGTCGGTGCACCCCGGGTGGCCCCGACGTCCTTCCTATCCCAAAGCGGGCTCATGGCGGTCTTCTCACCCGTGTATGCCGGCGGGCTCGTCCCGAAGACGGCCCCGGCACGGCAACAGGCCCTGCAGGGATGGGTCCTCACCCTCTTCGATGCAGCACAGATCCTTGCCCCGGTGTTCCAAGGCGAGCACGCCGCAGGCCTCGCGCTCGAGTACCGCAACCCCGGTGGGACCATCGTGCCCATCCAGCAGCTGGGCACCCGTCCGGCGGGGGCGGTGTCCGACACGCTCCGCCTCGGCGACAACGGGTGGGAAGCCGCCTTCACCCCGTCTGCTGTCGGGGCGGCCGGAGTGCCCGCCTCGGAGCAGGGTCTCGCCGTCCTCGCCGTCGGGCTACTCGTCTCCATGCTCTTGTTCCTGCTGATCCAACTGCTCAGCCGGTCGCGCTCACGCGCCCTCGACCTTGTCGACGAGCGGACGCGGGAGCTCGAGCATCAAGCGTTCCACGACGGGTTGACGGGGCTGCCGAATCGGACGCTCATCTTCGATCGCGCAAAACAGATGCTGGCTCGCGCCGAGAGAGACCACCTGCCCGTCGCCGTGCTGGTGATCGACCTCGACGGCTTCAAGCTCATCAACGACTCATACGGCCACGACGCCGGCGACGAGCTGCTTCGCGCCGTGGCTGCACGCTTCGTGGTCACTACGAGGGCATCGGACAGCATCGGGCGCTTCGGCGGTGACGAGTTCGTCGTCCTCGCCGAGGGCTCGTCGGTGGCGGTAGGCGCGGAGCTCATCGCCGAACGCCTGCTCGCCGTCCTCAACGAACCGTACGAGCTTTCCGGCGGCCTCAGGATCTCGATGGGAGCCAGTATCGGCGTGGCCACCGGGTTGCGCCCGAGCGCCGAGCAGCTGATGCGGGACGCCGACGTGGCGCTCTACGAGGCCAAGTCGCGCGGGCCGAACCAGTACGTGATCTTCGATCCGGACGTGCACACGGCTCTGTCGGATCGGATCGAACTCGAGACCGAGCTGCGGACGGCGCTCACCCTCGGACAGTTCCGGGTGCTCTACCAACCGATCCTGAACCTCGATGACGGATCTGTCGTCAAGGTGGAGGCACTCGTGCGATGGCACCATCCCACTCGCGGAGTGATCTCGCCGGCGGCCTTCGTGCCTGCCCTCGAGGAGTCCGGGCTGATCGCAGCGGTCGGAAGGATCGTGCTCGAGGAGAGCTGCCGGCAAGTGAGCGCTTGGCACGACGCAGGCTACGGCGGCATCGGCGTGTCGGTGAACGTGTCGGCGCGCCAGCTGGAGTCCGACGCCCTCGTCGTCTGCGTGCAAGAGACCCTGGAGCGTTCAAGGCTCGAGCCTGGCCTGCTCACCCTCGAGATCACCGAGAGCACGATCATGCGCGACACCGACGTCACGGTCCGCAGGCTCGATCAGCTGAAGGAGTTGGGGGTCACCCTGTCGATTGACGACTTCGGGACGGGCTACTCATCGCTGGCGTACTTGCAACGGTTCCCCGTGGACGAGTTGAAGATCGACCGCTCCTTCGTTTCGGGCGGGACGGCATCGGCGGATCAAGGTGTGTTGATCCGAGCACTCGTGCAGCTGGGTGGAGTGCTCGGATTGAAGACCGTTGCGGAGGGCATCGAGACTCGAGATCAGCTCGGGCGCCTTCGGGAAGCGGGCTGCGCCTGCGGCCAGGGGTACCTGTTCGCCCGCCCGCTCGAGGCGTCCGCCGTCGAGGGCTTCTTCGCCCAACACGGCGTTTCGTCCGATCGAACGGTCGGCTTCTCGCTCACCTGAGCGGGTCGTGGTCCGCGGATGGGCGATACAGCCACGTGCACCGTCTCACACGGTGGGCGCCCGCCGATGCCTGCCAAGGACTAGGGAAATCCCCGATTCGATTCGGCGGCACCGTCCCTACGGTGAGTGACACAGTCCCGCCGGTGACGTCGCCTGAGGGTGACCCGGCACTTCTCGGACATATGAGGAAGGGGTACAGATGGACATCGCCTGCGGGTGTCGTTTGCCGTGCGACCGGATCGGCGCGGGGTCGCTAGGGAGGAGGAAGCCATGAAGGCAAGAGCGGGGCGCCCACTAGTCGCCGTCGCCGTCGTGTGCGCTGTGCTGGCTGTCGGCGTGACGACGGCGATCGCTGCCGCCCCCAGCCCACGGGCAAGCACCGTGTTCCACGCCTGCCTCAAGGACGGGACGCTCTCGAAGGTGGGCACGAGTGCGAAAGCCTGTGGTTCCGGCTCCCTCGCCGTCTCCTGGGACAGGAAGGGCCCGCGGGGAGCCAAGGGATCGCCCGGAGCACCTGGAGCGCCCGGAGCCAAGGGAGCAACGGGAGCAACGGGAGCCACGGGACCGAGCAACACCATCTTCGTGTCTGCCACGAACGTCCACGTCCCTGCGACTCTTGGCAGTGTTCTCGGCCTCATCCTTCCTGCGGGCAGCTACGTCGCGAATGCGGATCTGTCGCTCGAGGACGAGAGCGCAAGCAATAGCTCCGATTTGACCGAGTGCACGCTCACCCTCGGCACGGCCAGCGACAGTGTCGATGTCGGCCTTCTCGGACCCTCGAGCACACCTTTGAATTACGGGGCGATGTCATTGACAGTGGCCGGCACGATCACCGCCACCGGCGTTGCCGAGGTGAAGTGCGTCGGCGCCGGGAAGGATGGGAACACCTACGCCACCTCCGTCTATATCACCGCAATCGAGTCCGGCAAGGTAACAGCGGGGCTGTAGCAAGCGGGAGTCGATCCTCGATAACCATCAAGAGGGGCAATCGCTATGAGTGAGCCACCGCGCCGGTCGGCGTGGTGGCTCACTGGCGCTGTGCCGGCGAGGCGGGAAAGTCGAGAAGTGATCAGCCGCCCGCCATCGCGCCGATCACGAAGAATGGCTCGGCTCCCGTCGTCACGGCGTCGGGCAGCGGGGCGTCCGGCGGTTCATGGGAGAGGTCCTCCTCGCAGGCGAAAAAGCGCACGAACGCCCGGCGCTGCTGGGTAACGGGGTCGCGCAAAGTCCCTTGCAGCACCGGATAGCGGGCCTCGAGGGCGTCGATCAACGCTCGCTGAGTCGGCTGACCGGGGACCTCGAGCTCTACCTCCCGATCCACGTGTGCGAGGTTTCGCAGGTGCGCCGGCAGCCGGACGCGGATCACGGCAACGTCTGGACCTCGACCGACAGAACGGCCGGCAGATCCCTCACGATGGGCGCCCAGCTGTTGCCGGCGTCGGCTGAGGAATAGACCTGGCCCCCTGTCGTGCCGAAGTACACGCCGCAGGAGTCGAGCGAGTCCACGGCCATTGCGTCGCGGAGCACGTTGACGTAGCAGTGGCTCTGCGGAAGCCCCTTCGTGAGCGGCTCCCACTCGTTGCCGCCGGTCCGGCTGCGATACACACGCAATTTCCCGTCTGGCGGAAAGTGCTCCGAGTCGCTCTTGATGGGGACGACGTAGATGGTCTCCGGCTCGTGCGCGTGAACATCGATGCAGAAGCCGAAGTCCGAGGGTAGGTCACCGCTGATCTCATCCCAGGACTCGCCGGCGTCGTTGCTGCGCATGACGTCCCAGTGCTTCTGCATGTACAGGACCTCGGGGCGCGACGGGTGCATGGCGAGGCGGTGAACGCAATGGCCGACCTCGGCGTCGGCGTCCGGGATGCCCTCGGATCGGAGACCGTGGTTCACGGGACGCCACTTCTCCCCACCGTCGTCGGTGCGGAAGACGCCAGCGGCCGAGATGGCCACGAACACGCGGTCGGCGTCGCTCGGATCGACGAGGATCGTGTGCAGGCACATGCCACCGGCCCCCGGCTGCCAGGACGCCCCCGATCCATGGCCGCGGAGTCCTGCGAGCTCGCGCCAGTTCTGACCGCCATCGGTAGATCGGAACAGCGCCGCGTCCTCGACGCCGGCGAGGACGGTGTCGGGATCGGTCAGCGATGGCTCGAGGTGCCAGACGCGGGCGAACTCCCAAGGGTGCGGCGTTCCGTCGTACCACTGGTGCGTGCCGGTCACGCCGTCGTACTGGAACTGGTTGCCCACGGCCTCCCAAGTCGACCCGCCGTCGTCGGAGCGTTGGATGACCTGTCCGAACCATCCGGTGGACTGCGACGCATACAGTCGGTCGGGGTCAGCGGGAGAGCCCTTGACGTGGTAAATCTCCCAGCCACCGAAATGGGGACCGTTGATGTCCCAGCTTTGCCGCTTGCCGTCCGACGTCAGAACGAAGGCGCCCTTCCGCGTGCCAACGAGCACTCGTACGCCGCTCATCTGTACCTCCCCAGGCTCTCGCAGCTCTTGCCCGACAGGCGGTCGTGGCACAGTGCTGTCGTCATCGGTTTACAGGCATAGACGACTCGACCCTCCCAAACTCATCGCGACTCGCGATGGAGGAACGGTAGCCCACTGGTCGTCCGCGCCGCGAGTCCTTCCAGATCGCGAGCGGTCTCGAGATGGTGAACCCGCAAGAGCTCTTAGTGGGCATCGTATGTGTCTATTCGCACTGTCTCTACTGCAACTCCTACTTGCTATCTCCGTCGCTGGTACGCGCATCCTTCACGGCTGGACGGCGGCTCGGCGGAGACGATCGCGATCCTCTGCCAATGGGCAAGGGAGCTCGGAGCGCCCCAGGAAGACCGAGTCCCTCAGCCGGGCGTCCCGCCGCTGTCCGGATCCTGCCTGCGGCTGCAGGCTGACCGTTACCAGACTGCCTGCGAGATGCTGTCGGTCACGCGGACGCTAAACCGGCCGGGTGCGATCACCCGGCCGGTCGTCGCAACATCGGATGACTCCATGGTTGAGAGGTGGCACATCCTCCCGTTGAGCTCGGAAGTGCCCGGTCGGCTCCAGTCGACCACCCGATGATCGATTCAGTTGTCCAGCCTCACCTTGCCTCTTGTCCGTCGACTTCCCGGGAACGGGTGCGTATTCGTTCAAGAGTGCGTTGCTGAGGTGCCTTTACCTTTCCGTCCTACTGTCGGTTCGCCCCCCGGCGAACCTGTCGGATATGCCAGCCTGCTCCGGCGTCCGGCGGGTGTGCGCCGCATGCCGGTCTGTAGTACAGCCGCCGCGCATCGTCGACGCAAGTGGACGGGTGGACAAGGTGTGGACAGGCAGTGGGCGGTGTAGGCGATCTGTGGACTTCCTGTTAGGGAGTCGGATCTTGCCGGTCGCTCGAGTATGGGCAGAGCGTTCCTCACCCTTGATCAGCGCGGCTTCTTCGCAACACCCAATACGCGTCTTGTGGAGAGGAGCAAGGCGACCTCGGCCTCCTGAGCCAGGCTTTGCAACCCAGCGTCATGGGGGTAGCGGGGCGCATCGGTCAAAGCGCGCTCGTAGATCGCGCGCTCGCGGGCTAGCCAATCCGGCCGCTCCTCGACGCTGACGACCAGGAGCCCAGCCGCCTCGAAGAGAGCTGCGAGATCTGCCAGGCGCTCGGACTCCTCCCACGTCGTCAGCACGGCGCGGCCAGCAGGCCTGAGCACTCGACGAACCTCGGCCAGCACCCCGATCTTGTCAGTCATGAGCTGGATGGCATCGACGCAGACGATTCCGTCGACTGAGTCGTCGGGCAGGGTCGTGTTGGCGGCGTCGGCCACGACGTAGTTGACCTGAACGTCAGGGGCGATGTCGGCGGCTCTCGACCTGGCGTGGTCGATGCCGACGGCGGAGAAGTCGACACCAACCAGGTCAGCACCGATCTGGCGGGCCAGCCACAGACCCGGGCCACCGCGCCCACAAGCGAGGTCGAGCAGGGTACGGCCTCGGCATTCCGCCAGCAGTACGGCGATGTCGTGAAGACCGTCAAGGGTGATGAAGGAAAAGGCATCAACGCCTGGAGGGAGGTCACCGCCGAGAACCCGCTGAACCCACTCGCTCGCGGCAGCCTCGCGGAAGAGGGTGTCAAACACCTCGGCTGACAGTGGCGGCCCTTCGGCCATGCGGGCATCGTATACACACCTTTGAGAGGCGGAGGACGATCGACTCGGTCGCTCTTTCTGTCCCAGGGTCGCCGTCCGCGTGGTCGCTCAGCTCCTCAGGTGGTTCTCGAAGAAGGTGAAGACCTTGCCCCAGCCGTCCATCGCCTGCTCGGGTCGGTACATGAGGGTGTGGTAGTAGAAGAAACCGTGCCCGGCGCCGTCGTAACGGTGGAACTCGTAAGCCTTGCCGTGCTTTGTCAGCTCCGCCTCGTGCAGATTCACCTGCTCAGGGGTCGGGTGCTGGTCGTCGTTGCCGAACAGCCCGAGCAAAGGGGCACCGAGATCCTTCGTGAGCTCGATCGGTGCCACGGGACGGGCCGGGCTGAGCTGGTCGTCGGACATGACCACCCCGCCTCCCCACAGGTCCACCGCGGCAGCAAAGCCGCTGACCTTGGACGCCGCCAGCAGGGCGTGACGTCCACCGGAGCACGAACCGATGATGCCGACCTTGCCGTTGGAGCCAGGCTGACCCTGTAGCCAGCCGAGCGCCGCCTCGCAGTCCGCCACGACGCTGGCGTCGTGAACACCCCCCTGGGCGCGGACGGTGGCTGCGACATCGTCGGGGCTGCCGTGGCCGAAGCGGCAGTACAAGTCGGGACAGATCACCATGTAGCCGTGACGGCCAAGTCGTTCTGCGAACTCTTGGGAGAACTCGTCCCAGCCCGGCATGTGGTGCACGAGCACGACGCCGGGAACGGGGGCACTGGCTTCCGGTCGCACGACATAGGCGTGCAGCCGATCGCCTCCCCCGCCTGGGTAGGACTCGATCGAGGCGGTGATCGAGACGTCTGCGTCGGTTCTAAAGGAGTTCCACATTCCTGCGCCTTTCCCTGGAAGTGACTCGATTCTGCTCGGACGAGCGCCCGGTGTCACCTGGGCGAGATGCCTGCGCCCGCGTGAGGGCTTGCCGGCTTGCACGAGAACCTCCAGCCGGGCGAGACCGACGAGCGTCCCAGCGGCGGGCGCCTACCACCCCTCCGCAGTGGCCGGGGAGTGCCACGCCCACGCGACGCTCGCGGGGCAGACTTGCGCATGGGTTCCGACACGTCGAAGCGATCGATCGGACTGCGTCCGATGCGGTCAGGCAAACGATTCGCCACGGGCATCTCGAGCCTGGCCCTGCTCGCCGGGATGTCCGGCGGCGGGGCCGCGGCAGCAACGACGCTCTCGGCCGGCCCGCGGGCGATGCCAGCGAAACACGTCTTGGCCGAGAGCGAAGGCGCCAGGACGGTGACCGGCGCCGACTCCAACTGGACCGTGTATCACGCCAACCTCGGCGGCTCCGGCGCCGCACCGGCGGGCCTCAAGCTCCTCTCGGTCCGCCACGCCTGGACGTCGCCCGCGCTCGACGGGAACCTGTACGGGGAGCCCCTCGTTTGGGACGACAGGGTGTACATGGCCACCGAGAACGACACCGTCTACGCCCTCTCGGTCTCGAATGGGCACGTCGTGTGGAGTCGGCATCTCGCCACTCCCGTCCCCTCCGGCGACCTGCCCTGCGGCAACATCGGGCCGACGGTCGGGATCACCTCGACACCGGTGATCGACACCGCCCGGGGCGAGATCTTCGTCGTGGCTGACGAGCTCGTGAGCGGCCGGCCCCGCCACGAGTTCTACGGGCTCAGCACTGCAGACGGGGCCATCATCGTCAAGCAGCACGTTGACCCGCCGGGCGCCGACACCGCTGCCATCCTCCAGCGCGCCTCGCTGACGCTGGACGGCGGCGAGGTCGTCTTCGGGTTCGGAGGCAACTACGGCGACTGCTCCAGCTACCACGGGTGGGTCGAGTCGGTGCCGGTGAGCGGGGGCAAAGCCCACTTCTTCGAGGTGGACGCGCACGCCGGTGACTCGCAGGGCGCCATTTGGATGGGAGGCGGGGCTCCCGTGCTGAACGCCAAGGGAGACGTCTGGGTGGCGGCCGGCAACGGCTCGGTGCACTCGCCCGGCCGTTACGACGACAGCGACTCCGTCCTCGAGCTGTCGCCCTCGCTGAAGCTGCTGCAGGTCTTCGCGCCATCGGATTGGTACGACGACAACGCCAACGACCGCGATCTGGGCTCATCGGTACCGGCAGTCCTCCCTAACGGCCTCGTCGTGCAGGCGGGCAAGTCGCAGACTGTGTACCTCTTGCGCGCCTCCCGGCTCGGCGGCATCGGCGGACAGGTTGACGAGAAGACCAACATCTGCGGCAACGACGTGGACGGAGGCGTCGCCTTCTCGGGCAGCACCGTGTACCTGCCCTGCGAGAACGGTGTGATGGCAGTCGCCACGGACGCGAAGACGCTGAAGCTGAGGGTGCTCTGGCAGACCCCGACAGGCGCCGGCGGGCCGCCGATCCTGGCTGGAGGGCTCGTGTGGACCATCTCAAGCGGGAACCTGTTCGCCCTGAGTCCGCGCACCGGCAAGGCAGTCGAGCGGTTCTCGATCAACGGCGCCGCCACCGACTTTCCGACTCCGTCGTTTGGAGACGGTCACCTGCTGGCCATCTCGAACGACCAGGTGTACGGCTTCGTCGAGCGGTGATCTCCGCCGGCGACCTCAGTGAGCGAGGCCGGGTGGCATCGTCTGAGGATGCCCATAGGCCGTAAGGGCGACGAAGCCGCCGAAGACGACGATCGTCATCGCCGCCAATAGGCACACCTTCCACGTCTCCGGCTCGCCGGCGGGCGGACGCGGCCTCGGGCTTGCCCGCACGAACGAGATGCTCGTGACGAGGAGAAGCCATCCGAGAGCGAGGAGGAAACGAAGCGACAGCTTCCAAGACCGAGCGTCGTGAGCGGCCGGACGATCCTCTGGCGCCGTACTCACGACCCGAAACGCTAGCAACGCCGGTCGCCACCGAGTCCTGCCCCCTCAGCCGGGGTGGTTTCAGCGTCCGGGCTGGAATCGGCCGTCGTCACCCGGCTTAAGCCATAACGTCGATGTATACAGTCAGGAATTCTCGCTAGCATCCAGCTGATGGACGATCACGAGTGGGGCTTCCGGACCAGGTCCATCCACGCAGGCAATCGCCCCGATCCGTCCACTGGCGCCCGGGCCGTCCCCATTTACCAGACGACGAGCTTCGTCTTCGAGGACTCCGCCGACGCCGCCGACCTCTTCGCCCTCCAGAAGTACGGGAACATCTACACCCGCATCGCCAACCCCACCGTCGCCGCCTTCGAAGAGCGCATGGCCAGCCTGGAGGGTGGGATCGGGGCGGTGGCGACGTCGAGCGGTCAGGCGGCCGAGCTGATTCTCTTCACGGCGCTGGCGGGTGCGGGCGATCACATCGTGGCGAGCGCCGCTCTCTACGGAGGCACCCATTCCCTCCTCGACGTGTCGCTGCGTCGCCTCGGCATCGAGACGACGTTCGTGCCTCCGGATCAACCTGAGGCCTTCGCGGCCGCCATCCGCCCAGAAACGAAGGCGGTGTACACCGAGATCGTTGCCAACCCCGCCGGTGTCGTCGCCGATCTCGCCGCCCTGGCCGACGCCGCCCACAGCTCGGGCGTCCCCTTGCTCGTCGACTCCACGATGGCCACGCCACATCTGTGCCGGCCCTTCGAACACGGCGCCGACGTCGTCGTGCACTCGGCGACGAAGTTCATCGGTGGCCACGGGACCTCCATGGGTGGCGTGATCGTCGAGAGCGGCCGATTCGACTGGTCGAATGGCCGCTTCCCTCGCATGACCGAACCGGTGCCGAGCTACGGCGAGCTGCGTTTCTGGGACAACTTCGGGGAGTACGGGTTCTGCACACAGCTGCGCGTCGAGCAGCTGCGGGACTTCGGCACCTGCCTGGCGCCATTGAACGCCTTCCTCCTCCTACAGGGCCTCGAGACCCTCTCCCTCCGCATGGATGCCCACGTCCGCAACGCCCAGGCGTTGGCCGAGTACCTGGCCGAGCACCCCGCAGTCAGCTGGGTGAACTACGCCGGGCTGAGCAGCTCGCCCTACCACGACCTGGCTCGCCGGTACCTCCCCGGAGGACCCAGCTCCGTGTTCTCCTTCGGCCTCAAGGGTGGACTCGAAGGCGGACGGGCGTTCATCGAAGCGGTCGAGCTCGCCAGCCACCTCGCCAACATCGGCGACACCCGCACCCTCGTCATCCACCCGGCCACCACGACGCACCGTCGGCTCTCGAAGGAGGCGCAGGCGGCCGCTGGCGTGAGCGCCGACCTGGTGCGGGTATCGGTGGGCCTCGAGGACCTCGACGACATCATCTGGGACTTCGACCAGGCGTTGTCCGCCGCAACGAAGGTAGCCGGGTGACCGTCGGCGTCGCCGCCGAACACAAGTCCGAGCCATCTGGCCCGTGGCGTCCGCCCTCGGCCCGGGAGCGTCTGCAGATCCTCAACGAGACGCGGACGGTTGCTGTCGTCGGCGCCTCCTCGGACCCGGCTCGGGCCAGCTATTTCGTCGCCACCTACCTGCTCAGCTCGAGCACCGACTTCATCGTCTGGTTTGTCAACCCGCGAGAGCAGACGATCCTCGGCCACCCGGTCTACCCGACCCTGGCCGATCTTCCCGAGCCCCCCGATCTCGTCGACGTCTTTCGCCGGGCCTCGGATCTCCCCGAGGTCGCTGCCGAAGCGATCGCCGCAAAGGCCCGGACGTTCTGGGCTCAGCTCGGGCTCTGGAGCGACGAAGCCGCGCAACTCGCCCACGCCGCCGGTCTTCAGGTCGTGATGAACCGCTGCCTCAAGATCGAGCACGCTCGATTCGCCGGCGGGCTGCATCTGGCGGGTTTCGACACCGGTGTGATCAACGCCAAACGGCCGCTCCGTCCGGGCCCGCGCCCCGGCTAGCTGACTGTGGCGGCGATCAGAACGCTCGCGCCACCTCGTCGAGGTGCCCGATCAGGTGAGTGCTCAGGTCCC
>Ga0187883_10000242_pt1 | contig 37562 bp, 35 predicted proteins | sample June2016WEW_20_1_2_FD_132966 | JGI IMG/M metagenome (GOLD analysis project Ga0187883, IMG submission 132966) | Peatland microbial communities from SPRUCE experiment site at the Marcell Experimental Forest, Minnesota, USA - June2016WEW_20_10 | ecosystem: Environmental > Terrestrial > Soil >...
TCATTGAGCCGCTGATAGAACGGATGTCCTGGCGCCGAAGGCAGCTCCGTATGAGCAATCCAAATGTCTTCTTGCTTTTCCCGCTGCTTGCGCGTCCCCATCGCCATACGCGCATTCTACGAAGCCTACCTGTGGATTCTTCAAACTCTTTTGCTTACGCATCCGGACTTACACCCCGGGCTGCTAAGAGATCAATCACCTCTTCATCGGGGAAACCTCTTCAGCGTAAGACCGATGAGTTCAAGTTGTCCGATCAGATCTTCAAAATCTTCGTGCCCAAGAGCTGACGTCACGCGGTCCATTTCTGGCTGCGTGAGGCCCTACCGGCCAGCGTAATCGAGTCACGTCGAGACGATCTCCCTCAGTCGTGATTGTTCAGCACTTCTTCGGTGCATTCTTCTAGCTTCTAAGCTGTTAGTTCCGGCCTTTTGCTTTATCTGCTGTTGCCGGCGCGTCGCCCGTCCCTAAATAGCTGCGATTGCAGCTAGATGTCAACGAAACGAGGACCTCCACAGGCGAACGTCGTTGGCGTCGGGCCACTTCGTCGAGCGGTAGACGATATGCAGGATCTCTTGACAGAAGAATGACGGGACATCCATCATACGCACCTGGAATGTCCGTGATGTCCAAAACCGCTTGTTCGAGTGACACCGCAACGATTGGTACGACGCAGCCCAATACATTCGCAACTTGTCCATCTCGAGAAACCAACAGAGAATTTGAAAATCCCATCGGAATCACGCCAAGTCGCGTCTTTTTGTGGGCAACGAGTGCGCCTCCAAACCCGTACCTTGTGTCCGGAGGAATCTCTCGTATCCCGCCCAGTACTGAACTTATCTCCTTCAAGACAGGGCGAGTGCCCAAAAGTGAAGCCTTGCCCAGCGCGACTGCTGGCGAGGGAGATTCGATACCATAGAGCAGTAGTCCAGGGCAGACGGCGTTCGTTCCAGGAGCGTCAAGCCGAAAGATGATTCCGCTCGAGGCGAGCGCCTGAACCAGGAGGGGAGCCTTAACTATCTCACGAATTGACGCCACGCATCTGCCGAATTCCAGCAACTGAGCCTGAACCCAAGGTACATCTTTCGCGTCAAAAAAAGGAAGGTGTGTGAAAAGCCCTTCCAGCCTGATGGACGGGAGATTGGATACGATCTGACCGACAATCTGGACGGCATCCGTTGTTGAAGCACCAAACCTACCCAACCCACTGTCCACTTTCAGGAAGACCGACGTAGACGCTCCGATGTCACGGGCGAGCCCCTCCGCTTCTGGGTAAGATTGAATGGAAATTGTGATTCCAGCATTATAAAGAAGCTTGTTTGGCCGCTCGCCCACGACTGGAAATAGCAGGATTCGCGAAGTGATGCCGGAGTGTCGAAGTGCGATAGCTTCTGCAACAGTGCCAACGGCAAGCCACTGCACTCCCTGATCTTCCAAGCAGCGCGCCACAGTTTCTGAGCCATGGCCATAAGCATTTGCTTTAACGCAGGCCATAATTTCCTGAGTTCCGTTTACAGCTTGCCGCATAAGCTTCAAGTTGTACTGAAGTGCCCCAAGGTCAAAAACTGCTGTACCACCGCCTTGCACCATGTCGGCATCCTCCTGCCTAGCCCTATGAAGCATATATTGCATTATTGACAAGCACAACTATACCTTCCTCGCATAATTCTCACAAAAATTTCATATCAGCACACGGGCTCATACTACCCATTGATGTGATATGATACAAACATTGCATTTTATTTATGAGCAATGACAGTCGAATGCACGCCTTTGATCTGGTCCTGATAGGAACACTGATGCAGCATAAATCGCCTCACAGCACTCGCAGGCACCGTCTCGCGTCGGCTAGAACTAAGGTGGTGTCGCCGAAATTGGACGCTAGTCGCCATGCCAGCCAGGACCGCGAAGTGGTCGCCCGGACGTGGCTCCCGTGAGCTTGCCGTGATCGTATTCGAGTTGGCCGTTTACGATGACATAATTTACGCCCTGCGAGACCCGTGCTGGATCGGTGTATGTTGCGCGATCGATAATCGTCGTGGAATCGAAGATCGTGATGTCCGCGTAGAAGCCTACCTTGATTAGGCCGCGACCAGTCAAGTGCGTGTTCTGCGCTGGCATTGACGTAATTTTCCGGATGGCCTCCGGAAGCGGCATCAACTGCTCGTGGCGAACGTAGTGACCGAGGAGGCGTGGAAACCCGCCGAACGCACGCGGATGGGTATGCGACTCGAAAAGAGGCCCATCGAGTGAAAGCTCATTGGCATCGAGGCAGATCGAAGTCCACGGCTGCTTGAGTGCGTACGTCAAATCTTTCTCGCTGGCCACGAAATAGAGCGCGCCAGTCAGCGCTTTGTCGGCAAGAATAAAATCAACCAGTGCGTCTAGCTCTGATTTCCCTTCCATCTTCGCCATCTGCGCAACCGTCTTGCCGGCATATCGCTTCAGCGCCGGATTGAAGACAACGGAAAATCAGGACGCCCGAGCCGCCGCCGCTGTCGTAGTACAAATTTTCCCAGTCTGTGTGGTCCATGGCCATCTCGCGCTTGATGCGAGCACTAGTCTTCGGGTCGCGCAAGCGGTCGAGGAGCTTGTCCACTCCGCCATCCCCCACCCAGGGCGGCAGTGCTGAAGCAAGCGCAGTAGCGCCGGCTAGGTAGGGGTACTGGTCTGCGCGGATGTCGAGCCCCTCATCGCGCGCCGCTTGAATCTTCGCGACAATCTGCGGCATCGTTCCCCACCGCGACTTGCCGGCGACCTTGAGGTGAAAGATCTCCACCGGCAGACCGGCCTCGCGTCCTATGCGGATCGCTTCGTCCAGGGCGTCCATTTCCGTGGCGCCTTCGCTGCGCATGTGCGTCGCGTAGATGCCACCGTATTGCCCAGCGACCTTGGCAAGCGCGATCAGTTCATCGGTATTAGCATAGTGCCCCGGCGGATAGATCAACGCGGTGGAAAGCCCGAGCGCGCCACCTTTCATTGCCTGCGCCACGAGTGACTCCATCTGTTTTAGTTCCGCCGATGTGGGAGCGCGGTCTTCGTCGCCGATTACAGCCTCTCGCACCTGCGCCGCGCCGACCTATGTGCCCAAATTAAGGGCCGTGCCATGCCGTTCGAGGCGGCGGAAATAGCCGTCGAGCGTCGTCCAGTCGACGGTCAGATGATATTGAGCAAGATAAGGCATCAGTTCGGCGAGTGTTTTCGCGTTCTGCGGCGCCACCGAACCGCCTTCGCCGGTAATTTCGGTCGTGATGCCCTGCGATAGTTTGCTCAGCGAGCGATTGTCGATCAGTAAAGCGGTTTCGGATTGTCCGAGCATGTCGATAAAACCAGGGGCAACAATTTGTCCCATCGCGTCAATCACCTTACTGGCTGGCGCGCCATCCAAATTACCGATCGACGCGATGCGGTCTCCGCGAATTCCAATGTCGGCGGCGTACCAGGGACCGCCGCCACCATCAAGAATGTGCCCGTTCTTGATGATGAGGTCGTAAAGCGCGGGCTGGTCTGGCGGGGTCAAATAGATGGCGGAGGCGATCTGTCCGAGTGCCTCGCCGACTACCTTCGGGGGCACAGTCGGATCGTCCGTCGGGAGCGGAACGCCATTGGCGTAGGCCGCGAATGCAAGATGGCGGCCGTCAGCGGTGGCTATGTAGCCAGCGAGACCCTTGCCGTTGAGCATTGGGCCTTTGTTCAAGGCGTTGTAGGACTGGTAGGTGCCCGTTTTGGCAAAAACATGTCCCGCTGCAGGCGAATTCGCTTCGATGTTCCAAAGAGTCCCGTCGCGCCCAAGGACCGGAAGCGCGTTCTCAAAGAGCGAAAAATCCCTCTGCTTCGACATGAAGACGAGATAGTGAACCATGAAATCCGGCGTGAAGTATGCGGACGGTGCGCCGCCCGCGCCGTCCGCCTGCGAGGCGCCACTCAGATCAAGCCCACCTTTTACGAGAAAATCATGCTCTAGGTCAAAACCGACCTGGTCAATATCCTGCGTCCTGTGTCCGAGGATGGCGCCAAGAATGAAAGGCATCATCGCCGCATGTAAATTCTGGCTGACCTTCAAAGTCACTTTCACCTCCTCGGAAAGCGGAGGAGAAACATGCTCCGCGACGGCATTCCCCTCTGTGTAGGAAGAGGAAAGCGCCTTGAAATCCAGCTTCTCGGTCGGCAATGGCAGGTTCGCTTTGATTCCCCTCTTGCGCAGCGCTTCAACGAACGTGACTTGTGCAAAACGCCCAGGCTGCGGAACAGGGTAGGTCAGGAGAGTTGGAGGCGACCCCAGTGGGATCTTTCCGTTTAGCGCTACGGTGTGCGAGCCGTCCGCGTTCATGACATCAGACGGAGGCTGCACTTCGAACTTCGAGCCTGCAGGCCCGGTCGCGATGTGGTTGACGAATGTTACGTAAGAGGTTTCAGGCGAAATCGTCAGGGTGACGGGTGCACCCTCTTTGCCACCGGCAGAAATGGTCAGATCGATGAGATTGTCGTTTAACGAAATCGGCGAGACGATAGTGTTCGTCCCCAATTTTCGATCACCCTCGGGAAACATCGTGGCATCCACGAGCACGCGTCCTTCGATCTGTTTAACGCCGTGGCCTGCTACTTGTGCCGCAAGTTCTCGAATTACAATTAACGGATCGCCCGGAACCACCTTCGCGTCGGGGCTGCTGTCGGAATACGAATGGTCCTCACTTTCGAATGCAAGTCTTCCATCCGGCTGTATTCGACTGGACAAATTCGGATCGCCGCTTGCCACCAGAATCAGATCCCCTCTTAAGGTGCCATCAGGCTCGATATAGCCCTTTCGATACACGCGAGTGTGAAACCTATAGTCTGGCCCGAGGAGCTCGAGTACGGTGCCCGCAGTCAGGAGTTTCGTCGTTGAACCCGGGGTGAAGAGCTTCTCGCCGTTAAGAGCATAGACAACTCTGTCCTCATCGAGAGAGTAGACCTCCACTCCGAAGGTCGAATGCCTGTATTCGGGGCGATTCGCGATCTGGCGGATCTGCTCGGCCAATGCACTATCTCGGAAAACAGGTGTCGCATGGGGCCGCTCGGGGAAGGCGATCAAGAAGCCTAACGCGAACAGAGAACACAAAATCGGAATCTTGTTCTTCATCATTGGCAGTGAGCGGCTAGATTCGAAGACGTGCTCGGACGCGCAGAATAGGCTTTGTCTTCCGAGCTAGAACGATTTATTGTCAACGCTACCTAGACTCTCAGAAATAAAAGCGGGCGCGATCTCTCGCCGTGTCGCGACCCTTCCTTCGGGGCATGTTACAAACTAGATATTCGAATATTTCGGAATTTTGCCGAGCCTTCGCTGACGAAGACGCCCCAACTCGCATCTTTTAAATCGTAGAGCCGCGTATTCATCGCAACTGCCAACACATATGTAAAACCGCTGCAAGACCGTTTGCATGGGCGCCTCCTGTTACATCGACTAGTCACATCCACTCCTGCGCTCCGAAGCTCTTATCCTAATAATGCAACACGTGAATCATTCCGTAAACTACTATTCGTCATGAACGCTACTCTCATACCGAAATTGTTGTCAATAATAAATTCTTCTGCCAACGGCTGCGCGGTTTCAGGCCTTGGACATCCGTATCGGACGCATGTGATACAAGTGTTGCGTTCGTGTCTATCTAAAGGTCGCCAAGCGCACACAAATCGGAGTCGCCGGGGCCGGACCAGCAGGGCTGCTGATTGCTCACCTGTTGCGTCTTCAGGGAATCGACTAGTACCGTGACCGCGTGATTGAGTAGCCAAATGTATGTCGCGCCTTCTTGCGCGTAAAGTCCCATTGGATCAGAACGTGATGCCAGTTCATCCGACGAGTCCAGGCGCGAGTGTGAATTCGAAGCGAATCTTGATGTCCGATCCGCTGCCGACCCAGACATTGCCGCGAAAACAGGCCAATCGCAATCTCTGCCTGATTCAGCCAACTGCCGTGGGCCGGAGTGTAGTGCACTGTAAACCGCTCCCAGAGCCAACTGCCGTCTTGCTCGCCAAAGCGTTCCACCACCGCCTTGCGGGTGTGCGAGCTCAGATTGTCCATGATCAGATGGATGGTATCGGCTTCCGGATAGCAAGCCGCAATGTCCAGAAGGTAATCGGCGAACTCGGGCGAGGAGCGGTTGGGGGTCACCTTGAGAAAGTATCGTCCCGCCTTCGGTTGCACCCCGCAGAACACGTTGGCTGTGCCGCCACGCTCATATTCGCTATCGCGGCGCAGCGGTTTGCCTGGTTTCATGGCCAGAGGTGGACGAACGTCGCCGTGGAGTACAACCGGCTTCTCGTCCACGCAAACCACCGGTTCCCGTTCCTGGAGGGGCTTTTCGTAGATCGCCAAGATGTCCTCCATGCGCTGGATGTACTGCTCATCGAGTTCCGGCACGCACCACATTTTTTCCCCGCCACGGCTTCAGGTCGTGGGTTTGGAGCAAAATCCGGATGGTTTCTCGCCCCACTCGCGGCACCAATTTGCGTTTTACCACCTCTTCGGTTAGCAGGCGCACCGTCCAACGTGCGCAGCCTTCCGGCGGCGGACCACAGGCGAGGGCCACGAAGCCTTGCCGCTGCGGTTCATCCAGCAGGCCAGGCTGTCCGGGGCGTGGCCGCTCGTACAAGGCCCGCTCCAAGAACGCCAGGAGTTGGGTCACTTGTTGCGGGGAGGCTTACAGCCGATGCGAACCGTGTTGCGCGCCTTGGCCCTGCGGCAACTGGCCGATGGCAAGCCCATCCGCGAGGTGGCCAAGGACGTGGGGTTGACCCCCAAGACCGTCTGGCTGACCAGCCAACGCTATCGCCGAGGCGGCTTGGGCCCATCGTGGATTTATAGCTGGAGTATGAATGAGCAATCTGGAGTTCAGTTGTCGAAGGTGTCTGCGTGAGTGATTGATCGCGTCACTCCGGGAATGCTCTATTCCGATGGTCCCGTCGTTGCCGTCATTCGCGCAGAGGACAAAGCGGACGCAGCGCCAACGACACCGAGTATGGCCTCTCGGCCGCAGTCTTCAGCCGCGATGTCGCAACGCTCTGAAGGTCGCGAAACAAGTCCAGTCGGGGATGTGCCATATCAATGGCCGCTCGGTTCACGACGAAGCGCAGATGCCCTTCGGCGGGGTCAAAGCCAGTGGCTACAGCCGCTTCGGCGGGAAAACTGCCATCGCCGAGTTCACCGATCTGCGCCTGATCACCGTTGAACCCGAACCTGGCCACTTCCCGATCTAAGATCCGCGGCAAGTCCCATGGAAGCGTTATCCTCTACGCCCGCTACTTCCTCGGCACCGCTTTGACTCCGGCGGGTGCCAGTCTCAACTAGTGCCGCACGATTTCGAACACTTTTCGCAATGAATCTGGAAGGCGACAACTGCGGCGGACTTATCATAAGCCAGCCGAAGTATACCTCTATTTTGGCGTCGGGTTTGTTCAGTGGCGCTGGCGATGCGTCTACGCTGGATATTGAGCGAGTCACTATGGCGTCAGCCCCGATGCAGATCCCCTTTCCGACGCAACCATAATCGTCCCCCTTCATTGTGGGCCTCGGCTTGTGACCGTGAGATGGGGAGTGAAGCCCCGCTTGCGATACAGATCCAAATTCCTTTCATACAGTCCGCTCGAAATATTCCGATTAAATATGGTCAAGGCTCGTCGGCGATGTCCTTCAATCGCAGTGCCCTGCGCTTTGCCGTCGGGTGTGCCTTCAAATTCGTAATGGGCGATTCGACTGTGTTTGAGTCCTCAAGATGTACTTTGCTTATCCGCGTCGCCACGCGGGACCCCAGTCTGCGATTGTTGCGCACGTAACTTGAAGCGCTGAAGCTTCCCGGTCGCTGTTTTGAAGAGTTCGCGTACGAATTCAATCCACCGTGGTCGTTGATAACCAACCAGTCTTTGGGCTAACCAGTCTCGGAGATCCCCGGCGAGTTTGTCGGTGGGATGGAAATCCGGATTAACCACGATGTAGGCCACGGGCTTGAGAAGTCGGTCTGCATCCTCGCGTGCGACAACGGCTGCTTCGAGGACCGCGGGGTGCGTAACCAATGCGCTCTCAACTTCGGTGGGATTAAGCCAGCGCCCGTTTACTTTGAACAAATCATCGGAGCGCCCAGCGTACCAAAAGTAGCCGTCCTGATCCTGGTAGTATTTATCTCCAGTGCGAAACCAATGCCCCTCGATTTTGTCCTTGGTCTTTTCGTGCTGGTTCCAGTAGGTCGCGCAGACAGAATCTCCCTTCACCAACAGATTGCCCGTTTCGCCGGGAGCAACCGGCTTCTCATCTTCATCGACGATCTTGGCTTCGTAGCCGGGTATTACCTGGCCGCTCGACCCTGGTCTCACAGCTCCGGGGCGGTTGGATAGGACCATTTGTAGAGTTTCGGTCGAGCCGAAAAGCATCGAGAATCTCCACGCCGAATCGCTGCTTGAAACGCTCGAACACACCAGCAGAGAGGGCTTCACCGGCGGAGATGGCGTGGCGCACACTGGAAAGATCAAACTCGGCTCGATCCGCTCGGCGGTGGGCCAGCAGCGTTGCATAGTTCGTGGGAACCGAGAAAAAAAGGGTTGGGCGATAGCGTTCGATGTTGGCGTAAATGCCTTCAGGAGTTGGGCGGTCCGGCGAAAGTATGCTGGTGGCGCCGGCTGCCAACGGAAAATAGCCAGCGTTCCCCAGTCCATACGCGAAGAATAGCCGGGCTACGCTGTAATAGCGATCCTGCTCATTCATCCGCAGAATGCCTTTTGCGTACAACTCCGAACACACCACCATATCGTGATGGAGATGAACACAGCCCTTGGGGAATCCAGTGCTCCCCGAAGAGTACAGCCAGAATGCGACGTCATCTTTGCTGGTCGGGGCGGCATCCAATTCGGGAGATGAGTTTGCGACAAGTTCACTGAAGCCAAGGCACCCTGCGTACGCCTGTCCAACCACCGCGATCTTCTGCAAGTACCTGAGCCGCGATCGAGGAATCAGTCGCAACTGCGGCAAAATTGCTCCGCTCACAAAGACTACGCGCGCCCGTGCATCGTTCAGCAAGTATTCGTAATCTCGAGCGTTCAGGAATGTATTAATGGGTACTGCTACCGCACCGATCTTGATCGTCCCGAAAAAGCAGTATATGAATTCGGGGATGTCTTCGAGCAACACTACGACGCGCTCTTCAGGGCGCACATCCAGGTCACGCAGAGCGTTCCCCACTTGGTTCGTCTTTTGCGGGAGCTGCTGATAACTAACCTGCTGATCGCCACACTCGATCGCGATCTTCGGTCCTCTGCCTTCGAGGACATTGCGATCCACAAAATACGTGGCGACATTGAATGTTTGCGGTACGGTGATCAACGTAATCTCTTATGGCTAAAGGTGAGGACACGCGTCCCGCCCCGGGCTCGATCCAATTATTCGACTTTACTTTCATTGATCAAGGATTGGTATGACTGCCGCGCGTGCTCATACGCTCTTCTTGCCTCGGGCAGCTCCTGCTTCGAGATCGCAGCCGCATTTTGACTCCAGCACTGATCGACCGCCTTTAATAACCATTCCGCACTGCGACGAGAGGCGCGGATCGGCTTCCCTCCAACAACTACGAAGATTGGATTCGTATGCGCAGAGGGAGCGATCCGAAGAGCAACCCAGCTACTTTGGCGGATGGGAACGACAAACTTGAGCTTCTGAGCAGTTCCGTCCGCATTGATTTCCTGCCGAACCACCGCCTCACCGTTTACAATAACTTCCACGGGTACTTCCCGCGTGTCACCAATGCGAGCACGCTCAATACTCCAATAGGGCTGTTCGTCGAAGGGGACCTTGCGGATTTTGTCATCCGGGATGGGTTCGAGATAAGCAGCCACGTTAGCTTCAACCTGCACCGTGCCCGGGCCAGGTAGCTCGACTTCGCTTCCCCGCGTTCCAACTTCGGTACCATTAACCGTGAAATCCATCAAGTGGCTTCGGCCATCGGAGACATAACTCTCACCGTCGCGGATCGCTTCCATCCAGTTAGGATAAGTCAGCGCCCCACCGTCCACCTTGGCGTAAGTCCTGGCCATACCGACTCGAGTGGTATAGATGCAACATAAGTCCGTCTCGCCAGCGATGCGAGTCCGGAAGCCAACATTCAGCGTGTGATACCACAAGTTGAGATCATAGGGGAATGGCCCGTCGCCCACGCCAATAAAATCGACAGTGTTGGGGTAGGTGACATCCACAATGGATTCGAGTGCGCCGGGCGCATCAAATGCCGGAATTTCATAATTCGGCAAGCGAGTGCTTCCAAGCGCGAGCCCCCCTCCTGCGTGCCCGAAGCCCACCGTCGCACCTTGCGACTTGGCCCAACGGAGAATTGGCAAATCCCAGGTCGGCCAATCTTCGATCTGCTTTGTACCAGGGTAGTCCTGGTCGGCGAGATTTAACAAAACCAGGTGTCCCGCGCGACTCGATGGAAACCCGGAAACCTCGAGATCATAGTGGAGCAGCGCATCGGGCCTCGAGAATTCATTGTCCTGTCGGCCGCGGAAAAATTGCCGTTGATAGTAGTAGGCGGGTCCCCAGTTAAGAACGCTGGCCACATTGAGGTGTTCCCCACGAACCTGCCGAGCCATGTCTTGGGGCAGCACCCCAAAGGTCGGGTCCATATAGTAAGCGCCACCATTGGCGTGTATGTGATGATCCCCAGAATACCAGCCTGTTGAGGCGGGGCTGATCCAGCGCTTGAGATGAAAGGTGAGTTCATTCGGTCCCTTTGTATCCACGATAAAGTTCTGCGTTTCGATAAGGTATTCGGGGCCACCCGTAAATGTGGCGGTAAAGGAGCCCGGCGGCAGCGAGATGACCTCTCCGTCAGCGCGGTAGACTTGCGGCTCGAAGTAAAAGTCAGGGGCCAGGCGTTTTTCAGGATTGGGATAAACGCGACCAAGGCTATCTCGAAAAATGAAAGATGCCATCGTAGGGTTGCCGTCGTCGTCGAGCACATGCAGCTTGATGTCCGGGGACGATGCAATATTGAAATGGACGGTAATTTCGTTTGATGAACTGCTAACACGCTCGTTTTGGCCTAGCGTAAAGCTCAGCTTGGCTGAATGCTGACCGGCATCGCGGCCATAGATCAACAGGATGCGGTATTCGAGTCCGAAGCCCGAAAGTCGCGGCTCCGCCAGCATGCCTATGTCGTCGGTCCCCGTCTCTTTCGGAAGCCGCGGCACCATCGATCCTTCAACGCAAAGAGAAATCTCCATCCAGAGATCACGGATTTTCTCTGCACTCAGGCTGGGCAGCGCCGGGCGCGATGCGCTCTCAAATGTGGACTTGTAGACCGGGCCGCTGTTGGGGCTTTCGACTTTCATCCGCGCCTTGACGCCAGCTTGGTTCACGATCTTCACGAGAAAGAGCCGCGTACCATTTTGAATGAGGTCCGCGTTTGCCTCACCACGCGTGACACCAACACGGCTCTCCGGATTGATCGTAACTACGACGAGCGCGTGCTTGTCGAGAATCTCCTCGATCGGTTTGGCGGCTTTGTCGGGGTCAGGATTGGCAATGGCTCGGTCGATGGCTTCTTCGTCAGATTGGGAAAAGGGCTCGCCAAAGAAACGATGCAAGGACTCAAGTTGGCGCACTTGGGCAGCGATCGGCTGCAATCGAGTCTGCGCCTGGAAGTTGTTCTCAGTGCCCTGGACCCGGCTCCAAACTAGTAGCAACCCAACCGCAACCAGAACGACCTCTTTCCCACGTTTCATGGCAAGACCTCCGGTGGAACGACACCGCCTTGAGCTTGGCTTCGCTATCATTGGATCGGTGCGCGCACAGCAAGTCCGGGTGCGACACCACTCAAAAGCTGACCATCACGTACGACTAGAACACCGTTAACGAGGACAAATTGCACATCTTGCGAATATTGCAGCGGGTCATCATACGTGGCCTTGTCGATGATGCGCTCGGGATCGAATACGGTAATATCGGCGTCCGCGCCAACCCGGATTCTGCCTTTATCGGTGAATTGGGGAGCTTGTTTCTGAAGGCGCTGTGCTGGCATCAGCGTCATCTTGCGTAGCGCGTCCATCAACGTGAGAACCTTTTCTTCCCGCACGTAGTGGCCGAGGACGCGGGAGTGTTTCCTGGCCTCGTGGGTGTATCTTGGGACCGGTTATCGGCCCGCCGTCACTAGCGATCATGACGGTTGGATCCGCGACTGCTTGTCGGACGATTTCCTCCGGCATCAGGTGGATGACCACAGAAGCCCCCTGCTTGCGATATTTGGCGAACGTCTCCGCGGTTAGTCGCTCACCCGTATCTGCGGATTGCAGGTTGTTGTCCGAAACTCCCATTCGTTCCTGCCAACCCGGATCAAAAAGAGCAGTGTTGAGAGGACCGCTAGCCGCGCTATAGGGATAACATTCTGTTGAGATGTCAATCCCGCGCGCACTCGCTTGCTTGATAACTTCCAAAAGGCGCGGCGTATCCCGCAATCCTACGCTGGTGATATGAACGACGTTTAGAGAAGCTCCGCTCGCAATCGCGTCCGCAAGCAGTTCTTGCAGACCTTCCATTGCGCTGCCAGGCTCAAGTGTCCCCAGGAAACGCACGTGTACATCGTTCATAGCGCTATATTTTGCCGCGAGTTGAAACGATTCGTAGATTTCCCAACGGGAGGCGCCTGGGGTGTCGTTAATGTCGTATCCGACGGCGAGCGCGCCTTGTCGCAAACCTTTCGTCATCAGGTTGAGAATCTCCACCTGTTCTTCTGGCGTCGGGGCGCGATGGGAAGCCTCCTCCTGCAGAGGTGTCCGATCTGTGATCTTCGCCATCACATCCATGCGCACCAAAGATTCGCCAATGCTAACGCCGTAATTGATTAATGTTTTCCCTGCCCGGTTGGCGTACCACTTGTCTACGTCATCGGTTCCAGTCTCCAGTTCCAAGGACGTGGGCACACCATCGTGTGCCTGAAAAGCATAGCTGCGTGGCTGCTGCGCGTGTTCATGGAGGTCTATGAATCCTGGTGCGACGACCAGTCCCTTTGCGTCAATTGCTATCCGGCCTTGCAACGGTGAGTTCGTCAAGGCTCGGATTTTTCCGTCACGAATGCCAATGTTTCGAGTAGCATTCAGACCCGATTCAGGATCCATCACGCGCCCGTTCAAGATCACGACGTCATATTCATCCGAGGCAGTAGCAATTCTTGGCGTGCCAGTCGAGGAAAACACAAGCACGATACCTAAGTGCATCCCTTTAACGCTATTTGTCATTTTCATGTGATTCCGCTGGCTCAGCGCCATCGAGCGGAACATCATAGGCGGCGGCCGCAATTTCTCCCAGTGCTTCCAGCAGAATATGGGCGGCGGCCTCGGGATCATGTCCCATGTGAACATGAGAGTGCCGTCCGATTGAATACGGTTTGAGAGGTTTGGATCTCCGCTCGCGACAAGGACGAGGTCTCCATCCAGCTTCCCCTCTGGATCTACTGGCCCTGTCCGGTAAATGCGGGTGTGGAACCGATAGTCTCCGCCAAGAATTGCCAGCAGTGTCCCTTCCGTGAGGAGCTTCGTCGTAGAAGCAGCTACGAACAGTTTTTGCCCGTTAAGCGAATACACGACCTTACCGGTATCCAGCGCGTAGAACTCGATGCCAAAGTTGGCATGCCCAAACTCAGGCCGGCTTATCACCCTCTGGATGCGCTCAGTAATCGGCGCGTCCGTCTGTGCACTGAGAGGCGCAATTACAGCAAGAATGAAAACAGTCAGTAAACAGGAACCAAGTGAAAATGAAGACGATACTCTAGTTCGCACCTGTAATCCTCCCAGCGACCCAACTGCGGGTCTTTTGCCGCGCCCCATTGGAGCCCGTGGTACTACTTTGCAAGCGCACATTCTTCTTTAAGCTGCTCGTAAACCTGCTCTGCACGATCGTACGCGCTTCGCGCGGTCGGGCGCTCATCTAGCGAGATTTGACGCTCTTTTTGACTCCAGCACTGTCGCACTGCATCGAGGGCCCACTGTGCGCTCGCAGAGGATGTGCAAATTTGTCTCTCATTTACAACTATAAAGATGGGGTTAGTGTGCGCCGCCGGCAAAATCCGAAAGGCCATCCAACTGCTCTGCGTCACTGGCACGTCGAAAGATACGTCTTGAAGGGAGCCGTCGGCCATAATGAGTTTGCTTTGCGCCACCCTGTCGTTGACGACAAGTTCGACTTGTACTTTTCGGGTATTCCCCACGCGGGCGCGCTCGATATCCCACAATACGGCAGACGGTCGGCCTTCCAGATCCTGCACGACCCCTCCTCCGTATGGACTTTTCTCAACTTTCAGATTGGGCTCTAGCCCCAGTAACGCCGCCACTCGCACACTGGCGTGAACTGTTCCAGGTCCCGAGAGACGAACTTCGCTGTTGCCCACCCCCACCGAAACATCGTTCACCGAAAAATCCATCAGGTGGGCTTGCCCAGTGGACACGTAGCTCCTTCCCGATCTAATTCCAGCAATCCATTTGCTATAAGTCAGCGGTCCCTCAACTTTCACGTAGCTACGCCCTTGCCCCACGCGCTCATCCGTAATGCAGGGAAAATCCGTTTCGCCAGCGATGCGTGTTCGGAATCCAACATTTAAGATGTGATACCAGATGCTTAGTTCCCACACATAAGGTGTGTCCCCTGCGGAAATGAAATCGACAATTCCGGGATGAGTCACGTCAACAATGTATTCGTTGGCGCCTATCGAATCAAAGGCAGGCAATTCGAAGCTCGGGACTTCATGGTCCGAAACTTCCAGGCCCCATCCCGAATGCGCAAATCCTGTGACTGCACCCTGCTGATGGGCCCACTGGAGGACAGGCAGATCCCATGTGGGCCAGTCTTCAATCTTCTTTGTACCAGGATAATTCTGGTCCTTTAACCCTAACAGCACCAAGTGACCCGACTGGCTCGACGGAAAACCCGACACCTCCAGATCATAGTGCAGTAGCTCGTTGCGCCGAGAAACGGGATCGTCCTGACCGGAAAAGAACTGTTTCTGGTAATAATAGCTTGGCCCCCAGTTCAGAACTGCCCCTATGTTGAGCTTCTCCCCTTCGATCTGGCGCCCCATATCTTTGGGCAAGACGCCCTCTGTCGGATTCTGATAGTGAGAGCAGCCGGCGGCATGAATGTGGTGATCGCCGGAGTACCACCCGTAACGGGAGGGATCAATCCACCGCTCCAATTGGAAACTAAGCTCCCTCGGAGCGTCGGCAGTGACATCGATTTCCCGGCTTTGGACAAAATACTCTGGCCCGCTTCCCACTTCCATCGTGTAGCGGCCGGGCGGCAGATCAATGGTTTCCCCGTCGACGCGGTAAATCTGCGGCTGAAAAAAGAAATCGGGCGCCAGGCGCTTGGACGGGTTCGGGTATAACCGGCCATGTTGGTCCCGAATCGTGAAAGACGCCATCGTTGGCTGATAATTCTCGTCGAGAACGTGCAATTTTATCGTGTGTGAGGGCAATGCGTGAAAGACTACGAGAATGTCATTACGGAACCCGATGTCCTGGGAGCCCTGTCCAACGTTAAAGCTGATCTCGGCAGCGCGCTGTCCGCTGTCGCGGCTGTAAACCTCCAAAATCAAGTATTCCAGGCCCACGCCCGACAGTCGCTCTTCCATGGGGGGCTTGCCGTAGATTGAGATTTCAGCCCATCGGTCACGCACATCCGTCGCTGTTAGCTCGACCGGAGGAGTTGGACTCCCGTTGGATCGAACGAATATGGGCAAACTGTTTTTGCTATCTACAACTAGTCGAGAAGTGATGTGCGCCCGATTCAGCACCTTCACAAGAAAAAATCTCGCGCCGCCTTGCACAAGTTCTGGCTCCGCTGCACCATGTTGCACCTTGACCCGGCTCTCAGCATTGATATCTACGACGGCGAGCACCAGTGGATCAAGAGCCGCCTCGATTCCCCTCGCTGCTGCAGACTCGTCACCATTGCCGATCGCTTCAGCAAGTCGACGCTTCTTCTCATCGGATAGCGGTTGTCCTAAGAATTTAAGGGCATTTCCCAATCGCGATACTTGTAATGCCAACGGCTGTAGGAGAACATCCCGTTCGACGCCAACTTGCCTAGGTGCGACCTGTGCCTCCACGGCGATGCAGAGGAGAAAAACGATCAGTACAAGGATCTTCATAACTCCAGGCCTCCAGGTACTTCTTGCCCGCTATGCCACTCTGGCTCCATCGTCGCAATCCTCACGGCAATCCCAACCGTAGGTCTTTTGCAGTTTCCTTGGCAATGGGGCGTCACCGGCCCACATCGCCTGTTCTTGCATAAGAGACTCGTGACACTGTTGCGAACGCACTGTATGCGTTATATGCTCACAATCATCTGTTGGCCAGCATTATCTGATTACAATGCCAGTATTTGCATCCTCGCGATGAGCAGTATATAGGTGCGGCACGAAGAACGCAACATCTGTATCATATGGCGTGTGTCGTTGCTTCACCGGCGCGGAGGACGCGGGACACAGACTGTTGCCAAACCCAAGCAGCCTGAGTACCAGCTAGATCACCCTTGGCCGTGACAAAGGCGTAGACAATGGACTACCTAACGTCTTGAGAAGGGAGCAGGCAAAGTGACCTTTGTGAGAAATCACGTACTTTATGGCGACCTGGCAAAAAATCCGGGCACCCTCGTAAGGGGCGATGGAGTGTACGTCTATGACGATAAAGAAAAGCGATATTTGGATGCGATTGGCGGCGTGGGCGTGGTTAATATCGGCCATGGTGTGAAAGAGATTGTGGATGCACTTGCTGAGCAAGCGCAGAGGCTGGCGTTCAGTTACGGAACTCATATGGACAACCAGCCCAGGCAGGCTTTGGCCTCGATACTGAATGTGTGGGCGCCAGCCGGGATGCGGGAAACCAAGACACTCTTCTGTTCCGGCGGCGCTGAAGCGAACGAAGCTGCACTCAAGCTCGCCTATCAATATCACTGGGAGCGCGGCGACCGGACCAAGCGTAAGGTCATTGGACGCTGGCAGAGTTACCACGGAAATACGGTGGGCACACTCTCGATGAGCGGCAGAACAGCGTGGCGGCGAATGCATGATTCTCTTCTCCTTAATTTTCCTCATATTCCCCCGCCGTATTGTTATCGCTGTCCTTGGGGCCGCTCTCCGGACGAATGTGGGATGCAGTGCGCGGAAGAATTGCGACGATCAATTTGCCAGGAAGGGCCAGAAAACATTGCCGCGTTTATTGCTGAGCCCATCATCGGAACTTCAATGTCGGCGGTGGTCCCCCCTGACAAGTACTACCAGAGCGTCCGTGAAATTTGCGATGAATTCAATGTCTTATTTATTGCCGATGAAGTGATGAGCGGGGTAGGGCGTTCTGGTCGAAAGTGGGGCATCGAACACTGGGGAGTGGTCCCCGACATAATCACCACCGCGAAAGGCATCGCAGGCGGTTACGCGCCGCTTGCGGCTACAATCCTGAGTGAGAAAGTTTGGCGGGCCATTGCCGACGGTACGCATAGGGTGATGCACAGCCATACCTACGGCGGCATGCCACTGAGCTGTGCGGCGGGTGCAGCTGTGTTGCAGTACATCGAGAAGCACGATCTCATCACGAGGGCCGGCGTTAGCGGTGGCAAACTTCTGGCGAAACTCCAGGCAATGCTCGACGATCTCCCATGGGTTGGTGATATACGCGGCAAGGGCCTTTTCATCGGGATTGAGATCGTTGCGGACAAGGAAAGCAAAACTCCGTTTCCGCCCGAGCTGGACGTAACGCATCGTATCGAAGATGTCGCATTCAACCATGGGCTCCTCATTCTTGGTGGAGCTCCTGGATTGATCGATGGAGAGGGTGGGGACCACTTTGAACTGCTTCCGCCGTACACCATAGAAGACGAACACATAGAGTTCATCGTCGGCACACTTCATGAGAGCCTGGAAGTGGCGCTCTCAGGACTGTCTGATCGATACAAGGCTTGATATCGTGGTTTAACTATATGAAATGCTGGCAAGGCAAGTTTATAGTCGTGAACATTTTGTTCTTATTGGTGGCAACAGCGTTCGGCCAAGATAAAACTACTTTGCGGGGCTTTACATCGGGTCACAGCAAGAACGAGCGCGAGCTGGAGAAGAAGTTCATGGAGTTGCCCGATCCGGGTCGGGCGCTGTCAGTACACAAGATTCTCACCACCGAGCCGCATATAGCCGGTAGCTCCGCTGATCGGCGGACAGCCGAGTACGTGCTGCAGCAGTTTCTGAGTTTCGGCATTCAAGCTGAAATTGAGACTTTCGATGCAGTGCTTTCTGAACCAAGTGAAGTCAAATTCGAGCTGCTCTCGCCTGTCAAATTCTCAGGGCCCACCCCCGAATACGTTGCTGAGGATCCAATCTCAAGTAATCGTCTCAACCCGACCGCATTTAACGCGTACTCCGGCTCGGGGGACGCTGTGGGTCCGGTGGTATACGCGAATTACGGACTTCCCGCTGATTACCAATTTCTGCGATGCAAAGGTATTTCTACCGCTGGCAAGATCGTGATTGTGCGTTATGGAGCATGCTATCGTGGTGTCAAAGCGAGGGCTGCGGAGGAGAATAGCGCCGCTGGCCTCCTGATCTACTCCGATCCTCAAGACGACGGTTACCACGCCGGAGATCCTTATCCCAAAGGACCGTGGCGGCCCGGCCTCCGGAGTACAGCGTGGTTCAGTTCTTTATGAGTTCATTACTCCGGGTAATGTCGCTGCAGACGGTTCCAACGTGCCGCATCTCCCGGTCATGCCGCTGTCCTATTCAGATGCTGCGCACATCTTGGAGAATTTGCAAGGTGCAGCGGCCCCGCCCGAGTGGCAAGGTGGGTTGCCATTTCACTTATCACATTGGCTTGGGTCCCGCTACCGTCCGCATGCGCGTTCGGATGAACCAAGTGGAGCGACCGATATGGAACGTAATCGCGAAAATACGTGGCACACAAGACCCCGAGGAAATCGTACTCGTCGGTAACCATCGCGACGCCTGGGCCTATGGCGGAGTAGATCCCAACAGCGGCACGACGTCCATTTTGGAGATGGCCGCGCAGCCTCGGCGTGCTGCTACGCGAAGGCTGGCGTCCGCGCCATCTGGCTATGTAGTTGGGACGGCGAAGAAATGGGCGAATTCGGGTCAGTCGCATGGGCGCAGAAACATAGTGAAGACCTGACGCGTGCTGCGGTAGCCTATTTAAACATCGACTACTCTGTCGCTGGTGACCGCTTCTTCGCCTCGGCAGTGCCCTCCCTTAAGAAGCTTTTATCTGAAGTGGCTTCTGATGTTCAGGATCCAGCTGGTGGTTCGGTGCTGGATCGAGCCAACAAGCGGTTGAGGGAAGCTCTACGTTGGAAACTCGACCCGGGTTATCCCGCCGAATTGGGGGCAGAACCGAAGTCCATCGAGCGACAAGAATTCGAACCCGGGAATCCGGGTGGGGGCACGGATTACATTGCTTTCCTCAATCATCTGCGCATTCCCTCCGCGGACATGAGGTTTGACGGTTCCTATGGCGTTTACCACTCAATTTTCGACAATCACCGATGGATGGAAGAATTTGGCGATCCCAAGTTTGCCTACCACATCACCATGGCCCGTCTCCTCGGCTTGATGACTTTGCGCCTCACAGAGGCGGACATTCTGCCACTTGACTACGAAGCATATGGCCAGGAGATCAACACCTTTCTTGAGGGAATTCGTAACAAGATGGCATTGTTGGGACAAACAGGGCGATTCGATTTCGAGCCCACACAGCAAGCTGCTGAGGAACTGATTCACGCGGCGCGAAATTTACACGAGCGCTGCTTCGATCTGCCGCAGCAAGGTCACAATCACTCCCTATGGTACAAAAAGCGCCGGTCACGTCATGGCCAGGAATCGCGAACGGCAAGACCACACCGCAAGCCTACAACAAGGCAACGATCACAGTGCAAGCCTACTGTCGCTTGCTCAAGGAGTAGGGTGGGCTGAAGCTAGATGAAGTGAAGCAGTTGAAGGAACTGGAGAAGGAGAACACGCGGGCTAAAGCGGCTGGTGGCCGATGTCCACCGCCTGCTCGGCCACGATGTGCTTCAGTTGGCGATTCTCCTCCTCCAGCTGCCGCAACCGCTTCGCCTGGCTCAGTTCCAACCCACCGAACTTACTCTTCCACCGATAAAAACACGTCCGCGTGATCCCGTGCCGCCGGCACAGTTCCCCGGTTTCCACCCCCGCCTCTGACTCCTTCAGCACGGCGATGATCTGTTCTTCGCTGAATCGACTCTTACGCACGGCTCCTCCTCTGACCCTGGGCGGGTCATCCTAAATGGAGAAGTCGCATTTTCAATGGACTAATTTCTGGGGGGCATATATGGACCCATCCAGTTTGCAAGGGCCTCGCTGATAGCGGCGTGTGAAAGAGACGCGTGCATATATCCGGCCTCTAAATGGAAGACGTTTCATCTTCTGGGCCCTGATGGAATCTGCGCTTCTTCTCCTAATCAGGTCAACGGCCTTGAAAGGCCCCGCTCCCCGCAGGTTCTGAAGAAGCTGGTCTCACCACTTTCGCCATCATGTTTGGCTCAAGCATCTCGACTAGGACATCTCAACTCAGCTACTGAAATCTAGGCAGCGGGCCGATACACTTGTTGCTTCGCTATAAGGGACCAGACAATGCGTGCATTTTTGTTGGCGAGGGCGACACAAGCTCTTGCGGTTCCCAGTCTCCCTTGCTTGTCGTTGATCCAGCGGCTGCGACAGTCAGACTTGGTCTTGGCCCGATAGACCACCGACCTGGCTCCATGCACCAGCAAAGTGCGCAGATAGGGATCGCCACGCTTGCTGATACCCAGCAGTTGTGTCTTGCCTCCGCTGGAGTGCTGTCGCGGTACCAGACCCACCCAGGCGGCAAACTGCCTTCCGTTCCGAAAAGCGTGGCCATCGCTGATGGCAGCCACAACCGCCGTGGCCGTCACCGGCCCGATGCCTTCCACGGCGCCGATACGCTGGCATTCTGCGTTCTCCCGGAAGGCCCGCTCGATCCGCTGATCGGCAGAACTGATTTTGGTTTCCAGTTCCACTAATTCTTCGTAGAGGGAATGGAACAAACACCGCGCCGACATCGTCAGGTCGTTGGCGTCGTCCTCCAGCACTACTGGGAGATGCCGCCGCAGCTGGGCTACATGCTGCGGAATTACGATCCCGTACTCCGCCAGCAGACCGCGAATCTGGTTCACCAACTGTGTCCGGCAACCGATCAGCCGCGACCGCACCCGATGCAGGCATTGCAGATCCTGCTGTTCAATCTTCTTGGCCGGAACGAAGCGCATGCTCGGTCGGCCCACAGCTTCACAGATCGCCTCCGCATCGTTGGCATCATTCTTCTGCGACTTTACATAGGGCTTCACAAACTGCGGCGCGATCAGGCGCACCGTGTGCCCCAGTCGGCTCAATACTCGAAACCAATAGTGCGCTCCGCCGCTGGCTTCCAGTCCTATCAGACAAGGTTCGACTTCAGCAAAGAACGAAGACACCTCCACTCGTCTCAGCCGCTTCCGCAAGACCACCTTGCCCTTGCAGTCCACTCCGTGGGCTTGAAACGTCTGCTTCGCAATATCCAGTCCAACTGTCACTATCTTCATTGGGAACCACCTCCGGGACTGAGCTTACAATCATTCCGGATGGGTCCATACCATTAGGTCACATCCACTGGCGCATGTCGTTCTTTGCCAGCTCGATGAAAAACGTTCCGAAGCGATTGCCCACGCCCCGCGATCCCGAGTGAAGCAGGAACCAGCCGTTCTCATTTTCATCGAGGCAAACCTCGATGAAGTGGTTCCCGGTGCCGAGCGTTCCGAGGTGATTGATTCGCTGCACATGGTTCAGCTTGGGATACTTCTCGATGATCGCCTGGTAGGCGGGGCTCCATCTTCGCCCACATTTCCAGATGATGCGCCGGAGCATCGCGCCACGCTCCGCGGTCGTTCTTGCCGCCATTGTCGGTACGACCGTGCGGCATCGCCTTCTCAATCGCTGGACGGATGCCGTGCAGATTGTCCGGCAGATGATTAGCGTGCAGAGAAGTCTTAACCGCCATCATGCCACAGCCAATGTCCACGCCGACTGCCGCAGGAATGATCGCGCCGCGCGTCGGGATCACGCCGCCCACCGTGGCGCCGATGCCCCAATGCACGTCCGCCATAGCCGCTACCCACTTGTAGATGAACGGCAACTGCGCGACGTTCAAAAGCTGCTGGCGTGCGGCGTCCTCCAAAGGAACGCCCTTGGTCCAGGCCTTGATGGGCACACCCTGTTTGGGTCAAAAGCCAAACCCCATTTGGTTCCCAGCAGCGCCACCGAACCATCGTAAAGAATCTTCCGGTCGGGCAGAGGAACGCCCTGTCAGCAATTATGGAAGCAGCGAATATTGTAAAAGCGATTTTTGTTCTTCCTATAGATCAAGCTTCCGCTGCATATCTTCGAGCGTGATGCCTTTAGTCTCTGGATACACGAAGAGGACTACAAAAAACTGCAGGGCCGTCATGGCTGAGAAAAAAACAAAAGGGTAGCCGCCCGAGGATGCCGCCATTAGCGGAAACAACCCGGAGATGATCGCATTCATGAACCAGTGGGAAAAACTGCCAAGGCTCTGCCCCTTGGCCCTGACCTGGTTAGGGAAGACTTCGCTGATATAGACCCAGATGACAGCGCCCTGGGAAAAGGCGAAAAAGGCAATATACCCAATCAGCAACCAGACCAGAAAATTCTGGTGGCGCTGAGTAAAAAAGATGGCTGAAACACCCGCAAGACATGCACATGTGCCTACCGAACCGATCAGAAGTAGTTTCTTGCGACCCATTTTGTCGATTGCCATCATCGCCAGCATAGTAAACGCCAGGAGTGTTGCCCCGACTGCCACGCTCTGCAGATCGGCGGACACTTTGCTGAATCCGGCACGGGCAAAAATATCATTCAGATAGTAGAGAATTGCGTTAATGCCAGCGAGTTGGTTGAACATGGCGATCGAGACTGCTAGAAAGATTGGGAGTCGGTACTTGCGTGAGAACAAAGAATTCTGCGAGGGGTGATCGAGATCGATCGACGCGGTGATGTCCTTTAATTCCTGTTCGTAATTCTCCTCGCCAATAAGTTGAAGCACTCTTACTGCCTCGTCGATTCTTCGCTTCTTTACCAGCCAGCGCGGGCTTCGCGGGATGCCGAAAAGCATCCCAAAAAAGAGGCCTGCAGGGATGGCTGACACCCCTAGCTTCCAACGCCATTCAGCCGCTCCCAACTGCAACAACCCAATCATGTAATTGGAGAGGTAGGCCAGCATGATCCCCAAGACGACGTTAAACTGAAAGAAGCCGACCAGTCGACCCCGCCAGCTGGCAGGCGCGATCTCAGCAATATACATTGGCCCGAGGACGGAGGACCCTCCGATGGCGATTCCTTCGATAAAACGAAACGCGACAAGCGTGGGCCAGCTCCAAGCGAAGCCGCAACCGAGAGCAGAAACCAGATACAGAATGGCCAGGATTCGAAGGCTGTCACGCCGGCCGTAGCGATCGCCAGGGGTACCGGCTGATACGGCACCAACGACAGTCCCCCAGAGCGCGATGGCAACGGTCAATCCCAGGGATCCGGGCGAAAGGCGGAAGGTTCTACTAAGGTCGGCAGTCGTGCCGGCGATGACGGCTGTGTCAAATCCAAATAACAGACCACCCAATGCGGCAACGACAGTGCTCTTCACCAGATCCTTGTTTAGCGTCATCGAGCGGTGCCCGGCAGAAGAACCATCTACCGGAAGCGCGCGAGTCGAAGATTCAGGATTGGTTTCCATGCCAGGAACCTAGAGCTCCGTAACTCTTACTGCACATGGCAAATTCTTCCGCCGAGGGCGCCGTCTTTCATCTGTTGCGCTACCATCGCCTTCATCTGCTCGAGTTCGGCCGGCGTGGGGGCGCGGTCTTTATCACCTATCACCGCTTCGCGCACCTGTGTCGCACCAACGTATGTTCCCAGATTGAGCGGTGTGCCTTGCTGTCCGAGGCGGCGGAAATAGCCGTCGAGCGTTGTCCAGTCGACGGTCAAATGATAGTGATCGAGATAGGGGCCCAGTGCAGCCAGTGTCTTCGCATTCTGCGGCGCCACCGAATTGCCCTCTCCTGTAATTTCCGTCGTGATGCCTTGCGAGAGCTTGCTCAACGATCGATTGTCGAGGAGCAACGGCCATTCGGATTGTCCGAGCATGTCTATGAAGCCCGGCGAAACAACGTCGCCCGTTGCATCAACCACATCCTTGGCCTTTGCATCGCGTAGATCGCCGATTGCCGCGATACGGTCTCCCCGAATTCCAATATCGGCGGCGTACCAAGGATTCCCTGTGCCGTCAAGGATTTGGCCGTTCTTGATGATGACGTCGAAAGGTGCAGACTGATCTGGCGTTATTGAATAAATGGCGGAACGGGTTTGTCCGACCATTGTCTCTTGTATGGTCGGATTGTTGTTCATTAAGAGCGGAACGCGGTCAGCATGGGATCTAAAATCGAGACGGCGACCGGCAAGAGCCTCTGGGGTTATGTGACCACCCATCGTCGCCGTTTTGTTCAAAGTGTCGTGAGAACCGTAGGTGCCGACTTTCGCAAAAACCTGCTCCGCTAGGGGCGTATCTATACCGACCTTCCAAAGAGTGAGCGCCCCTAGCTCGATCAGCGAAAGTAGCACCCAAACGCTGCCTTTTAGCATCGCTGGAACCGCTACTACGTTCCCATTGTCGTGGATATCCATCTACCGCGTGCAGATTCGTAGGTTTTGGAATTTCGCTGAACCCTCTTTTACGAAGACGCCCCAACGTCCACGCTTTATTTCATAAAGTCGAGTATTCATTGCAACTCTGTTATCGGCGTAGACGACACAAGCGGTGCCATCCACGAAGATCTTAAGATCAACCGATTTCCCAGACAAAAGGATGATTGGCCTTTCTACCCCGACACTGAAAGGAATGTCGCCAGACCGCGGCCAGGTATCAAGCACGAGTCGATTCTGAGCAGGCTCGAGACGGATGTAATAGGCGGAATCGAGATCTTCACTCACGCGGAGCATCAAGCCGCAGCCATGGGTATTTCTCGCAAACGTAACTGTAGCTTCAATTTTGCACCGGTCGGGCATAATGCCCGCGGGAGAGCAGGCAAACGCCCCGGGAGCGTCAAGTTGAACACCCTCCTGCAGAGCTTTCATGCCTATTCCACCTTGAAATTGGTAAGCAAGATTCTTGGAAAATGCGTCATTCACGGTGTCGGGCACTTTCACAGACAAAGATCCGTCGGCTTCTTGAAGCAGTTCATGCACTACAAGATTCCCTCCCCAGTCCCATCCTGATGGGCATCGTATTTATCCGCGAGCATCGGAGATAGAGCACATCGACTGTAGGTTAGCGCTCAGCGCGATGTCCGCGGATTCCGCAGTCGGGTCTTCATTCACGTCCCACGCATCAGCAGAGATGTGAGGATACTCTTCATTACGGACCAAAACATTCCAACCGTACGATCATGATCGTAATAAGTCGCTCGTGCCCGTACAGGTGTGTGTCTTATAAAAGATAGACGATCATAAGTCAATCACACAACGCAATATATGTCTCACGTCGCATGTGCTCTGTGTGGCTTGAGTCTTAAATATTATCAGTTCACCTTTACACTCTGCAATATACATGTGTATACTCGGTCTCGCGACAACGCAATAGATGTATCAGTGACTGTACGGCGGCTGCCCTGTTCCCTGTAGCGCCAGTGGCGAATGTTTGAAGCTTACGAAAACCTGAGGGAGGTGCCATTCATGTCAGACGTTGGTCAGCGTCCCGAGAGCGTAAATGAAATCGCCAACGCTTTGCCGGAACAACAGCCAAGGGAATTATTGGGACCAATCGCTGCTCCGCACTTGACGGCAGTAGTTGATCTTGCCGCCCTTCGACATAATTTGAAACTGATACGTCAGGCATCGGCACCGCGCCAGGAAGTTATCGCGTGCGTCAAGGCCAATGCTTATGGCCATGGTCTCAGGGCGATCGCTGAATGCCTGCAGGGCCAAGGTGTGCGATGGCTTGCCGTAGGGAGTCCGGCGGAGGCCATCGCCCTCCGCAAATGGGGCATTACTTGCCGCATTCTGCTTTTTCCGACCGTTGGCAACCGAGCAAACAATGTGTTGGCAGCGTCCGGCATAACAATCGGAATTCAGTCTTACGAAGAAGCAGAGGAGGTTGCTCGAACTGTCAGCGGCTCGGTGTCGGTTTTTCTCAAGGTTGATACCGGGTTGGGTCGATTTGGCGTTCTGGCCGCCGATGCGGTTTCAGTGGCAGAACGAGTTATGTCAAAGCTCCCATCGGTCATGCTCGATGGGATTTTTACACACCTCCCCTTTTCTGGCTTGAGCGAACTACCATGGATCGAAGAGCGAATGCGAAAATTCGATCGGTCTGTAGCGAAAATCCGTAAAAACAAGTTGAGTCACCTTTCATTGTTCAGGCATTTTCCTCCGGTGGCATCGCGTTTGGACTGAAGTCTGAAGCAACAAACGCCGTTTGTCCTGGGCAGTTGCTATTCGGAATTGAGCCAGCGAATTTGTTAACCGCCGATCAGACTAGCTCACTTGGCAGTCGTCCGGTGCTCCGAGAGGTAAGAACCGTCGTTGGGGCGCTGCGTCGTATTCCGTCTGGAACCAGATTCGGATTTGGCGGGGCCTTCGTCACCTCCGGAGAATCTCGACTAGGAGCATTGCCGGTTGGCTTCTCGAATTCGATTTTGGTATCCAGGGAAATCCAGGGAAGGGCAGGTTGCAAATCTATTGGGCCACGTTGCGCCGATCTTGATGGTGGGATTGGAACACGCCGTTGTGGATGTGAGCGGAATTCCTGGGGTCCACGATGGATGTTTGGTTACCTTGCTGGCTCGAGACTCGGCCTTGGGAGTGACACTCGATCGTGTGGCACATTTACAGCAGCGCCCAGCGGTTGAGGTATTGACTTCCTTAACTGCTAGGGCCGCCTATGAGTATGTCGACCCTAAATGAATCTAGCGCTAGTGAGTAAGTGCTACCCTCTTAGGGTCGCAAGCCGCGCTGGTGGCGGTCTTAGGCGTGTTTCCAGCAGCGTGCGAGAAGTATCGACAATACCCAAGTGTGGCCTTGTTCCGCAAGGTGGGAGAACGAACAACGTAGAGTGTTACGCCGGTACGTGAGCTGACAACCACCAATGGTGCCCTCGCGCGACATTTCTTCACACGGCCAATCCAGACTCCTTCGCGAACTAGGATTGCGCGACGCCATGGCGATCGTGGCGGGAACAGTAATTGGGTCAGGCATCTTTCTTGTGCCGAATAGCGTGGCGAGCCAACTGTCTTCTCTTTCCGGAGTTCTCTTAGTGTGGATAATCGGAGGCCTCTTGAGTCTGTTCGGCGCACTTGCCCTCGGCGAACTCGGAGCTGCTTTCCCAGGAGCGGGAGGTCTATATGTTTATCTGCGAGAAGCTTACGGTAAAACAGTCGGCTTTCTTTATGGATGGGGTCTACTGACACTCATCCACTCGGGCAGCATCGCAACCTTAGCTGTTGCGTTCCGAATTTATCTGGCTCAGATTGCGCCGCTCACGATAACCGAGGAAAAGGTCGTCGGCGTTGCGGGAATTCTCGTACTCACAGGCGTGAATTGCGTGGGCGTACGGTTTGGTAAGGGTGTGCAGAACGTCTTCGCCCTAGCGAAACTTGGCGGATTGGGGCTTATGGTCACTCTCTTGTTCTCTCGCGGACGCGCTCATTTGTTGGACGCGAGCTTTTGGCCAAATGGGCCTGTCGAATTCCATCCCTCCCATTTCGGAATCGCGCTGATCGCTGTACTCTGGGCATACGAAGGTTGGCACGTCGTTTCTTTTACGGCAGGTGAGTTCAAGCAACCGAAAAGAGATCTGCCTCGTGGCCTTCTCTACGGTACGCTCATCGTTGCCACGACCTATTTTCTTGCGAATATAGCCTACTACTGCGTTTTGACACCTGCGCAGATCTTAGAAACAGACCGCGTCGCAGCCACGGCCGTCAGCTCTGTCTTTGGGGGAGCCGCTGCCTTCTTCATTTCTTTGCTGATACTGGTGTCCATGATCGGAGCTGCGAACGGCATGATTTTGACAGGCCCGCGTGTCTACTACGCAATGGCTGCAGAGGGCTTGTTCTTCCGAAAGTTTGGAAGTGTAAGCGCGCGTTTCCACACTCCGGTAGTTGCCATTGTGGTTCAAGGTGTGTGGGCTGCATGTTTGACGTTGCTAGGAACATTTCAGGAACTCTTCACATACGTGATTTTCACAGCGTGGATTTTCTACGGCCTAGCTGTTGCCGGAGTGATCGTTTTGCGAATTCGTCGGCCCGACCTCGATCGGCCGTTCCGCGCGCCTTGGTATCCCTGGTTGCCGGTTCTCTTCACGATGGCGGCTATAGGAATTGCCGTAACAGCTGTTTTGTCGTCACCTTTGCATGCAATTTTCGGCATCGGCCTGATCCTGAGCGGATTGCCCGTGTTTGCAGTCTTCGTCGGGCGTAACAAGAGCCAGACCTCTCCTGCGATAGTTTCTCCCGAGTGAGAATCATCTGAGGCGAAAATGAATCTCCGATTTGGAGTACTCTTGGCGATTCTTGCTGCTATCATCAACGGCAATTTCGCCCTCACCCTGAACCGGCGTAAAGTTCATGGGCCGATTGCGAAGCAGAGTTGGAGATCGGGACTTGGAACGAGACTGTATGCGTTCGTTGGTCAGAAATCCGAATTGGCGTTCAGGGACGGATTCGTCCGGAGCTTGCGACTCTTCTCCAGTCCGGCGCCGGGGGAGCAAACGTCCAGCAGTCGAAAGTGGAGTTCGCTACACGGCCCTCCCCTGTGGGGCACCCTTCGGATTACCCCTGACGCCGGCGTCGCTTCGCTGCCGAGTTACTAAGCGCCGTTTAGCCCGCGCTGGCGCCCCCGCTGGGGCGGGTTCTTTCTTGGCTGTGCGCGAGAATGCCCTGGGCGAAACATCTTTAGAAACAGACCAACAAAGCGATGCATTGTGAGCTTTCGGCAGGCTTGCGCAGTTTAGGGCACAACGTGGATCGAAGCTCCACAGCGGGGCGGACGTGGCTACGTCGCGCTACAACCAGGGGAGAGCCGGAGTGAAGCGGTCCCCGGCGGGCTTAATGGGTGGCAGCGCCCCGGCCTGCGGAGTGATTGGGGAACGACGCCCGGAGCGAGTCGTTAGCCACCGCGCACTCATTGCACAGCCGCGGTCAGATTTGTCGATTTGTCGGCGGTGGGCACCGCAGCATTGCACTGCAAGCAAAAATGGCTAGGCTTGCGGGTTTTTCTCTCAGAGCCAAGAACGAAGGTACTCAGCACGCAAACGATTGAACAATAGGCGCTTAGCTGAAAGATCTCGACATCCCTTGCCGATATTTCAAGATTTTATTGAATAATCTATAGACTTTGAGCATCAAATTACATAGGATTCATGAAGTTTGCATTGGGGGAGATTCAAATGAGCCAGACCAGCGCGGTTGAGTTGGATGATCGGAAACTCCTTGGCTCTCGAATTAGAGAGGCCCGCGAGAAGCTTGGGTGGTCACAGTCAGAACTTGCACAAGCCGTCGGCTTTGGTGCGTTCCAAATCGTTTCAGCCATTGAAAATGGACAGCGCGAAGTCAAGGCATGGGAACTCTTCAAGATAGCCAGTTCTCTGCACTTGTCGCTAGAGTCATTTTTGGGAGGGCAGCAAAAGTCGGAGCCCGTGTTGCTTTGGCGTGCTCAACCCCAGACTGGCTTTAGAGAAATAGAAGCGCGTTTCATCGAACGATGCGAGAGATATGCACTGCTTGAGCAGTGGTGTGGTGTCTCTCCTTTGCAGGAGCTAAAGCCAATTTGTTTTTCTCTGCCTGAACCCACATTCGTACAGGTGGGGCGAGAGGCGGAAAACATCAGAGACTACATGAAGCTCGGGGGACGCCCAGCCTGTTCGCTCGCCAAAACACTTCAGGAAGACTATGGCGTGAAAATCTTCTACGAAGATTTTGGAGATCAAGGAGCGGCCCTGTCAGCGAAGGGGGACTTTGGCTATGGAATACTCATAAATTTGGGCAATGCGCCTTGGCGCAGAAATTTCAGCCTAGCCCATGAATTGTTTCACCTGTTGACGTTTGACCACTGGAAGTCTCCGAGGCAAGAGAAACTGGCTGACTCGTTCGCTTCGGCACTACTTCTCCCTGCTGAGCCTCTACTGAGCATTCTTCGCTCTCGAATGACGGACGGAAAGCTCTCGTTTGAGACGCTAGGTGAAATAGCCCGTGAATTCGAAGTCTCGATGGACGCACTCTTGTGGAGAACGGTGAACTTGGGAGTCATAAAGAAGGAGGCTGTTGAGGAAGCCTTCAAGAACCCAAATCTTAAGGCTCTCGACAAACTCAATCGCGTGTGGACTAAACCAGACGCATTGCCCGAACGCTACGTGCGTCTGTGCTACACCGCGTACAGAACGGGAAAGATTGGGCGAGCGAAACTTGCTGAGTTCTTAGAGACCAGTCTGGTTGATCTCATGGCAGAGATGAACGCACAAGAAGAAGAGGAAGTCACCAACGATGGCGAAAACCAGATTGCTGTTGTTGGATGCTGACATCGTAATTACCGCCCATGTATTGGGAATATGGGCGCAATTGAAAACGGCCTATCGAATTGCGGTTCCTGCAACGATTGTTCGTGAGGCTCGATATTTCAGTTCGGGACAAGGTCGCGGGAGTATAAGTCTTCAGGCCGAGATAGATCGGGGTGAGATCGATTGTCTTGAGGCTACCGCTGAAGAACTGATCTCCACGTTCAAGGATTTCGATCCGTCCTTCTCGGCGGGTATCGACGCGGGCGAGAAGGAGGCGATTGCTCTCGTGAATTGTGGTAGGTGCCCTGACTACTCTTTCTGCACTGGAGACACAGTGGCAATGGCGGCAATCGGGATGTTGGATTTGGGCAACGCCTCAATAGCATTTGAGCATGTTGTTCATGGTGCGAAAATCAGTGGCGTTCGACCTCGACCGAGCCTTTCGAACAAAACCCACCATGCCCACGTGCAAAAAGGGAAGACACGCCGTATCACTGGCGAGGGCTTCAAAACATCTCCCTTGAAATAATCCGTTCTGTGCGTGCGGAGGCATGGCACAACTACGTCACTCCGATTACCGCCCTTTTGGTTGCACGGTATCGACGAGCACGGCAGGATCCACGACCATCTTGCGCACGATGGCCTGCCATGTCGTCCACCCGAGGTAGCAGCGCATAATCTGGTCGCGGCCCGAAGGATCAAGATGTGGCAGGCTGTTGGCAATTACACTGGGATCGGTGACCGCTTCGATGTTACGTGCCCGATCGGTTCCCAGCCCGCACAAGTCCTCTTCGACGACGAGAAGAACAAAGGCATGCGAACGACTTGTTGCCCTCGCCAACTCCAACGCACACTCCATATTTCGAATTACCTGATTGCGTCCGGCCCACCACGTTACCTGCCGCGAGGGACCGTCTTCGGTGCGCTTGCCTTCGATGAACACGACCGTGCTCTCCGTGAACAAAGCACAGTCCACCGATGTGACTCCCTCAAAGCGCCACCATGCCCGTTCAGACAGATCGCGCGCGGCATCGAGTGACCGTAGCCCTTCGCGCTGGATGAAGGCATCGCCGGCCAGAAACGCCCGTCTCTTCACCTGGGTTATTTCATTCCACTTTCGCCAGACTCGCTCCGGGGGAGCGGCCAATGTGGCAGGATTCGCCAGCAGGAAACGCAAGAACTCACGAGGGGGTGGTGCAGAAAACTCGTACTGCGGTGGAGTCGAAAGCTGGCCTGGCGCAAAGTCATCTGCGATGCAATTAGATCTGCTCGCCAACCGCAAAAGTGGCAACAGCCAGTTGGTGCCGGTCGGATCGGATGCGTGCAAACTGTCGAGAACGGGTTGGACGCGTGTCAACGAACTGTTGCGAATGCACATTGGAGCGACAGTATCATTTGCCGCACCGTCGTTGAAACGTCGAAATGCTGAGTTCCATGATGGGCGACAATCATACCTCCCGGAAAGAATGCTTGACGCCGGACAGTTCCCGTCCGCCCGGAACTTTTGGGTCCAATTGGACCCAAAACCTGCTCTATAGATCGGAGACTGCTGCCGCAACGGGTACGTGGCTCGGTGAACGGTACGAATGGCCTCACTAAGAATTTGGCGGAGATGGCGGTCGCAGCTTCGATGCTCTTTGCCGGGACGGCCTGCGAAAGCGCGGAGTAAAACGATCCGGTGCCAATGGCCGGGTCAAGAAAACGGAGCCCCCCCCTCCCCTAGCGTTTTGTGCGCGTAGCGCGCAAGGCTCAGGGCAAGCTCGAACGGGGTAGCGAACTGTCCCCATTTGGTGAATCGTGGGGAAGTCACTAAGCGTGGACTGCGGGGAATTGGTTACGGAGTTCTCGTCAACAGCAGAATCGTGCTGATGCAGGTCAGATAGACAAAATCAGTTTCGGCGGGACTTAGGTTGAATTGGACAGCCATTCCATGCCCAAAGTTTCCGTTCCTCAGTTGGTTGAGTCCAGTGAGCATCGCTATGACTTCCGCTCTCAGCAGATGGTTGGCTTCGATGTGGTTCTTCACTTGCCCGAATGTGTCATTGTGTCATTGGGACGCTGGTACTTTATTTTTGCCACTGACTCCATCGCATCGAAGATGTTTGAGCAGGCATCACGATCACGGCGCGGTCGGTCGTCATAGGCGTCACGAGCCGCATTCAGTAGCTGTAGTGCTGGAGCATATGCTGGATTGCTCAGTTCCGCGAAAGCTGCCGCGACCATCGCCTGCGCGGCGACGGGTAATACCCGCTCCAAGTGCCCCTGAACCGACAAGTCCCACGCGCACCCATACGCTGCGAGAATGCGGTTGACCCCCTCACGGTACTGTTCCGCGAGTCCGGCAGCATTAAATTCGGGCCACAGTCTGGCAATTAGGTCGTAAACTCGACGCCACTCGGCTCGACCCCCATCGCGCCCCGCAGCATATCGAAATCCAGCGTAGGGTTGTCCGGCAGCGCCAACTCCGAGACTTTGAGCGATGATTCTGTGAAGACGTTGCTCTCCTACGGCGTGGGGGTTCTGCTCGGCGAGGCCGAAGACCAGATCGACAAATTCTTGACGCATGGGAGCAGGGGCATCTTCGACATTCCTGATTGGCGGATTAGCGCCCGCGTTGAAGTTAAAATCGCGTACCCAGTTCATGTTCTACTTTGAAAAATCCGGCAGCGCTGGCTCTATCTTGTACTCGTAGTGTATTCGGGGTCGTCCATCGCTTCTTCATCCTCGCGCAGCTTCCTGTCAGCCTCCGTAGGAGTTCGATAGGCCCCATAACGAGATACTGACTTTTCGCCCGTTCTGACGTGAGTGGCCGTTCGAACTATGCGGTATAAGACCCCCGTCGATCTATCGCGCTTACTCATGATGAAATTGTACGCGAAGTAGTTCGACGTTCCTCAGCGGCCAGCGGGTGCATTTGGCGCATCAATCCAGGGAAACCGGAAAATTGAGAGCGTGTCTTCCAAATACCCGACTACCACGTCAATGTCGGCGTTGTGTATCAGGGCATAGTACGTTCTGAATTTTGCAACGAGGGTATCGACGGCCTCATTTAGTTCGCGGTGGGTTGGAGCCGGAGCACAACTGTTCCTGTCGTGGTGGGCGACAAACTGATCGACGTAGTCTTTGACTTTTTTGCAGGTCGTATCTAATTCCGCCAGATCGCGCTTCAGATCGTCGGCGGACATCTTCCCGGCTAACAGGTCGGGGTAGGCAGCGAGTTGTTCGATCAATCTCCTGAGGGAGACGGTTCTGGAGTCATGATCCACCAACCTCCGTACCCGAGATGCTGTGGCGTGTGCGTATGCGTCGTTCAGCATGTCAAAAAACGGACTCCGCGTCGTGAGCAGGCGAGCGTTCTTCTGGATCACATCTCGTTGCACTTTCCAATACACGTCACGGTCAGTTGCTAGGTCTTGGACTTCATTTCGTATTTCAATCATCTCCTGAGCCGCCCGCGCCCGAAAATTTGAACTGTTCATCTACTTAGCCTCGGCAAGTTCCCAAACCAAGTTGTCCACAATCTTCAGCAAAGAAGTATCCCACCTGCATCGGGGGCTGCTAGAGAGCCACTCTTCAGCTTTGGACTGAAACAACGGCGACTGGAGAACCGGATAGAAGAGCTCTTTGAGCATTTGCTCAAGTATCGCCCATCCATTTTCAATCCCGTGCGGAGGCGTGGCGTCTGCAAAGAGAAATTCGAGAGTGTGCCCCCCGTCCACTGGAGGAACGAGGTTTGGAAGCAAGTGGGCCATGACTTTCGAATCTCCAACGATTTTCGGAGGCAGAACCATGCAGTCGATGCCGTAGAAGACTTCTTTCAGTTTGCTCCAATCGGACACGTCGAGACCGCTCGGCGTCTTTTCCCGAAGCTGCATCGCTGTCGCCCAGACGGACTGCAACGAAGAACGGTAGCTTCCGAACTCGCACATTCTGGGCCCACCACCCGTTCGCTGCATTTTCCACGCAACCAGCATCGCATAGGAGTATTCAGCGAATCGCTCGAAGTCCTGAGCGCGGGCCGCTTCGAGACTCTTGAGATGGAAATATAGACTGGGCCAATCCAACTCCTCGGCGCGGCAGTACTTGTCATGTGTTTCGTCGAGAGTGGCCAGCAATTGAGTTCGTTGATCGTCGAACATGCGTTCATCCTGATCGGCACAATGCCGCGAAAATCCGCTGCATCTTCGCTGCTAACTAAGCGAACAAATTCTCCTGGTGTTCGAAGCGGACGTGGCCGTCAATGTTCTCAAGCACGGCGCGGGCAGGTATTTGAGCGAGTTCCTTCGGCTCTACCTTGTGCAGCCCTCCGCCATACACGCGGCCTTCTGACAGAAGCTGTGAAGGCGTGATGCGCTGCAACGCCTCGAACACCTTCGCTTCAAGTTCCGGATGATCTCTGAGCGCCTCCTGCAAGCGGCTCTTTGGATAAAGCATGAGGTACACATTGTGAGCGGTCGCCTGTGACCGATTCCAGATGAACCGGAACGGATGTTTGCCGTTGCGGGAGCGCCCCATATAGGTGCAAAGGAATGGAGCGGGAGGCCGCTGCTCCTGCGAATACCACGGAGCACGGTGACTGGACAGATAAGCATCGTGCACATCCTGGGTGCGGCCATGCTGTAGATATTCATAGAAGCGTGGCCACTTCGACCTGATTTTATCTTCGGGTTCGTTGCAATCCAGCAGGTAGAGCCGGGGAGACACCGCGGGGGCTCCGTCTGGAAGGGCCTCGATGATGTCGGCAGTGACATTACGCGGGCCGGGCAATATGGGCTTGAGGAACCGGCGCGGGATTTGCCATTCGTCGGCCTGCTCGGAAGTCATGATGAAAAAGCTGTTGGAGCCGGTCGCAAGTCCGCGTTTGATTGTGAAGATGTCTCCGAGGGTTAGCTCGCCCGTATCGCTCACGGTCGTCGTCGCGGGGAACTGCGTCCATTTCCGAGAGCGGCGAAGCACGTCGAGGGGGATGAAAGCTTCACTCTGAGGGCCGTCAATCGGGCCTGCAAAGGAAAAACGGATGCGATGCCCTGGCGAAGGCAATGATTTACGAAACACCACGACGGCAGACGAGACCAGCGCATCCGTGAACTGCACATCCGTGGGGCAGAATCGATGAATATGCAAGAGCGTCACCCGTTCGCTGAGATACCGGCGAATGGTGGCACCATAATTTACATCCATAAATTCCGAGGGAATAAGCCAGATGGCAAGCCCCTCATCTTCCATCCAGTCATGGCACAAAAGCATGAAGTAGCAATAGAGTCCCGCAAGACCGCTGATCTCCGTATTAAGAGACTGTGCTAGACGCGTCTTCAGGCGGTTCTTCTCGGGTCCTGATAAATGATGGTGGCGGACATACGGCGGGTTGGTAAGCACGAGGTTAAAGCGCGTGGCCGGGGGCTCCTGTTTGGTGAAATCTCCGCGCACGATATTGAGGCCGCTCTCACCCCAGAGGTCTTCGGCGCTCTTTGCAAACAGCGGGTCAAGCTCGATTCCGGTGGCGGCCTTGATTGCCTTCGGCGCGAAGGTTTGCCTGAGCGCCGAATAAAAGGAGCCGGTGCCAATCGCAGGGTCGAGGAAACTGATAGGCCCCTCTCCTGTCTGTTCCTGCGCATAGCGCGCAATGCTTAAGGCGAGTGCGGGAGGTGTAGCGAACTGTCCCCACTTGTTGCGTTCAGCGGCAGTCTTGAGAGCGTCAAGGCGGGTCTGGTGTTCCTGGCGTCTCTCCTCCGTGCTATGCGATGCGGCAATTCCCATAAACAACCTTTTAGATTCCGAGCTGGTCGAGGTCCTGGGTACGGTGTTCCCAGATCCAGTCTATGCCTTCAGCCGCCTCGTAGCCGAGATAGGCCGCGTCAAAATACCCGCACAGGAAGAGCACAAACTGCACGTTCTCGCCGTAGGTGGCTTTGAGCTGGTTGATTTTGGTGGCCTCTTCTTTGCGGCGCTTGTTGACGTTGGTGAAATCCCCAGCGGATTTTGCCTCTATCAGTATGGGCAGATGGGGAAGTCTCGCCTTCCTGGGCTGAATCACTGCGTCGATAGGAATCTTAACGGCCTTCGCTTCTGCCTTGGATGGCTTCACGAGAACATTCATGCGGAAGCAGAATGTGCCGGGTTCCATCTCATTAAGCGGTGTGGCGGCGGGGTGCGCCTTCAGCTTGTATCCGCGCTCCGTCAGGTACTTCTCGATGAGTGCGAGCTGGCGTTTCTCCTGAGCGTTTCGCACGATGGGCTCGGCTACGGCTCCGCACAGACGGTCGGCCACGATGGTGGAAGAGCGGTAGCGTTCTTCCTTGGTTGGTTTGCGTTTCTCCTCCAGCCACGGAAAGATATCCACGTCCAGCATTCGCGAGAGGATACGGGTGATCTTTTCGAGATGCTCCGCAAGCAGTTCCGGGGACAGAAGCCGGGGAAGTTTGTCCTCTTCAAGGCAGCCAACAAAATTCTTCGTCGAATCGGCAAGGCCGATGAGCCGGTCACGCGCCAGCGGCGGGCATGTGGACATGCGCAGAGTCGGCAGGATGCCGGGATTGGCTTTAATTACATCCGGTGTGATTGTGGTCAGGTCTTTGGTGAGCGTAAGGCCCTGCTCTACGCTCTCAATGGTCTTCTTGCGGGTCTCACGGTATGCTTTCGGCGCGAACTTCATGAACCATTGATTGAACTGGTCAACCGAGGCGCGCGTGTCGGATTTCCACAGGTGGGGCTGGTCGGCGTTGATGGGCATGGGCTACCTTAGTACTCAAGAACATAAATACAGTGACGTATAATGTTATAGAACTTAACGCTGAATGCGTCTAGACTGGTCCTCAGGAGAGGACTGTCTTGTCGCGTTCTAGCCCATTTCGCATCGTGCTCACATCCATAGAGCAAGAAAAACTGCAAACACGAGCCCGAAAATATACGTCACCGTATAGAGA
>Ga0187883_10000246_pt1 | contig 37383 bp, 26 predicted proteins | sample June2016WEW_20_1_2_FD_132966 | JGI IMG/M metagenome (GOLD analysis project Ga0187883, IMG submission 132966) | Peatland microbial communities from SPRUCE experiment site at the Marcell Experimental Forest, Minnesota, USA - June2016WEW_20_10 | ecosystem: Environmental > Terrestrial > Soil >...
TCAGGGGTCAGGCTCATCGCAACACTCCGATCTCCTGCTCGACAGCGTCCACGAGCGCGCCCGAGGACACCAGCTCGATGACGGCGTCCACATCTCCTTTGAGCTCACGGTCGGCCTCGAGGTAGGCGACGACCGAGCGCACGGCGCCCACGGCAGCGGCGGCCGCATGAGAGGTGCGCAGGGGCGAGCGCAAGTCGCATGCTTGCGCTGCCGCCAGCACCTCCAAGGCGACGACGGTGTCTGCATTTCGGACGCAGTCGCGAGCATGGCGAGCGGCGATCATTCCCATGCTCACATGGTCCTCCTGTCCCGCCGAGGACGTGATCGAGTCGACGGTGGCCGGATGGGCGAGGCCTTTCGACTCCGACACTAGGGAAGCGGCCGTGTACTGGCAGACCATGAAGCCGGAGTTGATGCCGGCTTTCTGGACGAGGAAGGGCGGCAACCCGTTGGACGTCTTCGGATCGAGCAGCCGGTAGAGGCGCCGCTCGGAGATGGAGGCGAGACCGACGCTGGCCGCCGCCAGCGAGTCGCACGCATGGGCGACGGGCTGTCCGTGGAAGTTGCCGCACGAGAGGATCTCGTCATCATCGGCCAGCACGATCGGGTTGTCGGAGACGGCGGCCAGCTCGTACTCGAGCGTACGGACGGTGTTGGCGAGCACGTCCCGGAACGCCCCGTGCACCTGCGGAGCGCAGCGGATCGAATAGGCATCTTGCACGATGTGATCGTCGTGGCGGTGTGACGACAGGATCTCGGATCCGGCGAGCAGTCGCAGCAGGTTCTCGGCTGAGGCCTGTTGTCCCGGATGGGGCCGCAGCCCGACGACACGGAGGTCGAAGGCCCTGTCCGTGCCGAGGATGCCCTCGATCGTGAGGGCAGCGGCGATGTCGGCGCTCTTGGCGAGCGTCCACCCATGCTCAGCCGCCAGCGCACCGATCGCCGTCATGCCCTGGGTCCCGTTGATGAGCGCCAAGCCCTCCTTCGCCGCCAGCTCTACCGGTCGCAGGCCACAGCGCGAGAGAGCCTCCGCAGCCGCCATCTCGGATCCGCCGAAGAGCACCCGGCCCTCGCCGACGGCTCCGAGGGCGAGGTGGGCGAGAGGGGCGAGGTCGCCGGAGGCCCCGAGCGAGCCTTGCTCGGGTACGACCGGCAGGATCCCGAAGCGGATCATGTCGACGAATCGCTCCGCCAGCTCGAGCCGCACGCCCGAGTGCCCGAGACCGAGCACGTGGGCGCGAAGGGCGAGCATCGCCCTCACTTCCTCCTCTGACAGCGCCGGACCGACGGCGACGGCATGCGAGCGCAACAGGGCATGCTGCAGGGCGGCGGCATCCTCCGGGGCCAAGCGAACGTCGGCAAGGCTTCCGAAGCCGGTCGTCACGCCGTAGACGACGGCACCCGAGGAGACGGCTCGCTCGACGACGGACCTGGAGGCTTCCATGCGGGCTCGAGCGCCGTCGCCGAAGCGAACGGGCGCTCCCCGGGCGACCGCGGCCACGTCGGAGATCGTCAGGGTGCCGCCGAGCTCGACCACTCGCTTCTCGCCATCCGGAGCGCCGGCTGGGTCACCCATGTCGGTCACGCATCTGCGGAGTATGTCAGGTCGGCTTGATGGCGCGGATGGAGTACATGAGCGGAAGCTGGGGCATGCCGGCCGGCATCTGGTAGAGCCGTGGGCCGATCTGCTCCATGAACGGGAAGCGGGCGAAGGACGATTCGGCGAACTCGTGGAAGAGCTCGATGCGCAAACCGGCGTCGATGATCGAGCCGATGATCTCCGAGAGGGGATGAGGCCACTCGATGGTACGGGTGTGCTCGAAGACCGCCTCCGGGTCGGCGTAGGTGCCCGGCTCGTCCCAGACCTGCGCGCCGGAGTTGAAGTACGGCCACTCGAACTCGAGACCGTCGTCGGCCAGCATGAGCATGAGAGGGTGGTATTCAGAGAGGTAGAGGGCGCCTCCCGGCTCGAGGAGATCGGCCGCCACTTGCGCCCAAGTGGCCAGATCAGGGATCCAGTTGAGGGCGCCCTTGCCCGTGTAGACGAGGTCGTAGGTCTCCCCGAGGGCTTCGACGGCGTCATAGACGTTCGCCTCTACGAAGCGAGCGTCCAGCTGGAGCCTGGCCGCCAGCGCCCTTGCCTCGGCGATGGCCGGGGGAGAGAAGTCCAGGCCCGTCACGAGGGCGCCCCGCCTCGCCAGCGAGAGCGTGTCCATCCCGAAGTGGCACTGCAGATGCACGACGCGCCGACCCGTGAGGTCGCCGAGCTCCTCGGACTCAAAGCCATGGAGATGGTCCTCGCCTTCGAGGAACCGCTCGACGCCGTAGAAACCACTGGCCACATGCACCGCCACCCGCTCGTCCCAGTTGAGCCGGTTGACCACGAGGTAGTCATCGGCGCTCGAATCGTGGCCGGGGGGTTGCATTTGCGAGACTGTAGGGGCTCATGGCGCAGGCTCCTCACGACACCGCTGACCGTGCAGTTCGCGCGAATCGAGGGCTGGCCTACCAGCCGGCGCTCGATGGCATCCGCGCAGTCGCCATCGTCGCCGTGCTCCTTTACCACGGCGGTGTCTCCTGGGCACAGGGGGGCTTCTTGGGCGTGGAGGCGTTCTTCGTCCTCTCCGGCTTTCTCATCACCTCGCTGCTCGTTTCTGAGTGGACCGAGACGAGCGCCATCCGGCTCGGCCGTTTCTGGGCGCGAAGAGGGCGACGGCTGCTGCCGGCTCTGTTCTGCCTGGTGGCGGTCGTCGGGTTCTATCAAGCAGCCGCGGGCGCCTCCAAGGCGGTACCCGACCTGCTCGCCGACGGCCTCGCCACGCTCCTCTACGTCGGCAACTGGCACCAGATTTGGACCGGCTCGGGCTACTTCGCTCGATCGGCGCTCCCTTCGCCGCTGCAGCACACCTGGTCGCTGGCCATCGAGGAGCAGTTCTACGTGGTCTGGCCGCTCGTGGTGCTTGGCGTTCTCCGCCTCATCGGACGGCACGGCGCCGAGGCGTCCACCCGCACGAGAGCTCTCAAAGTGCTCTTCGGAGCGGCCGTTGCCGGGTCGCTGGCCTCCGCCCTCGAGATGACGTGGCTCTACCATGGCGGCCCCGGCCTCGTCGGGCTGAATCGCGTCTACTACGGGACCGACACGCGGGCGCAGGGTCTGCTGGCAGGAGCGGCACTGGCGTTCGGCCTCGCCCTCTGGCATCGGCGGCCCGAGGGGGTCGAACGGTCCCGCCACAGTGTGTCCCAGTGGGCGCTCGGGCTTCTCGGCGTCGCTGGCATTGCGGCCATCGTCGTCGGCATGCACCTGGCCGGTGGCAATGCGGGCAACGGGGGTGGGCTGTACCGCGGAGGGTTTCTGGTGTTCGATAGCGTCGCCGTCGCCCTCATCACCTCCGTCGTTCTCGCCCCCAGGATGCCGGTGGGCCGCCTCCTCGCCGCCTGGCCACTGCGTTCGATCGGGCAGATCTCATACGGGCTGTACCTCTGGCACTACCCCCTGTTCCTATGGCTGGACGAGCAGACGACGGGTCTGGCGGGCTGGGGGCTCCTCGCCCTGCGCATCGGCGTGACGTTCGCCGTAGCGCTCGTGAGCTACCTCGCCGTCGAGCAGCCGATCCGGCAGCGGCGCTGGCCGGCGCCGCTCGTGCGGGTGCTGGCCCTCCCGGGCGCAGCCGTTGCCGTCGCCGCCCTCGTGGTGGCCTCGAGCGTCCCGGCGGCCGCCGGCAGCCTGTCAGGGACGGACCTGTACCGGTCCGGCAGTGGTCCGACGACGACGATCACGCCCCTGGCTGGCGCTGCGTCCTGGGCGGGTGACCAGGGCCCCTGTCGGGTCCGACTACCCACGTCCATTCCGGCCGTCGGGACGTTCCACACCTGCCCCCCGGTAAGGGTGATGCTGGTGGGCGATTCGATAGCGCTGACCTTGGCGTACGGCATCGCCTCGGACGCCCAGCAGTTCGGGGTCTTGTTCTCCAGCCGCGCCCTGATCGGTTGCAGCTTCGGCGTCAAGGGTCTCGGCGAGTGGTCCGGGCAGGGGTACCTCCCCCAATACGCCCCGTGCCTCACACAGTTCGCCACTTGGAGGAAGCAGGAGGCCGCCTTCCACCCGCAGGCGCTCGTCGTTCTGATGGGCTACTGGGACTGCTTCGACCGGGAGTGGAACGGCCGGGACGTCCACATCGGCGAGCCGGCCTTTGACGCCTATCTCTTCAGCCGGATGGAGCTGTTCGTGCGGACCGACGGTGCCGGGGGCATCCCCATCGTCCTGTTGACGGTGCCCTACGTCGACCCGGCGCCCTTCGCCAACGGGTCCCCGGCGCCGGCGGCGTCGCCGCAGCGTCATTCGCTCATCAACCAGATGCTGGCGAGGCTGGCGGCGACGTTCCCGAACCAGGTGCACCTCGTCGATACCGACAGCTACGTGTCGCCCGGTGACCACTTCGACTCCACCATCGATGGCCATGAGTGTCGTTGGAGCGACGGCATCCACTTCTACCCGTTCTGCGGGGCTGTCGTGGGCGAGCACGTGCTCCCGCTCGTCCGCCAGCTCGTCGAAGCAGACGGAGGGCCGGGACCTTCCGGGGCCCCGTCACCTTGAGGTGCCCGGGAAGGGGTGGTCGTCAGCAATCTGACATGTTGCGATAGCGTTTCGGAGTGACAGCGACGCCACGAGGGCCGCATGCTCGTCGTGTCGGCGGGCTCGTCTGGCAGTCGATCCGGTGGCGGTTCGGGTCCTCGCTCGTCTTTCTCGCCGTGGCCGTTGCCGCCGTGACGGCGGCCACGGCAGGCCCGATCTATCTGGCGGCGGCGAACCAATCGGTCACCTACTCAACACTCGAGGCTGCGCCCGCGAGATCCGCCGGCATCTACATCCTGCCCGTCCAAGGGGTGACGGGAGGATCCACCACGTTTGTCGACCAGGCCGTCGCCCAGCTGCCGGGGGGATCTGGCACAGCCTCGAAGGACCGGTACGAACCGGCCATCGTCACGGTGGATGTCTCCGCTCGCCTGCCCAATCCGAGCAGCGGGTTGGCGGTCGGGCTCGACATCGAGGCGCGTACGGATGTCTGTGCCCACCTTCTGGTCGTGGCCGGTCACTGCCCGACGACAAGCGATGATGTCGTCCTGAGCACGCGGTCTGCGGCCCTGCTTGGTTTGCATATCGGGAGTCGCATCTTTCCGTCCGGCGCTCCGCTCGCCGTGTCGGGTCTGTACAAGGCCGGCAATCCGTCTGACCCGTACTGGTGGGGAGAGAACCCCTTTGCGTTCGGCGCGGCCGACGGAACCAGCCAGTACATCGACGACGCCTTCGTCACGAGGGCGGGTGCCGCCCGCGAATCGGCTGTGCTTCCCGCCACCGTGTTCGCGCAGGTGCCGCTGCGGCCTTCGGCGATACGAGCAACCCAGCTCTCGATTGTCCTCAGCCAGCTGGCGGCGTTCGAGGGTACTTTGCCGTCGCTCCACCTGACGGCGACTTCCGGATTGCCGACCCTCCTGCAGGGAGTCGACCTGCAAGAAGGGCAGATGCGCACGATCGTGGCGGCCGTCGCCCTCGAGCTCGTCCTGCTGGCCCTCCTCGTGCTCTATCAGGTGGCGGCCAGCAATGCCGCCGAGCGATCGGCCGACCTCGAGATCGCCGAGTTACGTGGCCTCGGGCGTCGATCGATCGCAAGCCTGGCGCTGCGCGAGCCGGCCCTGTTGCTGGCGGTTGCCACACCGCTCGGCCTCGTCCTCGGTTGGCTGCTCGTGGCCCTGCTCGCCCCTCACCTGTTCGAGCGCGGCACCACGGCGAGCCTCGACACCCTGGCGGTCACGGTGGCGATCGCCACCTTCGTGGCCGGATTCGTCGCGACCGCACTCGGCTCTCGCAGTTTGGTGCGTCCGGCCTTGGCCCGGGAGGGCCGCTCTGCCGCCGAGCGCCGCAGCCGTCGGAACGCCTTCATCGTCGATCTGCTGGCCGTCGTCCTCGCCGCCGCCGCCGTGGTCGAGCTGGCAGCCACCCACTCGTCGACGTCCGGCGGCGCTCCGCTCGACCCGCTGGCCTCCCTCGCGCCGGGCGCCCTCGCCCTCGCCGCCGGCATCGTCGGAGCCCGCCTCCTTCCGCTCGGCGCCCGAGGCGTCGCCCGCGCCACCCGCTGGTCACCCCGCGTCGCCCTGGCGCTCGCCAGCCGCAGCATCATGCGCCGCGTCGGAGTCGCCCGCCGTGTGGTCGTCCTCGTGATCGCTGTCGGCGTGCTGGTCTTCTCGGTCGCCGGATACGTCCTGGCGGACACGAACCGGATGACGCAGGCGACCTTCGAGGTCGGCGCTCCCGACGTGCTCACTGTCGCCCTCGCCCCCGGGGTGAATTTCGTGCAAGCCGTCGACAAGGCCGACCCGTCCGGACGGGAGGCCATGGCGGTGGCGAAGATCGCCTCGAACAGCCCGACGCTGGCGGTGGATGCCACCCGCCTGGCGGCGATCGCCAGCTGGCCGACGGGCACGACAACATCGCCGGCGACCGTGCAGTCGATCGCCTCGTACCTCCATCCGTTTGCGGTGCCCGAAGTCACTCTGGCTGGCGCCGAGGCGATCCGCCTGCGCGTGCACCTGTCGACCCAGGTTTCGCCGCCGCCACAACTCATGCTGAACATCTTCGACGAGCAGGACTACACGAGCGCCTCCCTCAACCTCGGGTCTCCCCTGCGCGCGGGCACGACCGAGGCGGGCACGTCACTCGACGGCGGCTGTGCTCTTGTCTGCCGGGTCGACTCCATCTCGCTGCAGTGGAGTCCCGGCCAGGGCATCAACGCCAACTCGGTCAGCGTCCCGCTCACGATCTCATCGGTCGAGGTCGAGCGGGGCGGTCGCTGGTCGGCGACTGACATCGGGCTCGCCCGGCCGGGAGACTGGGGGCCGGACACGGTCGCCAGCGCTGCCCCCCAATCGAGCTCAGTATCGCTCGAGGCCTCCGGTGGGCAGCTGTCGGTGACCTTCGACGCCGTCGCCTCGGCCCCGCCCCCCGCCATCGCCCCCGACGACGTCCCGCCGGTCATACCGTCAGTCGTTACGACGATTCTTGGGGAGATCAACGCCAATCCGGCCTACCCTGATCAGTACCCAGCGACCGGTCTCGACGGTGCCGTCCTCACCTCCGTCGCCCGAGTCGAGGCGCGGGCGATCCCTGGCATCGGGTCCAACGCCGCCTTGATCGACTTGAGCTACGCCGAGGCGGTCTTCGAGGGGCCCGATGGCGGCGTCGCCTTCGAGGTCTGGTGCCACGACCCTCCGACCACCGGCCTGCTGCACCGCCTTGCGGACAACGGCGTCAGCGTGCTCGGGCTGCAGAGCGCCGCCGGCGCCGCTGGAACGCTCAGCCGAACGGCACCCTCCCTCGCCTTCGACCTCTTCGTGCTCGCCGCCGTCGGGGCGGCGCTGCTTGCCCTTGGGGCCTTGCTGTTCTCCGTGGCATCCGATTCGCGGCGCCGCTCGATCGAGTTCGCCGCCCTGGCGGCCGTGGGCGTTCCGCTGCGCGCCCTGCGACGCTCGCTCCTGCTCGAGCAGGCGGTCGTCATCGTCGTCGGCGTCGTGCTCGGCGTTGCCGCCGGCCTCGTCGGCGGCGAGCTCAGCTTGGGACTCCTGCCCGAGTTCCCGCCCGGGCGTCAAGGGCCTGTGCTGCCGACCTCGGTCGGCGTCGGCGCTCTGCCGGCTCTCGTCGTCGCAGCCGTCGTGCTCGTCCTCCTGCTCATCGGAGGAGTGCTGGCGAGCTTGCTGACGATGCGGCGCGTCCGACCAGAGAATGTGAGGTCGAGCCCATGAGGGCGATCACCGGTGGCGCCGAGCGCCGTGCCGGACTGTCGATCGACTGCTCCAACGTCGTGCACCTCTATCACCTCGAGGGCACCGAGGTGATCGCGCTGCGCGGCGTCGACCTCTCCATCGATGCCGGTGAGATCGTCGCGCTCCTTGGTCCTTCCGGCGCCGGCAAGTCCACCCTCCTCCGCATGCTCGCTGGCCTGTTGCGGCCGTCGGCAGGCCAGGTCCGCGTGGGAGACCGTGACGTCGGCCGAATGACCGCCGCCGAGCTGCGCAGTTACCGCGCCACTGAGGTCGGCATCGTCCTGCAGGATCCGCGCGCCAACCTGCTCCCCTACGCGACGGTGCGCCAGAACGTCGTCTTCGCCGGACGCGGCGCCCGCTCCAGCCGGCGGACGGACCTGCCCGCTCCACCTCCCCCTGACGAGCTGCTCTCGGTCCTCGGAATCGACTCTCTCGGCAATCGCAAGATCGGCAGCCTCTCCGGCGGCGAGCAGCAACGGGTCGCCCTCGCCGTCGGAGCTGCTGGCGGAGGCAACCTCCTCCTCATCGACGAGCCGACCAGCCAACTCGACCACCAGCAACGAGGAGAGGTCATCGAGGCCATTCACGCCCTGCACGCCGGCGTCGGAGCGACCATGGTCATGGTGACGCACGACCCAGCTGTCGCTGCTTCTGTACCTCGCACCGTGACCATCCGGGATGGGCGCGTGGGAGCCGAGGGACGCAGAGGTGGGCAGTACGCAGTCGTCGGGCGTGACGGCACCTTGCAGCTGCCACCCGACGTGTTGGCCCGCTTCCCCCCGCAGACGCTGTTCCGGCTCTCGGAGCGGCCGGACGGGATCGAGCTCAAGCGCGCCGACCCGGAGGGGGAGTGATGGCGGTTGTCCTCGAGGCCCACGGCGTTTCGGTGCAGCTCGGTGGTCGCGCCGTCCTCGACGGTCTCGACCTCTCCGCTCGGTCCAGTCGTTCCGTCGCCATCAGCGGCCACTCCGGCTCTGGCAAGACGACGCTGATGATGGTGCTCGCCGGCCTGGTCGTGCCGGACGAGGGCACCGTCGAGGTAGCTGCCGCTGCCCGCCGTATCGGTTTCGTGCCGCAGACCTTCGGCCTCGCTCCGGGGCTCACCGCCATCGAGAACGTCGCCCTGCCGATGCAGGCGGCGCTCATTCCGCTGCCTCGGAGCGAGATCGAGAGCCGGTCGACCGAGACCCTTGCTGCCGTCGGCCTAGGAGGGGCGGAGGACCGTCTCGTCACGGAGCTGTCCGGCGGCCAGCGGCAACGGGTCGCCGTCGCCCGCGTGCTCGCCGGCGAGCCCGACATCATCATCGCCGACGAACCGACCGCGGAGCTCGACGCCGACAGCCGCCAACGGGTACTTCGCCTCCTTCTCGGCGTTGCCGCTCGCGGCAGCCTCGTCATCATCGCCACCCACGACCCAGAGGTGGCCGACAGTTGCGAAGACTGGTGGGAGCTCGTGGACGGGCGGCTCGAGGAGGCCGTGCCGGTGGGCTGAGAGACGAAACGTGACGCCTTGACACAGCGCTCTCCTACCATCGTCTCCCATGGCAGGTCGGATAGAGCGAGTACTGCCGGGTGCGCCGGCAGAGGCAGCTCTGACCGCTGAGATTCGACGTGTGCAAGGCCGCGACCGACTCGCTCCGGTCACGGTCGTCGTCCGCAGCCCGATCGTGGGGTTGTCGCTGCGGCGGCGTCTCGCCGAAGAGGGCGCCTTCGCGGCGGTCCGGTTCGCCCCGCTGCAAGCCCTCCTACTGCAAGTCGGTGGCATTGCCGCCGCCGCCGGAGGGCGTCAGCCGCTCACCCAGGTGGCCCTGCGGGCCGCCGCCCGCGTCGCCCTTGGCGAGGTCCCAGGCGTACTCGGCCCCGTCGCCAGACACCCCGCCACCGAGGCGAGTCTTGCCGCCACGTATCACGATCTCCGTCGGGCAAGTGAGGCCGAACTCGACGGCCTCGCCGCCGACAGCGTGCGTGCCAGAGATGTCGTCGCCCTCGTGCGGGCGATCCGGCGCCTCCTCGGGGCGGACTACTACGACGCCACTGACCTGATCAAGGCCGCCATCGATCATCTCGACGGCCTCGCCGGCGCCGACGAGCTCGCGGAGGTCGGGAGCGTCGTGGTCTTCCTGCCCGATCCCCTCGGTCGCGAGGAGGCCACGCTGCTCGCCCGCCTGGCGCAGCGCCTCGACGTTCTCGTGCTCGCTGGCCGAACCGGCGACGAGCAAGCCGACCGAGCGGTCGACGGCTTCGTCGCCCTGCTGACAGAGAGGCTCGGCAAGGGGGCGGTTCTCTTGGCGACGGCGGACGCCGCTCCTGTGCCATCCGACGATGTGGCCGCCCGCGCCGGGTGCGCCGGCGGGCTGCTCTCGGCACCCGATGACGACGTCGAGGTGCGAGAGGCCGTGAGGCGCCTGGTGGCACACGCGGAGGCCGGCGGGGATCTCGGCCGCTGTGTCGTGACCTTTCCCGATGGCGCGCGCTCGGCCGAGATCGGTCGACGGGTCGCCGAGCAGCTCACCGCCGCCGCCATCGCCTGTAGCGGAGGCAGGCGTCGCCTCCTCGGCGAGACGCCTGAGGCGCGGCTGCTCGTCGGGCTGGTCGCCCTGGCGATGCCGGCGCCCCCCGAGCGCGAGCTCGACCGCGGCGAGGTCATCGCCTGGCTCGGGAGCGGACCGGTCCGATCAAGCGGCGGCTTGACGGGAGGACTCGCAACGGTGGACGCGAAGCGGGGCGTGCCGGTCGGGGTGTGGGACGGCTGCTCTCGGGCGGCGGGTGTCTTGAGCGGGATCTCCCAGTGGCGGGACCGCCTGCGCTCCCACATCGCCCGCGCCCGGGAGGGCGCACGGGGCCGCGACAGCTACGCAGCAAGCGCCACCGCCGATCTCCTGGAGTTCGTCGAGCGCCTCTACACCCTCACGTCGGCGGCTGTCTCCGCCCAGAGCTGGGCGGCCCTCCGCGACTGGAGCGACACGGCTCTGGAGGAGGTCCTCGAGCCCGGCGACGACCGGACGACTCTCGCCGAGGCGCTCAGTGATCTCGCCCTTCTCGACCGGATCGACCCACTCGGTCAACTGCCTCCGTCGGAACGGTTGCGACGATTCGCCGGGGCGCTCGAGGTCGCATTCGAGCGTCCGGCGGGAGACCGCGGGCGCTACGGCATCGGACCGGTGGTGGGACCGCTCAGCGCCGTCGCCGGCGCCAGCTCCGATCTCGTGCTCGTGCTCGGTTGCCGTGAAGGCGAGCTGCCCGCCCGGCAGCTCGACGACCCGCTCGTCCCCAGAACCGAGCGCGAGCGCGTCGAGGCACTCGCACAGCGGGAGCGGGTCGAGGAGAGCGCCCGCCGTCATCTCGTTTCGGTCCTCTGCGCCGCCACGTGCTCGCAGGCCTCTTTTGCCCGCATCGACGTGCGGGCGGGACGTGCCGTCTACCCGTCGCGGTGGACCGCTGAGCTGTTCGCCGGCCGGCCGATCGAGGTGCCGTCGTTCGCCGGCTCGATCCGCCGGGTCCGCGATGGAACAAGCGCCGCCGCCGATCTGACCGACTTCGAACTGGCGTCGCTGAGCGACGGTGCAAGCCGAGCTTCGCCAGACTGGTTGGAGCTCCTCGACGAGGACTACCGGCGCCGCTTCGCCTCGCTCGCCCATCGGCGCCAGGGAGGGCTCAACCCATACGCCGGGTACGTGCCCGCTACCGGTTCCGTCGAAGATTCCTGGTCCGATCCGCTGTCGGCAACGGGTTTGGAGGCGTTCGCGAAGTGCCCCTTCCAGTTCTTCGTCGACCGCAAGCTCGGGGTGCGCAAGCTCGAGAAGCCGGAGCGGCTCGTCATGATCGACCCGCGCGACCGGGGGACGTTGATGCACGAGGTGCTGGAAGGTTTCTTCGGGGCTGAGGAGACAGATGGTCCGATCACGACCTTGTCCGAAGGAGCCCTCGGGCGCCTGCGCACCCTCGCCGCCGCCCAATTCGAGCGGATCGAGTTGCTCGGCAAGACCGGCAAGGCCGTCTTCTGGCACACCGAGCGAGCGCGCATCCTCCGAGATCTGGAGCGATATGTCGCCCGTGACATCGCTGACTCAGTGGCGCAGGACCGGAGGCCGCTTCACGTCGAGTTCGACTTCGGGGGAGACGACCGGCCTGTCGTCGCCGAGGTAGCCGGGCGCCAGGTCATGTTCCGCGGGCGGATCGACCGCGTCGACCTCACGGGCGACGGGCGGCTCGTCGTCGTCGACTACAAGAGCGGGAAGTCCGATGACTACCAGGAGATCCTCAGCGACCCGCTCGGCCGAGGGCGTCATCTGCAGCTTCCGATCTACGCGAAGGCAGCCTTCGACGTCCTCAGCCGAGAGCATGCCCTGCGAGGGCCCACGCGTGGCGAATACCGCTTCGTGCAGGCGACGGCCGGCTACGCCATCATCCCGGTGGAGCTCACCGAGGATGTCGAGGGCGAGCTCCACGATGTGCTGGCGACGTTCGTCTCGACGATCGACGCGGGATGTTTCCCGCCGCGGCCAGGGGCGCCCGCGCAGGGGTCTCACTACGCCAACTGCCGGCACTGCGACTTCGACGCCTTGTGCACGATCGATCGCGCCGAGCTGTGGGAGCGAGCCAGCTGCGATCGGGAGATGAAGGCCTATACCGAGCTCGTGACGGGAACGGAGTGAGCGGCCACCGCGGCGGGCCGGAGCTCGCCGATGCCCGCGAGCGCCACTCCATCGAGTACCGGCTCGATTCGACCCTATTCGTCGAGGCCGGCGCCGGTTCCGGGAAGACGACGGCCCTCGTCTCTCGGATCGTTCAGCTGCTCAGGTCGGGCGCCTGCGGGCTCGACGACCTGGCGGCGATCACCTTCACGGAGGCGGGGGCGCTCGAGCTGCGGAGCCGGGTGCGAAGCTCACTGACCGAGCTCGTGCAACGGGGCCGCGACGGGCCCGAGCAGCGGCGCGTGCAGGTAGCGCTCGACCACCTGGATGAGGCGGCCATCTCGACGATCCACGGCTTCTGCCAGCGGTTGCTGGCCGAGCATCCGATCGAGGCCGGCCTGCCTCCCCGCATCGAGATCCTCGATGAGGTTCGCCAGAGCCTCGCCTGGCGGGAGCGTTGGTCGCAGGTGCTCGACGAGCTGGGCGCCGACGAGGCGATGCGCTGGCTCTTCGGCGTCGCCGCCACCATCGGGGTCACGGCGGCGCATCTGCAGGATCTGGCGAAGGAGGTGGCCGAGGAGTGGGACCGGTGCGGCCGGGTCGGGCCGGATGTGTCCGCCGCCTCCGTCACGGTGGCGGCCGCCGTGGAGCGTGGCACCGAAGCCGTCGTGTGCAGCCTCGATCGGGCCCTCGAGCTCGAGAGCTGCTGCGTCGAGGCCGATGACGCCCTCTTGGCTCGGCTGCAGGAGGCACGCGAGTTTCGCCACCTGCTGGTGGGCGCTGGCGTCGACGTGGGCGATGCCGCCGGCGATCCCCGGCTCGCCGTTCTCGCCAGCCTGCAGCCGTCCCTCCGGGTGGGCAACAGCGGGAAGAGAGAGGCCTGGACCTGTGATGTCGAAGAGGTGCGGCGTCATGTCGAGGACGCCCGAGCTGCGCGGGCTCAGCTCGTGGCCGACGTGGCGGACGCTGTGCTGCCTGCGCTCGTGGCGAGCTTCGACGTCGTGGCCCGGCAGGCGGCAGAGCGACGCCGGCGCAAGGGCGAGCTGATCTTCCACGACCTTCTCGTGTTCGCCCGCGACCTCCTCGTCGACAACCCGGCGGTGCTCGCAAGCGTCCGGCGGAGGCTGCGGTACCTGCTGATCGACGAGTTCCAGGACACCGACCCGTTGCAGCTAGAGATCGCGGAGCTGATCGGTGGCGGGCGCCGACTGCAGGCGAACGGGCGGGCTGCGGGCGGGGCCGCCCGGTCGGGCATCGACGCCGGACGGCTGTTCTTCGTCGGTGACCCGCAGCAGTCGATCTATCGGTTCCGCGGCGCCGATCTGGCCGCCTACGAGGCCGCACGCGACCGCCTGGCCGACGGCGGTGCCGTCGCGCTCACGTCCAACTTTCGATCGGTCCCGGGCATCCTCGAGTTCGCCAACGAGTGTTTCGCCACCTTGATGGGCAAGGGCTACTCGAGGCTGGAGCCGGTGCGGCCGGCCGGGGAGAGAGCCATCCCGGTACGCATCGTCGGCGGTGCCCTCGATCATGGGTTGAAGCGCCACGACCAGCGCGTCATCGAGTCGGAGGCGTGCGCCGTCGTCATCGACCGGGCTGTGCGGACCGAAGCGTGGAGCGTCGGCGAGGGCGGCGATCTCCGCCCGGCGCGCATGGGCGACGTTGCCATCCTCGTGCCCCGACGGACGGGCCTCGCCGAGCTGGAGGCCGCCCTCGACGCCCATGGCATCGGCTACCGAGTCGAGAGCGCCTCGCTCATCTACCGCAGCCAGGAGGTCCGTGATCTCCTCGCCCTCTGCCGGGCGATTGACGATCCGGCCGATCACGTGGCCCTGCTGGCGGCGCTCCGTTCGCCGGCCTTCGCTTGCCGGGACGACGAGCTGTACGCCTACAGGCGAAGCGGCGGCGTGTGGTCCGTCGAGCAGACTCTCGAGGAGGCGGAGGAGGAGCCGGCCGAGTTCCCCGCTCCCGACGCCGCTGGCCGTGACGCCCCCGCCTCGGTCCGTTCAGGCGCCGTCGTCGCCGAGGCGCTGCGGACGATCGAGGACTACCGTGCGCGGCGCTTCGAGCTCGGCCCTGTCGGCCTGCTGACGGAGGCGGTGCGTGACCGGCGACTGCTGCAGCTGTCCACCGGGTCGCCGAGGGCGCGGGAGTCGTGGCGGAGGATTCGCTTCCTCATCGAGCGTGCCAGGGCCTTCGTCGAAAGCGGCGGCGGCGGCTTGCGGGAGTTTGCCGACTGGGTGGACGAGCAGCTCTCCGAGGGACTGCGCTCCCTTGAGTCGGTGCTCCCGGAGCCGGACGAGGACGTCGTGCACATTCTCACCGTGCATGCCGCCAAGGGTCTCGAGTACCCGATCGCCGTCCTCGCCGGCTTCGGGACGACCGACGATGTTCCCCGCGGTGCCGGCCGCAAGGTCCTCCGCCGGCCGGACGGCCGGGCCGAGGTGCACCTGAGGGGGGAGTTGCGGACGAAGGGCTTCGAGACCCTGAAGACGGCCGAGCAGGCACTCGAGCGGGCGGAAGCCCTCAGGGTCCTGTACGTGGCGGCCACGCGGGCGCGGGACCACCTCGTCGTGTGCGTTCACCACGTACCGGTGGCGGGTGAGGGGACTCTCGGCCAGCGGTTGCACGAGGCGGCGCGAGAGGCGCTCGGACGGCGGACCGGCTTGTGGGAGGCGATCGAAGGTGTCGCCGGTGACTGCGGCGAACTGAACCGGCTCGAGTCGCTACAACGGGACTCCGTGGCAACTTCCGCCGGCGGCTCGGTCGTGCAAGGTTCCTTCTTCGAGCTGACCTCGGTCAAGGCCGCCGGCGGCACCGTCCAGCGGGTTGCTCGTCGCCCGGCGACTTCGCCGCAGGACTGGCACGCCTGGCGCGCCGAGCGCGCCGAGCTGCTTGCCCGCGTCGGCCGACGGCGCAGTGTGCGTGCGACGGAGGTCGCCGAGCTCGCCGGGCTGGTCTGGAATGGCGAGCCCGCCCGCGCCGGGGGCACGGGCGGGCTGGCGGAGGTGGCCTCGCCTGCTGCGGTGGGCGAGACCGGCTGGCCAAACCGGGGCGCAACCATCGCGGGGGACGGCCGTGCGGGCAGAGCGCCAAGGCGCGGACGGGGAGGCACCCAACTCGGGCGGGCCGTGCACGCCACCCTGCAGGCGGTCGGTTCGGAGACGGCTCGCCACATCGCCGGCGGCTCGCCAGCGCCGCCGGAGCTTCGTCAGCTGGCCGAGGCGCAGGCCCGCGCTGAGCGCATCGCCGCACGAAGCGACGAGGTCGCCAAGCTCGTCGTGGCGGCACTCTCGAGCCCGACGGTGAAGGCCGCCTTTGCTTCCGCGCGGCCGCGCCGAGAGGTCTACGTGGCCACCACGGTCGGCGATCTCGTGCTCGACGGGTACGTGGATCTCTGCTTCGAGGACGAGGGCGGCCTCACCGTCGTCGACTACAAGACGGACACGGTGCGAGACCGCGCAGAGGTGGAGGAGTCGGCCGAGCGATACTCCTTGCAGGCGGCCGCCTACGCCCTCGCTCTGGCGGACGCCACCGGGCTCCGCGTGCGACGGTGCGTGCTCGTGTTCCTCTCGCCACCCGGTCGCCCCATCGAGTTCGAGGTGCCCGAGTTGACCGCCGTGATCGAGAGGGTTCGCTCAGTGCTGGCGGCGTCGTGATCAAGTACCTCGGCTCCAAGCGACGCCTCGTTCCGGCCATCACGTCACTTGCCCGTGCGGTCGAGACCCGCCGAGCGCTCGATCTCTTCACGGGCACGAGCCGCGTCGCCCAGGCCCTCAAGCGGGCGGGGGCGCACGTCACCGCCGTTGACTCGGCCACCTACTCTCACGTCCTCGCCGAGACCTATGTCGCCACCGACGGGCGCGGCGTCGATCTGATGGAGCTCGCCGCGTTGCTGGCCGACCTCGCCACCCGTCCCCCCAAGCGCGGCTACGTCACGAGCGTCTTCTGCGAACAGGCCCGCTACTTCCACCCGGACAACGGTGCCCGCATCGATGCCATCCGGGACGGCATCGAGGACTACGCCGGGACGGCAGTCTTCCCGATCCTGCTGACGAGCCTCCTCGAAGCGGCCGATCGGGTCGACTCCACCACCGGACTGCAGATGGCCTTTCTCAAGCAGTGGGCGCCTCGGGCGCTGAAGACCCTCGAGCTGCGGCCGCCCGCTCTCATCAGCGGCGCCGGCATCGCCGTGCTGGGCGACGCCCTCGAGACGGTCAGATCGCAGACCGGCGAGTTCGACTTCGCCTACCTCGACCCGCCCTACAACCAGCACCGCTACTTCTCCAACTACCACGTATGGGAGACGCTCGTGCGCTGGGACTCGCCCGAGCACTACGGCGTCGCCTGCAAGCGGGTCGACTGCCGGGAGCCGGCCTCTCACAGCCCCTTCAACCGCCGTGCCTCCATGGCCCCGGCGCTCGCCGAGGTCATCGCCGCCGTCAGGGCCGGCCTTCTCGCTGTCTCCTACAACGACGAGGCCTGGCTCACGCTCGAGGAGCTGACGGAGATGTGCCGGCCGCGGGGAGAAGTCGGCGTGCTGAGCTTCGACTCCAAGCGCTACGTCGGCGCACAGATCGGCATCCACGACCCACGAGGCGTCAAGGTCGGCGAGGTCTCCCACTTGAGGAACACCGAGATCATCGTTCTCTCCGGTTCTCGTGACCTGGTGGAGGCGGCCATGGCGGCGGGCCAAGGCCAGCTCGAAGGGGTGGCGGGCTAGACGGCTGGCTGGCTATCCCGACAACCGCCACACCCAGGCGCCGTCCACCTTGAGGGGCGTCACTCCGGTGGCGGCATCGACTACGGCGGCGAGCTGGAGGGGCTGTTTCAAGACGCGGTAGCCCTCGTACTCGACGACGACGTCCACATGCCAGGCCTTCAGGTCGGAGCGGACACCGTTGACCTCGCTCGGCGTCGGCGTGGGCGGGAGCAAGCCGACCTGGGCGTCCTGGAAGGCAAGGTACGCAGGGCTGGGAAGCATCTGGCCGGTGGGCACCTGGGGGTCCTGCGAAGGGATGAAGCCGTAGCCTGCGACGAGGTTGTAGGGCATGTACTCCTCCGCCTGCCAGACGAGCGGGTCGGCGAAGAAGCCGTTTGGCACCGGGTACCCGAGCAGGATCGTGCCAGCCGGCAGGTCGCGCAAGAGGGGCGACTGGTAGACGGCCGGCACGGCGATACGTCGCACGGTGTAAGGGATCGGCGACCCGAGGGCGGGCGAGGCGAGGGCGACGACGCCGATGCCGAGGCTGAGGGCGCCAGCGACCAGGCGCCGGCGGGCCGGCGTTGCAGAGGCGTCGTGAGCCTTGCGCTCCGTCCAGAAGACCCAGGTGCGATCGAGGACGATGGCGAGCGCAAGGGCGAGGAACATGTCGACCATGAGGGTGAAGCGCACCGGTAGGAGGTTCTTCAGCAAGGGCAGATGGCTGAAGAGCTTGTCGGGGAGCGGGATGAACGTGTTGAACTTCGAGCTCCAGTGCACGGTCCGGCCGAGGGCGAAGATCAAGGCCACGCCCGCCATGGCGACGGCGAAGCGCAGCATCCCGCTGCGGATCCGCCAGCATCCGACGGCGACGACGAGGAGGAGGGGGACGCCGACGTAGGCAGCCAGGATGGACTGGGGCCAGGCGCCCACGGGCCACAGCCAGGTGCGCAGCACGGCGACGAAGGCGTAGGGGTCGGGGAACACGGTGCCGCTGAAGCGTCGAGGTCCGGCGATGAGCTCGTAGACGGGGTAGGCGAGGAGCGCCCCGGCAACGAGCACACCGCTCGCCAGGCCGAGGGCCGCCCGGCGCCATCTCCGCCGTGCCTCAGCCGGGTGGCGCAGCGCCAGCAGGGCGATCCCGCAGAGTGCCAGCATCGCCATGATGGCCATGACCTCCTGGCCGGTGAGGAACTGGGCGGCGAAGACGAGCCCGAGGAGCGCTCCCTTTGCCACCGGGTTGCCGTGCCGGCGGACCAGCAGATCGTCGAACAGCACGAGGGCGATGGGCGGGAAGACGAGCAAGGAGAGGTGGAGATGCCCTCCGAGGAGGCTGCCGAGCACGAACGGCGAGAAACCGTAGAAGAGGCATGCCAGCCAGCGCCCAGGGGCGAAGGGCGCCCAGCGCCGGAAGGCGACGAAGGCCGCCAGCGAATTCAGCACGGGCGCCAGCACGACGGCGACGTTGAAGGACACGAGAGGGCCGAAGAGCTCGGTCACGGGCGTGAGGACGAGGGACGGCAGGAGGATGCTCGTGTTGACGACGAGGTTGATCCCCTTCGGGGCGAACATGGCCGTGGAGAAGAACGGGTTGAGGCCGTGCCCAAGGGCGTGCGGCACCCAGGCGAGGAACCAGACATCCTGGTCTGGATCGCCATAACCGCCGGCGATGATGCCGTGGCCGAGGCCGATCGGCCAGAGGTGCCACCAGAACATGACCGAGATGGCGAGGTAGCCGGCTCCGGCGACGAGGACGAGTCCGGCCCGGCGCACACGCACGCCGGAACAGTAGTGAAACAGGCCAATGACGAGGGGAGGTGCCACGTCCGCCCGTTGCCGATCGGCCGCGACCGAACAGCGGCCGTGCGGGACGTGCCACGTCCGCCCGTGCTGCCGATCGGCCGCGACCGAACAGCGGCCGTGCGGGACGTGCTACGTCCGCACGAACTGACAGCCTGAAGTGACCTTGCGGCCGGCTGGCGGTCGCCCTGGGCACACAGTTCAGCCCAACCCAACCCATCCGCGCCTTCGTCGCCTCCTGCTAGCTAGGGTCGCCGCCGTGGCCGGGCTGTCCGTGACCGATCAGCTCGCAAGGGTCGTGGCGAAGCTGCCGGCGGGGCAGGTGCGCGAGGGACAGCTCGCCATGGCGAAGGCCGTCGCCGAGTGCCTCGACTCAGCCGGCGGCCGGCCGGGCGAGGCTGGTCGGACACGATCCAGCCCAGGCGAGCGTGCAAGCGGCAAGCACGCTGACCACGACCCGGCAGGTTCCGCCCCCAACGGCTCGGCGGGCCATGACGGCGGCCAACTCCGCCATGTCGCCGTGAGCGCCGGTACCGGCACCGGCAAGTCGTTCGCCTATCTCGTGCCGGCGGTGCTCTCGGGCAGGTGCGTCGTCGTGGCCACGGCCACGAAGGCGCTGCAGGACCAGCTGGCGACGAAAGACCTCCCCGTCGTCGCCAAGAGCCTCAAGCTCGGCCACCCCATCCGATGGGCTGTTCTCAAAGGCCGATCGAATTACCTCTGCCGCCAGCGCCTTGTCGAGATGGAGCAAACCGGCCGGCAGGCGAGTCTCGAGGGACTCGGTTCGTCGACGACGACCCTGCGCGGCTCGCTCGGCGATCAGGTCGCCCGCCTCGTGCAGTGGTCGGAGACGACGATGTCCGGTGACAGGGCGGAGCTCGACTTCGAGCCGCAGCCGGCCGCCTGGTCAGCGGTCAGCGTCGCCGCTGACGAGTGCCCTGGCGCCCATCGTTGTCCCTCCGGCGCCGACTGCTTCACCGAGCGGGCCCGCGCTAGGGCCGGCGTCGCCGATGTCGTCATCGTCAACCTCCACCTTCTCGGCGCCGACGTACGGAGCGGCGGAGCCGTCCTTCCCGAGCACGGAGCGCTCGTCGTCGACGAGGCCCACGAGCTGGAGGACGTCCTCGCCGCCTGCCTCGGCGTGGACGTCAGCCCCGGCCGCTTGCGCGGCATCGCCGTCGGCGCCCGGGCGGCGCTCGAGGCGACGGGCGTCGGGAGCGCGGATGGGTCGAGCAGTGCCGCCCGTGGCAGGCGACGGCCGCGCTCCGCCGCCGGCAACGACGCCGTCGAGGGCGTGCTGGCAGCGGCCGTGCGCTACGAGCAAGCGCTTGCCACCGCCAAGGACCGGCGTCTTCCGGTGGGTCTCGGCGATGAGGTCGGCAGCGCCGTCACGCTCACCGTCTCCCGTCTCGTCGGGCTCGAGGGCGAGCTAAGGAGGGCGTCGGAGCCTGCCGGGACCGACCATGCCGGATCGGACGGCGACGCCGTCCAACGCGCCCTTCGCGCCCTCCTCGGCGTGGAGCGCTGCCGCCAGGAGCTGGAGTCATGCCTCCTAACCGGCACGAGCGTCGCCACGGCCGGCCGGCCGGCCAGCGAGGAGGTCGTCTGGGTGACCGGCGGTGACCGCCAGTCCCTTCGCTCGGCCCCCCTCGACGTGAGCACGTTCCTGGCCACGCAGGTGTTCGCGGCGAGGCCGGTCATCCTCACGAGTGCCACTCTTCCGCCCGGCCTCGCCCAGCGCCTGGGTGCTCCCGATGCCAACGTCACGGAGCTCGACGTCGGCAGCCCCTTCGACTACGCCCACAACGGGCTTCTCTACTGCGCAGCCCGGCTGCCCGATCGCCGCGGGCCGAAGGCCGAAGCGGCCATCCACGACGAGCTCGAAGCGCTCGTCCGCGCCGCCGGCGGGCGAACCCTCGGGCTGTTCACGAGCCACCGGGCGATGCAGGCCGCCGCCGCCGCCCTCCGGCCGCGCATCCCGTGGCCCGTGCACGTGCAGGGCGACCTCCCCAAGCCGGCCCTCCTGCAGGCCTTCAGCACCGAGGAGTCCGCCTGTCTGTTGGCGACGATGGGCTTCTGGCAGGGGGTCGACGTGCCTGGCCCGACGCTCTCCCTCGTCGTGATCGACCGGCTGCCGTTCCCGCGACCGGACGAGCCCCTCATGGCGGCGAGACGGGAGGCGGCGGGCGCCATGGGTTTTCGCCTCGTGGATCTGCCGCGGGCGGCCACGTTGCTCGCCCAAGGCGCCGGTCGGCTCATCAGGACCGAGACCGATCGCGGCGTCGTAGCCGTGCTCGACGCCCGCCTGGCAACGGCGAGCTACTCCGGCTACCTCGTGAGAGCCCTCCCTCCGATGCGCCGGACGAAGGAGCGGGCGGAGGCCGTCGCCTTCCTCGAGGCGATGCGGGCCGCACCGGCAGCCAACCCGGCGCCTGCGAGCGCCGGGATCTAGTCGTCCTCCTCGTAGAGGGGCTCGCCGCGGCGGAGGCGGGTGGCGATGCGGACCACCTGCGAGCGCTCCCGCCGCGTGGGCGTGTGCGCCGCCAGGAAGCGGGCCGCGGCCGCCAGGATGAGCCGTCCCTGCTCGCTGCCGACGGGCCAGGCGGCGTACTGGCGCACGGCCGCCTCGAAGATCTGGAACCAATGGAACTCAGCGTCCTCGGCGAGCAGCGCCCGTCCGAGCGAGGCGATCAGCCGGTCGGGATCCCCGCCGCCGGCGAGGAAGCCGTAGGCGATCTGGCCTGCCTCGTCCACGCCTCCTTCGGTGTCCCAGCATGCTTGCAGCTCGCCCAGTTCCACCCCGGCCGACCCCGCCGGAGATGGCGTCGGCGCCGACGGCTGCCGTGCCGCCGGCACGTTCAGGAAACGATCGAGGTACACCCGCATCGCCCCCTGGTAGACGCCCCGAGCGAGCTCCACCGAGGGCGCTCGCACGACCGACTGGTGGACGGCGTTGGCCGCCGTGAAGGCGTGATGGACCTCGTTCCAGTCGCCGTGGTCGTTCTGGGTGTGGAAGCGGACGATTCGCAGGGCGGCGGCATAGGCGACGGCGCGTGCGAGTTGCTCGACGGAGGCACCGGCGTCGAGGGCGCGGTCGAGGCAGCCGATGATGCCCACGGGGTCGTCCGAGAGCAGGACCCACGAAAGGGCGTCCACGTCCTTGTCCGGGAAGGCCGCCGGCCTCTCGGCTCGCCCCGCCGCCGCCACGAGCCGGGCGCGCAGCACGTCCTCGGTCGCCGAGGCGGACAGCAACCCGGCCAGATCCACCGGGTGGCGCCAGGACGCCTCCTCCTCGTGGCGCCGAGCGGAGGCCGTCTGGGCGACGAGCGTCGTCAGCACCTCGCCGGCACGCGCCCAACCAATGTGCTCGAGGCACTCGAAGGCTTTGTTCGTGAAGTCGATCGTGTGGCCTTCGTCGATGAAGACGTGGTCGGTCACCGCCCCGCACAGCAACGTGGCGACAGCAGCGGCGTCGTGGCCGGCGGCGATGGCCGTGGCGAGGGTGCGTTCAGCGGCCTCAGCCGAGCGGGTGTCGATGAAGCGCCGGTACCAGCCCGTCAAGCGCTCGATCGGGAGGGCCGAGTCGAGGGGCATGAGCGGGAAGCGGGGCGACCGCCCGGCCGTGTCGCTCGACAGGAAGGCCAAGCCGTGCACAAGGGCAAGAGGCCTCTCGGCCGGATCGAGCACGGGCAGGACATTCGCCATCGCCACGAGCACGGTCAGTCCCGGGCCCCAGCCCTCCGCCCGGTACTTCGTCCCGAAACCAACCCCCGTCTCGACGACCTCCTCGGCCGCCACGCCCGCTTCGAGCAACCCCAGCACGGCCTTGGCGATCACGAGCGTGATGCCCTGCTCGAGACCTTCCTCGAGACGGCGGTAGAGGCGGCCGACTCGGTCAGAGTCGGATGACGCCAGCACGTGCACGTCCCCGTCGCTGATCTCCACCGGGAAGGCGGGCACGTCGTCGGCGAAGGGGTCGAGCGTCCCACCGGAGGCGAGATCGAAGCGGGCGTGGTGCCAGTGACAGGTGAGCAGGCCGCCCTGCACGGTCCCGCGCCGCAACGGAAAGCCCATGTGAGGGCACCGGTCCTCGACGGCGTATACCTCACCCTCGTCGTAGAAGACGCAGACGGGACGGTTGCCGAGCTTGGCGGTCAGGCACCCTCGTTCCGCCAGCTCGGCGAGGCTTCCGACCCGGACTCTCTGAGGCTCTGTCATCGCCGATCACCGTAGGCTCGCCAGGGCCGATTTAGCAATGGTTTAGTTGTTAAATCGGGCGGCGTCAGTACCCGAGGCGCTCGATGAGCTCGGGCCGCCGCTGCCATGACTTCTCGACTTTGACGAACAGCTCGAGGTAGACCCCCGGGGGGAGCTGCTCTCGCACGGCGATGCCGGCTGCCTTCAGCACAGATCCCCCTTTGCCGATGACGATGCCCTTCTGCGAGTCTCGCTCGACGATGATCTCGCATCGGATGCGCGGCCACTCCCACTCCGTCACCCGGCAGGCGATGGAGTGGGGCAGCTCCTCTTCAGCGTGGCGGATCAGCTGCTCGCGTACGAGCTCGGCCACCCAGAACGCCTCCGGCACATCGGTGACCGTATCGGGCGGGAAGTAGCGCGGCCCTTGTGGCAGGCGGCCGATGAGATGCTCCACGAGAGCGGGCACGCCGTCCCCCGTGCGGGCCGAGATGGGGAAGTACTCAGCCTCGGCGATAGCGAGGTCGGCGGCGGCCGTCGCCAGGTGTTCGAGGACGCCACCTCGGCTCGCCCGATCGGTCTTGTTGACGGCGACGATCGTCCCGCTCGGGAGCCGCTCGGCGATGAAGCGGTCGCCCGGCCCGATCGGCGTGTTCGCCTCCACCATGAACACGCACAGGTCGACATCGGAGATGGTGTGCGACGCCGTGGCGTTCAGTCGCGTGCCGAGGGCGGTCTTCGGCTTGTGGATGCCGGGCGTATCGAGGAACACGACCTGGGCGTCCGGCCGGTCGAGCACTCCCCGCACCCGCGTACGGGTCGTGTGCGGCACCGACGCCGTGATCGTGACCTTCGTCCCGATGATCTGGTTGAGCAGTGTCGACTTGCCGACGTTGGGTCTCCCGAGGAGTGCCACGAAACCCGAGCGGAACCCTGCCGGCTCGCCCTCTCCCAGCTCACTCATCGGCTGTTGCGTCTGCCTTGGCGTCTGCCCTCTCCTCGGCTTCGATGTCACCGCCGGCCCTTCCATCGGCTGCGGTGGCCGGGCTCGGCTCGGTGCTCGGCTCGGCCGGCGAGTCGGCGCCCGGCTCGGCGCCCGGCTCGAGGAGCGCCTCCGCCCGCGGCGGGCTCGGGGCGACGGCCGAATCGCCGGTTGCAGCCACGGCCGGGTTGGCCTCCTCGAGCTTGAGGGCCGGTCGGTCGTCGAGCGCCTCCACCGTCACCGACCCGATCCGCTGGCTGGCGACGTTCTCGGCGACGAGGCGGTAACCGTCGACTTCGATCTCCTCTCCCTCGCTCGGGATGCGCCCGGCCTTCGCCATCATCAGCCCGCCCATCGTGTCCCAGTCGTCGTCGAGGGGCAGCTCGGCGCCGAGGAGGTCGTTCACCTCGTCGACGGGCATGATGCTGGGGACGCGGTAGCGCCCGTCCTGCAGGCGCTCCACCGTCGGCTCGACGACGTCGTACTCGTCGGAGATCTCGCCCACGAGCTCCTCGATCAGATCCTCGAGGGAGACGATGCCCGCCGTGCCCCCGTACTCGTCGACGACGACGGCGAGGTGGAAGCGCTCCCGCTGCATCTCCCGCAGGAGGGGGGCGACGCGTTTTGTCTCGGGCACGAAATGGGGGGCGCGGGCGATCTCGGCGACCGGCCGGTCCGCCTGCCCGCGGCGGACGGCGAGCACGAGGTCCTTCGTGAAGGCGATGCCGACGACGTTGTCGATGTTGCCCTCGTAGACGGGCAAGCGACTGAAGCCGACGGCGATGGCACCCTCGAGGACCGGCTCGGCCAGCGTGGCGGCCTCGAAGGCGACGATATCGGGACGGGGGACCATGACCTCTCGCACGATCGTGTCGCCGAACTCGATGATCGAATGGATGAGCTCGCGCTCGTCGCTCTCGATCGCTGCCTCCTCGACGGCCACATCGGTGAAGGCCAGCAGCTCGGATTCTGTCACCTCACTGCCTTTATGGGGACGGCGCCCGCCGGGCGTGAGGAAGCGGGCGATGCCGATAAGACCGGAGGACAAGACCCGCACCGGTGGGAAGCGCACGAAGGCGGCCACCATGGGCGCCGCCAGGAGAGCGGCCCGATCGGCGTTGCGCACAGCCCACTGCTTCGGCACGGCCTCGCCGAACAAGAAGATCACGACGACTTCGAAGAGCGTGGCCACGGCGACGCCGAGGGCGCCGAAGAGGTGGGCGGCCACGACACCGACGAGCGTGGCCGCCACCAACTGGCAGAGCAGCACCAGCAGAAGTACGGGGGCGAGGAAACGCTCCGGCTGTTCCACGAGCCTGCGCAGCGACTTTGCGCCCCGCTGGCCCGAGTCATCCAGGGCCTTGGCCCGCGCCCGGGACGTGCGCGTGAGGCCGGTCTCCGCCAGCGCCAGCACGGCCGAGGCGATGATCAGGGCGACGATGGCGACGAGGATCCAGCTGTCGCCGGTGCTCCAGGAGATCTTGGCGAGCTCGGAGGTCATGTTGACCTCTCGCGGTAGTGGCTCTCGAGCAGCACCTGCTCGAGAGCCTCCATGGCGGCGGCCTCGTCCTCGTCCTCGTGATCCATGCCCAGCAGGTGCAAGATTCCGTGCACGAGGAGGAGCGCCAGCTCGTCGTCGTAGCTGCCGGCGTGATCGGGGGCGTTGCGCGCCGCCACAGCGGGGCAGATGACGACATCGCCCAGCAGCAACGGGATACCCGGGCCGGGCGACTCATCCTCGTAGTCGTCCTCGCGCCGGCCGGGACCGCTCCCGGCGGGCGCGACCGGCCCGGGTGGGCCGATCGGCAGCACGAGATCGTCCTCGATCGGGAACGAGAGGACATCGGTCGGCCCCTCGTGGCTGAGGAATCGCTCGTTCAGCGACGTGATGGCCGCCTCATCGACGAACAGGACGTTCAACTCCACATCAGCGCCCAGGCCACGGTCGCTGAGGAGACGTTCGGCGAGGACGCTCCAGCGCTTGACGTCGACCGGCTGCTGGGACTGCTCGTCGGCCACGAACACCTCGATGGGCACGAGCGTGCTCAGCTCACGTGCGAGATCGGGCCCGCCTGGCCGGCGGCAGGACCTGGGTCGCTCGCGGCGGTCCCGGGGATGGTGATGCCGGCTTGGGCGGCGGCGAAGCGGTCGTAGGCGTTCACGATCTCGCGGACGATGCGGTGGCGAACGACGTCGGCTTGGGTGAGGTGGACGAAGGCGACGCCTTCGATCCCGCCGAGCACCGGCTCGAGGCCGATGAGCCCCGATCGGCCGCCGGGGATGTCGACCTGGGTGGCGTCGCCGTTCACGACGACCCGCGTCCCGAAACCCACCCGCGTGAGGAACATCTTCATCTGCTCGGGCGTCGTGTTCTGCGCCTCGTCGAGGATCACGAAGCTCGAGTTGAGCGTGCGGCCGCGCATGTAGGCGAGAGGCGCCACCTCGATCGCTCCGCGCTCCATGAGCCGCTGCGTGCCTTCCGGCTCGAGCATGTCGTAGAGGGCGTCGTAGAGCGGTCGCAGGTAGGGGTCGACCTTGGCGAGGAGATCGCCCGGGAGGAAGCCGAGGCGCTCACCTGCTTCCACGGCCGGTCGCGTGAGGATGATCCGGTGTACCTGCTTGGCCTGTAGCGCCTGCACGGCGAGGGCGACGGCGAGGTAGGACTTGCCGGTCCCGGCCGGCCCGATCCCGAAGGTGATGACGTTCTCGGTGATCGCCTCGGCGTAGCGCTTCTGGCCGGCGGTCTTCGGGTGCACCCGCTTGCCTCGGGGGGAGCGGGCGACCTCCGCCGTGAGCACTTCCGAGGGCCGCAGATCTTCCTTCACCATCTCGATGGAGCGTCCGATGTTCGCCTCGTCGACGAAGTGCCCCCGCTCGAGGAGGGCGACGAGCTCCTCGAAGAGGTAGGCGACACGCGCCGCGTCCGGTCCGTCGACGCTGATCTCGTTGCCGCGGACATGGATCGTGGTGCCTTCGAAGGCCCGCTCGACGGTCCGGAGCAACTCGTCCTTCTGGCCGAGCAGTCCCACCATGAGGTGGTTGCCGGGAACGAGGATCTTGGCTTGGGTCGAGGGCACGCTGTGATCAGGATGAGGCTACCAGCCGGCCCCTGCTCGGCAGGGCGACCGTCGCCATGCGGTCGCCGTCACCACGCCGGCATCAACCGGGCGGCCAGGACAAGCGCCTGCCGCCGAGTACGTGGAGATGGAGATGGGGGACGCTGTTGCCTGAGTCCTCGCCGACATTGAAGACGAGGCGGTAGCCGCGCTCCCCGAGCCCCTCGAGCGCCGCTACCTCTTGGGCAGCGGAGAAGACGCCCGAGAGCACGGCGGCGTGCGACGGGTCGAGGGCGGCGGCGTCGGTGATGTGCTCACGCGGCACGACGAGGACGTGTGTCGGCGCCTTGGGGTTGATGTCGCGAAAGGCATAGGCGACCTCGGTGGAGAGCACCTCGGTGGAGGGAGTCTCACCGGCGATGATCGAGCAGAACAGGCAGTCCACGACCGCTTCAGCTCTCGGAGCGGACAGGTTCAGGGTAGAGGTGCTCCAGGCTGCCGGGGGCGATGCGGCTGCGCTCGATGAAATTGACGACGTCGGCCTCCTTCAAGCGGATCACCCTGCCGAACTTGTAGGCGGGCAGCTCGCCCTCGTCGATGAGCCGGTAGACGGTGCGCGTGTTGACCCCGAGGTACTCGGCCACGGCGGGGGTGCTCATCCAGGTGATGGGCTCGGCCACATGCACACACTACCCACGTCGGCCGCCCATCTCGATCACTTTCGGATCATTTGGGCGTAAGCGGCACGCCACCTCGTTCGCCAGCAGCCGGCCGGCGAGCGTCAGCACCAAGCGCCCGCTACCGGCGTCGGCGGCGAAGAGGTCAGCCAGCGCCGGCTCCGACTCGAGGGCCGCCGCCAGCGAGTCGGCGGGGACCCCCAGGCGAGTCCTGACGGCGAGCTCGAGGGATTCGAGGTGGCGCTGGGGGAGGGGGAGGGTTTCGGAGACGGATTCCGGTGAGGCGCCGGAGCCGACGAGCTCGATGTAGCGGTCGGGAGTGCGGACGTTCCACCAGCGCCGGCCGGCACGATGGCTGTGGGCGGCGCACCCGAGCCCCCGGTAGTCGCCCTCCATCCAGTAGTTGAGGTTGTGGCGGGACTCCTCGCCCGGCCGTGACCAGTTCGAGATCTCGTACCAGCCCATGCCCGCCCCCGCCAGCACCGCCTCGGCGATCTCGTAGCGGGTGGCCTGGGCGTCGTCATCGGGGTGGCGGGTGGGGTCGCCGGCCAAGGGGGTGCCCGCCTCGACGGTGAGGGCGTAGGCGCTCACGTGGCCGGGCCGAGGTTGCAGCGAGAGGACGCCAGAGAGCGTCTCGAACCAGCTCTCGTCGGTTTCGCCGAAGCCGCCGTAGATGAGGTCGACGCTGTAGCGGGCGATGCCGGCGGCGGCGATGTTGGTGGCGGCGGCGGCCACCGCCTCCGGGTCGTGCCGGCGGCCGAGCCCCTTCAACACGAGGGGGTCGAGCGACTGCACCCCGAGAGAGATGCGGTTCACGCCGGCTTCGACGCAGGCGTCGAGCCAGTCCGGAGTGACGTCCTCCGGGTTGGCCTCGACGGTGACTTCGGCATCCGGCTCCCGTTCGAGCGGGCGCATGAGGCGGACGAGCTCCTCGCCCGCGAGCTGGCTCGGCGTCCCGCCGCCGAGGAAGATCGTGCTCGCCCGTTCGAGACCGGACTGGCGGGCGGTGGCGTACTCGCGAAGGCAGGCATCGACGTAGGCCTTCGCCAGGTGGTGGCGGTCGGTGAAGGTCGCAAAGGCGCAGTAGTCGCAGCGGCTGGCGCAGAAGGGGATGTGGACATAGATGCCCGGGCCGACGCCGGGCAGGCGCGCCCCTTCGAGCTCAGCGGCGCTCGGCGAGAACGTTGCGTACAGGCTGGAAGTGCTCGTCAGCTCGAGCCGTTCGAGCTGGGATGGTAGAGAAGGCCGAGCTCCTCCAGCCGGGCGGCGAGCGCTTCGACGCTGCGGCCGAACATCGAGGCCATGACGCGGAGGTCGCCCTCGCGGATCGTGATGACCTTGCCGTTGAAGTCCTGGCGCTGCACCTGGACCGAGGCGAGGAAGTGGCGGAGCAGATCCCGCTCGGGCCCGGCCGCTTCGTTCAAGCGTACGAGGTCGACGGTGATCTTTCGGATCGGCCGCTCCTCGCCGTTCGTGGCGCGGGCGGCCGCCGCTGCGGCTGCCCGACCGAGCGGCTGCGACATGTCGGCGGGCAGGAGCTGGTCGACGGGCACGGAGTAGATCTGGGCAAGGCGTTGCAGGCGAGGCACGGAGATCGTCCGTTCCCCCCGCTCATAGGCACCGAGTACGGAGGCCTTGAACTCCTCGGAGGAGGCGCGCTCGACCGCTTGCAGCGACAGCCGCTTCTGCCGGCGCACCGCCCGGAGGCGAAGGCCCACTACCTGGGCGTAGCGGGCTACCTCGTCGTCGGTGAGCTCGGTGTTGGAACCTCTCGCCGTTCCGCTGCGCATGTGTCCCCTTGCTGACATGGCGGTGCCCTCAGCATGAAGCTCACCGTCGCCCCTTCCCGGCGGAGAGCCGCAGCAAACGGGGTCGCCGCTGGCTGCGCTGCTTTCACCACGTAACGCGGTCAAGGTTACTACTCTGAGCGGTCGGACGAAACTGCGGGTTGTTCTCCGGTGACAATTGGGGCGAGCACACCGGCGCGAAGCGCCGTGAGGATCGCACCGGCGACGACGGCAGCCGTCTCGATTCGAAGGATCGTGTCGCCGAGTGTGACCCTCGGGAAGCCAACGGCCAGCTCGCCGGCGGTGAAGCCCCCCTCCGGGCCGACGAGGACGACGGGCGTGGCAAGAGAGGGCGTCCCGCCACCTGGCTCGGCGAAGGCGATGCCGCCGCCGAGGCACGTTGCTGCCTCCGAAAGCGGCAGCAGGTCGAGCACCTCCGGAAGCCAGACGCGACGGGCCTGCATGGACGCTTCACGGGCGATGCGCCGCAGGCGGACGACGTGGCGGGTGGCGGCCTGCGGCTCCCACCGGACGGCTGTCCGCTCGCAGGCGAGCGGCACGATGCGGTCGACGCCGAGCTCGGACAGCTTCGCCACCGCCCAGTCGTTCCGATCGCCTTTGGCGAGCGAGAAACCCACCGTCACCTCCGGGCTGGTCCTCTCCCCCGCCACGACGTCGGTGTCGGGCAGGAGGGTGATCGCCGGCGGGCGACCCCGCCGCGCCGAGGCCGGCCGGGCCGCCTCGCTACCGGCTCCCCGAGCGCTGGCGTCACCCGTCGTCACGCGGCAGCCGCGGTAGCGTCCTGCGCCGTCGGAGGCGACGACGACCTCCCCCGGGCGGAGGCGCAGCACCGCCGTGAGGTGGTGGGCGTCCTCGGCTGCGAGCTCGGGTGCCGCCAGATCGGAGACGTAGACGAGGGCGGCCGCCTCCCGGAGCAGCCGCGACACCGAGGCGCCCGAGCTCACGGACCCGTCAGTTGATGCGAGAGCGCAGGCGGGAGATGAGGCCGTGCTCGGGTGGGGCGACCGCCTCCCCGCGCAGCTCGGCGAACTGCCGGACGAGCTCTTCTTCGTCCTTCGAGAGCTTGGTCGGCGTGTCGACCACGATGTGGACGAGCAGGTCGCCCCGACCGCGGGCACGGAGCTTGGGCACACCGAGCCCGCCGAGCCGGATGATCTTGCCCGACTGCGTCCCGGCGGGGACGTCGATGCCGGAGCTGCCGTCGAGTGTCTCGATCTCCACCTCGGTGCCGAGCGCCGCCTGGGCGAAGGAGACGTGCACGGTGGCGACGAGGTCGTGGCCCGAGCGGTCGAAGCGCGGATCCGCCGCCACCCGCAGGTGAACGTACAGGTCTCCGGCAGGCCCGCCGCGCAGGGCCGCTCCGCCTCCGTTGGCCACCCGCAATGTGGCGCCGTTGTCGACGCCGGCCGGCACGTTGATGGTGAGCGTGCGCTCCTGATTGCGGCGGCCCTGCCCCCGGCAGTCCGGGCACGGGGAGGCGACGGTCTCGCCCGTGCCCTGGCAACGACCGCAGGGCGTAGCCGTCACCATCTGGCCGAGCAACGACTGCCGCACGCGCTGCACCTGGCCGGAGCCGCGGCAGTCGGCGCAGCTCGACGGCGACGTCCCCGGCCGCGCCCCGTTGCCGGAGCAGGTGGCACAGGTGACGGGCCCGTTGACCGAGATGTCCTTCGTGCCGCCGAAGGCGGCCTCGGCCAGCAGCAGGTCGAGGACGAGCTCGGCATCGGCCCCGCGGCGGGCGCTTGGTCGCGACTGGCCGCCGAAGCCGCTGCCTCCGCCGCCGAAGAAGACGTCGAAGATGTCGCCGAGGTTGCCGCCGAAACCGAACGGATCGTTCCCCCCACCCCCCCCGCCGCCGGAGCCTCGGACACCTTCTGGGCCGAACATGTCGTAGCGCCGCCGCCGCTCCGGGTCGCGCAGCGTCTCGTAGGCGAGCGTGACCTCCTTGAAGCGGGCCTCGGTGGCGGCATCGCCGCCCGTGGCGTCTGGGTGTAGCTCGCGCGCGAGGGCGCGGTACGCCTTCTTCAGCTCGTCTTCATTCGCACTCCGGCTGACGCCGAGGAGCTCGTAGTAGTCAGTGGCCACGTGTGGGACATCCGGGATCGGAGGTGCGACGGTGTCGCACGACGGGGGTCGGCGCGCTCAACCTCGCCGCAGCTCTCGGGACAGCCGCTGGCCGACGACGGCAACGGTGGCGAGAGCTTGCGGATAGTCCATGCGCGTGGGACCGAGGATACCGATGGTGCCGACGGCGTCGTCCTCGCCGGCGAAGGGCGCCACGACGAGGGAGCACTCGGCAAGTGACGCCAGCCCGTGCTCGGAGCCGATCGCCACCGACTGCCCATGGGCGAGCACGTCGCGCAGCAACGACACGACGACGAAGGACTGCTCGAGAATGCCGAGGACGGCCCTCACCTGATCGACCGCCTCGAAGCGCTCCGCCATCCGTGCCGCCCCCCCGACGAACACCTGGTCGCTGTTCTGGGTGTCGTCTTCGGAGTCGATGAGGGCTCGGCGGCAGGTGGAGACGAGCTGGTCCACCTCCGACCGACCGCTCTCGGGCAGCGTCACCCCATCCGGCACGAGCTGGGTGAGGGGACGATCGGCGAAGTGCTGCTGCAGGAAGCTGCTGGCGGCGTCGATGTCGTGGTCGGCTGCGGCGGCATCCAGGCTGACGGCGTGCTTCTCGACGACCCCGTTGGAGAGCACGACGACGAGGAGCCCCGCGTGCGACGAGATGCGCACGAGGAGGGCGGATCGCACGACGAGCCGCTCGTGGCCGGGGCCGACGACGATGGCGGCGCTGTCGGTGAGGTGGGCCAGCAGCCGGCTCGTGTCCGCCAGCATGCGCTCGAGCTCGCCGTGGGCGCGGGAGAAGAACTCCTGGATCTGCTCCTGTTTGGACTCCCCGAGCAGCATCGGGGTCGTCAGGTGATCGACGAAGAAGCGGTAGCCCTTGTCCGTCGGCACGCGGCCGGCGCTCGTGTGGGGGTGCATGAGATAGCCGTCGCGCTCGAGGGCCGCCATATCGGAGCGGATCGTGGCGGGCGACACCTCGATGGCTGGATCGCGGGCGACCTGCGAGGAGCCCACCGGTTGTGCCGTCTCGACGTAATCGGTGACGACGGTCTTCAAAATGGCGGCTTTCCGCTCGTCGAGCTCTCTCGTATCCTGCGTACCGCTCACAATGCCGTTATTTTATCGGCAGATCGGTCTTGAGCAGGGCCAGAGGCGCCGTCCCGAGCCGTTTGGCCCGCCGCGGGTCAGTCTTCGAGCCGCAGGGCGGAGATGAAGGCCTCTTGGGGGATGTCCACCCGACCGATCGTCTTCATGCGCTTCTTGCCCTCACGCTGTTTCTCGAGAAGCTTTCGCTTGCGAGTGATGTCGCCGCCGTAGCACTTGGCGAGGACGTCCTTGCGCTTGGCCTTCACGGTCTCGCGGGCGATGATGCGACCCCCGATGGCCGCCTGGATGGGAACGTCGAAGAGCTGGCGGGGAATGAGCTCGCGCAACTTGGCGACCATCTTGCGGCCGTAGTCCTGCGATCGGGCTTTGTGCAGAATGGCGCTGAAGGCGTCGACGGGTGCGGCGTTCAGGAGGATGTCGACTTTGACGAGATCCTCGATCTCATAGCCGTCAGGCTCGTAATCGAGGCTGGCGTACCCCTTCGTCCGGCTCTTGAGCTGGTCGAAGAAGTCGACGACGACTTCGGCCAGCGGTACGCGGTAGATGAGCTCCAACCGCTCGGGCGAAAGGTACTGCATCTTCACGAGCGTCCCCCGCCGCGTCTGGCAGAGATCCATGACGGTGCCCGTGTACTCGGCGGGCGTGATGATCGTGAGGCGAAGCATCGGCTCGGCGATGGACTCGATGTTCTGCGCCGGCGGCATGACCGAAGGGTTGTCGACCTCGATGGTCTGACCGTTCGTGAGGTGAGCGACGTAGGCCACCGACGGCGCCGTGGCGATGAGGGAGAGGTCGAATTCGCGCTCCAGGCGCTCGCGCGCGATCTCCATGTGCAACAGGCCGAGAAAACCGCACCGGAAACCGAACCCGAGCGCCGCCGACGTCTCCGGCTCGAAGGTGATGGACCCGTCGGAGAGCTTGAGCTTCTCGAGGGCATCTCGCAGCTCAGGCAGCTCGTCGCCGTCGACCGGGTAGAGGCCGCAGAAGACCATGGGTTTCGGGTCGCGGTAACCCTCGAGGGGCGCAACCGCCGGCTTGGCGGCATCGGTCACGGTCTCGCCGACGCGGGCCTCGGACACGGCTTTGATGCCGGCGATGAGGTAGCCGACCTCGCCCGGCCCGAGCTCGGTCGTCGGCTCGTTATGGGGTGAGCGGACGCCGACTTCCTCGACGTCGTGCGTCGTCCCGCCGTGGAACAAGCGGACCTTCGAGCCCGAGCGGAGCACGCCGTCGAAGACGCGCACTGCGTTCACGACGCCGCGGTACTGGTCGTAGAGCGAGTCGAACACGAGCGCTCGCAGTGGCGCCTCCGGGCTGCCCTTCGGGGCGGGGATGCGCTCGATGACGGCGTCGAGGAGGCCGGCGACGCCTTCGCCCGTCTTGGCGGAGATGCGCAGGATGGACTCGGCCGGGAGACCCAGGACGCTCTCGATCTCTCCGGCGTAGCGGTCCGGATCTGCCGCCGGCAGGTCGATCTTGTTGAGGGCAGCGACGATCTCGAGGTCGTGCTCGATGGCGAGGTAGCAGTTGGCAAGCGTCTGGGCCTCGATCCCCTGGGAGGCGTCCACGAGGAGGACGACCCCTTCGCAGGCGGCCAGCGACCTGCTGACCTCGTAGCCGAAGTCGACGTGGCCGGGCGTGTCGATGAGGTGCAGGGTGTGGTCGTGCCAGTGGACGCGTACGTTTTGAGCCTTGATCGTGATGCCTCGCTCGCGCTCGATGTCCATGGAGTCGAGGTACTGCTCGCGCATCTCGCGGGCGTCGACGGCACCGGTCAGCTCGAGGATGCGGTCCGACAGCGTGGACTTGCCGTGGTCGACGTGGCTGATGATCGAGAAGTTGCGGATGCGGTCGATGGGGATCATGGCGAGCCAACCATGCTGCCACCTCGGCCGGTGCCTTCCGGCCAGGGATCGCCTAGCGGTGTCTGTGCTCGCTCTCGTCGGCCCCTGCCGGCACGCTCCGGCTTGCGGTCACCCACCCGGCGTCGTGCCGCCGCCATGGGCAGGCAATGCTCGTGTCGCTGCTACCATCGACGCCGTAGCGAGGGACTGTGTACCGGTGTAGGTCCGGTTTGGACGTAGGCCGGTACACAGTTCCTGCACACCGGGGTCCGCACCGTGAGCGATTCGCGTCCGAGGAAGACATGGCCAATATCAAGAGTCAGATCAAGAGAGACCGCCAGAACAAGCTGCGCCACGAACGCAACAAGGCCGTCCGCTCGGAGCTGAAGACGCGTACCAAGGGCGCCCTTCGGGCGGCCGAGATGGGTGCCGACGACATGGGTGAGCGACTCCGCCTCGCCGTCAAGCGCATCGACAAGGCCGCAGCAAAGGGAATCATCCACCCGAACCAGGCAGCTCGCCGCAAGTCACGCCTCGTGCGGCACTTCGCCGATCTCGTCGAGGAGCGTTCCGGCGAGTAGCGACACCCCCGGGGCTCTCGAGATCGCCCGAGGGCTGAGCGAAGAGCAGCTGAGCGGGATCCAAGCACTCGAGGCAGCCTGCCTGGCCGTCGACGGTGGCCGCCTCAAGCTCGAGTTCGGCACCCTGCGGGAGCGACGCCCCGACGCAGCCAACGACTTCCTCTGGCGGGACGCCCCCGTGAGAGACGACGAAGCCGGCGAGGTCGTGGGCTTCTGCGGCATCTATCAGAACCGGCCGACCGAGGTAGAAATCTGCGGCATGGTTCACCCGCGGCGCCGCCGCCGGGGTGTCTTCTCTCGCTTGCTCGACGAGGCCCTCGCCGAGCTGCGAGGCCGCGGGGTCGGCCGTGTCCTGTTGATCGTGGACCGGTCGTGCGAGGCAGGGGAGGTCTTCGCCAAGGCGTGGGGCGGAACGCTCGAGTCGTCGGAATACAGGATGCGCCAGAGCGTGGCGCCGCGGCTGCAGGGCGCCTACGAGCAGCTGTCCCTCCGGCCCGCCACGCGCGCACCCGATGACGTCGAGTTCGTGCGCGACTGCATCCAGCGTGCCTTCGAGCTTCCCGAGGAGGATGTCGCCCGCGACGACTGGGCGGCGCGGGCCGAGCGCACCGTCGTCATCGAGCACGCCGGCACAGCCGTGGGCGTGATGCACGTAGACAGGGACGAGGAGGCCGCTGAGGCGGGTATCTACGGCTTTGCTGTACTGCCCGAGCTGCAGGGCCGCGGCTACGGACGAGGAGCGCTCTCCACGGTCACGCGCGCCCTTCGGGAGGAAGGCATCGAGTCCGTGCACCTCGAGGTACTCGTCGACAACCCGGCGGCGCTGCACCTGTACGAGAGCTGCGGCTTCGTTTCGGGCGGGATCGAGGACTACTACCTGATCCCCCTGTAGGGCTGACAGCCTCCTGGTGTCATGGCGGCCCGTCGGCTGCCTCCTCGAGCAGGCACCGTCCACCCCCGGCGTCCTTTGCCCGGTACATGGCGAGGTCTGCCTCCCGCATCAACATGGTCGGGTTCGCCGTCGACTCGCAGGTGAGTGCGACGCCGATGCTCAGGCTGGGGTTCATCACGTGGCCTGCCACCTCGAGCGGAGCCGCCACGGCCTCGATCAAGCGTTGGCCGAGGGCGAGAACCATCGACGCGTCGGTGACATCCTCCGCCACGACGACGAACTCGTCGCCTCCAAAACGCGCCACAGTGTCCGTCGCCCTCACCGTCTCCGACAGCCGCTCGGCGATGGCGACGAGGAGCTCGTCGCCCGCCTCGTGGCCGAGCGTGTCGTTGACGAGCTTGAAACGGTCGACATCGAGGAAGAGAACGGCGACGACGGCTTCCTCGCGTGACAGGCGGGCGAGCGCCTGAGAGAGGCGGTCGTGGAGAAGGGCCCTGTTCGGGAGACGAGTGAGCGGATCCGTGAGCGCCCGCCTCTCTAGCTCCTCGTCCGCTCTCACCTGCTCGGTGACATCCTCCACCTCGCAGATGCCCGTGAGAGCCGCCCCGGTCTCGTCGTGCAGCGCCGACGCGCTCAGGCGTGCGACGACCTCGGTTCCGTCCCCGCGCCGGTAGCGCAGGTGGACACGGAATCGGTCGATCTCGCCGGCGAACAACGCCGCCCAACGGGCACGTTGCTCGTCGGCCTCTGCCGCGTGCACGAGACGGTCGATCGAGATCCCTTGCAGCTCGGCGGCAGGGTAGCCGAGGCCCTCAGTGAGGGAGTGGTTGGCTTCCACGACCCGGAGATCGGTGTCGACGATCATCTTGCCGACGGGGCTCTCGTCGAACACGCGCCGGAAGCGCTCGGCCATGGTCCGCAGCGCCTCGAGCGCCTGCCTGCGATCGGTGACGTCGCGGAAGTTGCCCACGATGCCACCGACGTCGGGGTCGTCGGTCATGTCCGTCAGGGTCATCTCGAACCACCGCCAGCCGGCTGCGGTGATGACGCGCCACTCTCCGGTGACCGGTTGGTTCGGGGCGAGGTGATGAGCCACGGCATCTTTCACATCCGCGAGATCGGCGGGATGAACGAAGTCCCAGCCGCTCGAGCCGAGCAGCACCTCTGGTTGGAGGCCGGAGACGCCCCCGATGGAAGGGCTCACGTAGA
>Ga0187883_10000247_pt1 | contig 37272 bp, 28 predicted proteins | sample June2016WEW_20_1_2_FD_132966 | JGI IMG/M metagenome (GOLD analysis project Ga0187883, IMG submission 132966) | Peatland microbial communities from SPRUCE experiment site at the Marcell Experimental Forest, Minnesota, USA - June2016WEW_20_10 | ecosystem: Environmental > Terrestrial > Soil >...
CCGCCTTCTCGATTCCCGCCTCAGACACGAGGACGTGGCCGGCTGCGTCGCCGAGCGGGATGAAACTGTCCAGGGCGGCGATCCGCGCTACCCGGCCGCCGAAGCCCGCGTCGGCCAGCGCGGCGATCACGCCTTCCGAGACACCACCGGTGCGGCGGGTCTCGTCGACGACCAGGACCCGCCCGGTGGCGCAGGCCTCGCGCAGCAGGTCGTCAACGGGCAGCGGGGACAGCCAGCGCAAGTCAAGGACCCTGGCGCCGATCCCGATCTCGGCCAGACGTCGTGCCACCCGCAGTGACATCAGGACCCCGTTGCCGAATGTCACGAGCGTCAGCTGTGCGCCATCCCCGTAGGTGCGGCCGCGGGAGATCGGCACGTGCGCTGCCGCCCAGTCCTGCGGAGCCGTATACCGGGACAGCCAGCCGCCGTCACCAGGCTCGTAGAGATCCCGGGTGTGGTAGAGCGCGATAGGTTCCAGGAACACGCACACCGAGCCGTCCGTATCGGCGGCAGCCAGACAGGTCCGCAGCATCGCTGCCGCATCGTCGCCGCGGGCCGGCACGGCGACGATGAGGCCGGGGATGTCGCGCAGTACGCCAACGGCGTTGTCGTTGTGGAAGTGGCCGCCGAAGCCCTTCTGGTAGGCCAGGCCCGGCACTCGCACCACCATCGGGTTGCGGTACTGGCCGCTGGAGAAGAACTGCAGGCTGGCCGCCTCGCCGCGGAGCTGGTCCTCGGCATTGTGCAGGTAGGCGAGGTACTGGATCTCCGGCACCGGCAGCAGCCCGGAGATGCCGGCGCCGAGCCCCAGCCCGAGGATCGACTGCTCGTCGAGCAGCGAGTCGAAGACCCGGCCAGCGCCGAACCGGCGGGCCAGCCCGCGAGTGACCCCATAGACACCGCCCTTGCGCCCGACATCCTCGCCGAAGATCAGCAAGTGCCGGTACGTCGCGAGAGCGTCGGCCAGGCCCCGGTTGATGCTGTCTGCCAGGGTAAGCAGTCCGGCGGCCTCGGGCAGCCGTCCGCCGAAGGCATGCGTGCGGGCCTGCGGGTCCGCCGCCGTCGCGGCGCGCCGGGCGACCTGCCCGCGGCGCCGCGGCGCTAGCGGGGCCATGACCTCCTCCCCGCTCGTGAGGCGGCGGCGCGTCACCGCGTCATCGGCAAGCACGCGGACCCGGCGGCGCACCGACTCATAGCGCCGCACGATCTCAGCGGGCGTGACCATCCCGGCGCCGACAAGCAGGCGTGCCGTGCCGAGCAGCGGGTCGCGATCGTAATCCGCCGCGATCTCGGCCGGACTGCGGTAACCCACCTCGGCGTCGCTGCCGGCGTGCGCCATCAACCGCACGACGCCCAGATGCAGGAACGCGGGTGCCCGCCTGGCGCGGACGTAGGCCGCCGCGGCAACGGCAGCGTCGTAGCAGGCGGCCAGGTCCGTGCCGTCGGCGCTGAAGTACCGCATCGGCGGCCGGCTGGAATAAGCCGAGGCGATCCAGCCGGCCGGAGTCCGCACGCTGATGCCCAGGCCGTTGTCCTCGCAGACGAACAGCACCGGCATCGGCAGCCCCTGGTAGGCGACCTGGCAGGCCGTGTTGATAGCGCCGGTCGCGGTCGAGTGGTTGGCCGAGGCGTCACCGAAGCTGGTGACGGCGATGGCATCGGACGGCCACCGCGAGGTCACGCCGAGCTTCCTGGCGCGATCGATGGCGAAGGCGACCCCCATCGCGCGCGGCAGGTGCGAGGCGATGGTCGAGGTCTGCGGGATTACCGCGAGGCCGGCGTGGCCGAAGACCTTGTGCCGTCCTCCGGCGATCGGCTCGTCGGCCGCCGCGACCAGGCCGAGCAGGACATCGCGCACCGGATCGGCGCCGGCCACCTGCGCGGCACGGGCGAGATAGAAGGCGCCGGAACGGTAGTGCAGCAGGGCCGGGTCAGTGGGGCGCAGCGCGCCTGCCACGGCCGCGTTGGACTCGTGGCCCGATGACCCGATGGTGTAGAAGCCGTGCCCGGCGGCCCGCAGGTAGCGGGCGGCAAGGTCGAGATGGCGGCTGCCGAGCTGGGCATCGAAAAGTGCAAGCGCGCACGCGCCGGTGAGCCGGCTGCCGCGCCGCACCGGTGCGGCCGGATCGGGCGCCGCCATCGGGTGCTCGGGTGCATCGAATGGCAGCGCCTCCGCCGCCTCGAGGAAATGCCTGTCGAGCGCCTCCTCCGGCGCCTGCTCGCTCATTTGTCCGCCGTCTCGCCGCCGTGGTCAGTCAGCGAGCCGGAACGACTCGTCCGGGGCGAGCTCAGTGACGTCCAGCTGGGCCTTCTGCAGCCGCCCTGAGTAGTCCCAGTTCATCGACTGCCACCGGGTGAACTGGTCAAGGACCCACATGCCGGACTGGCGCGATCCGTTACCGGACTTCCCGTTGCCGCCGAACGGCAGATGCGCTTCCGCGCCGGAGGTGGAGTTATTGACGCTCACCATGCCAGCCGAGATTCCGCGCCTGAACGCGAATACGTCAGCGGGCTCTTGGGTGTAGATGGACGAGGACAGGCCGTAGCCAGGGACGTTGGCCAGCCGGATCGCCTCGGCCAGGTCGCGGTACGTCGTGACGCCGACGAGCGGGCCGAACGTCTCGTTGCGGAAGATCGCATCGTCCTCTCGCACGCCGTCGACGATCGTGGGGTGATAGAAGATCCCGGCGTCCGGATCGCCGGCGAAGCCGTCGCGCGGGCTGGCTGCCGTGATCCGTCCGGTCGCGGTAGATCCGAGCACGCTATGGTGCGGCTCGATCCAGCCGAGGTATTCCTCGAACCGCTCGGCGAACTTCTCATCCAGCATCGGGCCGAAGACAACATCGCCGGACGGATCGCCGACCGCGGCCTGCCGGGCCGCCTTGTCGAACCGTGCGATGAAGTCGTCATGGACGCTGTCGTGCACAATCACCGTGCCTAGCGAGGTACATCGCTGCCCGGCAGTGCCAAACGCGGAGAACAGCGCCGCCTGGGCCGCCAGATCAAGCTCCGCGCTTGGCGTCACGATCATCGGGTTCTTCCCGCCGAGCTCGAGACAGGCCGACTGCAGGTGCCGCCCGGTAAGCTCGCCGATCCTGGACCCGACTGCGCTGGACCCGGTAAAGCCGACCTTGTCGACGAGCCCTTCATCCAGGGCCCGCTCCAGCCCGGTGAACGTCGTCTCGCCGTCGGCCAGCACCAGGTTCAGGACTCCGGGCGGCAGTCCGCCGCCGTGTACGAGCAGGTCGAACAGCGCCTTGCCACAGGCGGGGGAGTAGTCGGCTGGCTTCCAGATCACCGCATTGCCGCACAGCAGCGCCGGGATGAGGTACCAGGACGGCACTGCAACCGGGAAATTGCCCGCGGTGATGACGCTGACGACGCCGACCGGGTTGCGGAAGGTGAACAGCTGCTTGTCCGGCATCTCGCTGGGCACCGTCTGGCCGTAGAGGCGGCGCCCCTCGCCCAGGAAGAAATCACAGGTGTCCACGATCTCCCGGACTTCACCGAGTGCCTCGGCGGACGGTTTGCCGATTTCCCTGGTCACCAGCCGGGCAAGCGAATCGGCGTTGGCCTCCACCACCCGGCCGATATGCGCGATGGCGCGGCCGCGCACGGGCGCCGGCACATCCGCCCATCCTTGCTGTGCCGCCCGGGCGGCGCGCGCCGCAGCCACGAACGTGCTCGCGTCACCAAGCGAGACCTCGGCCACGACCTCGCTCACGCAGGCTGGATTGGTCGACGAGGCACGGCCGCCAGGCGCGTCCGCCACCAAGGACCCGGCAATGACCGAGGAAATGCTGTTTATCACGACCTCACCTCATCGATGTCATCGGGCGCGGGCGGGCAGCTGGCCGAGCACAGCATCCAGGGCCCGCACGCCCGCCTGCAGCTCGTCGGTCGTCACGTTCAGCGCCGGCCGGAACCGGATGGCGCGCTCGCCGCAAGGAAGCACCAGCACCTGAAGCTCGCGCAGTCCGCTGATGAGCTGGTCGCGCAGCTGCGCGTCCGGCAGATCGATGGCGCACAACAGGCCGCGCCCGCGAACATTGCTGACGAGCCCGCCGCGCCGCTCGCCGAGGTGGCGCAGCTCATCCAGGAGGTAGCTGCCGGTCTTCGCTGCGTAGTCGAACAATCCGTCGGCCTCGATGATCTCCAGCATCCGGCGCGAGCGAACCATGTCCACCAGGCCACCGCCCCAAGTCGAATTGATCCGGCTGGACACCTGGAACACGTTGTCGTCGACCTCATCCACGCGGCGGCCCGCCATGATGCCGCCCAGCTGCACCTTCTTGCCGAACGCCACGATGTCGGGTTCGAGGCCGAGCTGCTGGTAAGCCCAGGGCGTACCGGTGATCCCGACACCGGTCTGCACCTCATCAAGCACGAACAGCGCGTCATAGGCACGGCAGAGTTCCTGCATCGCCCGCAAGAACTCCGGGCGAAGATGATTATCTCCGCCTTCGGCCTGAATCGGCTCGGCGATGAAACACGCGATGTCGTGCGGGTATGCCTCGAACGCCGCCCGCGCCTGAGCGAGGGCGCGGGTCTCGGCGGCCTCGACGCTGGTGAGGTGCTGCTCCAGCGGGAAGGTGATGGCAGGCACGTCGATGCGCGGCCAGTCGAAGACTGGGTACCTGTCCGTCTTGGCCGGGTCGGTATTGGTCAGGGACATCGTGTAACCAGACCGGCCATGAAACGCGCGGGTCAGGTGCATCACTCTGGTGCCGAGATCGCGGGACCGGCCCGCTGCCTCGTTCCGGCGGCTCTTCCAGTCGAATGCCGTCTTGAGCGCATTCTCGACCGCCAGCGCGCCGCCCTCGACGAAGAACAGGTGCGGGAGTGCCGGATCGCCGAGCACGCGGCCGAATGTCTCGACGAAGTCCGCGAGGTGAGTCGTGTACATGTCCGGATTGGCCGGCTTGCTGGCCGCCACCACGGCGAGCAACGCCATGAACTCGGGATCACCCACGATGCCCGGCGGGTTGGCACCCAGCGGCGCTGACGCGAACTGCGTATAGAGATCGAGATACTCACGCCCGTCGCGCGCGTCGACCAGCCAGCTGCCATGGCTATGCTCCAGGTCGAGTACCAGCCGGTAACCGTCGGTCAGCAGATATTCGGCGAGCCGCTTGTGCACGGCCGCCGCCGGCACCCGCGCACTGCGAAACCCGGTCATGCGCCTCCTCACAGAATGCAGACACCCTACCCCTGCGCGGGGAAGCTTCCGTGACCAGGCTGGACAGGCACGCCGACGGCACGACGGATTGCGCCGGGCCATGGCTTGGCCAAGCTCGACGGACAGCCTGCCGTGGACGTAGCGTTGCGGAACAGGCCGTCGACGGCGCCCGGACACCCGGTGGCCGCTGATCCCGGGGAGGCGTGGCGTGCCGACCCGCAGCCGCAGATCTCAGGCGGGCGCCGGGGACGGTAGCGCCGAGATCGCGAGGTCGGCGTGGGCGCCGTTCCGTTATCGCTCATTCGCCGCCATGTGGAACGCGCAGTTCGTCAGCAACATCGGCAGCTGGATGCAGACCGTCGGTGCGCAGTGGCTGATGCTGACCCTCACCGGCTCCGCGGCCTACGTGGCACTCGTCCAGACCGCGGCGAGCCTGCCCGTGGTCCTGTTCGCGGTGGTCGCCGGCGCGATTGGCGACCTGGTCGACCGCAGGCGGTTCCTGCTCGTGGCGCAGGGCTTCATGCTGGTCGCCGCCACGGCACTCGGCGTGCTGGCGCTGGCCGGGCTGGTCACGCCCTGGCTGCTGCTGGCGTTGATCTTCGCCGTGGGTACCGGCCAGGCCCTGACGTCGCCGACCTGGCAGACGCTGCAGCCCGAGCTCGTTCCGGCGGCCGAGCGCGTGCAGGCGATCTCGCTCGGCTCCGTCAACCAGAACCTCGCCCGGGCGATCGGCCCGGCGATCGGCGGCATCCTGCTGGCGGCGACGAGCGCCGGAACGGTCTTCCTGATCAACGCGGCCACGTTCCTGGCTGTCCTCGCCGTCATCGGCTGGTGGCGCGGCACGCGGCCCGTATACACGCTGCCGCGCGAGCATGTCGGCGAGGCAATCCGGGCTGGCGGCCGCTACGTCGCGGCGAGCCCGGCGCTGCGCGTGATCCTGCTGCGGGCCGCGCTGTTCATGTTCTTCGCCAGCTCGATCTGGGCGCTGCTGCCGCTGACCGCGCAGTCGCAGCTGCATCTGGGCTCGGGCGGCTATGGGCTGCTGCTTGGCTGCGTCGGAGTAGGCGCAGTGGCCGGCGCCGCCGTCCTGCCGCGGCTGCGGGCCCGGCTGACGGCTGGCGCCCAGCTGACAGCCGGGTCGCTGGCGCTGGCTTGGGTGGCGCTGGTCCTCGGTTTCGTGCACGTCACGCTCCTGGTCGCGGCTGCCCTTGCGGTCGGCGGGCTGGCGTGGGTCCTGGCGCTGTCGACCCTGAACTCGCTCTACCAGCTGACCCTGCCCGGCTGGGTCAAGGCTCGCGGGATGTCGTTCTACCTGATCGTCTTCCAGGGCGGCAATGCGGCCGGCAGCGCCGTCATGGGCATCACCGCGCAGCACCTGGGACTGTCGGCCACGCTGCTGGCCGCCGCCGTCGGGCTGGCGCTGGGTCCGGTCGCCGGACTGCGCTACCGGTTCCAGCCGATTCCCCCGGAAGAGCTGCTGCCCGCTGGTGACTGGCCCGCGCCGCACCTGGCCGCCGACAGCTCGCCGGACGGGCCGGTCATGGTCAGCATCGAGTACCGGCCCCGCGAGGAACTCGGCGACGACCTGCTCGCCGCGCTCGAGGACGCCAGGTTTAGCCGGCGCCGGACCGGAGCCAGCGCCTGGCGAGTCTGGCAGGACGCAGCTGACCCGAGCCGGATCGTCGAGCAGTTCGTCGTCGCCTCCTGGGACGAGCACCTCCGCCAGCACGACCGCGTCACCAGCCGCGACCAGCAACGGCTCGACAAGATCCGCGCCCTGACCGACGAGGCTCGTCCCACTACGGTCACGCACTGGCTGACACCGCAGCCCCGCCACGCCCCGCGCCCGCGGGTGACAGGCCGGCGCGACCACAGCCGGCCGGCTCCGGCGTCGAGCCCGGACACGGACCGCCGGTCGACCACGGAGCCTTGAGGAACCCGGCCGTCATCACGCGTCAGATTATCTCGACCGAGCGCCGGGGGAGGCCCAGGCCCGTGGGCGGCGGGTGCCGGTCAGGCCCGGCGTCGGGCCTGCATCAGCCGCAGGATGAGCGGGGTGAAGATCAGCTGCATCGCCAGCTCCATCTTCCCGCCCGGCACGACGATAATGTTCGGCCGTGACATGAACGAGTCATGCAACATCGACAGCAGGTAGGGAAAGTCGATGCCCTTCGGGTTGGCGAACCTGATGACGACAAAGCTCTCGTCCGCAGTCGGGATGTAGCGGGCAATAAACGGATTCGACGTGTCCACCGTCGGCACCCGCTGGAAGTTGACGTGCGTCCGCGAGAACTGCGGGCAGATGTATTTCACGTAGTCCGGCATGCGCCGCAGCACCGTGTCGACCACGTCCTCGCTGGTGTAACCACGGGTGGTCTTGTCACGGTGCAGCTTCTGGATCCACTCGAGGTTGATGATCGGGACCACTCCGACCAGCAGGTCCGCGTACTGGGCGACATCCGCCTTGCCGGTGACCGCGCCCCCGTGCAATCCCTCGTAGTACAGGAGATCGCTGCCGCCGTCGACGTCCGCCCACGGCGTGAACGTCCCGGCTGGCTGCCCGAACGGCTTAGCCTCCGCCGCGTCGTGGAGATACTTGCGGCTCTTGCCGCGACCGTGCTCCGCGTACTCGCGGAACAGGGTTTCAAGCTCTTCGAGCAGATTCGCCTCGGGGGAGAAATGGCAGAAATGGCGGTTGCCGTCCTTTTCTGCGTCTGCCGTCGCGACCTTCATCTGCTCCCGGTCATACCGGTGGAACGAGTCGCCTTCCACGATCGTCGCGTTGATCTGCTCGCGCAGGAAGATGTGCTGAAAGGTTCTGGTCACCGACGTGGTGCCCGCGCCGGACGACCCGGTGATGACGACGATGGGATGCTTGGCTGACACCTGTTCTCCTGCTCGCTAAGGGATCCGGAACAGGGAACGGCTGTTGAAGAGCGAGTCGTCGAAGGTCGACTCCGGTCCGCTGGCCTGGTCGTGGTGGTAGCGCTCGATCCGCTCGACCTCGTTCCTCGATCCGAGTATCAGCGGCGCGTGCTGCTGCAGGCTGGTGGGCTGGATCTCCATGACGCGCTCGCGTCCGGTGCTGGCGCTGCCGCCGGCCTGTTCGACGATGAACGAGATCGGGTTGCACTCATACATCAGCCTGAGCCGGCCCGGCTTGGCCGGTTCCTTGCTGTCCCTGGGGTAGAGGAAGACACCACCGCGGGTGAGAATGCGGTACGTCTCCGCCACCAGCGAGGCAATCCAGCGCATGTTGAAGTCCCGGTGCCGCGGTCCGGTCCGGCCCGCCAGGCATTCCTGGATGTAGCGGCGGACCGGCGGCTCCCAGAACCGCTCGTTGGAGGCGTTGATCGCGAACTCTTCACAGTCCTCGTGGATGCGGAGCTGCGGATGAGTGAGGACAAACGCTCCGATATCCCGGTCGAGGGTGAATCCGTCGACGCCGTCGCCGGTGGTGAGGATCAGCATCGTGGATGGCCCGTACAGGGCGAAGCCCGCGCATACCTGGGCGACGCCCGGCTGCAGGAAGTGCTCGGCCTGCGGCTCCGCTCCCGGGTCAGGGCTGCGCAGGATCGAGAAGATCGTGCCGACCGAGATGCCGGCGTCGAGGTTGCCCGAGCCGTCCATCGGGTCGAACAGCAGGAGGTATTTCCCGCGGCGGTGGGTGGCCGGGATGGGGTAGATGCCTTCCATCTCTTCGGAGGCCATCGCGGCCAGGTGCCCGGTCCATTCCGTCTCGCCGATCATCACCTCGTTGCTGATGATGTCGAGTTTCTTCGGCAGCTCGCCCTGGATAGTCTCCGCGCCGGCGCCGCCCGGCGCGCCGACCAGCGCGCCGCGGCTGACCTGGTTACTGATGATCTTCACGGCGGTTGCCACCGCGTTGAGCAGCCCCGAGAAGTCACCGGTCGAGCCGGGGTGGCGGTGCTCGGATTCGATCGTGTACCTGGTGAGTGTCTTGCGTTCTTCACGCATGGCAGGACTGCCTCTCGCGAGATAGCGCATCGCCGGCGAGTTCCGCGCCGAGAATGTCCTTTTCCTGCGCCACGGGGGCGGTGGCAACCTTGTGCGGTCCCAACAAGGCTGACCTCCTGTTCCTGCCATGATCACGGCGTCAGCCGCCCGTCGCTGAGGCTACGCCGGGCCCGCCAAAGCCGCATCCCCCGCCAGAGCGGTCCATCGGGTGAAGTTGGGCACCCCTCCGTCTCGCCACGACGGCCATCCTGCTTCTGCTGGCCTCTCTTCAGCACGTCATCGCCCCGCGACAGCCGGGCTTCTTGTATCATCCGCCAGACCGGGGGTGCGGGATAGGACCAATGGCCGGCAAGGCGGGGGACCATGGGCCCGCTGGTGAGGTCCGCGGGCCTGTACCTGGCGCCGCCGCCCCGGCCGCCCCGGCTGCGTTCCGGGCGGCTCCGGCCGCCGAAGCTCAGCGTCCTCGCAGGTCAGTAACTCGCTCGTAGACCAGGCCGGCGGTTTCGCGGCCGCCTGCCTTGGCCGGATGCGACGGCACCAGGACCGGCTCAGCGGCGGCTCTGGCCGCGATCTCGGTGTGCCTGGCCGAGGTCTCGGCGTGCCAGCGAGTGAGCGTGAGCCACAGCGGGATCCCAGCCCAGCAGCAGAAGATCAGGCCGGCCAGCGGGATGTTCAGCCAGAACCATGTCCCCATCGTGACTCCTCTTGGCTCTCGGCCTAGCGGGCGCCCGACACGCGACGTTACGGATTCAGGTACCTGGCCGTCCCCCGTAATTTCACTGGGTTTTCCCCCGGGGATGGGTCCCGGGACCTTCGCGTCCGCGGATCCGGATGGCGAGCTGGTGCCGTGTCCGCACCTCCAGCTTGGTGAAGACGCTCGCCAGGTGGTACTCCACCGTCCTCGGGCTGAGGTAAAGCTGCGCGGCCGCCTGGCGGTTAGACAGCCCGGACGCTACCAGCCGCGCCACCCGTAGTTCCTGAGCAGTCAGGCCGGGCAGGTCAGGATCGTCTCCGGGACGCGGCCGCAGGCCGAGCGCGCCGAGCTCGGACTCGCTGGCCAGCATGAAAGGACGCGCCCGCAGGCCGGTGAACGCCTCGTGCGCTGCCCGGATGGCGTCGATGGCGGCGGTCCGGCGCTGCAGCCGGGCCAGGCACCGGCCGTGCGCGAGATCCAGCAGCGCGGAGTAGAACGGGACGGGCGGGCCGCCGCAGGCCAGGCGGCCATCCCGCAGCACCTGGTCGGCCCGGTCCAGGTCACCACGCGCCATGGACAGCGAGCCGCGCAGCCAGGCGGCATGGATCAGGGCCGGCCGCTGGCCGCGGCAGGCCGCCCGGGATTCGAACGCATCAAGGACCGGCTCCGCGTCTCCCAGCCGCCCGGCGCGCACCAGAGCCCAGACCTGCAACGGGCGCCACCAGAAGGCAGCCGGGTCGTCATAGTGGTCGATCTCCGGTACCGCCAGGGCCAGGGCGGCGCCGCGAAGCACCTCTTCGGGGTCTTCCCTGGCGAAGCCGAGGATGCAGCGGGCCGAGGCGGCCAAGATAGCGGCGAGACCGCCGAACGTGCCTGCCGCCTCCTCGGCGGCCTCCACGTGCCTGGCGGCAACCGCCCAGTCACCGCGGCACGCCGCCACCTTGGCCGCGGCGCTGTGCACGAATGCCAGGTCGTAGTGGCGGTCTGCATCGCGGGCTGACGATACGGCCAGCTCGGCGTGGACCTGGGAGTCATCCCAGCGCCCGGACCTGAATTCGGTCTCGGCGAGGAACGCAAGCGGCTGGCCGGGAAACCGCACCTGGAGCCCGGCCCTGATCCGGCGCACCACCAGCGTGAGGTCCTCGGCCGCTCCCTGCAGGTCGCCGCTCCACAGCTTGACGAGGCCGCGGTAGGTGACGGAATCGGTGCTGGCGAGCGGCACCATCGCCGCGCGCCCGGGGAGGTCGCGGAACAGGCTGAGCGCCTTGTCGGCCTGGCCGCTGAGCGTGAGCGGAATCGCCCGCATGCAACGGGCGGCGTCGTACCAGGGCTCGCCGCCGATGGCGCCGCCCAGCGCGCGGTCCAGCCACCTGGCGGACTCGGTGAACGGCCCGGATATCCCGAGCAGTATGCCCAGACCGAGCGCCGCCTCCGCGCCAGCCGCGTCCGTCGCCAGGTCATGGGCATCCCATGCCGCCCGCAGCAGGGCCTCCGCGTCCAGCGGACGGGCCGCCAGCAGCGCCAGATGGCCGAGTGCCGCGTTCCTGCGGGCGCTGAACGGAAGGCACTCGACCATCGGCCGGGCCGCCTCGGCCGCTGCCACGTCGGCGCCCCGCACCAGCATCTCGAAGGCCGACAGGACGCGCTCGTCCCGCTCGGGGCCGCACCCGGTGACCGTCGCGGCCCGCTGCAGCTGCCGCGCCGCCAGCCGCAGCCGTCCCGCGTCCGCCGCGGCCGCGGCCGCGGCGTCCAGATCGGCTGCCAGCCCCGGGTCAGGGCCGACCGCCGCCGCGGCCCGGTGCGCGAGCGCCTCCTGGCCGGCCACGACCGAAGCGGCACGCAGATGCAGCAGCCTGCGCCGCTCCGCCCCAAGGTCGCCGTAGACAGCCTGGCGGACAATCAGATCGGCGAACGAGACCCGCCAGCCGGCCGTAGTATCCTGCTCGGTCAGGAAACCTGCCCGCTCCGCCTCGTCGAGTGCCGCGGCCGGGTCCGCTGTGCCGGCCACCGCTGCCACATCCGCGAGGATGCAATGATCTCCGAGCACCGACGCGGCCACTGTCAGGTCCCGCGCCTGCCGCGAGAGCGCCGCCAGCCGCGGCAGGATCAGGGCCGCCAGCGACGCTGGCGCGCGGAGCAGCCCGTCCGTGGCCGTCAGCGCCTCGTCGGTCAGCTCACTGAGCAGCGCACGGGCCAGCAGCGGGCTGCCTCCGGTACGGTCCGCGAGCCCCCTGAGCGTTCCCCCGGAGAGCCCGGCGCGCCCGAGCTCGCGGCACAGCAGGCCAAGCTCGCTGGCGTCCAGCCCGCTGAGCGTCAGCTGGACGGCGCGGCGGTCGCCCGACACAAAGCGGGCCCACCCCTCACCATGCTGCGGCATCCCCTCGCGCCGGCAGGAGAGGATGACCAGCACGTTTTCGGCGATCAGCCGGCGGCAGGCGAAGAGCAAGGCCCGGGCGGAGCCAAGATCGGCCCACTGCATGTCCTCGACCACCACGGCGACCGGCCCGGTCTCCTGCAAGGACGAGATGAGCGCGAGCAGCTCAACGCCGACTGCCAGCGGATCCGCCGCCGCGGGCGGGCCCTGGCCGAGCAGCTCGAGGCCGGCCAGCGCGCCGGATGAGGCCGCGGCCGCCCGGGCCGCGAGCTGCTGCACCACGCCGTAGGCCAGCGCCGCCTCGGCCTGCTCGCCGCTGGCGGCTAGCACCGGCACGTCCTGCTGGGCGCCGAGGAATTCGGAGATGAGCGACGACTTGCCGATCCCGGCTTCCCCCTGGATCAGCACCACCCGTGGCTCACCCGCGCGTGCCGCGGCCAGCGCCGATGCCAGCGCGACCAGTTCCGGCGCGCGGCCGACGAACACCTGCGCCGGACGCGCAGCTAACCGGCTACCGTCCATGCTGGAGTCCCCGCCCCTGAGCGCGCCAACCGCCTCTTCGTTATGACGCGCATGGATCCCTATTGTATGACGAGTCGTTCCGCCCATCCATGGGAAAGTTACCCTCAGGCAGGCCTGTTCTACCTTGGGTGACCCCAGGAATGGTGCTTCGTCATCCGCGGTTGAGCACGCCGTGCCTGACGATCGATTGCCTGCGCCCGCGCCGTTGTCGGGGGGGACGGCATGGGCGCGCAGTCTGCAGACGCCGATGCGCGTGTTCCTGCGGACCGAGACGGGCAGTGCGGCTGTCCTGCTGGCCATGACACTGGCCGCGCTGGTCTGGGTTAACGCAGACGCCTCCTCCTATAACGCGTTCTGGCATACCCAGGCTGCCGTGCATGTCGGTAGCGCGGAGCTGTCGCAGGATCTGCGCGGCTGGGTGAACAGCGGGCTGATGACCTTTTTCTTCTTCATCTTCGGGCTGGAAGCCCGGCGCGAATTCGACATGGGCGAACTGCGGGAGCGCCGTCGGCTCGCGCTGCCTGCCGCGGCAGCCCTCGGCGGCCTCGCGGTACCCGTCGCCGTTTACCTGGCCGCCAATGCGGGCCGGCCAAGCGCGGTCGGGTGGGGCACGGCGATGTCCACGGACACCGCCTTCGCGCTCGGCATGCTGGCCCTGGCCCGGCCCCGCTTTCCCGACCGGGTGCGTACCTTCCTGCTGACCGTCGCCGTCGTCGACGATCTGGTCTCCCTGGTGGTCATCGGGACCGTCTACAGCCGGAACGTCAGGCTGGCCGCCCTCGCGATCGGGGCGGGCGTCTTCGGCGTGATCTTGCTGGTCCGCCGGGCCGGGTTCCGTTACGGGCCCGGCTATGCCACGCTGGGGATCATCGCCTGGGTGGCGGTCTTCAAGTCGGGCGTCGACCCGGTCGTCGTCGGCCTGGCGATGGGGCTGCTGACTTATGCCTATCCGGCCGGCCGGGCTGACCTCGAGCGGGCAACCGACCTGTTCCGCAGCTTCCGCGAACAGCCGACGCCCGAGCTCGCTCGTTCGGCGACCGCAGGGCTCGCCTCGGCAATCTCGCCGAACGAGCGGCTGCAGCTGCTTTACCATCCCTGGACCAGTTACGTCATCGTGCCGCTCTTTGCTCTCGCTAACGCGGGGATCGCGATCAACGGCGCTTTCCTGGCCAAGGCGGTCACCTCGCCGATCACGCTCGGGATCTTCTTCGGCTACGTGGCGGGCAAGCCGGCCGGCATCACTGGCGCCTCCTGGCTGCTGACCCGGCTGAGCCGCGGACGGCTGCGGCCGCCGGTCGGCTGGGCCGCCGTCACCGGGGCGGGCACGATCGCCGGGATCGGGTTCACGGTGTCCATCCTGATCGCGACCCTCGCGTTCAGCGGTACCGAGCTGCAGGAGGCCAAGCTCGGTGTGCTCAGCGCGGCACTGGGCTCCGCACTGATCACCTGGCTGGTCTTCCGCGCCGCCGCCCGGCTTCCGGCCAGGTTGCAGATCCGGGCACTGCTCGGCACCTCGCGCGCCATTGTCGACCTTGACCCGCCCGTCGAACCCGGCCACGATCACATCCGCGGCCCGGCCCGGGCACCAGTGACCATCGTCGAGTACGCCGACTTCGAATGCCTCTACTGCGGCCAGGCGGAGCCGGTCATCAGGCAGCTGCTGACCGGCCACGGAGACGTGCGGTACGTGTGGCGGCATCTGCCGCTCAATGACGTCCATCCGGGTGCGCAGCTGGCCGCCGAGGCGGCGGAAGCCGCCGCCGAGCAGGGCGCGTTCTGGGAGATGCACGATCTGCTGCTCGATCACCAGGATGACCTCAGGGCGCCCGATCTGATCCGCTATGCCGGCGAGCTCGGCCTCGACGTCGGCCGATTCCGCGACCGCGTGAGCAGGCACGCCGGAGCCGCGAGGATCGCCGAGGACGTTGACTCCGCTGACCTGAGTGGCGTGTCAGGCACGCCGACCTTCTTCATCAACGGGCGCAGGCACCACGGCGCCTACGATATTGACGCGCTCTCCGCTGCGGTCAGCGCGGCCAAGGCCCGCGCCACAATCGGGCCCGCCCGCCGGTCGCATTCCGGTGCCGGGTTGCGTCATCGTAGCGACGACGGCACCCCGTCGGCATGACAAGCAGCATGAGGAGGACAACCAGACTGGCGGTGCTCCGCTCGCGCTCAGGCCGGGGCGAAACGGAGCCTCAGCCCGAACCTGCGCAGCACCGAAAGGAACCACAGCGTGGACGCACCGGTCCCGGCGACGACAAGCGCGGCCGTGGCGACGGTCGTGAGCATCAGGAACGTGCCGGTCGGCTCCGTCACCATCAGCACCGCCAGGCCGGCGGTGAGCAGCAGGAAGATGCCCGCCCAGAGCCAGGTCGCGCCCTGGAAGAACCGGTGCAGGCCTGGGTGGTGGGTGGCTGGCTGCCGGAGGGCGACCACCTCGGTGGCCAGCCGGGCAACGAGCGGATTCGGGCCCCTGGCGGTGCGGGCGAACAGCACGCACATACAGAGATTCGCGAGCGGAAATTGCAGCAGGAAGATCCACAGCTCGCCGGTGGCGATGACCACGGCCGTCTGCAGCGTGAGCACGACGGCTGAGATCGTTAGCAGGCTCGGGACGCACCCGGTGGCGACCCTGCGGATAACCGCGGCAGCCCAGGTCGCTGCCACCCCCGCCAGCAATCCGGCATCGCGGCCGCCCAGCCACGCGCCTGCGGCGTAAGCGGCGACCGGAAGCCCGGCCGACTCGGACAGACTCCACGCCGTGGTGCGCAGCAGCCGCAGCGGGCGGGGGAGTTCCAGGTGCTCTGGCACGGGGAGAGCCTAGTGGCTGATTCGCGGGCACGTGGCTGGACTGGCCGAGGAACCGCATAGTCATCAGATGCGGCCGGGATAAGGCGGACTGGCAATCTCGCAGCGGATCTCGGTGCCCCGGAGGGAAGGTAACGGCGGCAGCTAACAGGCCGCGTCTGGCAACCGCGCAGACCGCACGCGCTGTGAAAGCAGTTCGTGGTACTGATCGCCGCTGGCCTTCATCCCGCTCACCAAAGGCGAATGGGCGAGCGAGAACGCCCCGGCGAACATGACCAGGAGCGACAGCGCCTCCAGCGGTCCCCAGGCGCCGGTTGTCCGCAGGTTGTCGCCGAAAAGCCCGACGCCGATCAGGATGCTGGCCAGCGGGTCGACCAGGACGAGGGTCGACTGGGAAGCGACGATCGGGCCAGCATGAAAGGCGTTCTGGGCCAGGAAGACGGCGAGCGCCCCGAAGATGGCCAGCGCGTAAGTCTGCCAGTGGCGGTACAGGGACGCCCAGTCCGCGGCAGCAAAACCGGACACCGCCTTGGTGCAGGCCGCGGTGAAGGCAAAGCCGATGGCCGCTGCGGTTCCGAACATGGCAGCCCGCCACCAGCCCGGTCCGTGCATGGCGAGGACGACGGCGATCGCGATGGCGCCGCCGCAGGCCCCGCCCGTGACTAGCCATTCCCAGGTCGGCGGTGCCAGCGTGCCGTACTCGGGATGGGCAAAGTACAAGAAGCCAGCCAGGCCGCCGGTAACAGCCAGCGAGCCGAGCCATTCGCGGCGCCCGATCGTGAATCCGAACCAGACGGCCAGAATCCCGACCAGGAACACCAGCTCGGTGGTCAGGGTCGGCTGCACCTGGGAAAGGCGGCCGAAATGCAGCGCCACGGCCTGGAACAGGAAGGAGACGATCATCAAGACGAATCCGAGTAGCCAGATCCGCCGGCGCAGCGCGTAACTGAGCAAGCTGAGCCGCAGCGTGCTGCCAGCGGGCGCGTTCTCGACGCCCATGCGCTGAAACACGCTCGTCAGCGCGTTGGCCAGCGAAGCGCCCAGGGCCAGCACAAAAACCATCGAACCCCGCCTCAGCAATAACGCGTGTATCATACAGATACTTGGCGGTATCATACACCGAGGCGCGAGGGCGGGGGATCGGCGCGATGGGCACGGAGCCAACCGGAGCCGACCCGATCGGGATCATCGAGCTGGAACTAATGAGGCTTGTCCGCCACCTTGAGACCTTCGGCCGGCGCGGGTCGCTGTACGTGCGCGTCGACCGGGCCGGTTACCTCGCGATGCGCATGCTCGAAGGTATCGGGCCGGTGACCACGAATGCTCTGGCCCGGGCCCTGCAGCTCGATGCCTCGACGGTCACCCGGCAGGTCGCGGCCCTCCAGTGCCAGGGCTTCGTCCAGCGACGCGCCAACCCGGCTGACGGGCGATCGTCGACGATCGCATTGACTCAGGCGGGCCGTCAGTCGATGCGCGAAGTGGAGCGGGAGCGGCGACGGCAGATCGAAGCGCTGGTCAGCGACTGGGATGAGGCCGAGCAGATCGACCTGGGGCTGGCCCTGACCAGGCTCAACGCTTCCCTGGCGGAGAGTGTGACTGAGGTCGATGACCATCGCCACGGACCGGACTCACGGATGCCGGAATCAAGCTGACGATCGAGCCTGCCGAACCCGGGCCGCTGCGTTCCGGCGGCAAGCCGGTCAGGCTGGCGGACTTGGCGCCGCTCGCTGGGCCCGGACGGCAAGAGGTTCGAGGGATCTTTTAGTTCTTTTGTGAGCTTGCAGATCGTAGTAACGTCCGCCTTAAGAGTAAATCGCCGTGAAGCAAGAGACTCGCGAGGTTCGCGCGGGCCCCGCAGTCCGGTCATACCACGCCCAGATCCCGGCGCTCCCCGGCCGGCGATTGTCAGCGGCGCCGGCCGTCGGCGAGCCGCGGGACCCGCCCTGACGAGGGCAAGGAGGCCGGTGGTGGGAAGCGTCGACCAGCGAGGAAGCGCCGCGGCAGGCGAGCAGCCGGTCAGCCGCGCCGGGCCGCCCCCGGTTACCAAGATCGAGCAGCGCGGGATCGAGTATGTGCCGCTCGATCGTCGGTGGGGAAAGCCTGCCGGGCTGTTCTGGATGTGGGCTGGAGCGGTCTGGAACGTCGAGTTCGTGCTGTACGGAGCCCTGGCCGTCATCGTCTTCGGGCTATCGTTCGCCCAGGCAATCGTCGTGATCGTCATCGGCAACGTGTTCTACCTGCTGACCGGCCTGGCCAGCCTGCAGGGACCGCAAGCGGGCAGCACCGCATTCGCGATCAGCCGCGCGCCGTTCGGGCCGAACGGGAACAGGATGCCCTCGTTCTTCAACTGGGTCACCCAGGTCGGGTTCGAGATCGAGGGCATCGCCTTCATCGTGCTTGCCGCGATAGCGGTCTGCGGCAGGCTGCACTTCCTGCCAGGCACGCCGGCCAAGATTGTCTTCCTCCTCATCGCGGTGGGGATTCAGGCGGTGCTGCCGACGCTCGGTCATGCGGCGGTGCTCAAGGTCCTGCGCTGGCTCGCCATCCCGTTCGTCGTCCTGTTCGTGATACTGGCGATCCTCACGACATCGAAGGTGAACCTGCACGTGCCTGCGCACGGGGCCGGCTGGGGGTCGTTGATGGTCTTCCTCGCCCTGGTCATCTCGGCGGGCGGCCTCGGCTGGACAGAGAACGCCAGCGACTACTCGCGCTACCTGGCCCCGACGGCCGACAAGCGGCGGATCGTGCTCGCGGTGGCGCTGGGCGGGGCCATCCCGTCGGCCTTGCTGGAGGTGCTCGGTGCCGCCATCGCGACGGGGGTGCCGACCGCGACCAGCATCGCGGGCCTCACGACGGGATTCCCCGGCTGGTTCATCATCCCGTTCCTGCTGGTAGCCATCGTCCAGCTGTTCGCGATCAACACCATCGACCTGTACTCGTCCGGAGTGACGCTGCAGAGCCTGGTGCCCGGCCTCAAGCGCGTTCAGTGCGTGGCCATCGACACGGTGGTATGCGGGGCCTTTGCCGCCTACGCGATCTTCTCGTCGCGGTTCTTCACTCTGCTGTCCGACTTCCTGCTGTTCATCATCATCTGGCTGGGCCCGTGGTGCGCGATCTACCTGGTCGACTCCTGGCTTCGGAAGAACCGCTACGACACTGAGGGCCTGCTGAACGAGCGTGGCCGCTACTACCGCAACGGCGGCGTGCACTGGCCAGCGATCATCGCCCAGCTGTCCGGAATGGTGGCCGCCGCGATCTGGCTGAATGCCTACTCGCCGTACGTGTCGCCGTTGTCGAGCAGGGTCGGTGGCTCAGACTTCAGTGTCTTCCTTGGCCTGCTGGTGGGCGGCGGCGTGTACTTCGCGCTCGCGCACCGGTCGGTCCGCGCCGAGGGCGAGAAGACGTCGGCCGGGCTGGCCTGATACCCGGGCACTGGCCTGGAGTCACGACGGATGACAGGCGTTTTTGACGCGGAGCTGGACGAAGGTCGCTTCCCGGCCGGCCATGCGGCCCGCTCTGAAGGACGCGGATCTGGCCAACAACCGGCCGGCGGCTGGCGCAAGCTGAAGCACGAAAGCTGGTTCACGGCGAGGGCGGTAGCCTCTTGGTATACGGGCCGGCCCGAGGGCCTACATCGGCCGGAAGCCGGCTCGCCAGCGGAATCGGCGCAGCCTCCGCTCCGCCCACGACTGACGGGACCAGATCGACATGACCCTCTTCCAGCGGGCACACGACATAGTCCAGGCCAAGGCCAACAAGGCGCTCGACGCGGCCGAGAAGCCGGACGAGATGCTCGACCTCTCCTACGAGCAGATGCTCGACCAGATCACCCAGGTCCGGCGGGGGCTGGTGGATATCGCCGCCTCTCGTAAGCGGATCGAGCTGCAGGAGCAGCAGCTGCACCACTCGGTGGACCACCTGGCAGACCAGGCCAGGGCAGCCGTCTCGCAGGGCCACGAGGAACTGGCAAGGGAGGCGCTGTCCCGCAAGGCCGCCGCCCAGGCTCAGATCGACGCCATGGAGCCGCAGCGCGAGCAGCTGGCCGAGCAGGAGGAGAATCTTGAGCACACCCTCTCTGCCCTGCAGAAGAGGGTGAACGATTTCCGGACCCAGAAGGAAGTGCTGAAGGCCCAGTACTCAGCGGTGCAGGCGGAGAGCTCGGTGGGCGAGAGCGCGGCGGGAATCTCCCAGGCCGCCGGCGACCCGGGAGCGGCGCTCCAGCGGGCCCAGGACAAGATCGCGGCGATGCAGGCCCGGGCCGGCGCCGTGGACGATCTGCTCCAGTCCGGAGTGCTCGAAGATGTCGGCGGCGGCACCGACGACATCCAGCAGGAGCTCGACGAAGCCGGGTCGGCCGCCGAAGTGGACAAGGAGCTTGCCGCGCTCAAGGCCGACGTCGGCCACGGCGCCCTGGGCAGCCAGGACGCACCGGCACCGGCAGAGCTAACCGGGCATTGACGCTCTCGCCGGCGGGGTCCGTGGTGGGGGCCCGCTCACCGGGAACTGACGCCCCTCACCGGGTGGGGTCCTTCGTGCGGGGCCCGCTCACGGCCGGCCGGATGATGGTGATGGGACCACGACCGTGATGCAGGCAGTAGGTGCTGACCGAGCCCAGTAGCGCGTCGGCGAAGCCGCCGTACCCGCGGCTACCCACGACCAGCAGCTCAGCGCCTGCCGACGCCTCGATCAGGACCTGGCCCGGGTGCCCCTCGAGCACCCGGGTTCGCAGCCAGGCCGGGCGGTCGGAGCCGAACACCTCATCGAGGGCGTCGGCGAGGGTTCGTTCCGCAAGGCGGGCGAGGTCGAGGTCGTCGGGGTAGGCCGGGGCCCAGCCGTAGAACGTCGGGTACTCCCAGGTGATGACGGCCTCCAGGGCGGCTCCGGTGAGTCCGGCCTGCCGCGCGGCCCAGCGCAGGGCCGCTTTCGAGCCGTCCGAGCCGTCGACCCCCACAACGATGCGGGCCGGCCCGTCGCCACCCGGTCCGTTCATTACTCTCCTCGCACTCACCCGAAGCTGTTGCCGCAAGTCCCGCCGACGACGATAGCGTGCGGCTCCGGCCGGCGAGGTACTAGCCGGCGAGGTGCTGGCGGGCACCCGCGGCGGCTCGCGGCTTTCCCGGCGCCCGGCCGGCGGCCGCCATCGGCAATGTGGTGAATCACCTGCAACGGGCGAGGTGCCGCCGGGCGGGAGGGCCCAGGCTGGGCTGACGCGCGCCGAGCCAGTCAGGTCACGGGGGGCCTGCGCGGCGCGGCCGGAGCAGGAGCTCGTCATGCGCAAAACCGCCGTCGCCTGCGGCGCCGTCGGGGTGATCTTCCTTGTCGCAGCGGGGCTGCTGGCCTTCTGGATAACGCCCCAGTTCATCGCGCGGCTGCCGGGCGATTCCAACACTGTGCGGACCTATGACGGCCAGATTCGCAGCCTGATTGACCCGCTCGCGCTGCAGCAGGGCAACCTCGCAGCGGCCATAAAGGTAGGTCTCCCCGAGACGCTGCGGCGGCAGGTGAAGGTGCTGCAGACCTCGGGCAACACCGCGCTCGTGCGGGACTCGACCACGGTGACCTCGTCCGGCCGCCAGATCGGCGGCGTTACCTCGCAGTACGCGGTCGACCGCCGCAGCCTCGAAGCGACGGCCAGCCATCCGGGCAGCTGGAACGTCACCGACGCCAGCGGACTCACGGTCAACTGGCCGATCGGCGCCAAACAGCAGAACTACACCGGATGGGTTGTTGACACGCAGGCCACGACCCAGCTGAGGTACCTCAGGCAGGAGCAGCACGGCGGCGTGAACACCTACGTGTACCGGGCGACGGTCCCGGCGACCCCGGTCAAGAACCCGCAGGTGCTGCGCGATCTTCCGAAGGCACTGCCCGCGAAGCTGTTCCAGCAGATCGGCAAGAGCGGGCTGGTTCCGGCGAGCACGCTCGCCGGCCTGGCGACGGCCTTCCCGCACACGGCCCAGATCCCGGTCGGGTACCTGTACGAGGCCACGAGCACGTACTGGGTCGCTCCGGCCACCGGCATCGTCGTGGACATCAGCACCGTTGAGCAGCAGCTGGGTGGCGTCGCCCTTCCGGACGGTAAGATCGTGCCATTGCTCCCGGTGCTGGCCGACAGCTACTCCGGCAGCCAGGCCAGCGTGCAGGCAGCGGCGACCGATGCGACGAACGGCAGTAACGCCATCCAGGCGGTGGGCACGACGGTGCCGATCGTGGCCGCCGTCGTCGGTTTGGTGCTGCTCGTCATCGCCGTCATCCTGGGAAGGCGCGGTCGCGGGCGCGGACCTGGCCAGGTCCGTGATCCCGGCGCCGGTGCCCGCTCCTGAACCGGCCGGCCGCCCGCTGACCGGAGTCCGGGGCGGCACCCCGAAGGCGCCATGGGCCGGGCCGTCCGGAAAGGATAGGTAAGGCTAATGGATCCCGATCCCGATCGCGGCCACGGCGGCACCGACCTCGGCAGGCGGATTCAGGAGCGTCGCCACAAGGCCGGACTGACCAGGGAAGAGGCGGCGGCGAGGGCGGGCATGGCCGACAGTTACCTGGCGTATCTGGAGACCGATCCCGACGCGGCCCCGACGTCGGCCGCCCTGACCCGGCTGGCGGCCGCACTCGGGACCACGACCCGCGCTATCACGGGCGCCGGACTCGGCCTCCCGCCTGGCCAGCAGCCACCTGGTCAGCGCCCGGTGCTGCGGCCATTGAGCGCTGCCGAATGCCGGGCCTTTCTCGGCACCGGGGGGGTCGGGCGGTTCCTGTTCGTCGCTGCCCGCGGTCCGGTCGCTGTCCCGGTGAATTACCGGATGCTGGGCGACGATATTGCTTTTCGTACCGATGACAGGACCAGCCTGGCGGCGGCCGCGGCACCGCGGCAGCCAGTGTCTTTCGAGGTTGACCATCTCGACGAGGTGCTGCGCGAGGGATGGAGCGTCCTGGTCAGCGGACCTGCGCACGTGGTGACGGACCCGGCCGAGCTGGACGAGGTCGCGTCGCTCGGGATCGCGCCGTGGGCGGGCGGCGCCAAGCAGACCTACGTCCGGATTTCCGCCGGGCAGGTCACCGGACGCCAGATCCGGGGCGGATAGCCGCACCCGTCAGGCCCGCCTTCGATCGCCCGGCGCCACGGCGGGCAGCTGGTCACGCTCGCGCCTGGGCGGTATCGCCTCCTGGCGCTCGCGGCTGGCGCCGGTGCTCCGTTAAGCGCTCCATGTTTCCAGGAACACGGCGTCCCTGGCCGAGACATCTGCCCGGTACATGGGGTGCAGGTCCATGGACGGCGAGTACTTGCTCGCCGGGACCTCGCGGCCCAGCGCCTCGGCCATCGCCCGCACGTGATGCGGGCCTGCGCCGCAGCAGATGCCGACGTAGTTCACGCCGAGGTCGCGAGCCTGGAGCGCGAACTCCGCCATCTCGAAGCGGGTGCATCCGAACGGCTCGAGCGCGAGCGGGAAGGCCCGCTCGGTGCCTTCGGCGCGCAGGCTCTGCATTGTCGGGGCGGCCGCGTTCGTGCGGTAAGGCACCGGCTGGGCGCCGACCGCGCAGCTGACCGCGTCGCGGATCCGGGCCAGCAGCGGCAGCATCGTCTGCGGCCCGCGGTCACAGTTCAGGCCGACGACCGCAGCGCCCTCGGCGGCCAGGATGCGGCATGCCTCGGCGTAGTCGTAACCGTCGCGGGTCTGGTTCGGCTGCGTGGGCGCCAGCGTCACCACGGCGGGCAGCCCGAGCCCGGAGATGACTTCCAGCGCGATCAGCGCCTCGCCGAGGTAGTCGTTGGTCTCGGAGATGACGAAGTCGATACCTTCGTCCGCCGCCCAGCCCAGCTGCTCGGCATAGGTGGTACGGACGATGTCCCTGGTCGAGGCGTTGTCAGGGTCGTAGGCCCAGGTGTTGCAGACGTTGCCTGCCACCAGGGCGCCGCCTTCGCTGGCGACCTCGCGGGCAATGCGCACCGCGCTGCGGTTCATCGCCTCCAGGTCGCCCTCACGGCCGACGTGGCGCAGCTTCTCGCGGTGCGCGTAGTAGGTGAGCGCGACCATCACGTCCGCGCCCGCGCGCAGGAACTCCCTGTGCAGCTCGCGCACCGCGGCGGGGAAGTCGAGCACTACCTCGGGGACGTACGGGCCCGCCTTGATATACCCGCGGCGTTCCAGCTCGAAGACATAGCCCTCGGCGCCGAGCACGGTGCCGTTCTCCAGCCGCGCGGCGATCCCGGCCGGCGAGCGCTCGTTCATGATGCCGCACCTCCCAGCTGCTGGCCGTCCGCCGCGCTGTAGCCGGCGAACCGGCGTGGCGCGAAGCGACGGATGTCGTAGACGGTTCCCTGCTGCACGGCGAGCTGCGCGAGTACCCGCCCCACCCATGGGGCGAACTTATATCCCGTGCCACGCCAGCCGACCCCGGTGAAGACATCATCCGCGCCAGGGACCGGGCCGAGAATGAAATCGTCGTCGGCCACCAGGTCGTAGGAGCAGGTGTCGACGCCGCTGGCGTCGGCCACGTCGACGGTCTGCGCGCCGCGCAGCCCGGGCATGCATTCGGCGACGAAGTCCTCCACGCTGGCGATCCGGCTGGGCACCCGGGTCGCGTCGGGCGGGTTGTAGAAGCCGATCTTCACCCCGGGTGTCTTTCCCGCATACAGCGGATGCCCGTAGATCCCGACATCCAGATAGGCGAAGACGGGCAGCGCCTGCTCGGTGAACAGGTCGCGGGTCCCGGCAGGCGGGATGAAGTACTTGGACTGCACAGGGCGGTCAGACCGCAGCGGGAACCGGACCGAGCAGCCCGGCACCAGGGTCAGCACCTCGTTGGTGGCAAGGCCGGCGGTGATGACCAGGGCGTCGGACTCCAGCGGCCCGGAGCCGGTGGCCACCGTCCAGCTGCCGCCCGAGGAGGTGATGCCGCGTGGCGCGCAGTTCTCGATCACCCGTACGCCACGGGCCCGGATCGCGGCGGACAGCGTCCGGGTGACCGCGGCGACGTCGACGAACCCGGCGTCCACGTCCAGCCAGCCCGCGTCGGCATCGAACTGCGGGAACCTGGCCTGCAGTTCCGCTGCGGAGAAAGCCTCGCGGCGCAGCCGCAGCTGATCGAGGACGGCAAAGCTCTGCGCCGCATAGCTGCGGCGCAGATCCGGCGTCACGCTGCTCTTGGCGAGGTTGAGGCAGCCGCAGTCGACCAGCAGCGGCTGGCCGGCCTGCTCCTGGAACTCCAGCCACAGCTGGCGCGCCTCGAAGGCCAGCCGCGCGTACTGCGGGTCCAGATAGTCGTTGCGGGCCGACCTGGTCAGCCCGAAGGAGGCGGTCGAGGGATCCCCGACCTGTGAGCTTTCCAGCACGGTCACGGCGTCGGCCAGCGGTGCGGCGTAGTACGCCGTCATCAGGCCCATGACGCCGCCGCCGATGATCGTCAGCCGCCTGCCTCGGTGCCGGGCCACAGTCACGCTCCTCGGTCAGCTGCCCCGCCAGCCGAACCATACCTTGCCGCGCGACCTGGTCGAATACTCCCGATACCGCCCGGGCCTAGTAGCTGGGCGTCCACATGGCCGCGTCCACCACGGCCTCGATGTCATCATCTGGTGCCAGTGCCGACACCCCGCTGTCGCGAGCCTCGCGCGCCACCGCGATCGCGATCGCCCTGGAAATCGGCCGCAGGTTCGCGATCTGCGGATAGAGGGCGCCCTGCCGGAGCCGGTCCGCTGACACCAGGCCTGCCAGGGTGGTGGCCGCGATCAGGAACATCCGGTCGGTCACTTCCGTGGCCCGCGACGCGATCGTGGCGAGGCCGACGCCGGGGAAGATGAACACGTTGTTGGCCTGGCCGGCCACGCGGATACCTGAGCCGGTCTGCACGGGGTCGAACGGGCTGCCGGTCGCGACAAGCGCCCGGCCCTCGCTCCACCGCAGGACATCGGCGGGCGTCGCCTCTGAGTTGACCGTCGGGTTGGACAACGGGAAGACGACGGGTATGGGGGTACGTGCCGCCATTTCCCTGATGGCCGTTTCCGTGAACGCGCCCGCCTGGCCGCTGGTCCCGATCAGGATGGTCGGGGCCACCTGCCGGACAACCGTCTCCAGGTCATACCGCGAGGCAGGCTCGAAGCCGAAGCGCCTGAGATCGCTGGAGGGCAGGGCGAACGGGCGCTTGTCGTCGTCAATATGATCGCGCCCTTCGAAGACAAGGCCGCTGGAGTCGACCATTAGCACGGCACCGCGGATGTCGTCCGGTCCGGCGCCCTCCGCGCTCATGATGGCCTCGATGAGCCGAGCGATCCCGATGCCCGCGGCGCCGGCCCCGAGGAATACCAGCCGCTGCCTGACCAGCGGCTCACCGCGGAGCCGCAAGGCGGCGAGGATCCCGGCCGCCACGACAGCGGCTGTGCCCTGGATGTCGTCGTTGAAGCTGGTGATCCGGTGCCGGTAGCGGTCAAGCAGCCGGATCGCGTTGTGCTGCTTGAAGTCCTCCCATTGCAGCACGGCGTCCGGGTAGACCGTTCCGACCGCCTCGACGAACGCCTCGATGAAGGCGTCGTAGGCCGGGCCCCGCAGCCGCTCCTTCGGGTATCCCAGGTAGAGGGGATCGTCCAGCCGGTCAGCGTTGTCGGTGCCGCAGTCGAGGGACACCGGCAGGGTCAGGCTCGGGTGGACCCCGGCCCCGGCGGAGTACAGCGAGAGCTTGCCGACGGGGATCCCCATGCCGCCCGCGCCCTGATCGCCGAGGCCGAGAATCCGCTCGTTGTCAGTGGCGACGATCAGCCGGATACCCGACCGGCCGGTATTGCGCAGCAGCTCCGGGATGCATGAGACGTCGTCCGGGGTGATCCATAGTCCGCGCGGACGGCGCAGGATATGGCTGAACTTCCGGCATGCCTCGCCGACGGTGGGCGTGTACACGATCGGCGCCAGCTCCTCAAGGTGATCAAGGAGCAGCCGGTAGAACAGCGTTTCATTCCGGTCCTGCAGTGCCGCGAGCCCGATGTATTTTTCCAGGTCGGTCGATTTGTCGCGCAGATGCTCCAGTTCCAGCGCGACCTGCTGATCGATCGTGGCGACGCGCCAGGGGAGCAGCCCGCGCAGGCCGAGCTTTTCCCGCTCTTGCTGGCTGAATGCCGCGTCCTTGTTGAGCAGCGGCCGCTCGAGCATGTCCGGGCCGGTAGGCAGCCCCGGCGGTGTGGTCTCGGCGCCGTTTCGAGTTTGCATTGCAGCCTCCCTGCAGTCTGCCTGGACATATCGGGCGCCGCCGTGGCGGCCGGCCTCGAGGGCAGGCATCGAGAGCCCCGTCTCCAGCCGACACCCGAAACGCCTGGTCTGCCACGGCCGAAGGTCCTTGGGTTTGAACGATGAACATCGCTGGATCTGCCCGGATTCGGTGATCGGGCGCCCGGTTAACGCGGCGGGACGCGCCGGGCCGCCCTGAACGGATCGGCCTTGCCGCCGGACGGGCCGGCGACACCTCCCGGCGACGTGCTCGTGACGGTACCGGTGAGGCCCGGCGCGGCCACACGTATCCTCGAAGTGCCGCCAGGGCACTGAGTCGGCGGCGCAGCGCCGGACGTGCCCGCCGCCTCGCTCGTTGTCCGCCCGTTCGCACCTGAACAGGAAGCCTATGTCTGATCACACCGCCGGCAGCGCATCCGCCAGCCCGGCAAATCCAGGGCCGGAACCCGGCCCCGCGGACTCGAAGCCGGTTCTCGAGCCGCTGGACGAAGCTGAGTGCCTGCGGCTGATCTCACCAGGCGGGCTCGGCAGGCTTGCGTACTCAGGCCGGTTCGATCTAACGGTGCTGCCGGTCAACTACCGCCTGCATGAGGGCAGCATCGTGTTCAGGACCGCGCAGAACAGCCCGACCGACGAGGACCTGAGGACCGGGATAGCGGGCGCCGAGTACCGGGTGGCCTTCGAAGTCGACGACGTCGATAGCGCGGTGCGGGAAGGGTGGAGCGTCCTGATCCAGGGCTCGGCACATCACGTGGACTCCGAATCCGAGCGCGCGTCGCTCGCCGGGGCGGGCGTCGAGCCGTGGGCCGGCGGAGACAGGCAGCACTTCATCCGCATCACGCCCACCCGCATCACCGGCCGGCGCATCCGCCATATCTGACCTGCTGGCCATCGTTTCGCCGGCGGCCGGCGGACCGCCCGGCCCGCCGTTGTCAGCGCACGTCAGGCCGGCTGCCTGGCGACGAGCAGGATGAGCGAGACCGGCATGACAGTCAGCCGGCGGCCCGCGCGGATGTGCGTCCTGGCACGACCGGCAGCGGGCGCGTCAGTGCCGCCGGGCTGAGCGGGTTCCGCTGGGCCGGGGAGGAGATCGTAGCTGTTCAGCTCGGGCCGCCAGGAGCATCGTTTCCCGACATCGGGCACGGTGAAGGTGACGGGCTGCGGCGATCCGTTGACGAGGATGAGCACGTCCGCATCGAGCGTCGGCCTGCCGCGTGCGTCGATGTCAGGCGCCACCGTGCCGTCGACGTAGATCGCGACGAAGCGGCTGTCCGGTGACTGCCAGTCGGCCGCGGTCATCGGGCTGCCGGCCGGCGTGAACCAGACGACGTACCCGGGATCGGCCAGGTAGCGGCCACGGCGCAGCACCGGGTGCGCGTGGCGCGTGGCGATCGCCCGGCGGGTGTACGCGATCAGGCCAGCGTCGGCGCGGTCCCAGTCGAGCCACGACACCGGATTGTCCTGGCAGTAGGCGTTGTTGTTGCCGCCCTGAGTGCGGCCGAGCTCATCACCGCCAAGCAGCATCGGCACCCCGCGGGAGACCATCAGCGTGCCGATCAGCGCGCGGGCCGCCCGGCCCCGCTGATGGAGGATCTCCGGATCCTCCGTCGGCCCTTCGGTACCGCAGTTCCACGACCGGTTGTCATCGGTTCCGTCCCGGTTGCCTTCACCGTTGGCCTCGTTGTGCTTGCGCTCGTAGGAGACAAGGTCGCGCAGGGTGAACCCGTCGTGGGCGGTGATGAAGTTGATCGAGGCGTCCGGCCGGCGGCGGTCGCCGCCGTACAGGTCGGCGGAACCGGCGATGCGGGTGGCGAAGTCAGGGAGCGCCCCCTCGCTGCCGCGCCAGAAGTCGCGGACGGTGTCCCGGTAGCGGCCGTTCCACTCGCTCCACAGCGCGGGGAACTTGCCCACCCCGTAGCTGTCCGGCTGGCCGACGTCCCACGGCTCGGCGATCAGCTTGGCCCGGGAGATGACCGGGTCCTGCGCGACAATGTCGAAAAATGCGGCCAGCCGGTCGAAGTCGCCATGCTCCCTGGCGAGCGTCGTCGCCAGGTCGAAGCGGAAGCCGTCCACGTGCATCTCGCCGAGCCAGTAGCGGAGCGAGTCAGTGATCATACGCAGGGACGTCGAGCTGTCGGCGTTGATCGAGTTACCGGTGCCCGTCGTGTCGACGTATAGCCGGAGATCGTCAGGTGCCAGCCGGTAATACGCCGGGTTGTCGAGCCCCCGGAAGCAGATGGTCGGGCCCAGGTGGCCGCCTTCCGCCGTGTGGTTGAACACCACATCGAGCAGCACCTCAAGCCCGGCCGCGTGCAGCGCCTTGACCATCGCCTGGAATTCCGCGATCTGCCCGCCTGGGTGCCCGGCCCGCACCGCGGCGGAGTAGCCATCGTGCGGGGCGAAGAAGCCGACGGAGTTGTAGCCCCAGTACTCCCCCCGGCCGTTGCTGGCCAGCGGTCTGCTGGTGACGAACTGGTGGACGGGAAGCAGTTCGACCGCGGTCACCCCGAGGCTGGTCAGGTACTCGAGCACCGGCGGGCAGGCCAGGCCCGCATACGTGCCGCGAAGCGGCGCCGGCACGTCACCGCGCGTCTGCGTGAACCCCTTCACGTGCAGCTCATAGATGATCGTGTCGCGGTAGGGAGTGGCGGGCCGCCGGTCCGTGCCCCACGCGAACGAAGGATCGGCCACGAGCGATCGCGGCATCGACGGCCCGGAGTCGAGGTCGCTCCGGCCGTCCGGGTCGCCTGGCGGATAGCCGAGCAGCGCGTCGCCCCACGCCAGCTCACCGTCGGTCGCCTTGGCATACGGGTCGAGGAGCAGCTTCGCCGGGTTGCAGCGTAGTCCGAGCAGCGGATTGTAGGGCCCGGTCGCCCGGTAGCCGTATCGCTGGCCGACGCCGATTCCGGGCACGAACCCGTGCCAGATCCCGTCGTCGAACTCCGGCAGCGCCAGCCTGGTCTCCTGGCCCGCGGCGTCGAACAGGCACAGCAGGACGCGCTCGGCTACCTGTGAGGCGACAGCGAAATTGGTGCCTGACTGCCCTGGCGTGGCGCCCAGGGGGGACGGCCGTCCCGGCCAGATGTCCACGCCGCCTCCCGGCCTTCAGTCGGGCCGGCTGCCCGCTGCAGGTCTTGGCAGGCAACGATAACCATCTGCGACCGTCTTTGGATGATACGCCGGACCTCGGCTCACCAGCACTCCCGGTCAGCGGCCTGCCATCCGCGACGCCGCCGACTCGGGCCAGGATCTGACCGAACGGTTCAATCGCCGGGCATCGCGGTGTGACACTGCCGGCAGTCGGTCGGCGGATCGGTATCCGAGAGCGCGCCGCATTGCGGGCAGACCCGCCGCAGCCAGCAGACCGGGTCGCCTGCGGAGTCGTCAGCCCAGTCGCTTCGGTCGGGTTCGTCCAGGTGCTCGGTCATCAGCCTTCCCGCGTTCATCGATACGAGCTTGTGACGGGTGCCCGTGCATAGTCAAGGCCGCCCGCGGCCGCGCCGTGGCGCAGCGGCTCCGCTGTGGCGGGGCCCCGTGGCGTTCCTGCTTCCGTACTCCGGCAAGCGCGGAGCCGCCACCGGCCGCGGGGCCGGGCACGTCAGCCAGCCGTGCCGAAGCTCACGCCCTGGGCGAGCGGGAGGCTGCCCGAGTAGTTGACTGTGTTGGTGGCCCTGCGCATATAGCTCTTCCAGGCATCGGAGCCGGACTCGCGTCCGCCGCCGGTCGCCTTCTCGCCGCCGAACGCCCCGCCGATCTCCGCACCTGACGTGCCGATATTGACATTGACGATGCCGGAGTCCGCGCCGCTGGCCGCGATGAACTCCTCGGCCTCGCGCTGGTCGCTGGTGAAGATGCTGGAAGCCAGGCCCTGCGGGACGGCGTTGTTCAGCGCGATCGCCTCGTCCAGTTCGGTGTAGGCCAGCACATAGAGGATCGGCGCGAAGGTCTCCCTGCACACCACGTCGCGCAGGCCAGGCATCTGGACCAGCGCGGGCTGCACGTAATAGGCCCCAGGCGCCGCGTCGGCGAGCAGGCGGTCGCCGCCCGCGCGGACGACTCCGCCCTGCACCAGCGCCTCGGCGATGGCTGCCTGCATGTCCCGGTGCGCGCGCTCGCGGATCAGCGGCCCGACCAAGGTCCGCTGATCCAGCGGGTCACCGACGGGCAACAGCTCATACGCGGCGCCGACGTTGTCCATCAGCTCCTCGGCGATATCGGCATGGGCGATCACCCGCCGCATCGTCGTGCAGCGCTGCCCGGCGGTCCCGGCCGCGGCGAACACAATGCCGCGCGCGGCGAGTTCCAGGTCGGCGGACGGCGCGACGACGCCGGCGTTGTTGCCGCCGAGCTCAAGCAGGCAGCGGCCGAAGCGGGCGGCAACGCGCGGCCCGACGACCCGGCCCATCCTGCTCGAGCCGGTGGCGCTGACCAGCGCGACGCCAGGGGAGTCCGCGAGCCGGGCCGCCACCTCTGCGGGGCCGAGGAGCACCTGACTCAGATGCGGCGGGGCGCCGGTGTCCGCGCATGCCCGGTCAAGGAGCGCGGCACAGGCCAGCGCGGTCAGCGGGGTCAGCTCCGACGGTTTCCAGATCACCGGATCGCCGCAGACCAGGGCGATCGCGGTATTCCATGACCAGACAGCGGCCGGAAAATTGAACGCGGTGATCACGCCGACCACGCCGAACGGGTGCCAGGTTTCCATCAGCCGGTGACCCGGGCGCTCAGATGGCATGGTCCGGCCGTACAGCTGGCGGGACAGCCCGACAGCGAAGTCGCAGATGTCGATCATCTCCTGGACCTCGCCGAGCGCCTCCGGGCCGATCTTGCCGACCTCGAGCGTGATCAGCGCGGCGAGCGCTGCCTTGTGCCGCGCCAGCAGTCCGCCGAAGTGCTTGACGAGGGCGCCGCGGGACGGCGCGGGTACCTGCCGCCAGCTGCGGAACGCCTCCTGCGCCCTGGCCACGGCATCGTCGGCGTCCGGCGGCGTGGACCAGCTGACCCGGGCCAGGTCAGCACCCAGGATCGGCGTGATCGACCGCTGGTCGCCGCCCAGCGCATCCGCGGCCACCGCGCAGCTGCCGAGGCTGGCGACCGCGCGGTCACGTAGGTCTTCGAGGGTCGGCAGGGCCGTGCTGATAGCGGGCATGATCCCTCCTCAGGCCGGCTGATTGCCGATCGCGTCACTGGTGGCAAGCCCGAGCGCCCGCATGGCCTTGCGGTAGGCGACCGCCACCGCGTCGAACCTCAGGTGCAGTTCGGCGGCGAGGTCGAACGGTACCTGCTCGGGTCGTTGCGACTCCACGACCAGCTGATCCTGGCCGAAGATGGTGTCCTCGAACTCCTGCAGGACGCGGGCCGGCTGATCGAGGTTATAGTTCCGCCCGATCAGCACGTATCCGGCGCACCGGTCGGCGGCGAGCGGCTGTGAAGCGAAGAAATAGACCAGGCCGCGCTCGCCGCCCCAGCCGAGCCGGAGCGCGATCGTGTACGGCAGGTGCAATTCGTACCGGCTGCGCCGGTCCGGCGGGCCGCTCTGCTCGTTGCCGAAGACCGGGAAGTCGTCGGTGTTGGCGGCCTCCGGCCGGACGATCGTGTAGTGGAGCACATTTCCCTCGGTGCGGACCTCGTGGCGCGGCACCACCGGCCGGTCCGGGTCACCGAGCAGGCCAGGGTGCACCCAAGGGAAATGGCCGAGGTCGGTGAAGTTCTCCACCTGGCGAGCAGCGTCACAATGCCAGCGGTAAGGGCCCGCCGTCACCACCGTCCAGGCGCCGTCTTCCAGTTCCGGAACCTCGGGCAGCGGCCATCGCGGCTCCGCCAGGGCAACCCAGGCGAGGCCGTACCTTTCCTGGCAGGAAAACGCTGCGATCCTGGCCTTGGGCGGCACCCTGGCGGGGTTTTCCAGCTGGGGAATGGCCACGCACCGGCCGTCCGCGCGATACCGCCAGCCGTGATAGGGACAAACGAGCTCGCCGCCGTTGACCCAGCCAAGCGACAGCGCCGTGCCGCGATGCACGCACAGGTCCGAGTTGGCGCGGGCCTGCCCATCCGGGCCGCGCCACAGGACAAGCGGCTCCCCGAGCAGGTCGGCGTGGACGGGCCGGTCGGCGATGTCATGACTGAAGGCCACCGGATGCCAGCAGGCCCGCAGCGCCTGCAGGTCAGCGAAGGCCGCCGGTGCGGTCACGGTCCCGTCGCCGCTGACACTGCTGCCGCTGACACTGCTGCCGCCTCCCAGATGGCGGGTATGGCTGCCCTGCCCAGCACGGGACAGCGATCGTTCCCTGCGGGTGATCCTAAGGCTAAGAGTTCCTGGCAGCTGGCCAGGAGCGGGGGCCTTCGATCACATCCTGGGCAGCGCCTCGGCGGCCAGCAGGACGCTACCTCTCACGGCGGCCGCCCTGACGCTGATCTTCAGCCGCGTTTGCCTTCCGGTGCTGGCGCTGCCATGACAGTCCCGGCACTATGAGACGTGACCACGGAGCGGAGGTGGAGATGATCCCGGCAGCTGGACTTACGCGCAGGTTGGCGGCTGGTGACAACAAGCCGTTGCTGGCCGGCCCGTATGCGCCGGTGCCTCCGGCCATCAACGTCAACTCCGCGGCCGGGGTCAACAACATCAGGGGGGCTGGCGGCGGCCTGCGGCTGGTGATCTTCCCCAAGGCCGGCCTGCTGCCGGACACGGTCCTCGTCACCACGGCCGGAGCTGGCGGGCGGTTCTGCAATCTGCTGACGCGGTGGGCGACCACGGCATCGCCAGGCAGCGTGCTTGTACGTGATGTCGGCTGCTACACGCCGACCGGCATACCCGGCAGGACGGTCTCTCTGAGCACTTACGCTTCGGCGCACTAGCGGCGGCCGTCGTGGGGGTGACCAGGACATCGGCCGGCTCGGTGCTGTTCGCGACCTACAACATGCTCGACCTGTTCGCCGATGACTCCGCTGCCGGGCGCGAGCACTATCGCCTGGCCGTGGAGTCTGCCCGGGCCCTGGACGCGGACGTGATCGCCGTCCAGGAGGTGCGCGCCGGGGACCAGAAAACCGCCCAGGCCCGGATGCGGGAACTCGCCGACGACGTCGGCCTGAGTTGCCTGGTGCCGGCCGAAGAGAGCGGCGCACCGCGCACCGCACTCGCCTTCGGCGGCCGCGGCTATCACGTCGGCCTGCTGTGGCGGGCCGGGATCGAGCCGATGCCAGGCTCGCTGCGCAAGTACGGTGCGAAGGATTTCTGGCATTCGCTGGCCTACGTCACGCTGGATGTCGGCGGCACGAAAGTCCGGCACGCCTCGTTTCATGCGACTCCGTTCGGCAGGCGGCTGCGGGCCGACCAGAACGAGCGGCTCGTGGCGGCGCTCACCAGAGGCCCGGCCCGCCCGCCCGTACTCGTCGGGGCGGACTGGAACGGTGAGAGCGCCGACCGGGTGTGGGACGAGGGCAGCCAGCGATGGGGTTTCTACGAGCCACGCGACCCGTACTCGGCGGTCAGCTGGTTCGACGGGCTGGTCTACCAATGCGACTGGGACTACGACGAGCACGGGCAGCGCAGGCACTGGGCCGACCGGCGGCCCGGGGACGTGCTGTGGGCCGGCGGCCTTCATGACGCCGCAGCGGTGCTGCGCGCGCCGTGGCAGCCGACGACCGGGCATCGCACGGATGATTCCTATGGCACGCGCGGCATCAGGCGGCGCATCGACGGTGTCCGCGTAACCAGGCAGGTGCTCGGCGCCCTGCGCACTCACCATGTGGAGTCCACCGAGCTTGCCCGGCTGGCCTCGGATCACCTGCCGGTCACCGTGGAGTACCTGCCCGCCGCGGTCGCCAGCCGGGGCTGAGTCAGCGGGGCTGAGTCAGCGGGCCTGAGTCAGCGGGCCTGAGTCAGCGGGGCTGAGTCAGCGGGGCTCGCCAGCGGAGCGCTTACCGGGCTGGCTCTGGGTCTGGCTCTGGGTCTGGGTCTGGCTTTGGCTCTGGCTCTGGGTCAGGCTCTCGTGACGCTTACGCGCGGCCGCCACTAGGTCGCTGAAACCCGGATGCTTCTCCAGGTCACTCTCGGTGTCGCTCAGCGAGCGGTCCCGTACGGTGAGCTCCTTGGCGCGGGCAAGCAGCTCATCGGTCCGCCGCTGGAACTCAGGCAGGCTCCAGTGCAGGTCCCCGATGTCGGCGGGCAGATCTGAGAGCCGCACTACCATCGTACGATCGATGACGCCGAAATGAGAGTTGACGAACGCATTGAAGAAGTAGCCCCCATCCTGAAGCAGCAGGCAAGGCGACTGAAACGCTACGTCGGCATACGGGTAAGGGTTCAGGATCATCTGGTCGTCCGCTAATATGCCGAAACAGGTGGGCGTGCCGAGGTAGAGATGCACCGCGCTCGGCGGCGTTTCCCACTCCTTCAGGTACATCAGCGATTCAATTACCTCCAGGGCTATATCCTGCTTCTCCCTGTTTTCCTGGTTTGCCCGGAGATCGGCGAAGGCAGGATGGGTCAGGACGAAATCGGTCCTTTTCGTCGGCTCTTCTTCCTCCGCCCGCTGGAGGCTGACCCGCTCACGCAAGATGGCCCGGGTCGCCCAGTCGGTGCCGCCCGGATGCAGCAGTCCCTTGAGCGACGAGCCGACCACGACGACCTTCTGGGCCCGGTCAAGCTTCGCATTGAAGGAACGCAGCGCTTCCTTCCGGTTCGTGAAGCTCTTAATGATGCCCGCGCCCTCGAACAATGGCGGGTCCGCGGGCGGGCGCGGAGAATGACCCGGACCCGGACCCGGGGCCTGGTTCCTGGATTGCTGTCGCGCGGCTTCCTGCTCGTAGTCAAGGAGCATCCGCTCCAGCTGCGCCCGTGTCGCTCCCGGCGCAAATCCATTGCGCATGGCTATTGCGCTCCCTCGAGCTCGCGGCCGCCCGTGGCCTGGACGGGCACGGCTTTCCCTGACGCGGCTTGCGCGTTGTACGGGAGCGCCAGGATGTCCGCGAAAGCCGCGGTCAGCCTGCGCCCGGCAGCCGAGAGAGGCGTTTCCCAGCTGCAGACGAGCAGGACTCCCACATGTGGAATCCCGACCCGGATGTAGGAGACGACACTGCTGTCCTCGGGGGGCAGGATGTGGCCTTGGGGTCCGGCCGGGAGCCCGTCATCGGGACACCTGAGCCAGCCATGTTCATAGGGATGCTGACGGGACATGAGGATATTGGCGTGGTCGGCCGCCTCGCCGGCCAGATCAATCTCCAGCTTGCGGTCCTTGGGATAGTAGATGAGATCCTGGCCCGCGGTCCGGCTGCTCACCTTGGCGCCCTGCTGGCACGATAGGACGGCGACCCGCACATTGGCGCTGTCAGTGGCATGACTGCGAGTAATCGCGGTATGGAGGCACTCAAGGCAGGTCTGGACGAGAGCATTGAAAAGTTCAGGCGCGGACGCGGCCATGACTGCCTGCTCGGTGCAGATAGCCAGAATGCCGGCGAGCAGTACAAGCGTGCTGTCGTTCTCTCTGGTGTCGAGCCGGCCGAGCACCTCGCTGGCGACATCGACCTTCGAGCCCATCGCGTCAATCTCGGTGCTCTCCTTCGCGGCCGCGCGTAGCCAGTAGCTGGTATACAGAACGGAGCCCGCTACCCCTAATGCGATCCAGCCGAGCCGGAAACCGCCGACCGGCGAGTTGCCGCCGAGGCCGGCCAGGCCCGCGGCCAGGGTGATGGCTCCGGCAATCGATCCCCAGGCGATCGTGCTCAGAAACGACCGGCCCTCGGATCTACGCATGCTCCCGCCCCCGCTTGCCGATGGCCGCTTGCCAGCGGCCGGTCTTCACGGAACGTAATCGATTGTAGCTTCTTGATTACTCGGAGTCACTGAAGATGTAAGGCAGGTACCAGTTCGCTGGCCGGCCTGACCCTGGTAGAGGATGGGTGGATGCCGACAGATGCGGCGGCGGCGCCGCGCGCGGAGCCGCAAGCGGTGGTGTCGCCGCTGACCAGTGCCGCGATCTTCCTCGTGGTGACCGTGAACGCCGAGTCGGACGATGCCGAGACCGTCCGCGGCCTGGCGGCCGATCTGAGCGGGCTGATCCGCGCCGTCGGGTTCCGCGAGCCGGACGGCCGCCTGTCCTGCGTGACTGGCTTCAGCTCTGATGCGTGGGACCGTTTGGCGGGGGCGCCGAGGCCAGCGGGCCTGCATCCGTTTCGCGAAATCAAGGCCGGGCCACGGCATGCCGTCGCGAGCCCTGGCGATCTGCTCTTCCACATCCGGGCCACCCGGATGGACCTGTGCTTCGAGCTGGCAATGCAGATCACGACGAGGCTGGGCACCGCGGTCACGGCCGTTGACGAAGTGCACGGATTCCGTTACTTCGACGAACGTGACCTGCTCGGCTTCGTGGACGGCACGGAGAACCCGGTGGGCCAGGCGGCGGCAGATGCGACGCTGATCGGCGCTGAGGATCCGGCCTTCGCTGGTGGCAGCTACGTCGTCGTCCAGAAGTACCTGCACGATCTGGCGGCGTGGAATCGGTTGCCGGTGGAG
>Ga0187883_10000256_pt1 | contig 36614 bp, 27 predicted proteins | sample June2016WEW_20_1_2_FD_132966 | JGI IMG/M metagenome (GOLD analysis project Ga0187883, IMG submission 132966) | Peatland microbial communities from SPRUCE experiment site at the Marcell Experimental Forest, Minnesota, USA - June2016WEW_20_10 | ecosystem: Environmental > Terrestrial > Soil >...
AGGGCTCCTCGAACCCGGGCATACCGGCACGGGCTGGTTGGCCCGCTCCGGCCGAATCCCCCTGGGCTACATGAACGACCCCGAGAAGACCGCGGCGACGTTCCGCTCGATCGGCGGGCGGCGCTTCAGCGTCCCGGGCGATCGCGCACGCCTGCATGCTGACGGCACGGTCGAGGTCCTCGGCCGCGACGCCGTCACGATCAACTCGGGCGGCGAGAAGATCTTCGCCGAGGAGGTGGAGGCGGCCGTCCGCCACCACCCAGGTGTGCGCGATGTCATCGTCGTCGGGCGCCCGAGCGAGCGATGGGGGAGCGAGGTGGTGGCGATCGTGGAGCGCGAGCCAGGAGCCGGCTTGGACGACGAGGAGCTCCTCGCCACCTGCGCACGCGAGATCGCCCGGTACAAGCTGCCGAAAACCGTCATCACGGTCGATCGCGTGAAGCGCAACCCCGCCGGCAAGGCCGACTACGCCTGGGCGAAGTCGGTGGCAGCGGCCGCCGCCGGTCGAGCTGAGTGAGTGCCGGCGACGACGACGCTCGTCACTGCGTCAGGCGGTCCTCGTCGGTCTGATCTGCAACATGTGCTCGGCCCGACGCGCCATGGCCTGCTGGGTTCCGATGTCGCCCCGGTGGCGCACGGGGCCGCTCACCGACGATGCCCCCCGCTCGGCGAGCGCTTCGGCCGTCGCGAGCGTGTCGCCGATCCCGACAAAGGCCAAGCCGCGAGATCCCGTCAGCCGAATGGATGAGTCCGTCGCCAGCTCCGTGGCGGCCCAGTAGCAGCGGAGATCACTCCCGAGCGCCGAATCGTCGGTGGAGACGACGCCGCCATCGGAGCTGCCCTCGGGGTAGGAGCTCGGTACGACGTACTTGCAGACAGTTGCCCGCGTCTCGAAGGACGTCTTGGTCTGACCGAGCCGGCCAGTCGACGTCGCCCACATGAGCTCGACGAGGTCGCCCGTGAACAACGGCAACACGTTCATCGCCTCGGGGTCACCGAAGCGGGCGTTGTACTCGATCAGACGGACGCCACCGGCGACCGCCATGAAGCCGCCGTAGAGGACGCCGCGGTAGGGCGTGCCCGTCTCCCGCCCGAGGGCGGCGATCGTGGCTTCGTTGACGGTGCGGGCAAGGGCCACATCCTCCTCGGTGAGGAACGGCAGGGATCCATCTGGGCACGAGTACGAGCCCATACCGCCGGTGTTCGGGCCCGTGTCCCCGTCGTAGGCGCGTTTGTGGTCCTGTACGAGCGGGCAGTGCACGACGGCCTCCCCGTCGGTGATCGTCTGCAGGCTGAACTCCTCGCCGTCCAGCCGTTCCTCGATCACGACCGACCCGTCCGCGGCAAGCAGCGAAAGGGCGTAGGCGACGGCCTCATCGAGCGAGGCCAACTGCTCGCCCTGCACCTTGACGCCCTTGCCCCCCGTCAGGCCGTCCGGCTTCACGACGACCGTCCCGAGCTCGTTCATGTAGTCCGCCAGGCCGGCGGCGGCGTGGAAGGTGCGATGGCGTGGGTTGCCTGCGATGCCGTAACGGGAGACGAGTGCGCGCGTCCAAGACTTGCTTGTCTCCACGCGGGCGAGCGCCTGCGTCGGGCCGAAGCAGGCCATGCCGAGCTCGGCCAGGGCGTCGACCAGCCCGACCGACAGCGGGTCCTCCGGGCCGACCACGACGAGGTCCGGGCTCAGCTCACGTGCGATGGCGACCATCCGGCCGAGGTCGGTGAGTGAGGCGGTGACGAAACGATCTGCCTTGCGAACGAGGCCGGGGCTTCGAAAGGGGGCACAGACGGAAAGTTCGCACCTCGTGTCTGATCGGCGCAGGCCCTCGGCGATGGCGTCCGTCCGAGCGTCCTTGCCGTAGAGGAGAACCTTGAGGGGTCTGTCGGTCATCGATGGAACCGTACCGGCCCTCCCCCGGTCGCGAGGCGCCTGCTGCGCCGGCTCGCCGGAGCTCAGACCGGCGGAGGGAAGATGTCCGAACGGAAGTCGTAAGCGAGCGGGTCGCCCTCGGATGTCACCTCGACGACCGGTTCGGGGCGGTCGTCGAACTCGGTGCGGAGTGCCCGGCTCATGACGGCGTGCATGAGGTAGAGCGCAGTCACGTACGTCAGCTCGAGTATCTCCTCGTCGGAGAGGTGCTGGCGCAGCGCCTCGAAGACGCCGTCCGGCGTGCGCCCGGCGTCGAAGGCGAGGCAGTCGGTGTAGGCGAGCACCGCTCGCTCTGCTGGCGAGAAGCCCTCCGAGGTCTGCCAATGCGGGATGGCCTCCACCTTGGCAGAGTCGATGCCGAGGCCGCGGCACGCCTTGCAGTGTTGTGAGAACACGAACTGGCTGCCGATCGCCCATCCGACCCGGGTCTGGGCAAGCTCGCGAAGGGTGGGCGGGAGGAGCCGTTTTGGGCTGGCGTACAACGAGAAGCCCTTCACGGCATGGCTCAGCACGTCGGGAACGAGGGCGAAGACGGTGAACCAGTCGCCGGGCGTCCCCGTTGCCGTGCCGGGCTCGGCCACAGGGTCCCGCTCGCCGAACAGCTGCGTATAGGTTCTCCGCACCAGCTCGTCGTCGACCTCGGAGCGCGGCACCTGGCGCAGGCGCGGCATGGGAGCGCCTGACCCTACGCCGTCGCGCCGGAGGCCGTCTGCACGGGCCGCAGGCCGTTGGCGCGCGCCGGGGCGTGGCGCACGTCTTCCGGGCGCAACGGCCGCGTCCAGGCGGCGAACTCGAGCAGGATGCCGTCGGGATCGAAGAAGTAGACGGATCGCACGTAGACCCCGGGGTGAAGCTCTTTTGAGACCTGGTACTCGCTCTCGTCGTGGTTGGCCAGCGCCGTGCACTCGATCCCCTTGGCGGCGAGGCGAGCGGCGTACTGTTCGATCTGCTCCGGGTCGACATCGAAGGCGACGTGGTTCATGGATCCGTGGGCCGTCGCCAGCTCGCCCCGGCCGGGAAGGGCGGAAGGCGCCGCTACGCCCGGTGCGTGCGACGGCGCATGCGGGAACCAGAAGAACGCCAAGCAGTCGCCGTTGCCGACGTCGAAGAAGAAGTGCTGGCCCATTCCGAGCGGCAGCTCGATCGTTTTCACGAGGGGCATCCCGAGGACGTTGCAGTAGAAGTCGACCGTGCGCTCCATGTCAGAGCACACGAGCGCCAGATGGTTGATGCCCCGGAGCGTGAACTCACTGTTCGTTGCCATGACGCCCCCTCGTGGGCCGATGCCGTCCCGAGAGACGCTACTGCGGCGGAGTCACCCCTTCACCCGGGCGATGACGGCCGCTCCGAAGCGCGAGATGGCACTGAGCTTCGCCGAAAGGGGCTCGGTGTCGGGGCCGGGGCGGTAGGTGTCCCGGAACCCGATGATCACGTCCGTGACCCCTATCTCCTTCAAGCGGCGGCAGCCCGCCGCGCTGTAGCCGTCGGTCGAGATCGCATGGATCTCGAAGGGCTCACCCTCCCGGCCGAGCCGGGCCCGCATCGACAGCACGGACGCCACCAGGTCGGCGAGCTGCCCGCTGTCCGACCCGGCGTGCAGCCATCCGTCCCAGCGTGCTGCCCGCTCGAGGGCCGCAGGGGCGTGACCTCCGACGAGGATGGGGATGCGGGGATTCGGGACAGGGCAGATTTTCACGGGGGTGAGATCGTAGAACGACCCGTGGTACTCGAAGAAGCCGCCTGCGCACAGCCCGTCGATGATGTCGAGCTGCTCGTCCATCCGCCTCCCTCGAGAGGGCCAGGGTTGCCCGCATGCCTCGTAATCCTCCGGCCAGGGCGACAAGCCGACTCCGAGGACAAAGCGGCCACCTGACAGCACCGATACCGATGCCGCCTGTTTGGCTGCCAACACGGGATGGCGCAGTGGCAGCTTCACGACGAAGGTCACAAAGCGCAGGCGCTCCGTCAGGCTTGCCAGCGAGCCCGCCAGCACGAAGGGGTCGATGAACGGCTTGTCCTCCAGGAACTCCCGCCCGCCTCCTTCGACGTAGGGGTAGCTCGTGGCTGAGTGTTGCGGGTACACGATGCTCTCGGGCAAGAGGAACGAATCGAAACCCGCCGCCTCCGCTGCAATGGCGAGCGGGCCATAACAGCTCGGATCCACCATCGCCTCCGCGTAAGAGAAGCGCATCAAGCCCCTTGAGGACGCCGGTTCTCGAGCTGGTCGCTGAACCAACGCTCGAAGTCCTGCGGTGCGAGCGGTGGCGACCACAGATAGCCCTGCGCCGTCTCGCAACCGAGGGCGACGAGGGCCTGACGCTGCTCCTCGGTCTCGACGCCCTCGGCGCAGGATCCCATGCTGAGCGCTCGTGCCAGGGCGATGACCGCCTGCACGATCGACGGGTCATCGGGGTCGTGGAGGCGCCCCAAGCCGGCGACGAAGGACTGGTCGATCTTGAGCGCATGGACCGGCAGCACCTTCAGGTACTCGAGGGAGGAGTAGCCGGTGCCGAAGTCGTCGATGGACACGGGGATGCCGAGCTGGCGGAGCTTCTGGAGGACGTCGATCGCCGTGGTGACGTCCGACATGAGCACGCTCTCCGTGATCTCGAAGCCGAAGGAGCCGTCCTCGGCGTCTCGGGCGATGAGCTGCTCGCAGAGTGCCACGAGGTCGTAGGACAGCTGGGCGGAAGAGAGGTTGATGGAGACCCAGAGGTCGGCGGCGCCCGGAAGCTTGTCCCGCCACAACCCGATCTGCCGGATCGCCTCGTCGATCACGAACCGCCCGATCGGACGGATCAGCCCCGACTGCTCAGCCACCGGGATGAACTCTGCCGGGCTGACTTCTCCCCGATCCGGGTGCCGCCAGCGGCAGAGCGCCTCCACGGCGATGGCCGAGCCCGTCCGGAGATCGACGATGGGCTGGTACGCGAGGCGGAGGTCGCCGTTCTCCACCGCCAGCCGCAAGGCGCTCTCGAGGTCGAGCAGGCGGGCGGCGCTCGACAACATCTCCTTGTTGAACAGCTCGACTCGTCCGCGACCGAGCTCCTTGGCTCGGTACATAGCGATGTCACCGTCGCGAAAGCACGTGTCGGTGTCCTTGGGACCGGGCAGCACGACGCCAGACGACACCGTCAGGTAGATGTCGCGGTCCGCCACATGAAAGGGCCTGTCGAAGGCGGCGCCCATGCGGCGGCTGATGGCAGTGGCGCTTTCGCTGGAGCCGACGTCCTCGCAGATCATGACGAACTCGTCACCGCCGAATCGCCCGACGGTATCGCCTACGTGTGCGAGGGTCTGTAGACGCCCGGCGAGCTCCACGAGCAACTGATCCCCGCTGGCGTGGCCGAGCGAGTCGTTCACGAGCTTGAAGCGGTCGATGTCCCCGAAGATGACGGCCACGCGGCGCTTGTAATGGCTCGCTCGGGCCACGGTCCCCTCGAGGCGATCCTGCAGCAGCAGACGGTTCGGCAGACCGGTGAGCGGATCGTGCAACGCCATGTGCTCGAGCGTCTTCTCGGCGTTCTTGCGCTCGGTGATGTCCTGCACCTGCACGAAAGCGTAGGCAGGCGAGCCGTCGTCGTTGCGCACGAGCGCCAGGTTCACGAGCCCCCAGACATAGGTGCCGTCAGACCTGAGGAAGCGTCGTTCAAAGGGCAGCCGGTCGCCCCGGAACGCCCGTTGCACCGTACCGATGTAGTCGCGGTCATCGGGATGCACGAAGTGATTGGCGGGGAGCCCAACGATCTCGTCCTCCGTGCGGTGCACGAACGCGAGCATGGCGGGGTTCACGCGCGTCACGGCGCCCTCGAGGTCGATCATGGCAGAGGGGACCGCCCCCCACTCGAAGCCGAGCCGGAAGCGCTCCTCTGCCTCCTGCCTGGCCGCTTCGGTACGGTGGCGGTCGGTGACGTCAAGGGCCGTTCCGATCACCTTGGCGAGTTTGTTGTGGCTGTCGTGCATCCTCCGTGTCCGCAGTTGCAGCCAGCGGATCTCACCGTCGGGCCGCACGAGGCGGAAGGTGTCCGCGAAGTTGCCGTCTTGCCGCCGCCAGGCCTCGGCGATCTTGGCTTCGGCTTCGGCGCGGTCGTCGGCGTGCACGCGCGAGAGGAACAGCTCGGTCGAAGCGGGATCTTGAGGATCGACGCCGATGAGGCGCCGGAACGACGGCGTCCAGCGGAGCGAGCCGTCGGCGGCGTCGAGCTCGAAGCTGGCGAGTTGAGCGACGTCCTGTGCCTCGGTGAGGCGACGACGGTCCTCTTCGGCCGCCCGCTCGAGGCGGTTGCGCTCGGTGGCATCGCGGGCGATCGAGGCGGACCCGATCACGGCGCCGTCGCCGTCGCGCACGGGCGACACGGATACGTGGATCTCGACGATCTCGCCGTTCTTCCTCCTGGCGGGAAAGTCCTCCAGCTCGATGCGGTCGCCGGCCTGCCAGCGGGAGAGCACGTTCCCGTAACCGCCGTCGTCACCGGCCGTGACGAGCCGGGAGACGTCGTGGCCGAGCGCTTCGGCGGCCGAGTAGCCGTAGAGCCGCTCCGCCGCCTCGTTCCAGCTCGTGACGCGACCCTCCAGATCCGTGCCCACAATGGCGTCGAACGACGACTCCACGAGAAAGGAAAGCCGCCGCATGGCTTCATCAGCTCGCATCCGTTCCGTCAGGTCGGTGGCGACCGAGGCGATACCGACGAGCTCGCCGTCCTGCAGCACCGGCGTGATCGTGGACAGGACCGGGAAGCGCCTGCCGTCGCGGTGCATCATCCAGTAGTGGGCCGTTACCTTCTCGCCCTTCATGATCCGGCTCATGACGAGGGCGTCGCGCTCGCCTTCCTCCTCTGCCCGGGCGACCTCGACGACGTCCCGCCCGATCACCTCGGCCGCCGTCCAGCCGAACATCTCCTCTGCAGCTTTGTTCCAGTAGAGAATGCGACGCTTCAGGTCGTTCACGACAATCGCCTGACCAAGGGCGGCCAGTGCGCTCGCTTCGAAAGAGCTTGATGTCTCGCCCACTTGCCCATCTCGCATGCCAGCGATCCGGTGGGGCGCCAGATCTGCGGCGCAGCGAGCGCCTTTCCCCTCAGTGCTGGCCGGGAGGCATCATCCCGGCTGAGGACCGGTGACGCTGCCCACTGCAAAACGGTACCCGTCACAGCCGCCCAAGCGAGGACAAGGGTCGCTTGGGGCCGCGCTCGCCACGCCGACGGGCCTATGGTCGCGTGCATGGTGACCGTCGCCCCCTACGGTTCGTGGAATTCGCCGCTCACGGCGGATCGTTTGCTCGAGGACGTGGTGACGCTGGGGTTTCCCGTCGTCGTCGGCGACGTCGTGTACTGGTGCGAGGGACGGCCGGCGGAGGGTGGCCGCGTCGTCATCGTGCGGTGTGCAGAGGGTGGGATCCCCGAAGACGTCTTCGGGCGGGACTACTCGGCACGGACGCTCGTGCACGAATACGGCGGCCTGTGTTACACGGTCGCTGCCGACACGGTCTACTTCTCCAACTTCGGTGACCAGCTCCTCTATCGTGTCCGAGCCGGAGCCGAGCCGGAGCCGATCACCGCAGAGCCTCCCGCGCCCGCCTCGGTTCGTTATGCCGCTCCGGTCGTGAGTCGCGACGGTCACCATCTCTACTGCGTGCGGGAGCGCCACGGGACACCTGGGGTCGCTTCTGAGGTCGTGAACGACGTCGTGATCCTGGCCACCGACGGTGAGGCGGAACCTCGCGTCGTCGCCGAGGGCCATGACTTCTTCTCCTTCCCCACCGTCTCGCCCGACGGCAAGCGCATCGCCTGGATCTCCTGGGACCACCCCAACATGCCCTGGGACGCCACCGAGCTCTGGGACGCCGAGCTCGGGCCGGACGGGCTGCCGGTGAACCCGCGCCTCGTGGCAGGCGGGGAGTCCGAGTCCGTTTCGCAGCCGAGGTACTCACTTGATGGCCGATTGCATTTCGTCTCGGACCGCACCGGCTGGTGGAACCTCTACGTGGACGACGAAGACGGCGGCGCGCCGCTCGCACCGGCGGAGGCGGAGTTCTCCTCTCCGGACTGGGCCTTCGGACAGTCCAGCTACTGCTTCTTGCCGCAGGGAGACATCGTCGCACTGTCGTCGAGTGCCGGCCTCGGTTCCATCAATCTGATCGGAGCAGGTGGGCGGTCCCAGATCGAGACGCCCTATACGGCCTTCTCATCGGTGGCTCGCCGTCGCAGTGGTGTCGTCGTCGTGGCGGGCTCGGCGCGGCATGCGACAGCTCTCGTCGCTGTCGAGGTCCCCTCGGGAGAGACGACGGTGCTGAAGGCCGCAGGCGACGACTGGCTCGACGAGTCCTATCTCACCCAGCCTGAGCCGATCGAGTTCCCGACCGAGGGGTCGATGACGGCGCACGCCCTCTTCTACCCACCGAAGAACCCGGGGTTCGTCGCCCCGGAAGGTGAGCTGCCACCCCTCATCGTCTCCAGTCACGGTGGGCCGACGTCGTCGGCGTCCTCCTCGCTCAACTACGGGATCCAGTACTGGACCTCGCGGGGGATCGGCCTTGTGGACGTCGACTACGGCGGCAGCTCCGGCTACGGCCGCGAGTACCGGGAGCGACTGCGGGACCGCTGGGGCATCGTCGATCTCGACGACTGCGTGAACGCCGCTCGCTACCTGGCGGCTGCGGGTCGTGCCGACGGCGATCGCCTCCTCATCCACGGGGCGAGCGCCGGCGGCTACACGACGTTGTGCGCCCTGACCTTCCGGGACGATTTCGCCGCCGGGGCCAGCTACTTCGGGGTCGCCGATGCGGGCGCCCTCGCTCGCGACTCGCACAAGTTCGAGTCTCGTTACTGCGACGGGCTCATCGGACCGTGGCCCGAGGCGGCGGAGATCTACCGGCAGCGATCGCCGATCTTCCACACCGACCAGCTCCGGACCCCGCTCATCTTGTTCCAGGGCCTGGAGGACAAGGTGGTCCTGCCCGTCCAGAGCGAGGCGCTGGCCGCAGCGCTGCGGGAGAAGGGGGTGGCCTTCGCCTACTTGGCCTACGAGGGCGAGCAGCACGGCTTCCGCAAGGCGGAGAACATGAAGGCGACGCTGGAGGCGGAGTTGTACTTCTACGGACGCGTGCTGGGTTTCGAGCCTGCGGACGACCTTCCCGCAATCGAGATCGAGAACGCCGGGGCACTCGCCCACGGCCGGGGGGTGCGGCTGGGACGATGACACCCGCCGAGACGTGGTTCGTTCGGCTCGCCGAGCTGGCCTCGGAGCCAGCTCAGAGTCCATAGAAGCGCTCCTCCACGACGCGCCGAGCTCGCCGCGTCACGCGTCGATACGCCTCTCGCAACTCGGTCGGCGACGTCCCGAGCGACCGCGCCAAGCGCGAGAGCACCTCTCGATCGGCTGGGAGCGAGTCAGAGCCGGCCTTGCTCACGATCCCTCCGGCGCCGGCGACGAAATTGCCCACGAGGTGCCAACGGTTCCTCGTCGCCGACAAGAATCGGTACGCCTCGCTCAACACCGCTCCCTCGCCCGCCTCCAGGTGACCGGCGCCCACGAGGAGCCTGATCGCCTCGACGGTGTTCGTCTCGGCGACGCCGTGCTGCAGCTGCAGCAGCTGCACCGCCCATTCGACGTCGGACAGTGAACCCTTTCCGAGCTTCAGATGGAACTGCGGATCCTCGCCCGCCGGGATGCGTTCCCTTTCCACTCGGGCCTTCATGCGTCGGATCGCCCGAGCCTCTTCGTCTCCGAAGGGAGCCGACCAGAGCGCCTCGGAGACAAGCGCCATGAAGCGCCCGAGCACCTCCGGGTCCCCCGCCACGGGTCGGGCTCGCAGCAGCGCTTGCCGCTCCCAGGTCTCGATGCGGCGTCGGTGGTACTCGGCATAGGCATCCAGGCTGCGAGCGAGCGGCCCGTGGCGGCCTTCAGGACGCAGGGAGGCGTCCACCGTGATGATCCGCTCGGCCGGCGTGGTGCCGTTGAGCAGCCGGAAGACAGAGGTGGTCGCCTCGTCGGCCAAGGCGGCGTCGCCGGCGCCCGAGCCGTCGTAGACGAGTAGGACATCGAGGTCGCTGCCGTAGGCGAGCTCTTCTCCGCCGAGACGGCCCATGGCCACGATGCCGAAGGGCACTCTGGGAGCGGCCGCTTGCAGGGCGGCGGCGAGGGTGGCGTCGCCGAGAGCCGCCAGCGCCCGCGACGTCGAGGCCGTCGAGCTCGGCAGCAACAGGTCGGCGGCGAGGGTGCGCAGCGTCATCGACTCGACGAAGCGCCGCAGCGCCGGCCCGCCTCGCACGGGGCCCTGGTCGACCGCAAGGACGGCACGCTCGAGGAGCTCGGCCCGGGCGGGGTGCTCGAGCTCTCGATCGTCGTCGAGGCGGGTGGCGATCTCCGGATGACGGCCGACGAGTTGTCCGACCTGCCGCCCGGTGCCGAGGAGGAGGCAGAGTCGCCGTGCGAGCTCCGGTGACTCCCGCCAGGACGCCACGAGCACGTCGCGCCGGTGCCCGACAGAGACAAGCGTGCGGAGGCTGAGCAGGCCCTGGTCGGGGTCGGGCGTGTCCGAGAGCCAGCCGAGAAGCACCGGGAGGAGCTGCTGCATGAGCCTCGACGAACGCGTGAGCCCCCGAGTCAGCTCCCGCAGCGCCTGTCGCGTGCGGTCGGCCTGCCGGAACCCGAGCGCCTCCAGGCGACTCTCCGCCGCCGCCACGCTCCAGCGAGCGCCGTCGATCAACGGGGTCTCGGCGGCAAAGACCTCCAGCAGTGGACGGAAGAAGAGCCGCTCGTGAATCGCTCGCGCCGAGGCCTGGTGACGCCCGATGACGGCGTCCATCCGCTCGCGGCTCCCGCTGGCGTTCCTCGCCTTGCCGGTGACGTCCGGCCCACCGGTACCGGCGAAGCCCAGAACCTTCGCCAGGGTGTCTCGCGCCTGCGGGTCGCCAGGGACCGTGTGAACCTGCGTCTCCTCGACGAGCTGCAGCCGATGCTCGACGGTGCGAAAGAACCGATACGACAAGGCGAGGGCGGCCGCATCGCCGCCGTCCACGTACCCGGCCTCGGCCAGCTCGCCGAGAGCCTCCAGCGTGGAAGGCTGCCGGATCAGCGGGTCGGCCGCTCCGTGCACGAGCTGCAGGAGCTGCACGGAGAATTCGATGTCGCGTATGCCGCCGCGGCCGCGTTTGATCTCACGCTCGGAGAGGCCCTTGCGCGAGACGATCTCCTCGGCGCGGCCCTTCATCGACCGCAGCTCGGCGAGATCGTCGGCGTCGAGGCGGTGACCCCAGATGGCGCTCGAAGCGGCGGCGGCAAATTCCGCGCCGAGCTCGGGGTCCCCGGCGCTCGCCCGCGCCTTCAGGAGGGCCTGGAACTCCCAGGGCCGCGCCCAACGCTCCCAGTAGCTTTGGAACGATTCCAGCGAGCGGACGAGGGCGCCGCTGCGGCCCTCAGGTCGCAAGTCGGTGTCAACCCGGAAGGCACGGCCCGCGATGGCCAGGACTCTGCGTGCGCACCCGGTGTCGTCCTCGCCCACGAACATGACGTCGACGTCGCTGGCGTAGTTGAGCTCGCGGGCGCCATGTTTGCCCATGGCGATCACAGCGAGGCCCACCCCGACGCCCGCCAGGGCGCATGCCGCCTGAAGGACACCGTCGGCGAGGTCGGAGAGCGCCTCGCCCACCTCCTCCAAGGCCGTGAATCCGGCGAGATCCTGCGCGGCAATGGCAAGGAGGCCTAGCCGCTTGCGGCGCACGAGATCGGCGGCGTCGCCCGCCAGCCTCGGGTCTGCGATGGATGGACGGCTCATCGAGGCGGTCACGGTGGCCTCGGGGCGCTTTGGCAGGCAGGAGGCGATGACCTCGAGAGCCGCCCGGTCGGTGAGGACGAGGCTGCTGAGCGATCGGCTGCCCGCCATGACGGCGGCGACGACGCCGGCGAGGCGACCGTCGCTGCCGAGCCGCTCGGCCGAGGATGCATCGCTCTCGAGCAGCCGCTCGAAGTTCACGCGCACGAGCTCGGGCGCGGCCGAGGACCGAGCGGCCGATTCGAGCTCTGCGGGCAGCGTCATCCCATCGCCTCGCTGAGCAGGCTAACGGGGCCTGTGGGGTACGCTCGTGACGTGGGCCGCTTGCGTGTGGCCCTGTGCCAGCTCGATGTAGTGGTAGGTGACCTCGACGGCAACGTCGCCAAGGTGCTCACTACCCTCGCCGAGGCCGAAGGTGCAGGGGCCGATCTCGCCGTGTTCCCTGAGCTCGTCATCACGGGTTACCCGCCCGAGGATCTGCTCGTGAACCCGGCGTTCGTCGAGGGCAACCTCGAAGCCGTGCAGACGATCGCCGCGAAATCGGCTCGGTGCGCTGCAGTTGTCGGCTTCGTCGACGACGACGGCGATCTGTACAACGCCGCTGCCGTCTGCGCAGGCGGCAAGGTGCACGGCGTCTGGCACAAGGAGCTCCTGCCCAACTATGGCGTCTTCGACGAGCAGCGCTGGTTCCGGCCGGGCGCCTCGTCGGGCTCTGAGGATGATCTCTACCTTGTGAACGGCGTTCGCATGGGCGTCGTCGTGTGCGAGGACGCCTGGAGCCCGACCGGTCCCGTAGCGCGCCTCGGTGCTGGTGGGGCCGAGCTGATCGTCGTGCTCAACGGCTCGCCCTACCGGGCGGGCGTGCTCACCGAGCGCCGGCGGATGCTCGCCACGCGGGCGGCCGACGCCTCGGCCGTCCTTGCTTACGTCAACCTCGTGGGTGGGCAGGACGAGCTCGTGTTCGACGGCGGCTCCATGATCTTCGACCACGACGGCACCCTTCTGGCGTCTGCACCCCAATTCGAGGAGGCGGTGCTCCTGGTCGATCTCGAGATCCGTCCGGCGTATCGAAAACGGATCCTCGATCCTCGCGGGCGCCCGGACACCCCGCCGCTGCCCGAGCGCCTCGTCACACCCATCCGACCTGAGGAGCCCTCCGTCGCTCTCGCCCCCGCCATGGCGCCCGAGCTCGGAGAGGCGGAGGCGGTCTACAAGGCACTCGTGCTCGCCACCCGCGACTACGTCGAGAAGAACCGCTTTGCCGACGTGCTCGTAGCGCTCTCGGGCGGGATCGACTCCTCCCTCGTCGCCACCGTCGCCGTCGATGCCATCGGGCCGGCTCGAGTCCACGGCATCCTCCTGCCCTCGAGGTACTCGTCGGAGGGTTCGGTTGCCGACGCCCTCGCGCTGGCGGGCAATCTCAGAATCGACACCCGCACCATCGAGATCGAGCCGGCCCATGCGGCCATGCTGACGATGCTGGAGCCGGAGATGGCCGGTGCGTCCGCTGGCCTGGTGGAAGAGAACCTGCAGGCCCGCGTGCGAGGAACCGTCGTCATGGCGATGTCGAACGCCTTCGGATGGCTCGTGCTCACGACGGGCAACAAGAGCGAGATGGCGGTCGGCTACGCAACCCTCTACGGGGACATGAACGGAGGCTTCGCCGTCATCAAGGACGTGCCCAAGACACTCGTCTACGAGCTGTGTCGATATCGCAACACCACCCGGTCCGTCGCCGTCATCCCGCAGAGCATTCTCGACAAACCTCCCTCGGCCGAGCTGCGGCCCGGACAACGCGATGACGACAGCCTGCCGCCGTATGAGATCCTCGATCCGATCCTGCAGGGATACGTGGAGCTTGACCGAACGCCGGCAGAGCTTGTCGGGGAGGGTTACGACCCCGAAGTGGTCGAGAAGGTGGTCTCCCTCGTGGATCGGGCGGAATACAAGCGGCGCCAGGCAGCGCCGGGGCCACGGGTGACGAGCCGCGGGTTCGGCAAGGACCGGCGCATGCCCATCACGAACCGGTTCACCCATTCGTGAGCCCAGCCCCGCCCTTGAGCCCGAGCACACCGGACTTCCGGCGGGCCGATGTGGTGGCGGAGCTCCGCGGCCCGGACGGCCCGCTCACGATGGCTGCGACGGCGGGCGTGCTCGGTGGCCTTTGCGGCGTTGAGCTGGAACTGTTCGGGTGGCTCGGGCGGGCGGCACCTTCGCGTCCTTCACCGGGCGAGGTCGTCTGGGCCTCGGCGGCCAGCCTGCGGGCGGCCTGGAGAGCCTCGGAGCTCGAGACGCTCATGCCCGTCTCGGTCGGACTGGCGCCCACCGACGGGCGCAGCTCACCCGCGCCGGCGGTTGCCGCCGGGCTGGCGTTGCTGGCCGCCGGCGCCGCTGTCGATCAAGCGGTCCCGGAGGCCGCCCTCGCGTGGTACGACGTCCTGCTCGAGGCGTATCGTTTCCGGCTCGAGCGCAGGTCGGCTGCGGCTGACGGTCCCCTCGCTCGGGTGCTCGAGCGGGTCGCGACCGATTTGGAAGCCGAGCGATCCGTGGCGCGGAGGTTTGCGAAAGCACCTGGTAGGTACGCTTGACTCCACCGTTACACTGAGTCCCGGACATACGGCAGTGCAGGTTCGAGGGCTGAATCCCGGCGGGCGTGCGTGACGGGAGCTGTTTACCGCTTCGTGCGGCTCGGGCTTCTTTCCTCACAACCGACGGCACCCTGAGTCGGCGCTCGATCCCCCGATCTGCGATACATGGAGGCTTCGGCTTTGGCGAAGGAGCGAGTCGAGCGAGATGAGGAAGACCTCGTCCGCCTATACCTGACCGACATCGGTCAGTACCCGTTGCTCACCAAGGACGATGAGGTTCGCCTGGCGCAGGCGATCGAGTCACGCTGGGAAGCCGAAGAAGAGCTCAAGACGAAGAAGGGCCTCACTCCGACGCGTCGCCGCGAGCTGAACCGGGCGGTCCGAGACGGCGAGAAGGCGCAGCGCACCTTCGTGCAGTCGAACCTTCGCCTCGTCGTGTCGATCGCCAAGAAGTACCAGGCATCCGGGCTGCCCCTGCTGGATCTCATCCAGGAAGGCAACCTCGGCCTCATGCACGCCGTCGAGAAGTTCGACTGGCGGAAGGGCTTCAAGTTCTCGACGTACGCCACGTGGTGGATCCGTCAGGCGATCACCCGTGGAATCGCCAACACCGGCCGCACCATCCGCCTCCCGGTCCACGCCGGCGACACGCTCGCCCGTGTGCAAAAAGCGCAGGCACGTCTCGAGCTCAAGCTCGGCCGTCCGGCCACGCTCTCCGAGCTCGGCGCCGAGGTGGAGCTGCCGGAGGACAAGCTGATCGAGGCGTTGCGCTTCCGAGCCGAGCCGCTCTCGCTCTCCGAGCCGCTCCGCGAGGACGGAGATGCCGAACTCGGCGACGTCGTCGAGGACCGCTCGGCTGAATCACCCTTCGAGATGGCGGCCACTGCGCTGCTACCGGTGGAGATCAACAGGTTGCTCGCCCCGCTGGACGAGCGCGAGCGGGAGATTCTCCGCTTGCGCTTCGGCCTCGACCGCGGCGAGCCGCGGACGCTCGAAGAGGTCGGCGAGCACTTCAACCTCACCCGCGAGCGCATCCGGCAGATCGAGGCGCGGGCGATGTCGAAGCTTCGCCACCCCTCGAGCGACACGGGCGCCCGCGACCTCCTCTCCGTCTAGAGGTCGGGACCCCGCCGGCAGGCAGCCGGGCCTCAGCGAACGGAACCGGCAGCCGGCGGCATATGATCCCCTGCATGATCAAGAAGGTCCTCATCTTGGCCGTGCTCGTCGCCCTTGGGGTTGTCGCTGCAAAGCGCCTGCGCGGCGACTAAACCGCTGTCAGGGCTCTGCCCTTAGGGCCCGGCGCGTCGTCGCCTCCCGCCGAGCCACCATCCGAGCACGAAGCCGGAGGCTCCCACCCCGACGGCGACGGCCGACATGGCGAGGGCGGGTCGCGGTGGCACTGGCACCGACACCGAGGAGATTCGGTGTCGCACGCCGCGGACGCGGTCGCGCAGGCGCACTGGCTGCACGAACCGCGTGATCTCGTAGTCGTGCTCGCGGGCGTAACGGGCGAGCACCCGGTCAGGGTTGACGGCGACCGGGTGGCCGACCGCTTCCAGCATCGGCAGATCGGTGTACGAGTCGCTGTAGGCATAGGACTCGGCGAGGTCGATGCCCTCCCGCTCGGCCAGGGCCTGCATCGCTTCCGCCTTGAACTCGCCGTAAGCGTAGAACTCCATCGTGCCCGTGTAGCGCCCGGCCTCGTCCACGCGAGCCCGGCTGGCGATCGTGGCATCGGCGCCCAGGTAGCGCCCAAGGGGGACGACGATCTCGGCCGGCGAGGCGGACACGAGCACGACGCTGCGCCCGGCCGCCCGATGGAGGTCGATCAGGTCGGCAGCCTCGGCGTAGATGATCGGGTCGACGATCTGCTCGAGGGCCTCGTCCACGATCTCGGCGACGCGCGCCTGCTCCCAACCGCGGGTGAGGCGGAGGAGTGACTCGCGGATTCGCTCGAGCTTCTGCTCGCTGGCGCCGAGATGGAGGTAGACGAGCTGGCCGTACAGCGCCCGCAGGACTGTTCGCCGGTTGATGAGCCCGCCGTGGTAGAGGGGTCGGCCAAAGGCGACCATCGACGCTTTGGCGATCACGGTCTTGTCGAGATCGAAGAAAGCGGCTTGTTTCGTGTGGTTGGTCGTCACGAGCCCGGGGCGAGGAGATCTCGGATCTCATTGTCGTCGATGGCGGCGCTCGCCAGCAGCAGCACCTCGTCGCCCGTGTCGAGCACGGTGTCCGATCGGGGCACGACGACGTGCCCCTCGCGTACGAGGGCGACGATGGTGGCGCCCCGGGGCAGTCCGAGCTCTCCGAGGGCTTGACCGCGCGCCGGAGACTCCGCCGCCAGGGTGACCTCGACGAGCCGGGTGTTGCCGCCCTCGAACTGCAGGAGACGCACGAGCACACCGACCGAGACGGCCTCCTCCACGAGGGCCGCCAGCAGCTGCGGTGTCGACACGGCGACGTCGACGCCCCAGGCCTCGTTGAAGAGCCAGTGGTTACGCGGGTGGTTGACGCGGGCGATGACGCGGGGAACGGCGAACTCCTGCTTGGCGAGCAGTGAGATGACGAGGTTGTCCTCGTCGTCGCCGGTGACAGCCACCATGACGTCGACATCGTCGAGGTGGGCCGCGTGCAGCGAGGAGACCTCACAGGCGTCGGCGGCAACGCAGGTCACGCCTGACGGTGGCTCGATCGAGGCGGCGAGGGCGGGGTCCTTCTCGATCAGGAGCACCTGATGCCCGCTCCCGGCCAGATCCTCCGCCAGGAAGCGCCCCACCTTGCCCGCCCCCGCCACGGCCACCCTCATGGCCGAGACGCCTCGTCTGCCGTCAGGAAGCCTGCTTCGAGCCGTTCGACGGCGTCGATCGCGACCATCAGATGGAGCATGTCGCCCTCTTGGCCGACGAGGTCGGCGACGTCGAGCGTGGGGACGGTCGCCCGTGTGACGGCGACGAGGCGGACACCCTGGCTCGGCAGGACATCGGTGATGCGCTGGCCCGCCCACGAGAACGGCAGCGGCCGCTCCATGAGGTGGAGGTGACCCGAGCCGTCCGACCAGACGAAGGATCTTGCACTCGGCAGGACGCGCCGGAACACCTGGTCGATCGTCCAGCTCACGCTCGGTACCGTCGGGATCCCGAGCCGTTGGAAGATCTCCGCCCGCCGCGGGTCGTAGATGCGGGCGACGACGTTCGGTATCTCGTAGGTCTCGCGAGCGATGCGGGCGGTGAGGATGTTGGAGTTGTCCCCGCTCGTCACCGCCGCCAAGGCGTCGGCTCGCTCGGCGCCGGCCAGCTCGAGATGAGTGCGGTCGAAACCGAACCCCACCACCTTCTGCCCGGAGAACTCCCAGGGCAGTCGCCGGAAGGCGCCCGCCTGCTTGTCGACGATGGCGACGCTGTGGCCTTCTCGCGCAAGTCCCGTTGCCAGCCCTGAACCCACACGGCCACAGCCGACGATGATGACATGCACCGCACTCATCCTTCCGGATCAGGTGGTGGCGTACAAGGCAATGCGGTTTGGGCCCGGCGCGGTGGCATGGAGCAGGCCAAGATAGCCGGGTGAGTTCGACGCCTCCGCAGGATGGCAGCGCCCCGCAGGCCGCCGCCTACGTGCTCCCGGAGCCGTTCTCGTACCGCCTGAAGAAGAAGCTCCTCGGCGAGCCGCTCATCACCGAGCGTCTCTCCGAGGAGCGACTCAGCAAGGTGCTCGCTCTCGGCGTGCTCGCGCCCGACTGCATCTCGTCCACCGCCTACGGCAGCGAGGAGATGCTTACCCAGCTCATCCCATACTTCGGCCTGGCCGCTTTCAGCCTGTTGCTGCCGATTACCTTCACGATCCTCACGGTGCTGTTCTTCGTGACGCTGTCGTACCGCGAAGTCGTCATGGTGTACACGAAGGCAGGCGGCTCCTACGTCGTCGCCCGCGACAACTTCGGTCCGCGCATCGCCCAGGTCGCCGCCGTTGCCCTCATCATCGACTACATCCTCACCGTGGCCGTACAGACCGTGGCCGGCACGGACGCGCTCACGTCGGCGTTTCCGTCACTCGCGGGGACGACGCCGTCGGTGGCGCTCACGGTCGCCGTCGTCGTGCTGCTTACCTACGGGAACCTCCGCGGCATCCGGGAGGCGGGAAAGTCGTTCGCTTTGCCGACGTACCTGTTCATCGCTTCGATCGGCGCCCTCGTGGTCATCGGGGTCGTGCGAACGGTCCTCGGGCAGTTGCACGCCCACTCTGTCCACAACGCCGGCGTTGTGGCCATCGGCACGCACGGCTCCGCCTCCCTCTTGGTCTTTGCGTCGGTCTTCGCGATGATGCGGGCGTTCGCCAACGGTGGCTCGTCCCTCACGGGCCTTGAGGCGATCTCGAACGGCGTCGCCAACTTCAGGGAACCGACGGGTCGAAACGCCCGGCGCGTCCTCGTCCTCATGTCGACCACACTCGGCACGCTTGTCCTTGGCGTCTCCTACCTCGCCCACGTCACCCACGCCGTCCCCTACGTTCACGGCACCCCAACCGTGCTGTCGCAGGAGGCGAAGTACGTGTTCGGGCACGCGCTGGCGGGCCGGGTCGGCTACTACGCCGTGCAGGCGTCGACGATGCTGATCCTGTACACCGGAGGCAACACCAGCTTTAACGGGTTCCCGAACCTCACGAGCTTCGTCGCCCAGGACGCCTTCCTACCGCGGCGGCTCACCCGGCGTGGTCACCGGCTCGTCTTCTCGAACGGCATCATCATCCTCGCCGTCCTCTCTATCGCCCTCATCGTCGCCACCAAGGCCAATCTGACTGCGCTCGTCGCCTTATATGCCATCGGGGTGTTCACCGGCTTCACCATGGCGGGCTCGGGCATGGTCAAGCACCATCTGACCTATCGCGAGCCGGGCTGGCGGCGCAGGATGGCCATCAACGGCTTCGCGGCGGTGCTCTCGGCCATCGTGGTTCTCATCTTCGCCATCACGAAGTTCACCCAGGGCGCCTGGCTCGTCGTCGTCCTCTTCCCGATCCTCGTGTTCGTGCTCATCCGCCTGCACAAGCAGTACACCGAGGAGACCGCTGAGCTGGCGGCGAACGCCCCCAAGGCGGCCATCGCCCCCGTGCTGCGCCGCCACGTCGTCATCGTCCTTGTCGAGCGCCTCGACCTTGCCACCGCCCGCGCCTTGCAATACGCCCGGACGTTGTCGCCCGACGAGCTACGGGCCGTCCACTTCGTGCTCGACACGGCCGTCACCCGCGAGCTCGAGGATGAGTGGAGCCGGCTCGGGCTCAACCGTTTCCCGCTCGACGTCGTCGAGTGCCCGGACCGGCGGCTCGAGCGAGCCGCCATGGAACTCGTTGCCGAGGCGGCCGAGGACGGTCAGACCGAGGTGAGCGTGATCCTGCCTCGCAGGGGTTTCGAGAGCTACTGGCAGCGTGTCTTGCACGACCGCACCGCCGACCACATCGCCGCCTACGTGAGCCAACTCCCGAACGCCAATGCCACCATCATCCCGTTCCCGCTCGGCAAGCGTCGCAAGACCCTCGTGCCCTGGGTCGCCGGCGGGATCGAGCGCACCCCTCCGCAGCGCCGCGACGACGCCGGAGGTCATCGCCGTACACCCATCCACCCGTGGGGCATGGCCGGCGGAGCCCGCGGCGATGGCGGTGCCCCCGTGGTCACCGGGGGTCGGGTTCGCGGCGAGGGCCGACCAGCTGATCGCGCGGCTGCAGCGCGCGACGATGTGGCCGGCACTACCCCGATCCACGAGCTGCGCCCGAGGCAGCGGGCGCGGGTCTCCGGCCGCATCCGGGCGGTCCGCGTGCAGGCCGGCGCCGGCGTCCCGAGCGTCGAGTGCACGATGGCCGACGACACCGGGCAGCTCATGCTCGTCTTTCAGGGGCGCCGGCGTGTGCCGGGCATCGAGCCGGGCGCCCGTCTCGTCGTGGAGGGCATGGTGGGAGAGCGCGGTCGACGCGTCGCCATGGTCAACCCGCTCTTCACGATCCTGCGCCCGTCCGATTCCCACGACGAGCAGCCGGCGCATCCCCGCGTGCCACCGCGGCGCTGAGGCGCCGGAGGGCATCGCCCTTGCCGTTACGGTCTGGTGCGGCTTGGCTCTACCACGCCCCGCCAGCCGGCTCGTGAGCCGATCCCACCCCACCCCCGTAGGCCGCAGGCGGCGGTCGTTGCCGAGGGGACAAGTTTGAACGAGCGGCAATGAGCGTTTATCCTGCCCCCCGACTTCAGCAAAGGAGCTAGCGGTGACACCCCACCTCCTCGCGAGCGCTGGCGGCTACCAGGCCTTCACGCTCGGTGGGGCCGAGCGCGGATGGCTGGTCTTCGCCCTCGCAACCGGCCTCGTGGCAATTTCCATGGCGATCTACCTCGTTCGTGGCGTCATCGCGTCCAACACCGGGACCGACAAGATGCGGGAGATCGCCGCAGCCATCCAGGAGGGTGCCGAAGCGTTCCTGAAGCGTCAGTTCAAGACGATCGCCATCATCGTCGTCCCCCTCGGCGTCCTCGTGTTCTTCACCGCCACCAAAGTGGTCGAGCCGAACGGACACGTCGCCCTCACCTTTGTGCAGTCCGGCTTTGCCAGAGCCATCGCCTTCCTCTGCGGGGCGACGTTCTCGGGCTTGACGGGCGTCATCGGGATGAGCATGTCAGTGCGGGGCAACGTGCGAACTGCGGCGGCAGCCCGGGACGGGCAGCTGGCGCCGGCGCTCAAGGTCGCCTTCCGCACCGGGGGCATCACGGGGTTGCTGTGCGTCGGCCTCGGCCTCATCGGAGCGACCACGATCGTGTTCATCTTTCAGAACACGGCGACCGCCGTCCTCGTCGGCTTCGGCTTCGGGGCTTCACTCATCGCCCTGTTCATGCGAGTCGGCGGCGGTATCTTCACCAAGGCGGCCGACGTCGGCGCCGACCTCGTCGGCAAGGTGGAGGCCGGCATCCCCGAGGACGACCCTCGCAATGCCGCCACGATCGCCGACAACGTCGGTGACAACGTCGGCGACTGCGCCGGCATGGCCGCCGACCTCTTCGAGTCGTACGAGATCACCATCATCGCCTCGCTCATCCTCGGGTACTCGGCCTTCAAGACACTCGGCCTCAACCCCGCCCTCGGCCTGCTCTACCCGCTCATCGTCGCCGGCATCGGCATCCTCACCTCTGTAGTGGGCATCTTCCTCGTAAAGGCCCGTGACAAGGACTCGAGCGCCATGGCGCCCATCAACCGGGGGTTTCGCACGTCGGCCGTGCTAACGCTCGTGGGCGCATTCCTGATCGCCCAGTTCTTCATCCACGACCTGAAGGTCTTCTGGGCCGTGCTCATCGGCGTCGTCCTTGCCAACGTGGCGAGCCTCATCACCGAGTACTTCACCTCCACGGAGCTCCCGCCCGTGAGGGAGATCGCCGAGGCGACGCGCACCGGCCCGGCCACGACGGTGCTCTCCGGCATCAGCATCGGCCTCGAGTCGAGCGTCTGGGCGATCATCGCCATCACCGTCGCGATCGCCTCCGCCGTCGCCCTCGGCGGCGGCAAGCTGACGGTGTCGCTCTATCTCGTCGCCCTCGTCGGCATCGGCATGCTCTCCACGACCGGGATGATCATCTCGGAGGACTCCTTCGGGCCGGTCTCCGACAACGCCGCAGGCGTGGCCGAGATGTCCGGGGAGTTCACGGGCGAGGCAGAGCGCGTCATGGTGAAGCTCGACGCCGTTGGCAACACCACGAAGGCGATCACCAAAGGTGTCGCCATCGGCTCAGCCGTCATCGCAGCCGTCGCTCTGTTCTCCTCGTTCATCGAGACGATCGGCAACCAGCTGCCGGCGCTCAAGAACGTCACCGGGGACGCCCTCTTCACGGCGCCGCTTACGCAGGTGAACGTCGCCAACCCGCACATCTTCATCGGCCTGTTGATCGGCGGCTCGATCGCCTTCCTCTTCTCGTCGCTGGCAATCCGGGCCGTGGGCCGCTCGGCTGGGACGGTCGTCCAGGAGGTGCGCCGCCAGTTCCGGGAACACCCCGGCATCATGGACTACACCGAGAAACCCGAATATGGCAACGTCATCTCCATTTGCACCGCCGCCTCCCAGCGTGAGCTCGCAACGCCCGCCCTCCTCGCTGTCCTCTCGCCCGTGATCGTCGGCTTCGGGATCAGCTACCTCGCCCTCGGAGCCTTCTTGACCGGCACGATCCTCACCGGACAACTGATGGCGAACTTCCTCTCCAACTCCGGCGGTGCGTGGGACAACGCCAAGAAGTACATCGAGGACGGGCACTACGGAGGGAAGGGCTCCGACTCCCACAAGGCCGCCGTCATCGGGGACACTGTCGGCGACCCGTTCAAGGACACCGCCGGCCCGGCGCTCAACCCGCTCATCAAGGTCATGAACCTCGTGTCACTGTTGATCCTGCCGGCCGTCATCACGCTGCAGCATCACGCTGCGACTCGCTTCGTCATCGCCGGCGTCGCCCTCGTCGTCCTGCTCGCCTCCATCGTGTTCTCGAAGCGCTCTACGGGCTCCATGGCCGATGAGACCGCAGGGGAGACGAAGGCGGCGGTGACCGCCTAAGCCCGGCAAGCAACGTATCCTCGGCCTCCCATGGCCAAACCACTCGTCATCGTCGAGTCGCCGGCGAAGGCCAAGACCATCGCCGGCTATCTCGGCCGCGACTACGTCGTCGAATCGTCGATCGGGCACATCCGTGACCTGCCCCGCAACGCTTCGGACGTGCCGGTGGCCTTCAAGGGCGAGCCGTGGGCACGCCTCGGGGTCGATGTCGACAACGACTTCAAGGCGCTCTACGTCGTCTCGAAGGAGCGCCGTGAGCAGGTCGCCAAGCTCAAGCGGCTGCTCAGCGACGCCAGCGAGCTGTACCTCGCAACGGACGAGGACCGTGAGGGTGAGTCGATCGCCTGGCACCTCGTCGAGGTGCTCTCGCCGCGGGTGCCCGTGCACCGTATGGTGTTTCACGAGATCACCCCGGCGGCCATCAGCGCCGCCGTCGCCAGCCCTCGTGAGCTCGACCGGCGGCTCGTGGACGCCCAGGAGGCGAGGCGCATCCTCGATCGCCTCTACGGCTACGAGGTCTCGCCCGTGCTCTGGAAGAAAGTGGCGACGGGTTTGTCCGCCGGCCGGGTGCAGAGCGTGGCGACCCGGATCGTCGTCGAGCGCGAGCGGGAGCGCATGGCGTTCCGCTCGGCGTCGTGGTGGGGGATCGTGGGCGACTTCGCCGCAGGAGGGCAGGGCTTCGCTGCCCGTCTCGTCGACGTCGGTGGGCAGGCAGTCGCCACGGGCGACGATTTCGGCCCGGACGGGCGACTGTCCAACCCCGGAGACGTCGTGCTGCTCGACGAGCCTGCAGCCTCCGGTCTCGCCGCCGCCTTAGGGGAAGCACCCTTCCGGGTCGCCTCGGTGGAGGAGCGGCCCTACCGGCGCTCCCCGGCAGCACCGTTCATGACCTCGACGCTGCAGCAGGAGGCGGCGCGCAAGCTCCGTTACTCCGCCCAACGCACCATGCGGCTGGCGCAGGCGCTCTATGAGCGTGGCTACATCACCTACATGCGCACCGATTCAACGACGCTCTCGGACATGGCCGTGCAGGCCGCCCGGCAGCAGGCGGCGGCGCTCTATGGGGCGTCGTCGGTGCCGGCCGCACCACGCACGTACCGCAACAAAGTCAAGAACGCCCAGGAGGCACACGAAGCCATCCGGCCGGCCGGCGACCGCTTCCGACAGCCGTCGAGCGTCGCGCGGGAGCTCTCCGCCGACGAGCTGCACCTCTACGAGCTCGTGTGGCAGCGTACGGTCGCCTCTCAGATGATCGATGCCACCGGGACGACGGCCCGCGTGCGTCTGGAGGCGATCACGCAGGCGGAGTCGCCCTCGCCGGTCGGAGCGACGGCTCCCGTGCCGGCGGGCACGGTGGCGGGCATGTTGGCGACGGGGACGGTCATCACGGTTCCAGGCTTCTTGCAGGTGTACCGGGAGGACGACGACGAGACGGAGGACTCGAGGGCGAGAGACGAGGACGCCCGCCTGCCCAGGCTGTCGGAGGGGCAAGAGGTCGAGTGCGAGGCGCTCACGACCGAGAGCCACGACACGCGACCCCCGGCGCGCTACACCGAGGCGTCGCTCGTCCGCCGGCTGGAGGAGCTCGGGGTCGGCCGCCCCTCGACCTACGCCAGCATCCTCCAGACGATCCTGGACCGTAACTACGTCTGGCGCAAGGGCACGGCTCTCGTGCCTTCGTTCACCGCTTTTGCCGTCGTGAACCTGATGGAGCAGCACTTCCCGAGCCTCGTCGACTACGGGTTCACAGCCTCGATGGAGAACGACCTCGACGAGATCGCCTCTGGGACCGAGGAGAGCGTGCCCTGGCTCGAGCGCTTCTACTTCGGGGAGTCGCACCATCTGCCTGGGCCAGAGGCCGGCCGCGGGCGCCAACCCCGTCATGCTCTCGCCGTCGACGGAAAGCGCGGGCTGAAAGACGCCGTCCTCACCCATCTCGGTGAGATCGACGCCCGCGAGGTCAACTCGATCCCCATCGGTGCCGATCCGGACGGCGAGGAGATTGTCGTTCGCGTGGGGCGCTACGGCCCGTACCTGCAACGAGGCGAGACGCGGGCAGCCGTGCCGGAGGACCTGGCACCTGACGAGCTCACCGTCGAGCGTGCTCTCGAGCTGTTGTCCAAGCCGTCGGGCGATCGCGTGGTCGGAACCGATCCGGAGAGCGGGAAGATCGTGCTGGCGCGAGCGGGACGTTACGGGCCTTACGTGCAGCTTGACGAAGCGGAAGAGGGTTCCAAACCCTTGCGGACGGCCTCCCTCTTCGCCTCCATGTCGCTCGAGACGATCACGCTCGAGGAGGCCCTTCGGCTCCTGGCGCTTCCGCGCGTCGTGGGCGTCGACCCGGCCACCGGCCATGAGATCGTGGCGAGGAACGGACGCTACGGCCCCTACCTGGAAAAGGGCACCGAGACCCGCTCGCTCGACAATGAGGAGCAGCTGTTCACCATCTCGCACGAGCAAGCCTTGGCGCGCTTTGCTCAGCCGAAGCAGCGCCGTTACGGCGTGACGGCCGCGCCGCTGCGCGAGCTCGGTCCCGACCCGGTGAGCGGCGGGCCGATCGTGCTGCGATCGGGACGTTTCGGACCCTATGTGACCGACGGGACGGTGAACGCCTCGCTGCGTCGGGCAGACGATCCCGACACGATCACGCTGGATCGGGCGGCCGAGCTGATCGCCGCTCGCCGCGAGACCGGACCGTCCTCTCGCGGCGGTGGACGCCGCGGCGCCAAGAAGGCCGCCGCCAAGAAGCCTGTCGCCAGGAAGGCCGCCGCCAAGAAGGCGACGGCGAAGCAGACCGTCCCCAGGAAGGCGACAGCGAAGAAGGCCACCACGAAGAACGCAGCCACGAAGAAGGCCGGCACGAAGAAGGCCGGCACGAAGAAGGCCGGCACGAAGAAGGCCGGCACGAAGAAGGCCGGTGTTGTCGAGAAGCTGACCGCCAACGGAGTCGGCGGAATGCAGAAGGCGACCGCTTCCAAGCCAGCCGAGGATGCCGACGGCGCCAACCCGTAGATTGCGGAAGATGACGAGACGTGGTCGCCTGATCGCCTTCGAGGGCGGCGAGGGAGCCGGCAAGTCCACGCAGGCGAGTCGCCTCGCTGCCAGTCTCGACGCCGAGCTCACGAGGGAACCGGGCGGGAGCCATCTCGGTGAGCGCATCCGTCAGCTCCTCCTTGATCCAGCCGGGGAGCCCGCTGCAGCCATCGACCCTAGGGCCGAGCTCATGTTGGTGCTGGCCGCGCGCGCCCAGCATGTGGCCCAGCGCATCCGGCCGGCGCTCGAGTCCGGCCGAGACGTCGTCGTGGACCGCTTCTCCGGGTCGACGCTGGCCTATCAGGGGTACGGGCGAGGCTTGCCCCTCGCCGCCGTCAGGCAGGCCTGTGACGTCGCCACCGGCGATCTCTGGCCTGATCTCACCATCCTCCTCGAGGTCCCGCTGAGCGTCGGAGCGGCTCGCCGAGCCGGCGGCTCGGCGCCCGATCGGATCGAGTCGGAGCAAGGGGGGTTCCACCGCAAGGTGTCGGAGGGGTTTCGCGCTCTGGCAGCGGCGGATCCGCAGGGCTGGGTGGTGATCGACGGCAGCGGCGAGGTGGAGGCGGTGGCATCGCTCGTGCGCCAGGCGGTCGAATCACGGCTCGGCCAAGGGGCGGCGCCATGACGGCTCCTGTGCTCGGGCACGTGGTCGGCCAGCCGAGGGCGATCCAGCAGTTGAACGCCTCGATCGCCACGCCCGTGCACGCCTACCTCTTCCTCGGGCCGGCGGGGACGGGCAAGCGCGAGGCTGCCATCGCCTTTGCGGCCGCCCTCACGTGCCCGACAGGTGGGTGTGGGGTGTGCAACTCGTGTCGCGAGACGCTTTCCGGGCGCCACCCCGATGTGGTCGTCGTGGAGCGACAAGGGGCGTCCATCCTGACCGGGCAAGCGCAAGAGGTGGTCCGGCTGGCGTTGCGCACGCCGCGGGCGGCCCGCTTCCAGGTGCTCATCCTCGTCGACTTCCACCTCGTCGAGCAGGCGGCTCCCGTTCTCCTGAAGACGATCGAGGAGCCGCCCGACACCACCGTCATCCTCGTGCTGGCAGAGAACGTCCCGCCCGATCTCGTCACCATCGCAAGCCGCTGCGTGACGGTGAATTTCGATCCGCTCGCGAGCGCGGATGTCGTGAACGTGCTCGTGCGGGAGGGGGCGGACCTGGCATCGGCCATCGCCGTTGCCGACGTCGCCGGCGGTCGCCTCGACCGGGCCCGCTTGCTCGTGAGCGAGGAGGGTTTCCTCGATCGGCTGGAGCGATGGCGGTCGCTGCCCAGCAGGCTCGACGGCACAGGCGCCACGGTCGTCCTCCTCGCCGAGGAGCTGGTGGCGGCCGCTTCGGAGCCGGTCGAGGCAGTGAAGGGCCGGCAGGCGGTCGAGATGGCGGGGCTGGCGGCACAGGCGGAGCGGCTGGGCGAGCGGGCGATCCCCGGACGGACGGTCATCGAGGACCGGCATCGCCGCGAGCAGCGTCGTGTGCGGACCGACGAGATGCGAGCCGGCCTGGCGGCGCTCGCCGGCGTCTACCGGGGCCGGCTGGAAGGGTCACCCCCGGCCTCGGTCATGTCCACGGCGCTGCGGGCGGTGGAGCTCGTCGGGGAGGCGGCCGACCGTCTCACACGCAACGTGAACGACGTGCTGCTGCTGGAGTGGCTCCTGCTGCGTCTCGACTCCCTCGCCTGAGGGGCGGGCGGCTGGACCGTCAACGCAGGTGGAGGCCCCCGTCGACGACGACGACTTCGCCCGTGACCTGGTGAGAATGGACCAACGCCATGATGACCTCGGCCACGTCGGTTGGCTGAGCACTCGACTTGAGCGGCGCCATGGCGCGCACGTAGTTGCGCTCGAGCTCCCATTCGGCCGTCCAGGGCGTGTCCACGAGGCCGGGGGCGACGGCGTTCACACGGATCTCGGGCCCGAGCACGTTCGCGAGCATCAGCGTCATGTGGTTCACGGCGGCCTTCGAGATGGCATAGGGGATCGACGACCCCGTCGGCCTCAGGCCGGCGAGCGAGGACACGTTGACCACGACTGACGCCCCCGCCTCCTCGTGTGCGGCTGCTCGCAGGTAGGGGACGGCGGCGACGGTGACGTTCCAGGTGCCGAGCACGTTGACGCGGAGGATCTTGTCCCAGACCTCCCGTGTGACTTCGTCGAGCTCCCCGTGGGGGATCTTCACCGTCGTGCCGGCGTTGTTGACGAGGATGTCGAGACGGCCGTTTCGCCGGGCGGCGGCTTCGACGAGCTCGCGCGCCTCGGTCTCGTCGCCGATGTCGGCTCGGTGGTAGCTGGCATCCCCCAGCTCGGCGGCGAGCGCCTTTCCGGCCTCGACCGACGAAGCGGAGTTGACCACGACCGTGGCGCCCTCGCGACTGAGAGCGCGCGCCGTGGCGGCACCGATGCCGCTCGACGACCCCGTCACGAGGGCCACCTTGCCGTCCAGCCGTCCGCTCATCGAAGGGCTCCTCTCACGATCTCGTCACGAAACGCCGCCGCCACACCGCTAATTACCGGCACAACCTCGTCGGCGTCCATCTCGACGGCGATCTCCACGTCCTCGTCGTAGCCGGCGACCCGAAGCTCGGTGCCCGACCTGGACGCCCGCACGAGATCGGCCACTCGGGAGGCTGGGAGCCCGGCGACGGAGCGGGCGGCCACGGACGCCTCCGCCGACAACTCGACCCCGGCGTCCGCCAGCCCCCCGAGCACGAGCCCGCTGGCGAACAGGTCCTCAATGGCCGGGCGCAAGCTCCCGTCCGCCCAACGCTCGCCGGCGGCGATAACTGCCACGGGCAGGGACGGGTCGCCGAAGCCGCCAGCGAGCAGCCAGGCCACGACTGCGGTGGCGTTGCGCAGGCTGGCGGCGATGACGGGCTTGCCGGTCTCGGCAACCATGGCCGAGATGGCCGATCCGTTCGGGGACGGGAGCACGAGGCGTGCGACCGCAGGCCCGGCGGCCATGCCGGCGGGCGACAATGACCAGGGGTGGAGCTCGTCGACCTCGTGGCGGCTGACGGCGAGCTGGGCGCTCGTCGCCTTCGCCAGCTGGCGACCGACGTGATCATCAGCACAGGCGAACACCTCCGTACCTCGTCCCACGGCGACAGAGACGGTGGTCGTAAAGGAGAGGACATCGACCACGGCCACGGTGGCGCAGGTGGCGGCGAGCGCCCGGGCTCCGGCCGCCCCCCACTCGAACTGGGCGCCTGGACCGCCCCGGCCGCCAGCCTTGCGCGCTGGGGGCGGCTGCTCCTGCGGACCCTCCTCGGGGAACTGAGCGATCAAGGGGTTCTCGTGCCAGCTGACGTTCGGCGATGATGCCACAGCCCAGCGCCTAAGCTTGCCGGGCGTCCTCGAACGGGACGCCGACTCGGCGGAGGAGGAACACGATGAGCGGCGGCTCTCTGTCACGCAGGATCGCCACGGTGGCGGTGTCCGTGGCGTGTGCAACGGTCGTGGCAGGAACCGGCGCCTCGGCCTTGGCGGCGCCTGCACCGCCGAGGACCACGCCCGGCTCGGCCACCGTGGGCGTCGGCGTCACGCTCCCGGGCACGAAGTGTCCGGCGTTTCCGGCTGACAACGTCTGGAACACGGCCATCACGGGGCTCCCGGTCGACTCGCACAGTGCCACCTGGTTGGCGGCCATGGACTCCTCCAGCACGTACCTCCACCCCGATTACGGGCCCTCGGGCGGCTTCCCCTACGGCATCCCATGGCAGATCGTCAAGCCCACGCAACCACTCGTGAAGATCCGCTTCCTCTACGCCAGCGAGAGCAACAAGGGCCCCTACCCCTTCTCGGCCTCGACGCCGATCGAGGGTGGCCGCCACGCCAGCGGCGACCGCCACGCCATCATGGTCAACCCGTCCACGTGCGAGCTGTACGAGCTCTGGGACGCCTACTACCACGCCGGCGGCAAGTCGACCGCGGGCTCGGGCGCCACCTGGAGTCTCGAGTCCAACAAGCTCCGCCCGGCGACATGGACCTCCGCCGATGCCGCCGGCCTGCCCATCCTTCCCGGTCTCGTCAACTACGACGAGGTGAAGTCCGGGGCCATGGACCACGCCATCCGCTTCACGGCCGAGTGCACGCAGGAGTCGTTTGTCTGGCCCGCTCGCCACGAGGCGGGCCAGAGCGACCCGAGCTGCCCCCCGATGGGGGCGCGCTTTCGCCTGAAGGCCAGCTTCAGCTTGCCGAAGTCGGAGTGCTCGGCGATGTGCCAGACCGTCCTCAAGACGATGAAGACCTACGGTCTCATCCTCGCCGACAACGGCAGCAACTGGTTCTTCCAGGGCACCGCCGACGCCCGCTGGACCTACGACGAGGTCGATCAGCTGAAGGCGATCCCGGCGTCAGAGTTCGTGGCTGTCAACGAGGCCTGCTTACGGGTGAGCCCCAACTCCGGGCAGGCCTACCAGCCGGGGACTGCCGCCTACACCAAGCACTGCGGCTGAGGACGCCTCCCAGCGTCGCACCTCCAGCGGTTCGGCCCATTCTGTAACGACGGGACGCCGCCGGGGACGGTCCGAAGAGGGGGAAACATCCTCCCCCGAGGAACCAGGAGGTCACACAGCAATGCGACGAACGAAATCTCGCGCCTTCCGCCTCGCGCTCTGCGTTGCCACGCTCGCGGGCGTCGGAGTGGTCAGCAGCGTCGGAACCGCGGCCGCCTTGGCGTCAACTCCTCGTCACCACGGCGGTCCCGCCCATGTGGTCGGTCGGATCTACGTGAACGACAACACGACGGGCGTGAACACCGTTGCCGGCTTCGACCGGCGCTCGAATGGGACGCTGACGCCCATCCCAGGCTCGCCGTTCCCGGTCGGTGGCGCCGGTACGGGGCACGCCACGGCCTCGCAGGGCTCGCTGCAGCTGAGCGGAAACGGGCGCTATCTGCTCGTCGTGGATGCCGGCAGCAACCAGATCTCGGTTGTCCGCATCATGCCCGACGGCTCACTCCGGCCAGTTCACAGCGGGCCGGTTTCGTCGAACGGCGGCAACCCGGTGAGCATCGCCGTCTACAACCGGCTCGTCTACGTGGCGAACGCCGACCCCGTCAGCCCTAATTACACGGGCTTCTGGCTCGGCCGCGGCGGCCGCCTGCACGCCATCGCCGGCTCAACGGTCTCCCTTCCCGCTGGCTCTCAACCTGGCGACGTCCTCTTCAGCGGCGACGGGACGAAGCTTGTCGGCACTCGTGTCGCCACTTCGGAGATCGACAGCTTCACGGTCGGCGCCGGCGGCCTGCTGACGGCCGCCCCGGGCTCTCCGTTCCCTGCCCAGGGCGTGGGTCCGTTCGGCAGCGAGTTCCGCCCGACGAACCCATCGCAGCTGTTCGTTTCGAACGCCCACAACGGGGGGATCCTCGGCACCGTCTCGGCCTTCCGCGACAGTGGCGACGGCAGGCTGACCTCGATCGGCTCCTCCCCCTTCGCCGACGAGGAGTCAGCGCCCTGCTGGGTCGAGATCAGTCACGACGGTCGCTACCTCTACGCGGTCAACACCGGCAACTCGGAGATCTCGAGCTACGCGATCGCCTGGGACGGCGCTCTGACGCTGGTCGGCAGCACGCCGTTCAAGAACGGTCTCGTCGGGCCTGAGGATGCCCGCCTTTCGCCCGACGGCTCGACACTCTGGGTCGTCGAGTCCGGGGCCGACGCCATCGCCGGGTTCTCGGTCGACGGAGCCAGCCTGACCGAGCTGTCCTCGTCACCGACGGCCGCTCCGGCTGGCGCTTCGCCGTCCGGCATCGTCGTCACTCAGTTGCTGCCGTTCTTCCATCGGTAGACGCTCCTTCCGGAACCGGATGGGGTGTGAGACGCCCACACCCCATCCGGAAGCCGGACTCCGGCAACGGGTGCAGGACGAGATGACCGCAGTCATCCGAGGCGGCGGAGCGTGACGCCGCCCCGTACGCTTGGCGGCGTGCCCGACCCGGACGAGGAGGAGCTGATCGAGCGATTGCGGGCGGGCGACGAGAGCGCATTCGGCAGTCTCGTCACGCGCTACCACCCTTCCATGGTGAGGGTCGCTTCCACGTTCGTGCCGAGTCGAGCTGTCGCCGAAGAGGTTGCGCAGGACACCTGGCTCGGGGTCGTGAAAGGGCTCCCGCGCTTTGAGGGGAGATCGTCGCTCAAGACCTGGATCTTCAGAATCCTTGTGAACCGCGCCAAGACGACGGGAGGACGCGAGCCCCGTACGGTCGAGCTCGACACCGGCGACGGCCTTGGCTCGGAACGCTTCACCGCGGCGGGTACCTGGCGGGAGCCTCCGGTCGTGTGGACGGACGACATCGAGGACCGCCTGGCTGCGCCGGAGATCGCAGCCAGGATCCTCGAGGTAGTGGATCAGTTGCCGGAGTCGCAGCGTCAGGTGGTAACGCTGCGAGATATCGAGGGACTGTCCAGTAAGGAGGTGTGCGACGTGCTCGGCATCTCCGAGGGCAATCAACGGGTGCTCTTGCACAGGGCACGCACGCGCGTGCGGGCCATGCTTGAAGACGACGTGAGGAGGTGGGGGAAGTGATGCGGCTGCTGAGTTCGTGGCGACGGGACATCGTCTGCCGCGACGCGGTCGTGCTCATGACCGACTACCTCGAGGGCGTCATGCCGGCACGCCAGCGAGCTCGGCTCGAGCGGCACTTGGCCTCCTGCGATGGCTGCGAGGAGTACCTGCGGCAGATGCGGGTCACGATCGCCATGCTCGGTCGGGTGCAGCCGGAGGATCTCGCTCCCGAGACGCGAGACGGGATCGTCGAACTGCTGCTGGCCTACCGGGAGGAGGCGGAGCTGGACGGCGAGGGGGGCGACGGCGGCGGCGACGACGGAGTTGCCGGGAACACCTGAAGCAAGCGGATGCGTTAGCACTGTTGGGTTATGAGAGTGAAGGTGAGAGGCGATGGGTTTCTTCCGATCGAGCAAGCAAGAGATGGTTCCGAGCGACGAGGCGTTGCCGGGTAGGGCCACGGCCATTCGGGTGAGAGGCGTGCACGAGGTGCTCGGTCACCCGCTCGTGCCGCCGTTCCCCGAGGGCATCGAGACGGCCGTCTTCGGCCTCGGGTGCTTCTGGGGGGCGGAGCGCAAGTTCTGGCAGTCTGACGGCGTCTACACAACGGCCGTGGGTTACGGCGGCGGGTACACCCCGAACCCCACCTACGAAGAGGTCTGCACTGGCCGAACGGGACACGCCGAGGTCGTGCTCGTCGCCTTCGACCCTGCGGTCACGAGCTATGAGGCGCTCTTGCGGCTCTTCTGGGAGAGCCATGACCCTACGCAAGGAATGCGGCAGGGCAATGACGTTGGCACGCAGTACCGTTCGGCCATCTACACGACGTCCGACGCCCAGCTGTCGGCCGCCAAGTTGTCCCGCGACCGCTTCCAGGCGGCCGTGAAGGCCGCCGGCTACGGCGAGATCACCACCGAGATCGCCGAGGCGGGCCCCTTCTACTACGCCGAGGACTACCACCAGCAGTACCTCGCGAAGAACCCGTCGGGCTATTGCGGGCTCGGCGGCACCGGCGTCTCTTGCCCGGTCGGTCTGACGGCCGCGGAGGGCTGATCAGGCCTTCCGGACCGTGAGGCCGGCGGCCATGCCTCAGTGCCCAACAATCAGATTGCAGGAGAAACCGCACCGGGGATTACGGGACGATGCAGTAAAGGGCGGCTTTGGTGGTGTGGTGCTTTGTCACCACCACCGTCCCAGCACCGCAGGTCGTGCCATTCTTGACGACCTGCGACCCTTGCACCTCCTTGATGGACGCCGTCCAGCCCACGAGCTTGTAGGTACCGGGTCGGAGATTCAACCTGAATTGGCCGTCCTTGACCATCACCTTTGCGTGCCCATGTGCGCCGGTCGCGGTGATGAATCCGTCGAGGGCGTGGAGAGGGGGGTTCGGACCAGTCGGGCTCATCGCCCCGCCTTCCAACTGATAGGTCCCGGTTACGACGCCGAGCACGGCGTGGGTGTTGCTGGTCGACTGCACGTGCCCGGCTCCGCGGTCCGAGGTGGTGGCGGCTAGGCCGCAAGCCCCGAGGCCAAGCGACAAGGCGGCGCCGAGCGCGAGCAGGCCGGCCAAGCCGGCGCCCCTGCTCCTGAGCGGGAGTGTCGTTTCGAGAGCTGGAGTGGCTGGTCGCATGTGTTCTGGCCCCCTTCGCAGTCGTTCGCCTGTACTGCAAAGGTGCGCAGGACTGCTTTCGCGTACCGCTCTGTCGTGTGACCGACGGCGCACGCTTTCGGAGGAGTCAGCGGTAGTCAGCGCCGCCTCAGCCGAAGAACACCTCTGCCACAGAGCGGAAGAGCTCCGGGTCCAAGGTCTTCAGCTTTGCAACGGCGTCGGCGATCGGCACCCGCTCGACGTGGGCGCCGTGCAACGCCACCATCTGGCGCCAGTCGCCGTCGTGCGCCGCCTCGACGGCGGCCGTTCCAAACCGTGTCGCCAGCACCCGGTCGAAGGCGCTCGGGGTCCCCCCTCGCTGAATGTGTCCGAGGATCGTGACCCTCGATTCGTAGCCCGTCCGCCGTTCGACTTCCTCGGCTACGACCGTGCCGATGCCGCCGAGGCGCTCGTGCCCGAATTGGTCGAGCTCGGGGGCAACTATCGCCAGCGTCCCCTCCGCCGGCTTGGCACCCTCCGCCGTCACCACGATGGAGGCGTAGCTACCCGAAGAATGCCGGTGCCGGAGGTAGTCGCAGACCGACTCGATGGCGAACGGCTCCTCCGGCACGAGGATGACGGTGGCGCCCCCGGCGATGCCTGCGTAGGTGGCGATCCAGCCCGCGTGGCGCCCCATGACCTCGCAGACGATGACCCGGTGGTGGGACTCGGCGGTCGTGTGCAGCCGGTCGATCGCCTCCGCGGCGATCTGTACGGCGGTGTCGAAGCCGATCGTGACGTCGGTCTCGGACAGGTCGTTGTCGATCGTCTTCGGGATGCCTACGACGGGCACGCCCTGCTCGGCGAGCTTGTTGGCAACGCCGAGGGTGTCCTCGCCGCCGATGGCGATGAGGGCGTCGATGGCGTGGCGCTCGAGCGTTGCGATCGCGCGCTCAGGACCGTTGTCGACCCGGTACGGGTTCGTGCGTGACGTGCCGAGGATGGTGCCGCCACGGGGCAGGATGCCGCGGCAGCGTTCTACGTCGAGCGGCATCGTCGAGTCCTCGATGACACCCCGCCAGCCGTCGCGGAACCCGATCACCTCGTCCCCGAAACGGACCTCGCACTTTCGCACGACCGCCCGTATGGCGGGGTTCAACCCTGGGCAGTCGCCGCCACCTGTGAGAACTCCGATGCGCATAGCGCCATCGTGGCACGCGGCGGACATTCCCGCCTGCTGCTGCGAGCAGACGGATCAGGCGAGGATGCGGGCTCGTTTCGGGTCATAGAGCGGCCCCAGTTGCACCTGAGCGGGGTAACGGCGACGGTTCAGCTCCACCTCGAAGGTCCCAGCACTGAGCCACGCCCCCGTGACGCCATCTTCGCAACGCACGGTGGCGATGGCGGCAGAACCGCCCAGCGTGAACCCGTAGGCACCCGCCTCGACCTCACCGACGAGCACCCCGTCGCGCAGGACATCCTCACCGCGGAACAGGAGCGGCTCCGGGTCGAGCACGAGCACGTTCACGAGGCGTTCAGTAAGTGGACCAGCGTCGCGTTGCTTGACGAGCGCTTCCCGCCCGCTGAAGGCCTCCTTGTCGTAGTCGACCACGAAACCAATGCCGGCCTCGAGCGGCGTGTCGTCGTTCCCGATGTCGTGCCCGTAGTCCCGATAGCCCTTCTCGAGCCGCAACCCGTTGAGGGCGGACATTCCGACGTTGCGCAAGCCGAGATCCCCACCCGCCTCGAAGATGGCGTCGTAGACGGACACCGCCAGGTCCGCACGCACGTGCAGCTCGTAACCGAGCTCGCCGACGTAGGTGACTCGCTGCACCCAGACCGACGGGGCGTAGGCGATGTCGATCGCCCGGCCGCTCAGGTAGGCAAAGGCCTCGTTGGAAACGTCGGCCGACGTGAGGCGCGACAGGAGCTGGCGGGACTTCGGGCCCTGCAGGCTGAAGAGGCTGTAGCCGGCGGTCACGTCCGTCACGGCGGCGGCGTCATCGGCGGTCACGGCGCGGCGGAGCAGCGCCTCGAGCCGACGGGTCACAAGGTCAGTGCCGATCACGACGAATCGGTCCTCTGCCAGGCGAGTGAACGTGCAGTCCAACCACATCCCGCCCCCCTCATGGCACATGGCCGTGTAGACGACCTTGCCGACGGCGGCATTGGCGGCGTCGGATACGACGAGGCGGTCGATGACGGTGCCGGCGTCGCCCCCCTGCACGAGGAACTTGCACATGAACGACATGTCCAGCAGACCGACGTCCTCCCGCACGGCCCGATGCTCGGCTTCGACGAGTGACCAGTGGCCCTGGCGCCGGAACGAGGGTTCGACGCTCGAGGGCGTGCGCCCCAGGCCGGCGAAGAAGTCCGCCCACTCCCAGCCAGTCGTCGTGTCGAATCGCGCCCCGTAGGAGGCGAGCCGCTCGTGCACGGGCGAGCGGCGCACTCCACGAGCCGACTTCGGCGTCCAACCCGGCGCCACGGCATCCCCGAAGAGAACGCCCAGCTGCTCAGGTGTCCGGTCGCGACGGAACCTCGGCGTCGCCTCGTGCGGGCTCGTACGGTCGATCGTGAAGCCCGTCAGGTCGATCGGTGGTCGCCCGGTCACGATCCATTCCGCCACGACGTTGCCAACAC